>Ga0307278_10001948_pt1 | contig 10201 bp, 9 predicted proteins | sample ER_DNA_117_FD_194482 | JGI IMG/M metagenome (GOLD analysis project Ga0307278, IMG submission 194482) | Bulk soil microbial communities from the East River watershed near Crested Butte, Colorado, United States - ER_DNA_117 | ecosystem: Environmental > Terrestrial > Soil > Floodplain | place: USA...
GCCGGACGTCCCACGCGCTGAGCTCCTGCAGGTTGTCGGCGCGGAGCAGGACACCCGAGGCCGTGCTGCCGCCGCGGGTGAGCGGGAGCCCGCCGAGGTCACGGGCGTTCGCCGCCCCCTCGAGATCGACCCAGCGAGGCCCATTCCCCGCGGCCTCGCTCATCCCGGCTTGAGCCCTCGCGTGTCCCACCACTCCTCGCCGTAGTCGATCGTCAGCTCGTCGCCCGGTCGCACGGTCCGGAGCGCGAGGAACGTGATCGTGCTCGGCTCGTCCTGGACGTACTCCAGGTTGGGCTTCGGCGAGTGGTTGTAGAGCATGCCGTAGCCGAGCACGAGCAAGACGTCGCCCGGTGTGACGGACGTGAAGACGTAGTCGCCGAGATGTCCGGTGACGTCGGCGTCCGCGACCTCAACGGTCGGGCAGGCCTCCACGACTTCGCCCTTGACGAAGCGGCGCGTCGCGAACACGCCGCGGCCATGAGCCCCATCCCTGACCGCCAATCCCGACCCGGGTTCGACCGCTCTTGCCAAGCGCTGCGTCGCAGCCACCCGCTTGAAGATACCCCGTGCGGCGCCGGCGGCTCCCGGTCGTCCGTTGCGGGGTAACAGGCAATGCATGGCCCGCGCCGTGCTCGTAGCGCTGCTACTGATCGCGGTCGTCACCGGAGCGTTCCTCGTCGGGCGCAGTTCGGTTGCCCAGCCGCCCACGGCCGCCGCTCCCCAGCGGATCCCCGCGAGCTACCGTGCCGGGTTCGAGGACGCATTCTCCGGCTTTGACGGCGGGTGGGCGTTCTCGACGCCCTACATCGTCACGCTCAGGCGTGGTGGCTCGGGCATCACGTACCGGTTCGCGCGCCGCTGGCCGATGCGTCCCGGAATCGAGTACCGCGCCTGCGGGCGCGGCGTGTGTCAGCGCCGCCGATGAGTCGTGCGTCCCGGGTCAGCCCGGCGCCGCGATCCGCGGGACGCTGATGTCGCCCGCCCGGACGCGGCGGCGGTGGACCAGGTACGCGACGCCGCCCGCCGGCAGCGCGAGCCAGTAGGACACCAGGCGATACGCCAGCGTCGCCACGGCCGCGGCGCCGGCGGGCACACCGATCAGCACGAGCGCGCCGGTCATCCCGGCCTCCACGACGCCGAGGCCGCCCGGCGTGATCGGGATCTGGGCGAGCAGCTGCGCCGCGCAGAACGCGAGCAGGACGAGGGACGGGCGCGGGTGCTGGTTGACGGCCGCCAGCGCGGTCAGCAGCGTCAGCCAGTCGAACAGCCAGCGAGCCGCGGCGCCGGCGACGGCCTCCCACCAGCGCGCGCCGAGCGCGCGCCGGACGAGGTCGCGCTGGTCGCGCAGGCGCTCCGGCAGGTCGGCGGGCGGCGGGCGGCGCTTGCGCAGCCGGGTCCCGATCCGGATCCAGAGCCGCCCGACGCCGAGCACCGCGCGGTCGGACGCGAGCAGCGTCGCGCCGATCGCCAGCAGGGCGAAGAAGATCGCGATCCCGACGAGCGCGGCCTGCCACAGCCGCGTCGGGACCGCGACGCCGAGCAGGATCGCCGGCAGCGCGAGCACCGGCAACGCGGCGAGCGTGGCGAGCAGCACGATCGAGGCGACCCCGATGCCGATCCCGGCCAGCGACGAGGACACGCCGGCCTGAACCAGCATCCCGTACTGGAGCGCGCCGGCCGCCGCCGCGCCGCCGGGGACGACCCGGCCGAACGCGCCCGACGCGAGCTGCGACGTGACCACGGGCCACCACGAGCGCGCGTCGACCGCTAGCCGCTGCAGCACCCACATGCCCGCCCAGCTCGCGACCTGGGCGGCGATCATCCCCACGAACCAGTACGGCTGGATGTCGACGACCTGTGGCCAGGCGTTGAACACCTGCAGGACCGCGGGCGCGACACCGTAGAGGACGAGGCCGAACACGAGCAGCCCGAGGATCCGCTTGACCATGGGCGTCGAAGCCTCGCATAGCATCCTGGCGCATGAGCGAACGAGTGGCCCTGATAACCGGCGCGTCCAGCGGCCTCGGCGAGGCCGCGGCGCGGCGGCTGGCGCGCGAGCCGGGTATGCGGATCGTCCTGGTCGCGCGTCGCGCCGAGCGGCTGGAGGCGCTGGCCGCGGCCCTGCCCGCACCGGCCACGGCGCTCCCGCTCGACCTGCTCGACGACGACGCGCCCGCGCGCGCCCGCGCCCATCTCGAGGAGCGGCACGGCGGCCGGCTCGACCTGCTCGTCAACAACGCCGGCGCCGGCGGGCGGGGCGCGTTCGCGCAGACCGGCTACGACGCGATCCGCACGACGATGGCGCTCAACTTCGACGCCCAGGTGCGGCTGACCGAGGCGCTGCTGCCGCTCCTGCGCGCGTCCGCGCCGAGCGCGATCGTCAACATCGCGAGCACCGCGGGCCGGATCGGCCGCCCGGGCGCGGGCGCCTACTCGGCCTCGAAGGCGGCGCTCGCGGTGTGGAGCGACGCGCTGCGAGCCGAGGAGCACGCCCACGGCGTCCACGTCGGCACCGTGATGCCGGGCTTCATCCCGACCGAGGGCTTCCCGCAGCGCGAGCTGGCGGAGAAGCGCAGGACGCGCTGGATGCTCGGCACGCCCGAGCAGGCCGCCGAGGCGATCGTCGAGACCGGCCTGGGCCGCCGCGCGGAACGATACGTCCCGCGCTTCTACGGCGGCCTGGCTTCGCTGCGGACGATCGCGCCGGGCCTGCTCAGGCGCGCATTGCAGAGCAAGCACGCCGACGTCCTGGCGACGTCGACCAGGGGGTCTGACCCACTTCCGGCGCGGTCGGAGGAGTGAGGCGCGGCCGGAAGCGGGTCTGACCCCCGAACGCTCAGCTCGCCGGGATCGGGTGGTTCCCCACCATCCGGCCGCCGGCGCCCACGTGTCCATCTCCGGTGCCAGCGCGCGCAGCGCCGCGGTCGCCGCGGCGCCCGCCTCGGCGCCGCCCGTGTGGGCGCCGTCGATGACGACCACGGAGCGGCCGGACAGGAACGGCGGCAGCTCGGGCAGGGGCGGGAAGTGCATGATCCGGAACGACGTCGTGATCTCCTCCGGCGCCGTCCGCGTCCAGGCGTGCCACGTGCGCAGCACCTCGGCATGGCGCTCGTACGAGCCACAGCGTCCCGGCCTGCACGCGCGCCGTCTCCGCAACGGTGTCGATCTCGACCCCGCGCATCCGCTGGGTCGAGAGGAGGATCGTGTCCTCGAGCGACGCGATCGCGGACGCGTTGTGGCCGGTGCCCTGGGGGGCGACCTTCAAGCCGCTGCGGATCGCGTACTCGACGATCGCGAGCACGTCGTCCGCGTCGGCGGGCAGTGCGACGAGCGCCGGGCGCTGGTCCACCGCGAGGTTCCATGCGCGGCGCGCGAGGTCCCACTCCGGCTGGTCGGGGGTCACGAGGTCGCCGGTGAGGACCGGCAGGGTGTCGAGCATGTTCGTCTCCGTGGATCGCTTGAGACGATGCTCGCGCCGCGTCACCCGCGGCGCATCGGGGGAGTCCCTATGCGACCCCTGACCGCCCGATCGCGCGGACGAGCGGCGCCGGCGCCGCGACCTCGAGGTTGCGCCGCACGTGCAGGTCGATGCCGCCGGGGGCGAACATGTCGGAGGAATGCTGCACCGCCTCCCCCGAGCCGAGGTGCATGATCTCCTCCAGCTCGAGCACCGCCGTGGCGCCCTGGACGTCGAGCGCCCGGCCGGCGCGGTCGCGCGCGCTGAGCAGCCGTGGGCGCACGCGCGTGACCGCGAACGCGATCTGCACGCCCTGCTCGAGCAGCAAGTCGAGCACCATGCTCCCGGTCTCGATCGCACGCCGCAGCCGCTTCTCCTGTGGCAGCGGGATGCCCGGCCGCACGATGTCGCGCATCATCGCCACCGGCTCGCCGTCGGCGAGGATCGTGCGCGTGATCGTCCACGCCTCGGCGTCGGGTGAGAGCCCGAACGCCTCGCCGGCCTCGGCCCCGATCCGCAGCTCGGCGATCTCGAGGTCGCGCACGGACAGCACGACGCCGCGCCGCTCGGCCAACTCGGAGTAGGGCCGCAGCACCTCCAGCCCCTCGTGGAACGCGGTCGGCCGCACCGCCTGGCCGACGTAGGTGCCCGAGCCCTGGCGGCGCGTGATCTCGCCCGCCTCCTCGAGCCGGTCGAGCGCCGTCCGCAGCGTGCCGCGCGAGACGCCCAGCATGCCGGCCAGCTCCAGCTCGGGCGGGAGCCGATCGCCGGGACGGTGGGTGCCGGTGGCCAGCCAGGCCCGCAGCGCCACCTCGGTGTCGTCCACCAGTGAGGAGCGCTGCGGGGTCGGGGGGGACGGGGTCACGGCCGCCATCATCCCATCTCAGAACAGACCGATGGTCCTCCCCTGCGCGTCGATGTCGACGTTCAGCGCGGCCGGCGTCTTGCCCAGGCCGGGCATCTGCGTGATGTCGCCGCACAGCGGCACCAGCCAGCCGGCGCCCGTGTACGCGCGGATGTCGCGCACCGGCAACGTGAAGTGCTCCGGCGCGTTCAGCAGCGTCGGGTCGGAGGAGAGCGACAGGTGCGTCTTGGCCATGCAGACCGGGAAGCCGCCGTACCCGTCCGCCGTGAACTGCGTCAGCTTCTTCTCGGCCTCGGGGTAGAAGTAGACGTCGCTGGCGCCGTACACGCGCTTGGCGACCGCCTCGATCTTGTCCTGGATCGGCTCGTCGTCGGCGTACAGCGGCTTGAACTCGTTCGCCTGCTCGCACGCCTCGACGACCGCGTTGGCGAGGTCGGCCGCGCCGGCGCCGCCGCGTACGAAGCCCTCGTTGGCCTCGGCGCCGAACGCCCCGGCCTCGAGCGCGAGCCGCTTGACCAGTTCGACTTCCTCGTTCGTGTCGCCCGGGCGCCGGTTGACCGCCACGACGGCGGGCATGCCGAACTCGGCGATGATCCCGAGGTGGCGGCGGACGTTCTCCATGCCGACCTCGATCGCGCTGAGCGCCTGGGAGCGCTCCACGCGCGGGTCGTCCTCGACGCCGCCGTGGTGCTTGATCGCGCGCACCGTCGTGACCAGCACGACCGCGCTCGGTGTCAGCCCGCCGAAGCGGCAGACGATGTCGAAGAACTTCTCCATCCCCATGTCGGACCCGAAGCCGGACTCGGTCACGACGTAGTCGCCGATCTTCATGCCGACCTGGTCGGCGACCAGCGAGTTGTTGCCGTGGGCGATGTTCGCGAACGGGCCGCAGTGCATCAGGCACGGCTGGCCCTCGAGCGTCTGGATCAGGTTCGGCTTGATCGCGTCCTTCAGCAGCACCGCCATCGCGCCCGCCGCGCCGAGGTCTTCGGCGGTGATCGGCTTGCCGCCGTCGAACGACTGCGCGACCGTGATCCGGCCGAGCCGCGCGCGCAGGTCCTGCAGGTCGCGCGAGACGGCGAGGATCGCCATCACCTCGGACGCGGCGGTGATGTCGAACCCGGACTCGCGCGGGTAGCCGTTCGCACGCCCGCCCAGGCCGACGGCGATATTGCGCAGCGCCCGGTCGTTCATGTCGAGCGCGCGCCGCCAGCCGACCCGCAGCGCGTCGATCTTGTGCGGGTTGCCGTGCAGGATCGACGCGTCGAGCATGGCAGCGAGCAGGTTGTTCGCCGCCCCGATCGCGTGGATGTCGCCGGTGAAGTGGAGGTTGAGGTCCTCCATCGGCACGACCTGGGTCATCCCGCCTCCGGCGGCCCCGCCCTTGATGCCGAACACGGGGCCGAGCGACGGCTCGCGCAGGCAGGCGACCGGATGCTTGCCGATGTGGCCGAGGCCCTGGGTCAAGCCGACGAGCGTCGTCGTCTTGCCCTCGCCGGCCTTCGTCGGCGTCATGCCCGTCACGCAGACGAGCTTGCCGTCGGGCCGGTCCGCGAGGCGCTCGATCACGTCGAGGTTGATCTTGCCCTTGTAGCGGCCGTACGGCTCGATGTCCTCCGGCTGCAGGCCGCACGATTCCGCGATCATCTCGATCGGGACCAGCTCCGCTTCCTGGGCGATCTCCAGGCTGCTCTTCACGGCGTTCCCCTCGGGTTCAGTGGCTGACGGCGGCGGCGGCGAGCTCGGACACGAGCTTGTCTTCGTAGAAGCGCTCGAGCCGGAATGGCTCGATGAGCTCCGGCTGGCGGCCGGTGTCGACCAGCTCCGCCAGCGTGCTGCCCACGATCGGCGCGGCCTTGAAGCCGTAGGTGCCCCAGCCCGCGCTGACGTGGAAGTTCTCGACCTCGGTCTGCCCGAGGATCGGCGAGTAGTCGGGGCTCAGGTCGCACAGCCCGGCCCAGGCGCGCAGGATCCGCGCATGCTCGAGCTGCGGGAACAGCTCCAGCGAGTGGCGCGTGAGGTCCTGCAGGAAGTTGAGCGTCCCGTTCATGCGGTACGTCGTCCACGGCTCGATCTCGGATCCCATCACGAACTCGCCGCGGTCGGACTGGGAGATGTAGACGTGCATCTGCGAGGACACGATCACGACGTCGAGGAGCGGCTTGACCGGCTCGGTCACGCATGCCTGCAGGATGTGGGTCGTGATCGGGAGCGGGACGCCCGCCATGTCGGAGATCAGCGTGCTCCAGCCGGCGGTGGCGTTGATGACCTGGCCGCACTCGACCCGCCCGCGGTTCGTCTCGACGGCGGTGATCCGGCCGTTGGCCTTCTCGAACCCGGTGACCTCGGTGTAGGGATGGATCTCCACCCCGCCGGCGTCCGCGCCGCGGGCGAAGCCCCAGACGACGGCGTCGTGACGGATGATGCCGCCGGGCGGGTGGTAGAGCGCGCCCATGATCGGATACGTCGCGTCGTCGGAGACGTCCATCGCCGGCGCGAGCTTCTGCACCTCCTCCGGGCCGATGAGGCGGCTGTCGATCCCGTTGAGGCGGTTCACCTCGGCCCGGTTGGCCATCACGAACATCGCCCGATCGGTGTGGGCGAGCGTGAGGTGGCCGCACTGGCTGAACAGCAGGTTGAAGTTCAGCTCCTTCGAGAGACCCTCGTAGAGCTTGATCGAGGCGTCGTAGAAGCGCGCGCCCTCCGGCGTCTTGTAGTTGGAGCGCAGGATCGTCGTGTTGCGGCCGGCCGCGCCGGAGCCGATGTAGCTCTGCTCGAGGACCGCGACGTCGGTGATCCCGCGCTGCTTGAGGTAGTAGGCGGTGGCGAGGCCGTGCGAGCCGCCGCCGACGATCACGACGTCGTAGCGCTTCTTCAAGTCCGGCCGCGGCCGCCACATGCGGCGCTTGCGGAAGATGTCAAGCACCGGCCGCCTCCTCTGCCTCGGCTAGCGCCTCGTCACCGGCTTCGCCTCGCAAGGCGTCGTCGCCGACGGGACCGCCGCCGAGATGCCCGGCGGCGTCGGCGACCACGGTCCACACGTACTGGCCGAGCGCGGCGCCGAACAGCATCAGGTAACGCTCTTCGGCCTCGCACAGGATCCCGCCCGGCGTGCGGGCGACCGAGCCGGGACGCCAGTCGCCCGGCTTCGTCACCTGCGGCCGCAGGTCGAGCGCGGTGAAGCGCGCGAACGTCTCGCGCGCCAGCGGGCCGGCGAGCCGCAGCGCGCCGAATGCCGTCGTGAGCTCGAGCGCGCCGGCCGGCGGCTCCCCGCCGAGGATCAGCGCGCGCGTGGTGGTCATCGGCAGCCAGGTCGCGTCGCCGTCGACGGTCGCGCGGCCGAACTCCAGCGGCGGGAGCTCGCCTTGGAGCTCGTACTTGCGGATGTGTGAGGCGTCGGCGAACCCGACGGCGCGCAGCGCGTCCGACTCGCCCGCGAAGGACACGGCGACGTTCCAGCCGTCGCGCACCTCGAAGCGCGCGCCGGCCGCGCGTGCCTGGCGCTCCATCGGGGAGCGCGCGAGGGCGTCCGCGGCTCCGGTCGACAGGAACTCGAAGCTCACGACCGGAGCACCTCACCCTCGGGATCGAAGAACGGGGACGTGGTCACGGTCGCCGTGTGCGTCGTGCCCTCGTCGGAGATCGTGATCGTCTCGCCGTCGGCGGCCTGCTCGGTGGGCACCCAGGCCATCCCGATCACCTTGCCGAGCTGCCGCGACCGCCGCGACGACGTGACCTGGCCGCCGGGGACGACCACCGCTCCCTCGGTCGGCACATGCCCGTTGGCCATCGTGAACCCGACCAGCGCGAACTCCGCCGGATGCTCGGCGGCGTGCTCCAGCGCCCAGCGGCCGATGAAGTCCTGCTCCTTGTCGAGCTTGACGATCCACGGCATCGCCGCACCGAACGGCGTCGACTCCGAGTCGGTGTCCTGGCCGACGATCACGTGCAGCTTCTGCAGCCGCAGCACCCGCTGCGGCTCCAGCCCGAACGGGCGCGCGCCCGCCGCGACCAGCGCGTCCCACACGTGCTCGCCGTAGGCGGCCGGGAAATGGACCTCGTAGCCGATCTCGCCGACGAAGCCGATCCGCAACAGCAGCGCGTCGACGCCGGCGACCTTGCCGCGCTTGCCGTCGAGGTACGTGAACGCGTCGGGCGCGACGTCGAGGTCGGTGAGGCCGGCGAGGATCTCGCGCGCCTTCGGCCCGGCGAGGTTGACCGCGCACAGTGCCTGGGTGACGTCGGTGACGCGCGCGTCGAGCTCCCAGGTGGCGAGCCACCAGCCGAACCACTCCTCGATCGCCCCCGCGCCGCTCGACGTCGTGGTGACGTAGAACGACTCGTCGTCGAGCCGGCAGATCGTGCCGTCGTCCATGATCCGGCCGGCGTCGGAGGTCATCACGCCGTAGCGGACCCGGCCCGGCTTGAGGTTGGAGAAGCGGTTCGGGTAGAGGCGGTCGAGGATCTCCCCGGCGTCGGGTCCCCGGACGAGCAGCTTGCCGAGCGTGGAGACGTCGATCACGCCGGCGTGCTCGTGCACGGCGAGCGCCTCGGCCTCCGGGTCGCCGTAGTCGTACGCGCGGCGCCAGTCGCCCGCCCACTTCACGGTCGCGTTTTGCTCGCGCTGGCGGCCGTGGATCGCCGAGCGCTTGGCCGGCTCGAACGGGCGGCCGGCGAGCACGCCCATCGGCACGCTCACCCACGGCGGGCGGGCGGTCGTCATGCCGACCTCGCCGAGCGTCAGCCCGGTGTGCGCGCCGAGCGCGCGGATCGAGGCGAGCTGGGAGAAGCGGCCCTGCGACGGCCCCATCGTCACCGTCGTGTAGCGCTTGGAGAGCTCGATCGAGTCGTATCCCTCTGCGGCGGCGTACGCGACGTCCTTGACCGTGATGTCCTCGTCGAGATCGACGAACGCCTTGCCGCCGCCCTTGCGGTCGCGCGCGATCGCCGGCGGCGTCGCGACCGGCGACGGCGCGGGGCGGTCGTGGAGGCGAGCGCGCTCCTGCTCGAGCGTCGCGCGGTCGGCGGCCGCGCCAAGGCCGAGCGCGAGCGCGGCGTCGGCGCCCGCGACCAGGCCCGACAGCTCGGCCGCCTCGGCGTCGTCGTGGCCGGCGACCGAGCCGGCGGCCAGCACGATGTCATGCAGCCCGTCGGCCACGAAGCGCCCGGTCGCCTCGTCGTAGCGCGCCTTCGCGCCGCCCTGGAGCAGCAGCGAGGTGGCGGGCGTCGCGCCGCCGGAGACCGCGATCAGGTCGCACGGGAGCTTGCGCTCGTGGCCCTCGACCGCGTAGCCCTGGGCGTCGACGGGGGCGACGATCGCGCCGGTCACGGCCTGGCGACCCAGCGCGCGCACGACGGTCGCGCCGCGCAGCAGCTCGATCCCCGCCGCCTCGACGCTGGCGGCGAGCTCGCCGCCGCCCGCGTCGGGACGCAGGTCGGCCACCGCGGCGATCCGCACGCCCGCGCCGTGCAGCGCGAGTGCGGCGTCAAGGCCGCGGTCGCCGGTCGTGGCGACGACCGCGGTGTCGCCGGGCTTGACCGCGTAGAGCGCGGCGAGCCGGCGGGCGCCGCCGGACAGCATCACGCCCGGCAGGTCGTTGTCGGGGAACACGAGCGGCTGCTCGAGCGTGCCGGTCGCGGCGATGTGCCGCCGCGCGCGGACCTGGTGCAGCGTGTCGTGCTGCCAGACGGGGACGAGGCCGTCGAAGAACCCCAGCGCAGGCGCGCTGGCGAGGATCTCGACGCCCGCGGCACGGGCGCGGTCGGCGAGCGCGCGCGCCCGCGAGTGCTCGCCTTCGTGGAGCAGCGCGCCGCCCGGCTCGACGTCCTCGTCGCACAGCACCACGTCGGCGCCCAGCTCCGCGGCGCGCAGCGCTGCG
>Ga0307278_10001949_pt1 | contig 10199 bp, 14 predicted proteins | sample ER_DNA_117_FD_194482 | JGI IMG/M metagenome (GOLD analysis project Ga0307278, IMG submission 194482) | Bulk soil microbial communities from the East River watershed near Crested Butte, Colorado, United States - ER_DNA_117 | ecosystem: Environmental > Terrestrial > Soil > Floodplain | place...
GTGAAGGGCCGCGACGGCACCGCCGACGCTCGGCGGGTGCCGCGGAGGTCCTGCGTCAGCGCCGTTTCAGGAGGCGCGGCACATGACCGGCACCTGAAGGGTGCGCAAAGTGGGACATGGCCTTCGAGTTGGGCCTCGCCACACCCAGGGCGGGATGGCTCGGTACGGTGACGGCCTGCTCCCCTGCTGCCGTGATGACCGGAGGACCACCCCGCATGCTGCCGAAGCTTGCCTACCTCACCCTGTGCCGCTCCGTCCAACTGCTGGTACTGCTCGCCCGCGGCGACGCCGCCAAGGACCTGGAGATCCTCGTCCTGCGCCACCAGCTCACCGTCCTCCGCCGTCAGACCCCACGACCCAGGCTGGAACCCGCCGACCGTGCCCTGCTCGCCGCGATCAGCCGGCTGCGGCCGAGAGCCCATTGGTCGTGCTTCTTCGTCAAACCCGACACCCTACTGCGCTGGCACCGTCGGCTGGTCGCTGGCGCGTGGACGTACCCGCACCGCCACACCGGCCGGCCAGCGTTGGACCACGACGTGCAGCAACTGATCGTGCGTCTGGCCACCGAGAACCCGCGCTGGGGCTACCGCCGCATCCAAGGCGAACTGTTGCACCTCGGCGTGCGTGTCTCAGCCACCGCCATCCGGATGACCCTACGTCGCCACGAACTCGACCCGGCACCACGGCGCGCCTCCACGACATGGCGGGCATTCCTTGGCCAGCAGGCCGCCGGGATCGTCGCCTGTGACTTCTTCACCGTCGACACCGTCTGGCTTCGGCGGTTGTACGTACTGTTCTTCATCGAGTTGGACACCAGGCGAGTCCACCTGGCCGGCGTGACCGCCAACCCCAACGGAACCTGGGTCACCCAACAGGCCCGTAACCTCCTGCTCGCGCTGGCCGAGCAGCAACGAGCTGTGCGCCTCCTGCTGCGCGACCGGGACGCGAAGTTCGGCCGCAGCTTCGACGACGTGTTCGGCTCGCAGGGCGCCGAGGTCGTGCTGACGCCAGTGCAGGCACCGAAGGCGAACGCGTACGCCGAACGCTGGGTCCGCACGGTCCGCACCGAGTGTCTGGACTGGCGCTGATCGTCGGGCGAGGCCACCTGGAGCAGATCCTTCGAGGGTATGTCGAGCACTACAACCGGCATCGTCCACACCAGGCGCTGGGGCTGCAGGCACCAGACCGACCCGCCGGGGTGACCCTCATCGGCGCGGATCATCCACGCAGCGTGCATCGACGTGACCTGCTCGGCGGCCTCGTACACGAGTACCGAACAGCTGCATGAATGCCTTCGCGCACCCTTCAAGGCCTTTTACCCTGATAGGGCAGATTATCAAGGAACGTCGGGACTAGGCTGGATGCGTGATAAATGAATCATACGACGTTGGAGCATTGTTCAGTCGCGGACGGTGACCGGGACGCGGTGAATGGCGTTGTTGCCGTAGCCGCCGGTGTTCCAGGATGCCTCCACGGGCTGGATGTTGCCGGTGGCGTCGGTGGCCCTGGAGCGCAGCTCGCCGGCAGCCTGTTGCCCTCAGCGGCACTGTCGCGCTCAGTGTGGCGGCGCTCGGCGTGCTGAGCACTGGCATTGCCAATGTTCTGAATTACCGCCTGATCCAGGACGAGGGTCCGACCGCAGCCTCGATGACCAGCTATCTCACACCGGTCGTGGCCGTCGTGCTGGCGTTCTGATCGTCGGCGAGCGGCTGGGTTGGAACCTGATCGTCGGCACCGTCGTGGTCCTGCTCGCAGTCTGGATAGCTCAACGGACGCCGACCACTCGCTCGTCCGTTGGTGGGGGCTACTTGGCGGACGGACCTGCTGGCGCGTTGTCACTGCTCAGCAGCTCGCCTAATCGCGATCATCCGCAACGATGACCTGGTTCTGGAAGCTCGCCCCCTCGAACCAGGCCTCACGCCGGAGGCGCATCTGGACAATAGCCGTACTCTCTCTGCCCGGGGTCGTCCTGGGATCGGATGCTCATCAGGGTGATGCCTCCTTGCGGCAGGCGCGGCTGGCCTCGGTGTACGCATTGAGGGCCTTGGTCAGCTCGATCCCACGGGTCTTCTTGACCAGCATGTCGACGAGGACGTCAGCACGCTGGGCGGAGACCAGGCAGGCAGGCGGAGCGACCACCTTGGTCTCAGGCACCGTGCGGGTAACCACGATGGTGGCCGGCGGCTGGGTGCTGGCCCCGGCCGGGCGGTGCAGCAGGTAGCCGAGCCCGCCGCCCACCAGCAAGCAGACCAGGGCGAGCACAGCCGCGGCCAGCGCCCAGTGCGCCACTTGCCGGCGCGCGGCTGTCCCCACGGCAGGCTCCGAAGGCTCCGCCGGCTCAGGCCCCCGATCAGAACTCTCCTTGGCGGGCTCGAACAGGGAGCCCATGCGGGTACCGATCTCCGCGAATGAGCGCCGGATCTCCTCCAGCTTCCGCCGTTGCTGCTCCTCACGGGCAAGCGCGACGGCACCAAGGGTTCGCTGGCCTGTGGGGTGCGCAAAGTCGATCGTGGCCGGTGAGCTGCGAGTTCGCACATAGACGCTTGGTAGGGTGCGCTACCGCTTGTCTGACTGCGGAGGCCATCCTGGTGCTCGCAAAGCTCGCCTACCTCACACTGTGCCGCTCCATCCAGCTGCTCGCACTCCTGGCCCGGAGCGACGCCGCTAAGGACCTGGAGCTCCTGGTGCTGCGCCACCAGCTCACCGTGCTCCGCCGCCAAGTCCCACGCCCCAAGTTCGAGCCCGCCGACCGCGCCCTGCTGGCCGCGGTCAGCCGCGTGCTGCCCCGATCCTGCTGGTCGTGTTTCCTGGTCAAGCCGGAGACGCTGCTGCGCTGGCACCGTCGCCTGGTCGCAGGGTTTTGGACCTACCCGCGTCGGGGCCACGGGCGACCACCGCTTGATGAGGATCTTCAAGGGCTGATCGTTCGCCTCGCCGCGGAGAATCCGCGGTGGGGCTACCAGCGCATCCAGGGCGAGCTGCTGCGCCTGGGCGTGCGGGTCTCCGCGACCGCGATCCGCACGACGCTCCGACGACACGGGCTTGATCCCGCTCCACGACGAGCGAGTACGACCTGGCGGGCGTTCCTGCGCCGCCAGGCCGCCGGGATCCTCGCCTGCGACTTCTTCACCGTCGACACGGTCTGGCTGCGGCGGCTGTACGTGCTGTTCTTCATCGAGCTGGACACCCGGCGGGTCCACCTGGCCGGGGTGACCGCCAAGCCCGGTGGCGTCTGGGTCGTCCAGCAGGCCCGCAACCTCCTGCTCGCGCTGGAGGAGCGGGGCCGATGCACGCGCTTCCTGCTGCGTGACCGCGACACGAAGTTCACCCGCGCGTTCGATGACGTTTTCGGCTCCGCGGGCACCCGGGTGCTGCTGACGCCGGTGCAAGCGCCCACGGCCAACGCCTACGCGGAGCGCTGGGTCGCCACCGTCCGCGCCGAATGCCTGGACTGGCTGCTGGTTGTCGGGCGAGATCACCTGGAGCAGGTGCTTCGGGTCTACGTCGAGCATTACAACGGGCACCGCCCGCACCGGGCGCTGGGCCTGCAAGCGCCAGACCGACCCGCGGAGCCGATCGTCATCGACAAAGATCGCCCAAGCAGGGTGTGCCGACGTGACCTGCTCGGTGGTCTGGTGCATGAGTACCGACGAGCTGCATGAACACATTTGCGCACCCCACAGGCAGCCTCGCCGAAGTTGACGCTGAAGGTGCTTGGGTTGACGGTCTCCCGGACCGCGCTCGCCGCGCTCTCCGCTCTCCTGTTCGCCATCCCTGCGTTGGACATGGTCGTGGAGGACCGGGACGACGGGTCGACCGGCGACCTGGGCGTGGACGCCTACCCCAGCCGGACGCCAGGCAAACCGGCATCGCCTTCCACCCAGCCGCCATCATCTACGCCGGCGGGACCCCCGAGCACGCAACCTCCCGCCGGGTCGGTGCCGCCACCGACGCGACGCCCAGTGGTGCACTACGACTGTGGCAACGACAACTCCAACATCGGCAAGTACGTGCCAGCGGGCCGGTACTGGCAAAACGAGTTCACCGCGCAGGGAGCCTGGATCACCGGCGGCTGGGTCTTGATTGGGGCCAACACCGACGGAGGGGACCACCGTGCGCGCGTGGGCGTCTACGCCGCATCGGGGCTGTCCAACCCGCTCGCTGAGGTGGTCGTGGCGGTGACGGGGTACGACGGCGAGTCGTTCGCCTTCCCGAGCCCCGTCCACGTCGCACGAGGACAGCACCTGTATCTGGCGGTCGGCGGGATCGGTGACTTCACCGCCTACGACAACCGCAGCGGCTGTTTCATTGGACGCGTCGTTGGCTACGACACATCCTGACCGCGTTCCCGCACCTAGCCTGCGCGGTGATATGCGTCTGGAGGTTCGAGCCGTTGTGAAACGACCTCTCTGATAAGGCTGAGCCGACGATGGGGTCATTTCTCAAAACGGAAGCTTAGCGATTATCGCGACTGAGTGGGGATCAGGTTGGACTGTTCTCGGCACGGTTTGTACTCGCACAAATCTTTCAGCAGGCACGCATCATGAGTGATTTTGGAACCGTTCTGAACGTTGTATCGCTTGGGCTTTCGCTGATCGCAATTATCCTCTCTAGCGTCATAGCTTGGCGACAGGCACAGCTCATGCGGCATGCGAATGCTTTTCCTATCCTAATCGACTTCTTTCGTGAATTCCGCAGTCCAGAATTTCGGGAACATCAACTCTATGTGCGAACCCGCCTTGCTGACGAGCTTCCGGCGATCGGTATCTACGGGCTACCCGAGCCAGTCCTTGCCCACGTCGTCCCAGTGGTTCACTACTTCGATAATCTTGGTGCTCTCGTTGCTCATAGGGTGGTGGAAACGAAGGTGGCGCTCAGCATTCTAGGCGAGTCAGTTGAGCGCAATTGGAGGTTGCTTGCTCCATTCCTCCACAAGGAACGTGAGATCCGGAAGGACGACGAGTACGGGATTTTCTTTGAGCACCTGGCGGAACTGGCAAGGGCCACTCCAGGCCGCCGGGCCCGGAGCAACTTGCGTCTACTTCGATACGAGGATCTGCGATAACCGGCTGGTGGTGGCCGTGGCACGGGTCACCTGGCCCGGCGGTGCAGGTGCGGCCGTCGCGTGGCTGGTTTGCGCGCGGTGGTCGTGGCGCGGGTCTGAGTCCGTTATCCACTGCGGTGACGTGCAGGCGCGCTCCGCGAGCTGCCGACCGATCGCCGGAGGGCTGCGCCCGCTGGCCCCGAATGCGGGCTGCTAGAGGTCGAGGCCGACGTAGATGGCGGCGTGGTCGGAGGCGGAGTGCTCGGGGCCGGTGACCTCCGGGTAGATCGCCCACTGCGCCGGCCACCGGCGCGCAGTCAACCACAGAGCACGGCGACCGGGTCGAACGCATGCTCAACCCTGCGACGCGCCGGCTCCTCCGCCCCTGTAGGCTCCAGACCGTACACGACCCACGCGTAGGCGGGGACGATGCTCCGACCGCAGGTCCGGCTCACCGAGGCGATCGGCTACCTCGACGTCCTGGTGCGCAAGCTCGACACCGACCTCGCCAACGTGCACAACGCTGGCGCGATCCAGCGCTACCTCGACTGGGTCGACCAGGCGGGCCGGGAGCTGCCTGACCGGTTCACCGACCCGACGCTCACCGAGCTGCTCTCCACCGAGCACTACTGGGACGTCCGCCGAGCCAACGACGCCGGGACGCCCCACCTGATCGCGCACGAGCTGCGAGCCCACCTCGGGTGGCTGCGGGAGATGCGGGCCCACCTCCAGCTCTACCTGCCGTTCGCCGACCTGCCAGGCTCCCCGGTCATCCTGGATACCAACGTGCTCTTGCACTTCGACCCGTTCCGGGAGGAGATCGACCAGGCCCGCTGGCTGGTGATCACCAGGCTGCCGCCCGGCGCACCACTACGAGTGATCATTGCCCACCAGGTCCTGGACGAGCTGGACAAGCACTCGCACTCGGGCGACAAGCGGCTGGCGCGCCGCGCGCGGGAGGTGCAGCGGACCCTCGATGCCTTCATGGACGATCCGCTGCCGGGCAAGCCTCGGGAGGTCCGGCCCGGTGCGAGCTGGATGACCTTGGAGGTCCTCCCCGACCCACCAGGGCATCGCCGCCAGGGCGACGAGGACACCGAGATCCTGGACCGGGCCGAGTTCCTGGCGCAGGTGACCGGAACCCCAGTCACCTGCGTGACGGCAGACGCTGGGATGCGGGTCCGTGGACGGGTCCGGGAGTTGCTCGCGGAGCGCTCCAACGTGCGCATGGTGGCGATGCCGCCGGACCTGCGGCTGCCGGACTGAGCCCGCAGCTCGAGCCTGTGGCGGTGCCCGCAGTGCGATACGCACGGCCCCCGGCGCGAGGATGGTGTGGGGTGCGTAAAGGCGTTCATGCAGCTCGCCGGTACTCGCGTAGGAGTCCACCGAGTAGGTCACGTCGATGGACCCGACCGTGTTGATCTTCGCCGACGGCGGTCAGAGCGGCGGATGGGTCAGGCGGCTCGAGCCTGAAGGGTGCGCAAAGTCGGACGTGGCCTCTGAGCTGCTGTTCCCGCCAAACTGCCGCTCGACTCTGTGAGGCTCTGTCGACCCCTCGGAGGCCATCCTTGGTGCTGTCCAAACTCGCGTACCTCGCGGTGTGCCGTTCCGTCCGCGGTGACGCTGCCAAGGATCTTGAGATCCTCGTCCTGCGCCATCAGCTCGCCGTGCTCCGCCGCCAGAGCACACGACCCAAACTCGGGCCCGGCGACCGTGTCGTGCTCGCCGCGGTCAGCCGGGTGCTGCCCAGGTCCCGCTGGTCGTGCTTCTTCGTCAGGCCGGAGACGCTGCTGCGCTGGCACCGGCGGCTCGTGGCCAGGGCGTGGACCTACCCGCATCACCAGACCGGTCGGCCGCCGCTGGACCAGGACATCCAACAACTGATCGTCCGCCTCGCCAGGGAGAACCCCCGCTGGGCTACCAGCGCATCCAGGGCGAGCTGCTCCGCCTTGGCGTGCGCCTCTCGGCGACAGTCATCCGCACCACGCCGTGCCGCCATGGGCTGGACCCCGCTCCACGGCGGGCGGCCACCACCTGGCGGGCATTCCTGCGCCAGCAGGCCGCCGGGATCGTCGCGTGCGACTTCTTCACCGTCGACACGGTCTGGCTGCGGCGGCTGTACGTGCTGTTCGTCATCGAACTGGACACCCGCCGGGTCCACCTGGCCGGCGTCACCGCCAACCCGGACGGCCAGTGGGTCGCCCAGCAGGCCCGCAACCTGCTGCTGGTGCTGGGCGAACAGGGCCGACGGGCTCGCTTCGTGCTGCACGATCGGGACGCGAAGTTCTCCCGCAGCTTCGACGACGTGTTCCGCGGCGAAGGGTGGCCAGGTGCTGCTGACGCCGATCCGGGCACCCAAGGCGAACGCGTACGCGGAGCGCTGGGTCCGGACCGTGCGCGACGAGTGCCTGGACCGGCTCCTCGTTCTTGGGCGGGCTCCCCTTGAGCAGATCCTTCAGGTCTACGCCGAGCACTACAACGCTCATCGACCGCACCGGGCGCTCCGACTGGAGTCGCCGTTCCAGCAGGCTGAGCTGACTGCCGTCGGCGAGTATCAGCCGGCCCGCGTGCACCGACGTGACCTGCTCGGTGGTCTCATCCATGAGTACCGGCGAGCTGCATGAACGCCTTTACGCACCCTTCAGGCTCTGGCCTGCCGACTGGCCTCCGCTGACCAACGAACAGCTTGCAGAGCTGACGGAAGAAGCCGAAGCCGAACTACACGACGACGAGGAGGCATAGCATATGGCTACTCAGGCTGACGCCTACATGGACATCCAGATCGGGGGCAAGAACCTCGCGATCTGCCGCAGGTGCGGCGATCTAGTGGGCGACACCGGCATTCACACCACCTGGCACAACACGGCGGCGACGGCGTTCCCCGGGTCGATCACCGTGGCGTGGCCGACGACCAGCCAGCACGGGCACCTCACGCAGTAACCCCTCTGGAGGGGATGCGGACCGGTGAAGGACGCAGACGGGCGGGTGTGGGTCCGGCGCGACGGCCATGCCATCCTGCTCCATCCCTACGAGCGGGTCGCCTTCTCCGCGTTCCGCATCACCGCCTCAGACGTGGTGCTGGACGTGGGCGAGGACGAGCCCGAGCGGTATCCCCACGAGCGCCTGCAAAAGCTTGAGCTGGAGCCGACGCCGTACAGGCCGGACCCCGGTCGGAGAAGACCCTGGGCAGACAACTGATAGGGCGGTGTTGCGTCTGGTCAGCTTGCGGCATGCTTGAGCGCGTGAGCGGATTGGCGTCAGATCGCCAAGGCGAGCTCGTCGAACGCGGCAGCCAAACGACGGTTCATTGGCTCCTCGACCGCCAGCTCGTAGTACCCTCGCCGAACGTTCTGCACAAACGCGTGGCCCGCGATGACGACCCTGGCACTGCGATCCTGCCGCAAGCCCCGCATCGGTCGTAGCCTCGCCTTGAGGCGACCGTGATCGGCCTCGATGTGGTTGTTGGCATACGGGTCAGTACGATGCCACGCCGCCGGCAGCAGCTCCTCCAGCACCACTGGATAGGCCGGCGCCAGATCGCTCACGACTTGGCTCGGCGTGCTGTTGGTCGTGCCGGTGGCCCGCTGGAAGAACCGTCGGGCAGCCGCCGCGTCCCGACGGGGGAGACAAGCACATCGATGACCTGCCCGAACTGATCGATCGCACGGTAGACGTAGCGCCACTGGCCGGCGACCTTGACGTAGGTCTCGTCGACCTGCCAGCGATCTCCGACGGCATGCCGGCAGGGCCGGGCGACTTCGGCCAGCAGTGGCGTGAACCGCTGGACCCAGCGGTAGATGGTGACGTGATCCACGTCGATGCCACGTTCGGCGAGTAGTTCCTCGAGGTCGCGATAGGACAGCGCGAAGCGCAGGTACCAGCGCACCGCCAGTACGATCACGTCGGGCGGGAAGCAGAAGCCGGCGAAGGCAGATCGTGGGATCGCAGCGGGCCGAGAGCGGCGGGTTCTCATGGCGACAGTCTGAGCCCGCACCGCAGGTGCAACAGCGCCCACACGCGGCACTCCGGAGTCGGCGGCCAGGCTAGCCGCCGATGTAGGACATCTCGATCCGCCGGGTCGGCGCCGTCAGCGTGGTGCGCTGCTCGGAGTACCGGTCGCCTCGTCCTGCCCAGATCTTGGCCAGTGCCCCGCGCAGCTCCTGGTCGCTGGCGCCGGCGCGTAGCAGCGCGCGCAGGTCGTGCCCGGCCCCGGCGAACAGGCAGGTGTACAGCTTGCCGTCGGTCGACAGCCGCGCGCGGGTGCAGTCGGAGCAGAACGGCTGGGTCACCGAGGCGATCACGCCGATCTCGCCGGAGCCGTCCCGGTAGCGCCAGCGGCGGGCGACCTCCCCGCGGTAGTTCGCCTCGGCCGGCTCAAGCGGCAGCGCCGCGTCGATCCGCCGGACGATCTCGGCGGCCGGCACGACGTCGTCCAGCCTCCACCCGTTGGTGGTGCCCACATCCATGTACTCGATGAACCGCGCGATCAGGCCGTGCTCGCGCGCGAACTGGGCCAGCTCTACCAGACCGTCGTCGTTGAGGCCGCGTTTGACCACCGTGTTGAGCTTGACCGGCCAGATTCCGGCGTCGACTGCGGCGGCGATGCCGTCCAGCACCCGCCCGAGCGGCACGCCGACATCGTTCATCGCCGTGAAGACGGCCTCGTCCAGAGAATCCAAGCTCACCGTGATCCGTGACAGGCCGGCGGCGCGCAGCCCGCTCGCCTTGCCGGCCAGCAGCGCGCCGTTGGTGGTCAGCGCCAGATCGGTGATGCCCACGACCTCACTGAGCATGGCCACCAGCGTGTCGAGCTCGCGGCGCAGCAGCGGCTCGCCGCCGGTCAGCCGGACCTTGGTCACCCCCAGCGACGCGGCGGCGCCGACCACCCGGGTGATCTCCTCGAACGACAGGATCTCGGCGCGGGGCAGGAACGTGTAACTGTGGCCGAAGATCTCCTTGGGCATGCAGTACGGGCAGCGGAAGTTGCACCGATCGGTAACGGAGATACGCAGATCCCGCAGCCGACGACCAAGGCGATCCACCGGCGCATCCTTCCGCGCCGTGGCGTCGGGGGTGCGATCGGTCGCACCGGGGGGCGACAACTCTTCCACCGCGCACCTCCCTGGCGACCACCTTAGGCAGCATAGCGCCTTGC
>Ga0307278_10001950_pt1 | contig 10198 bp, 7 predicted proteins | sample ER_DNA_117_FD_194482 | JGI IMG/M metagenome (GOLD analysis project Ga0307278, IMG submission 194482) | Bulk soil microbial communities from the East River watershed near Crested Butte, Colorado, United States - ER_DNA_117 | ecosystem: Environmental > Terrestrial > Soil > Floodplain | place: USA...
GGCCGACTCCAAGGTCGGCCTGCGCCTGCCCGACGTGGAGAAGCTGCTCAGCTCGCCGGTCGACACCACCATCCCCTCCTCCCGCTCGGTCCCGCTGTCGGTGAACAAGGGCAGCCCGATCATGCTCGAGGAGCCCAAGGGGCCGGTGGCCGACTCCATCCGTCGGGTCGCCGCCCTGCTCACCGATCCACAGCCCGGCCGGTCCAAGCAGAAGCAGCGCCGGTCGCTGTTCGCCCGATCCTAGGAGCCGCCGATGTCATCGCTCCACGAGCGGCTGGCCCGCGCCAAGACCGCTGGGGTGCTGCCCCAGTCGGCGCCCCGCGAGCCCGACCAGCGCCAGCTGCACCGGACCAGGCCCGACCCGCTGGCCGAGCTGCGCCAGAAGGTCCACCGGGCGCTGGTCGAGGCCCTCGGCCCGCGGCTCTACGACTCCGAGATGTCGGCCGACCAGCTCCGGGACAAGGTCCACGAGATGCTGAAGCGGGCCATCGAGGAGGAGGAGACCCCGCTCACCCGGCAGGAGCGCCAGCGGCTGGTGAGCGAGATCGCCGACGACGTGCTCGGCTTCGGGCCGATCGAGCCGTTCCTGCGCGACCCGAGCATCACCGAGATCATGGTCAACGCGCCCGACGTGATCTATGTGGAGCGGGAGGGTCGCATCTTCCCGGCTGACGGCCGCTTCGTCGACGAGACCCACCTGCGCCGGGTGATCGACAAGATGGTCGGCCAGGTCGGCCGCCGGATCGACGAGAGCTCCCCCTACGTCGACGCCCGGCTGCCCGACGGCTCCCGGATCAACGCCGTGATCGCGCCGCTGTGCGTCAACAGCGGCCCCTACCTGACCGTGCGGAAGTTCTCGCCCGACCCGTTCCAGGCCGACGACCTGGTCACCTTCGGCACCATGTCGGCCAAGGTGGCCAAGTTCCTGTCCAGGGCGGTCGGCGGCCGGCTGAACGTCCTGGTTTCGGGCGGAGCCGGGGCCGGCAAGACGACCACCCTCAACGTCCTGTCCTCCTGGCTGCCGGTCGCCGAGCGCATCGTCACCATCGAGGACGCCGCCGAGCTGCAGCTGCGCCAGCCGCACTGGCTGCGGCTGGAGTACCGGCCGCCCAACATCGAGGGCCGCGGCGAGATCACCATCCGCGACCTGGTCCGCAACGCCCTGCGGATGCGGCCCGACCGGATCGTGGTCGGCGAGGTCCGCGGCGGCGAAGCCCTCGACATGCTCCAGGCCATGAACACCGGCCATGACGGCTCGCTCACCACCGTCCACGCCAACTCGCCCCGCGACGTGCTGTCGCGGCTGGAGACGATGGTCCTGATGGCCGGGGTCGACATCCCCATGCGGGCCATCCGCGAGCAGATCTCCTCGGCCATCAACCTGATCGTCCACCAGTCCCGGCTCAAGGACGGCACCCGCCGGCTCACCCACGTGACCGAGATCGTCGGGATGGAGGGTGACGTCATCACCCTCCAGGACATCTACCTCTTCGACTACCGGGCCGGCATCGACGAGAACGGCCGGTTCCGCGGCATCATCCAGCCGACCGGCCTGCGCCCCCGGTTCCTGGAGCGGCTCGTCGACCAGGGCGTCCACTTCGAGCCCGAGCTGTTCCTCCACGAGAGCGGCTCGGTCCCCCTGGCGATGCGTCGATGAATCCCCGGACCACCAGAACGGGGGTCCTGCTCCTGGCCGCCGGGCTGCTCGGGTCGTTGCTGGTCGGCGGGGTCGCCACCGCCCAGCAGGAGCGCCTGAAGGTGTCTTTCCGGCGCAGCGAGCCGTCGCCGGGAAACCTCAAGGTCACGGTGGCCATGTCCGGGACGGCCTGGGGAAGCGGGCAGCGGCTCGACCAGGATGCCTTCACGGCGACGATCAACGGCAAGCCGGTCGAGGTCACCGGGGCCAGCCCGCTGCAGGAGCAGCAGGGCAGCCTCGGGAAGGTGGCGGTGATGCTGGCGGTGGACACCAGCGGCAGCATGCGCGTGAACCAGAACATCCTGCGCGCCCAAGCCGCGGCCGACGCCTTCGCGCAGAGGCTGAAGCAGGGTACCCGGCTCGGTCTGCTCGCCTTCTCGACCCGGCCACGGGTCGTGCAGAACCTCACCACCGACCGTGAGCTGGTCCGGACGGCGATCAGCTCGCTCACCGCAACCGGTGACACCGCCCTGTACGACGCCGTCGTGCTCGCCTCTGGGCTCCTGGGCAGAGAGCAGGGCCAGCACAACCTGGTGCTGCTGTCCGACGGCAGGGACGAAGGCTCCCGCGCGACCCGCGAGGGCGCGATCGCAGCCGCCAGGAAGGCGGGAGTGACCGTCTACACCGTCGGCCTCAACGTGCCCGGTCGCGCCCAGGACCAGGAGGCCCTCAAGCGGCTGGCCGAGCGGACAGGAGGGGCGGCGGTCGAGGTCAACGACGCCGATGACCTGGTGAACCAGTTCTCGATCATCGCCCAGTCGCTGGCGTCCCAGTACGTGGTCGACATGCGCCTGCCGTCAGGCCTCGGGAACGAGGTGAGCTTCCGGCTCCAGGTGACGGCCAACGGTGAGGTAGGGGTCTACGAGAAGGCGGACTTCGCCCTGGCCGGGCAGGCGAGCCCGACGACTCTTCCGGGCCCGGTCGACCTGGCGCCGGTGCCGGGGCTGTCGAGGTTGGAGAGCTCCCAGGGGCGGTACGTGATCGCCTTTGCCGGGTTCGCGACCGTGCTGCTGGCCTGCCTGCTGCTGTTCGGGCCCGGGTCGCGCAGCGCCAGGCCCTACCGGGCGCTGCGCCAGCGGCTGTCCCCCTACTCGCTGACCCCGGCGATCGCCGACAACCAGCCGCGGCTGACCGCCTTCGGCTCCAGCGAGTGGGCCGGGAGGGCCACCGCCATGGCGGAGACGCTGGTCCGCCGGGGCAACCTGGAGGAGACGTTCCTGGACCGCCTGGAGGCGGCCGGGCTCAACATGCGGGTGGCCGAGTTCGTGCTCATCTCCCTCGGGTCGGCGTTCATCCCGCCGCTGCTGGTCCTCGTCCTCACCCGGAACCTTCTCGTCACCGTGGTCGTGGTGCTGCTGGGCACGGTCGGGCCCTTCGTGTACCTGTCGGTCATGGCGTCCCGGCGCCAGGCCAAGTTCGAGGAGCAGCTCCCCAGCACCCTGCAGCTGCTGTCCGGCGCCCTCCAGGCCGGCCACAGCCTCCAGCAGGCGGTGGACACGGTGGTCCACGAGGCCGGCGACCCGATCGCCGGCGAGTTCCAGCGGGTGCTGACCGAGGCCCGGCTGGGCCGGCCGCTGGAGGAGGCGTTCGAGGCCATGGCCAAGCGCACCAACAGCATCGACTTCAAGTGGACGGTTATGGCGATCCGGCTCCAGCGCCAGGTCGGCGGGAACCTGGCCGAGGTGCTGAGCACCGTGTCCCAGACCATCCGCGACCGCTACGCGCTGAAACGGCAGGTCAAGGCCCTCTCGGCCGAAGGCCGGCTCTCCAGCCTGATCCTCTCCGTCCTGCCCGTGCTGATGTTCGTGGCCCTGCTCATCTTCAACCCGCTGTTCCTGCGACCCCTGTTCAGCACGGGAATCGGGATCGTGATGATGGCCGGGGCAGCCGTGCTGATGATCTTCGGCGTGTTCTGGCTGAAGAAGATCACCGAGATCAAGGTCTGAATCGACATGCCGACCTCGCTCCTGCTCATCGGTGCCCTGGCCATGTTCCTGGCCGTGTTCGCGATCGCCTACTCGGTCCAGGCGATCGTGGCCGAGCGCCGCCAGGCCTACCGGACCCTCCAGGCGATCCGCGCGGTCGAGCTGCGGCCGGCCGACCTGCGCAACCGTGAGCTGGCCCGGCCGGCCCGCGAGCGCCTGGTCAAGCCCCTCTACAACGCCGCCCTGACCGTCGCCCGCCGTTTCACCCCGGCCGGGGCGAGAGAGGGGATCCGGCGCAAGCTCGTCATGGCCGGCAGCCCCTTCGGCTGGGACCCGGACCGGGTCCTGGTCGCCAAGGTGGCCTGTCTCAGCGGGGGGACGGTCCTCGGCCTGCTGTTCCTTGCCTTGTTCGGCTTCGCCTGGCCGCTGCGCGTCCTCGGGTTCCTCGCCATCGGCCTGCTCGGCTACTGGCTGCCGAACATCGTGCTGGCCAACGCCGTCCAGCGCCGCCAGGGCGAGATCCGTTCGACTCTGGCCGACTCGATCGATCTGCTCACCATCTGCGTCGAGGCCGGCCTCGGCTTCGACGCGGCCATGGCCCACGTCTCCAAGAACACCAGCGGGCCGCTCGCCGACGAGTTCTACCGGACCCTCCAGGAAGTCCAGCTCGGCCGCAGCCGCAACGAGGCCATGCGCAACCTGGCCGACCGCTCCAACGTCCCTGAGCTGCGGGCGTTCGTCCTCGCGATGGTGCAGGCCGACATCTTCGGCGTGTCCGTCGCCAACGTGCTCCGCGTTCAGGCCAAGGACATGAGGATCAAACGCCGCCAGCTGGCCGAGGAGCGGGCGATGAAGGTTCCCATCAAGGTCCTGTTCCCCGTACTCTTCTGTATCTTCCCAGCGTTGTTCGTTGTGATCCTCGGGCCGGCCATCATGCGCATCGCCGACGTCTTCACCAAGTAGGAACCAGCCAGATGCCTCGCCATGTCGTGCTTCTCCGGCGTGACCCTTCACTGGGTCTCGCCCTGCGAGCGCTGCTCCGCGGCAGCGGCCAGGTCACCGAGCTCCAGAGCGTCCAGGCCTGGTCGGCCCTGCCCGCCGAGGCGATCGACGCCGTGGTCATCGACCTGCCGGCTCCGCGCCGCAAGCAGGCCATCGACCTGGTCAGGTCCCGCTTCGACGGCCACCTGGTGGTGGTCCTCGACCCGGCCGACGACCCGGCGACGGTTCCCGGCCACCACTCCTGTTCGGTGGTCCAGCGTCCGTTCGAGATCGTCGAGCTCTGGCACCTGGTCGCCACCGACCCCACCGTCAGCCCGCCGGCGTTCCCGCCCGGCGCGGCCCCGGAGACCAACCCCGGCGCTCCGGCGGTCCGGCCGGCCCCGAAGTCCGCGGCTGCCGAGACCCCGGGGCCCTCCGCCCAGGTCAGGCCGGGGGGCGCCGGTGCCGCTGAGCCGGGTCGCGCGCCGGCGGCAGATGCCTCCTGGAAGTGGCGAGGTCGCCGCTACGGCCCAGCGACCGCGATCCCACCCGGCCCGGGCGGCAGCGAGTCCGGGGTCCCTGGCGGCCGATCCGGCCGGTCCGCCGTCGCCTCCGGTGCCGCGGCGGAAGCGCCCGTTCCCGCCGCACCGGACCCGGGGACCCGGTCATCGGCCGAGGGGCGGCGGTGGGGAGCCCTCCCGCGCAGGTCGGCCGAGCGCCAACCGGCACCGCGACCCTCCCAGGAGTCCGGGCCTTCGCAGGAGTCCGGGCCCGCTGGGGGACCCGATGCAGCCGCTCCGGAGCGTGCCGACCCGCCCGCGCCCGGGCCCGCCGCCGCTCCCGCGGGTTCCGGCCAGGCCGCCGATCCGTCTGAACCGGCCTCGGCCCGGGACCCGCTGAGGGACCAGCCAGCAGCCCCGCCGACGGATCGTCCGGGCTCCAGGTCGGGGTCGCCGGCGGCTCCGGCGCCAGCGTCTGGAAGCTCCGACCCTCAGCGTCCCTCGCTCCTGCGCCGGCTGACCGGCCGCCGCGGCGCTCGCCGATCCGAGACGGCCGCCGAGGCCCCCGAGGCTCCCGCCGAGGTCCGCTCGGCGTCGGTCCCGGCCTTCGAGCCGCCACCGGCCCCGCCCCAGGGAGCCCAGCAGGCCCCACCGGCGCCTCCTGTGTGGTCTGCCGCTTCGCCCAAGGCCCCGGCCCCTGGCGACCTCCAAGCCCGCCCCACGAGCCGGCCAAGGTCCCGCCCCAGCCCACGCGGTGGACCCCAGTCAGCACCACCCAACGCCGCCCCACCCACCCCGCCGGCGGCGCCCCCACCAGCAGAACCGTCGGCCAAGCCGGCTGCCCCCGACACCCCTGCCGGTTCGCCGTCGGCCGCCGTGCGACCATCTCGCCCGGCTTCCCCCCGCCCGGCGGTCCGGCCGACCCGGCCGACCGACGGGAGGAGAGAGCCAGGCGCCGAACCGCCGACCCACCCCGCCGCCACACGCGACCCGGCCAGCCCCGCCGACCGCCAGCGCCGTCCCAGCCGCCCTGCCGCGACGGCCGATCCTAGGGAGCAGGCGCCTGCCGCACCCGCGGCAGCATCCGTTCCCGAGGTCCAACGACCGGCTGTGCCGGACGACCCGTCGGACGCCGTCGCCCCGATCGCCGACAAGGAGGTCCCGGGGACGGCCGATGCCCCGGTGACCGGAGGCGAAGGGGGCCCGGCCACCGTGCAGGCGGCTACCGCCGCGGCGGCTCCGCTCGACCAGGGCGCCTCGCCGGGCCGTCCACCACCCGACCCGGGGCGGCGGCCGGCCCGGGGCCCACGGCCCGGTGGGCTGCCGTCGCCGTCCCCGCCGGCCTCACCGCCCGCCGGTGGCGCGGCGGGGGAGGGTGACACGCCTCGCGGCCAGGAGCCGGCCGCCGAGTCGCGCCCTCTGGTCGATGCGCCCCCGACCGAGCGTCCGGCGCAACCGGGCACCCCGGCGCCCGGAGGGCGCGAGCCCGAGGTGGCGGCAGCCAAGACCCGACCGGCCGGGCCGCTCGGCGTCCCCCCCGACGCCCCCGAGGTGCTGCTCGCGGCCGCCGAGGTGGCCGACGCACCGCCCGGGCCGACCCCGGGAACCCCGGCGGGCCAGCCACGACCCGCGTCGCCGGGCGGCGCCGCCCGCCCGGCCACCGTTGAGGGCCCGGCCGACCCGAGGCCGCGGGGCCGTCGTGCCCGCAACCTGCTCCGCTTCACCGCTCCGCGTCGTCCCGACAGCACCGAGTCGGCGGCCGACGCCCCCGACGACCCCGCGCCGCTGGCCGACTTCGACCGGCTCACCCAGTCGATCGAGAGCGTCACCGAGGCCCTCGGCGGCCAGCCGCTCGAGTTCTACGAGCGCGACCTGCCCCAGATCGCCGCCGCCGAGACGGCCCGGCGTGTCCGGGCCGACGTGGTCGTGCTGCTGCTCGACAACGGGGAGGGGCTGATGGAGGTCTCCGGCGGGGTCGGCCTGACCCCGGCCGAACGGCGCCTGAGCGTCGAGTACAGCCGCGACGTCATGCGCGAGCTGTTCCGGGCCGGTGTCGGCCTGATCGAGGACACCGACAAGGTCAGGGGGGCGCTGGCCGGCATCCCCGGCAGCCGGGCCGAGACGCTGGTGATGGTGCCGCTGGTGCACGAGCGGCTCGGGTTCGGGGTCCTCATGGCCGGCCGCAACCGCAGCCAGACCGGCGTCCCGACCGAGGTCTTCAGCGACGCCGAGATCGAGGTGCTGATGGGCTTCGCCGACGCCGCTGCCGCTTCGCTGCGCACCGCGGTGCTGCTGCGCCACCTCAAGGGCCAGCTCAGGGCCTTGGAGAACGAGGGCTAGGCGAGCGTTCAGCAGCCGGGATCCGCAGGTACACCCGCTCGTCGCCGCTCGAGAACACCAGCCGCCAGCGACCCGACGCTTCCAGGAGCGCGACCAGGTCCGGGGTGGCCCGTCGGCTGGTGACCACGTGGTCGACCCCCCAGCTGTCCAGCTGCCGCTCGGCGTCCCAGCGGCCGGTGAGGACGGCCAGGTAGCGGCTCCAGCGGTCGGCCGGTGGCAGCTCCACGCGGGAGTCGAACGCCACCTGGACCCGCGGCCCGAGCCGGAGCTCCAGGTAGGAGCCCCACGGCTGGAAGTTGAACATCCGTCCCGGTTGCGGGTTGGCGGCCAGCCAGTCCGCACTGGCCACCGGGGCGGCGGCCACCGCCGGGCGAGCGCCGAACAGGGTCCGCCCGACCGGCGGCGAGGCCGCCACCAGCGCCACCGCCAGCAGGACGAGCAGCAGGCCGCTGACGACCGGCGCTCCCCGGTCGTCAGCTGGAGGCCGCGGCGGGCGCTGGCGGGCCAGTGCGCACAGGGCCACCGGAAGGGCCAGCCCGAACCAGGCGACCCCCCTGACCGCCCAGATGGCCAGCCCGCCCAGCAGGGCCATCCTGAGCAGCTGTTCGGGCACCCGCCCAGGCGTCGGCGCCCGGACGAGGGCGACCACCAGCACGCCCATCGCGAACAGGACCAGGATCCCGGTCAGATCGCGGACGTTCGTCGGTCCCCATTCCGAGACGATCCCGGTGACCGCCCGGTTGGCCGGGAGCGAGAACGCATAGCCGAGCACCCCAACCCCCCAGGGGTTGACCAGCAGCGCGGCCACGCTGGCCGTCGTGACCAGCAGGTAGCGGGCGGCCGCGGCCCGGTCGCGGCGCCAGGCAGCCGCCAGCACCTCGATCACGAGCAACCCGACCCCGACGGTGAAGGCGCCATGGAGATTCGCCCACAAGAGCATGAGGAGCGGAATCGCCAAGGCGACCCGGGGGCGTGTCCTCGCCACCTCCAGCAGGTACAGCTCGGCCGCGAACAGCAGCAGCGAGAACATCTGCGGCCGCACCGAGAAGGCGGCCGCCGCCGTGGCGTACCCGGCGAGGACCGCCGCGGCGATCAGGCGCAGGTTGTCGCTCCGCCGCCGGCAGGCCGCCGCCACCAGCCCCCAGGTGGCCACGGTGAGGATCGCCTCGACCACCGTCAGCAGCGGGAACCCGCCCAGCCGCCAGATACTGTAGAGCACCAGCTGGGCGCCCCAGTTCTGGTCGAGCCAGGGCCGGCCGGCGGTCGTCCAGGCGAGCACGTCGGTCCGCGGCAGGGCGTGCTGGGCGACCATCAGCTGGCCGGCCTTGAGGTGGTAGGCGAGGTCGACGGCGCTCGGCAGCTGGGCCAGCTCCATGACCCCGATCGCCCCGAGCACCACCACCAGCCACAGCCGCGGCATGCTCAGCCAGGGGCCCGGGTCGGTCCGACGGGCATCGGACGCCTCGAGCGGCGGGCGGCTTGCCACCGTGTGGTGCATCGCTCAGGTCAGGTAGAGCCGGCCGTCCACCAGCTGCTCGCTCAGGAACCCGCCGGCCGGGTCGAAGCAGGCGTGGGCGAACCGCTTGCGGAGCTCGAAGTCAACGCCGCCGACCCCGCCGCGGTTCTTCTCCAGCGAGAACACCACCCAGCTGCGGAAGCCCTCGGCGACGTTCGGGTGGTAGACGACGTGGTGGCGGGCGACGGCCCGGTGCTTGTCGTTCAGGATCAGCACCACGTCGGCCTCGTACGCCAGGGCGGTGTCGCCGCGCAGGTGGTGGATCCGCATCCGCTGGGCCTTCACCCCTTCGGCGTCGGCCGCGACCACGGCCACCACCGCCACCGACTGGCTCATGGCCAGGTCCTTGAGGCCCTCGACGCTCCGCCGGACCTGCTCCTCCTCACTCGGCGGGTCGGGATACACCGACACCTTCTGGAGGTAGTCGACGATCACCACCAGCGGCCCCGACCCGGGACAGGCCCTGGCCAGGCTGCCGATCGCCTCCACCGTCGTCATCGCCCCCGCCTTGACCAGGAACAGCCGATCCTCGTACTGGGCCAGCCGCTGCAGCACCGGCTGGGCCTGGCCGAGCTCGGCCAGCAGGTCGCCGATGCCCCGCTCCCCGTTGCCGGCCCCGGCCTTGGCCGCGAGCAGGTTGCGCAGGTCGCCGACTCCGATCGGGCCCTCCTCGCCGCCGAGCGCGCTCTCCATCGCGATCAGCCGCTCGAGCAGGAACTCCTCCGGGTGCTCGTAGCACACGTACAGGATCCGGCCATGCCCGCCGGCCGCCACATGCCGTGCCAGCTGCAACGCCCAGGTGCTCTTGCCAACCCCCTGCGCTCCGCCCAGGAGGAACAGCTCGCCCACACGCAGCCCACCATGCAGGTACGAGTCCAGCGGACTGAACCCGGTCGGGATCCCCCGCAGCCCATTCGCCCGCCCCGCCCGCATGTCCCCGTCGAGCTGCTGCATCGCCCCGCGCACGCTGACAATCCGATGCCCATGCACCCTCGACTGCCCAGGCGTCGCCAACCTGACCCCCTTCGGGCCGCCCACGCAGCCCCCGGCAGCCTAGGAACTCCCCGCCACCTACGCATCCGCAGAACTGCCCACACCCAACGAACCAGTTCCCACCACGCCCGTTGCAACCCCAGCCCGTTGCGACCCCCCAGCCAGCAACCGTAGACTCGCCCGCACCACGGGCGTGTAGCTCAGCGGGAGAGCGCTGCCTTCACACGGCAGAAGTCACAGGTTCGAT
>Ga0307278_10001951_pt1 | contig 10196 bp, 9 predicted proteins | sample ER_DNA_117_FD_194482 | JGI IMG/M metagenome (GOLD analysis project Ga0307278, IMG submission 194482) | Bulk soil microbial communities from the East River watershed near Crested Butte, Colorado, United States - ER_DNA_117 | ecosystem: Environmental > Terrestrial > Soil > Floodplain | place: USA...
CATGCAAGGGCTCCGGCTGCCGGCGAACCAACGGTGACCATGCCGTTGGAGACCGTCGTCCTTGGCCGCAGCGGGCTGCGGGTCAGCCGGCTCGGCCTCGGCACTGCCCCACTTGGCAACCTGTTCACCGAGGTGCCGGGGTCCGACGCCGACGCCACCGTCGACGCGGCCCTGGCCGCCGGCATCACCTTGCTGGACACCGCTCCCCACTACGGCCTGGGCCTGGCCGAGCGCCGGCTCGGCCGGAGGCTGGCCCGGCTGCCGCGGGAGCGGTTCGTGCTGTCGACCAAGGTCGGCCGGCTGATCCGTCCCCTCGAGGCGGGCCAGGCCGCCGATCCGGAAGGGTTCGTGGCCACGCCGGCGGCCAAGCGTGTCTGGGACTTCTCCCGCGACGGGGTGCGTCGGTCGCTGGCCGAGAGCCTGGACCGGCTGGGCCTGGACCGGGTCGACGTGGCGCTGGTCCACGACCCCGACGAGCACGAGCGGGAGGCGTTCGAGCACGCGCTCCCGGCCCTGGCCGAGCTGCGCGACCAGGGGGTGGTCCGGGCCATCGGGGCCGGCATGAACCAGGCCGAGATGCTGACCCGCTTCGTGCGCCAGCTCGACCTCGACCTGGTGCTCATGGCCGGCCGCTACAGCCTGCTCGACCAGCGGGCGCTGGCCGAGCTGCTGCCGTCCTGCGCCGAGCGCGGGGTGGCGGTGGTGATCGGCGGCGTCTTCAACAGCGGGCTGCTGGCCGATCCCCGGCCCGGCGCCACCTTCGACTATGCGCCGGCCCCGCCCGGGCTGGTCGAGCGGGCCGGCCGCCTGCAGGCGGTCTGCGCCAGGCACGGCGTGCCGTTGCGGGCGGCCGCGCTGGCCTTCCCGTTCGGCCACCCGGCGGTGGCCAGCGTGCTCGTCGGCGCCCGCACGGCCGCCGAGGTGCAGGACGCCGTGGCCATGCTGGACCGGCCGGTCCCCGCCGACCTGTGGACCGAGCTGGTCGCCGAAGGCCTCCTGCCCGACCACGTCCCCATCCCGTGATGCACCGGGTCGACGCCCACCACCACCTCTGGGACCCGGCCCGCCGGGCCTATCCGTGGATGGACCAGCGCCTGGCGCCGTTCCGGCGCCGCTTCGGGCCGGAGGACCTGGACGCGGCCGCCGGACCGCAGGGGATCGGCCAGACCGTGGTCGTGCAGACGGTCGCCAGCGTCGAGGAGACCCAGGAGCTCCTGGCCGTGGCCGCGGCCAGCGACCGCGTCGCGGGGGTGGTCGGCTGGGTCGATCTGGCCGCTCCCGACGTGGCCGGCGCCGTCGCCGAGCTGCGGGCGGCACCCGGCGGCGGCGCCCTGGTCGGGATCCGCCATCAGGTCCACGACGAGCCCGATCCGGCCTGGCTGCTCCGTGGCGAGGTGCTGCGGGGGCTGGCCGCGGTCGCCGGGGCCGGGCTCGCCTACGACCTGCTGGTCCGCGAGCGCGAGCTGCCGGCCGCCCGGGCGGCGGCCGAGCGGCTGCCCCGGCTCGGCTTCGTCGTCGACCACCTGGCCAAGCCGCGGATCCGCGAGGCGCTGGTCGAGCCGTGGGCGCGGGAGCTGCGGGCCCTCGCCCGGCTGCCCAACGTCACCTGCAAGGTTTCCGGCCTGGTGACCGAGGCCGCCTGGGACGGCTGGACCCCCCGGCAGCTGGCCCCCTATGTGGCCACGGCCGCGGCCGCCTTCGGGCCCGAGCGGCTCCTGTTCGGCTCCGACTGGCCGGTGTGCCTGCTGGCGTCCGACTACGCCACGGTGGTCGCGGCCGCCGAGGAGACCCTGGAGCGTGCCGGCCTCGACGCGGCCGAGCGGGACGCGGTGTTCGGCGCCAACGCCCGCCGCGTCTACCGCCTGCCCGAGCCCAGCGACGACCACGGAGGTTGACGATGCTGCGCACCCCCCTCATCCACCCGGAGATCCTCGGCGCGCTGGCCACGGCCGGCCACGGGTCACAGGTGCTGATCTCCGACGGCAACTTCCCCCATGTCACCGCCACCCCGGCCGGCGCGCGGCGGGTGTACCTGAACCTCTCCCCCGGCCGGGTGACGGTGACCGAGGTCCTGGCGGCGATGGCGCCGACCGTGCCCCTGGAGGCGGCGGCCGTCATGCAGCCCCACGACGCCCCCGAACCGGCCGTGCTCGCCGAGTACCGGGAGCTGCTGCCGCCGGGCATCGTGGTGGAGGTGGTCGAGCGGATGGCCTTCTACCAGCTGACCCGCCGGCCCGACGTCACCCTCGCGATCGCCACCGGCGACCAGCGGCTCTACGCCAACCTCCTGCTCACCATCGGCTACATCGACCCGGCGGCGACGACTGGCCCCTAGACATCGGATGTTTACGCGGCTACGGTACGCCTGGGGGACGGAGCCGGGTGGGCCGATGACGGCCCCGCACCGCATGGGAGGACAGCATGCTCAAGCGTCCATTCTCCCGCTGGGCCGCGTTGATCGCCGCCGCGTCGCTGCTGGCCGCCGCCTGCGGAGGTGGCGGCGACAACCAGAGCCAGACGACCCAGGGAACCGGCGCCGACCAGCTCAAGGGCGTCGACGTCACCGTCCTGACCTTCACCGGGCCGCAGATCGCCGAGCCGCTGCAGCGGCGCGCCCCGGACTTCAACCAGCGGACCGGCGCCAACGTCAAGGTGGTGACCGTCCCCTTCAGCGACCTGTACGACAAGATCCTCACCGACCTGGCCACGGGCACCAACAGCTACGACGCGTTCGTCTTCGACCCGCAGTGGATGGGGGACTTCGTCCCACCCGGCTACCTGGAGGACATCACCGACCGCGTCAAGGCCGACCAGGCCCTGAAGTGGGACGACATCGCCCCGTTCTTCCGGGACTTCAGCGCCTCCTACAAGGGCCGCACCTACACCATCCCGCTGGACGGCGACTTCCAGATGGTCTACTACCGCAGCGACCTGCTGAAGCGTGACGGGCTGAAGCCGCCGGCCACCTGGGACGACTACCTGTCGATCGCCCAGCGCTACAACGGCAAGGACCTGAACGACGACGGCAAGCCCGACTACGGCTCCTGCATCGCCAAGAAGCGGGCCGCCCAGTCGTACTGGATGTCCTGGTCGGTCGCGGGCCCCTACCTGCAGGCGCAGGGGACCAGCCAGGGCGCCTTCTTCGACGTCGACTCCATGAAGCCGCTGGTCAACAACCAGGCGTTCGCGACCGCCCTGGACGTCTACAAGCAGACCACCCAGTACGCGCCCAAGGACGAGCTGAACCTGGACGTCGGTGACACCCGCGGGCTGTTCACCTCCGGCCGCTGCGCCCTTTCGGCCGACTGGGGCGACATCGGGACCCTCGCCATCGACCCCAAGACCTCGACCGTGAAGGACAAGGTGGGCACGGTGATCATGCCCGGGTCCAAGAAGGTCCTGGACCGGGGCAGCGGCCAGCTGGTCGACTGCGACGCCACCAGGTGCCCGCACGCCGTCGACGGGGTCAACCATGCGCCGTTCGCCGCCTTCGGCGGCTGGTCGGGCGCGGTCAACGCGGCCGTCGACCAGAAGGTCAAGGACGCCGCGTACGCGTTCCTGTCCTACATGAGCGCGCCGGCGCAGTCCAACATCGACGTGACGCTCGGCAAGACCGGCTTCAACCCGTACCGGGCCTCACAGTTCGAGAACACCGACCTGTGGGTCAAGGCCGGGATGAGCAAGGAGGCCGCCGACAACTACCTCGGGGCCATCCGCGACAGCCTCCAGAGCCCCAACATGATCCTTGATCTTCGAATCCCCAAGTCCGCCCAGTACCAGGGGGTGGTCCTGGACACGGCGGTGGCGCAGTTCCTGGCCGGCGAGCTCACCCGCGACCAGACCATGCAGCAGATCGAGCAGGGCTGGGAGAAGATCACCAACGACGAGGAGCGTGACAAGCAGAAGGAAGCCTACGCGGCCAGCTTGAACATCCAGCGCTGACCGATGGACGCCGCGGGGCTGACCCGACGCCGCGCCGGCCCGGTGACGGTCGAGGAACCGGCACGGACCAGGTCACAGGCGTCCCTGGGGGCGAGCTTCGCCGTCAGGGCCGCGTTCATCTGGCCTGCCCTGCTGGCGATCCTGTTCGTCTCCATCTACCCGCTGCTGGTCTCGCTGTACATCAGCCTGTCGCGCCTGCGACTGGTGCGGGGCGGCTTCGAGTTCCGCTTCGTCGGGCTGGACAACTTCCGCGAGCTGCTGGTCGGTGGCGAGCAGAGCAACTTCCTCGGGGTGACGCGGCCGCTCACCCCGGTGGGCTGGGTGGTCCTGGTGGCCGGGGTCGGTCTGCTCGGCTGGGGCCTGGCCGGCGCCTGGCGCGGCGGCGCCTCGGTTGCCGGGATGGCCTTCCGCCTGCTCGGCGCCCTGCTGGCCGCCGGCGCGATCTGGCTGATCGCCCACACCCTGCTCTCCGAGGGCGGGCGGCCCGGCACCGCCGTGGTGACGCTGGTCTATGTGGTCGTCGGGATCACCGCCCAGTTCCTGCTCGGGCTCGGGCTGGCCTACCTGCTGACCCAGGGACTGCCCGGTCAGCGCGTCTTCCGGGTCGTGTTCCTCGTGCCGATGATGATCACGCCGGTCGGGGTCGCCTACATGTTCCGCATGCTCACCGACACCGGGAAAGGCCCGCTGCAGCCACTGTGGGCGGCGGTCGGGCTCAGCGACTTCTCCTGGGTCAACGACCCGTGGGGCGCCCGGGTCGCGGTGATGGTGGGCGACATCTGGCAGTGGACCCCGTTCATGTTCATCATCCTGCTGGCGGCGCTCGAGGGTCAGGACCTCGACACCGTCGAGGCGGGGATGGTCGACGGCGCCAACCGGTGGCAGATCTTCCGCTACATCTCGCTGCCGGCGATCCTGCCGGTGTGTGCCACGGTCGTCCTCATCCGGCTGATCGAGGCCTTCAAGATCATCGACCTGCCCAACATCCTGACCAACGGCGGCCCGGGCACGGCCACCGAGTCCCTCAGCCTGCACGCCTACATCCGCTGGCGGACCCTGAACCTCGGCCAGTCGGCGGCGGTCGCCTACTCGCTGCTGTTCATCGTGACCGTGGCCGCGCTGTCCTACGTCAACCTGGTTCGGCGCCGGATCGCAGAGGAATGAGGTGATGAACCCGCTGCGGCGCCGCTCGGTCCGAGACCTGCCAGCGGTCGGCAAGCTGGCCGCCTACCTGATCCTCGTCGGCTGGGCGGTGGTGGTGCTGTTCCCGCTGTACTGGCTGGTGATCACCTCGTTCAAGCTGCCCATCCAGGTCAACAGCGGCCCCGTCTACCTGCCGTTCGTCGACTTCCGGCCATCCCTGGACGCCTGGCGCTACATCTTCGTGGATCTCAGGGGCGACACCCTGCGGCCGTTCGTCAACACGGTGGTGGTGGCCCTCAGCAGCTCCGCCCTGGCCCTGGTGCTCGGATCGGCGGCCGCCTACGCGCTGATCCGCTTCCCGTACAAGCCGCGCGTCGGGGTGATCGCGCTGTTCGCCGGCTCGGTGCTGCTGGCCGCCGTCGCCGTGGGGCTGGGCATGCCACCGGTGCCCGCGGTCGCGGCCGCCGGAGCCTGCTTCGCGGTCCTGGCGGCCACGGTCGGCCGCCGCTTCCGGCGGGCCCTGTCCAACCGGGACGTGGCCTTCTGGATGATCTCCCAGCGGATCCTGCCCCCGGTCGCCGTGGTGATCCCCATCTACGTGCTCTTCCAGCACCTCCGGCTGCTGGACACCCGGACCGCGCTGATCATCACCTATGCGGCCACCAACCTCCCGATCGTCGTCTGGCTGATGCGCGACTACTTCGCCAAGCTGCCGTGGGAGCTGGAGGAGGCGGCGGTGGTCGACGGGGCGTCGGCCTTCCGGGTGTTCCGCTCGATCACCCTGCCACTGTCGGTGCCCGGCCTGGTGGCGACCTTCCTGATCGTGCTCGTCTTCGCCTGGAACGAGTACCTGCTGGCCCTGTTCCTCTCCAGCGCGGACGCCCAGACGCTGCCGCTCACCGTGGCCGCCCAGAACGCCACCAGGGGCCCGCAGTGGTGGTACATGTCGGTGCTGATCCAGATCATGATCCTCCCGGTCATCGTGCTGGCGGTGGCGCTGGAACGGGTCATCTCGCGCGGGCTGCTGGTCGGGGCGGTCAAGGGTTGAGCGGGCCCGCGTCTGCCGTTCCCGGAGTCGTGATCACCGGCTTCGACACCGTCGACGTGCGCTTCCCGACCTCTCGGGCGCTGGACGGCTCCGACGCCATGAATCCCGACCCCGACTACTCGGCGGCCTACCTGATCCTGCGCACCAGCGACCCCGGCCTGGAAGGTCACGGCTTCTGCTTCACCATCGGCCGCGGCACCGACCTGTGCGTGCAGGCCATCCGCGCCCTGGCCCCGATGCTCGTCGGCGCCAGGAGCGAGGAGCTGTTCGCGGACATGGGCGGCCTGTGGCGTCGGCTGGTCGGCGACAGCCAGCTGCGGTGGCTCGGGCCCGAGAAGGGCGTGGTCCACCTGGCCACGGCCGCGGTGGTCAACGCCGTCTGGGACCTCTACGCCAAGGCGCGGGGCAAGCCGCTGTGGAAGCTGCTGGTCGACCTGGAGCCCGAGGAGATCGTCGACCTGGTCGACTTCCGCTACCTCACCGACGCCCTCACCCCCGGCGAGGCGCTCGGGCTGCTGCGTGAGCGGGCGGCGACCAGGCCGGAGCGGGAGGCCCGGCTGGCCGACGAAGGGTACCCGGCCTACACCACCTCGGCCGGCTGGCTCGGCTATGACGACGAGAAGCTTCGGCGGCGCTGCCGTGAGGCCGTCGATGCCGGCTTCACCCACCTCAAGCTCAAGGTGGGCCGGAGCCTGGAGGACGACCTGCGGCGCCTCGGCGTCGCCCGGGAGGCGATCGGCCCCGACCGGGGGCTCATGCTCGACGCCAACCAGGTGTGGAGCGTGCCCGAGGCGATCGCCTGGATGGGTGAGCTGGCCCGCTTCGACCCGTGGTGGATCGAGGAGCCGACCAGCCCCGACGACGTCCTCGGCCACGCCGCCATCGCGAAGGCGATCGCTCCGGTCCGGGTGGTCACCGGCGAGCACGTGCAGAACCGGGTGATGTTCAAGCAGTTCCTCCAGGCCGGAGCGATCGCGGCCTGTCAGGTGGATGCCTGCCGTCTCGCCGGCGTCAACGAGGTGGTGGCGGTGCTGCTGCTGGCGGCCAAGTTCGGGGTGCCGGTGTGCCCCCACGCCGGCGGGGTCGGCCTGTGCGAGCTGGTGGTGCACCTGTCGGCATTCGACTTCATCGCCGTCAGCGGCTCGCTGGACGAGCGGATGATCGAGTATGTCGACCACCTGCACGAGCACTTCACCGAGCCGGTGCGGGTGATCGGCGGCCGCTACCGGCTGCCGGTGGCGCCCGGCTTCGCCGCCATGACGGCGGCCGCCCTCGCCGGCTACCGCTTCCCTGACGGGCCGATCTGGGCCCCGGCGGCGGCCCCTGCAGGCTAGGCCGCGCCGCCGTCCTCTGCCCCGCTGGCCAGCAGCTGGCGCAGCCAGGTCTCGGTGGTCACCACGTGCTGCACCGCCATGGCATGGGCCAGGTTGGGATCGCCGGCCGCCAGCGCGGCGTAGATCGCCTCGTGCTGGTCGACCGTGCGTTCGAGCGCGTCGGCGCTGGTCATCGCCCGCAGCACCCGCACCCGCAGGGTACGGCTGGAGAGCCCGGCCAGCAGCGACGCCATCGTGCCGTTGCCCGACGCCTCGGCGACGCGGGCGTGGAAGCTGGCGTCCTCGGCCACGAACTGCTCGTCGTCGGCGGCCTGTCGCATGCGCCTGATCGTCGCCTGCAGCGCCTCCAGCCCGGCCGCATCGATATGGCTGGCCGCCTGCGCGGTCGCCGCCGGCTCCAGGTAGCGCCGCACCTCCAGTACCTCCAGGACGCTGTCGTCGCGCATCAGCTCCACCGCGGCGCCGACGCCCTCGAGCAACAGGGCGGGGGTGAGGCTGGTGACATAGGTGCCGTCGCCGCGCCGCACGTCGAGCACCCCGGCCGTCATCAGCGCCCGCACCGCCTCGCGGGTGGTGTTGCGCGACAGGCCGAGCTGGGCGGCCAGCTCGTGCTCGGCTGGCAGCCGCGACCCGGCCGCCAGCCGACCGGACAGGATCAGATCCCTGATCCTTGCGATCGCGGTCTCCGTGCGTGGCGCGGCCATCCGCCTTCTCCACCCTCTCCAACGCGGCAAGTCATCCGATGTTTGCCTACCAAGGGGGATGCCGTCAACGATCTCGCCCAGGCGCCTTGCGTCCCCCGGCTAGCCGCCGAACGCCGTCGCCGCGGCGCGGGCGATCTCCGCGGCCGGGACGTCGCGCAGGTGGGTGGCGAGGCCCCAGCGATGCCCGAACGGGTCGATGAGCTGTCCCTGGCGATCACCCCAGAACTGGTCCTGCAGCGGGTGCAGCACCTGGGCGCCCGCGTCCACCGCGCGTGTCCACAGGGCGTCAACGTCCTCGGTGTAGAGGTGCAGCACGGTGGACGTGCCGCCCACGGTCTGCGGCGACAGGACGTCCATCTCCGGGAACTCGTCGGCCACCATCACGGCCGAGTCGCCGAACCACAGCTCAACGGACAGCAGCTTGCCGCCGGGCAGCGGCACGCGGCTGCGCTCGTGGCCACCGAGCGCCTGCTTGTACCATTCTGCGGCCCGCGCCGCGTCCCGGACGACGATGTGCGGGGTGATGGTGTGCAGCCCCTCGGGGACCGCCTTCACGCTGGATCCGGTCACGGTGATCCTCCCTTGTCCTCCAGCCGCTGTCCTCCAGCCGCTGTGCTCGTGTGGCGCTCCCAGGCGGGCTCGGCCAGGACGCCGCCGACCACCAGGGTCGCCAGCACGCCCAGCTGCGCCACGGGGGAGATCGCCAGGCCGATGACCGCCGAGGGCAGCACGGCGCCGGCGACCGCCAGGCGCGCGCCGATGGGGCCGATGCCGAGCAGCTGCCGGAACAATGCCAGCCCGAGGAGGTAGGTGGCGACGCCGCCCGCCAGCAACCACGCCGTCGAGGCCACGGGTTCGCCGGCTTGCCCCACCGCGTTCTTGACGCCGGCGGCGAACACGATGATCCCGCCCAGCACCGCCAGGAACGCGTAGCCGAACCCGTACAGCGCCAGCCACGTGCTGCGATCGCCTTCCGCGGCGTCCAGCGCGCGCTCGGCCCGATGGTCCTCGCCGTCGAAGTACAGCCACCACAGCGCGGCCGCCAACGCCAGGCCCAGCGCCGCGGTGACGACGCGGTCGGCTCGGAGGCGATGCCCTGCCATGCCGATGCCAACGGCGACGATCGATTCGCCGAGTGCGATCAGCACGATGAGCCCGTGACGCTCCACGAAGTGGGCGGCCCGGATGGGGAATCCTGACACCGCCGTGACGAACGGCGAGAGCCAGTGCAACCCGGCGGCCGCCGTCCACAGGGTCCACTGGAGCGGGCCCCTGGTGAAGCCCGCCACCAGCAGCAGCGCCGCGGTGACGGCGTTGGCCGGCCCCAACCGGCGCATCGCCCGCACCGCGCTCTCATGGCTGGACAGCAGGAACATCCCGGTGTGGACGAGCGTCACCAGCAGGTAGCCGACGCCGAAGGCGACGCCGCCGCCATCGAAGGCGGTGGGGATCGCCAGGGCGACGACCAGGAAGCCGCCCATGCCGAGCAGCAGCAGCAGCCGCAGCGCCGGCTCGCGCGGCGGCACGGCATTGGTGAGCCACGCATACCCGCCGTAGATCCACCACAGGTTGCCGAAGATCAGCACGGCGCGGCCCAGGCCGACCGCGGTCGGCTCGCCGGCCAGAAAGCTGGTGAGCTGGGTGATGGCGAAGACGAAGACCAGATCGAAGAACAGTTCGATGGTCGAGACCCGGACCTCCGCCGAGCCGGTCCCGTCCTCGTGCGCCTGGTCGGTTCCCATGCCGCCGTCCTCAGTCGGGCATTGCCTTCACGCCGAGATGGGCCGGGGGGCGTCTGGCGGTGACCGCGACCGCGGCCAGGAGCACGAGACAGGGCGCGGCCGCGACCAGGCCGAGCAGCCCGAAGCCGCCGCCGGCCAGCAGCAGCCCGGCGGCGCCGCCGCCCACCGCGGCGGCGGCGCCCATGCCCAGCTCGCCGAGCCCCTCGGCGCGGGTCCGCAGCGACGCCGAGACCGGGGCGTCGCGCAGCAGCGCGCTGCCGCCGATGAGCCCAGCGTTCCAGCC
>Ga0307278_10001952_pt1 | contig 10194 bp, 10 predicted proteins | sample ER_DNA_117_FD_194482 | JGI IMG/M metagenome (GOLD analysis project Ga0307278, IMG submission 194482) | Bulk soil microbial communities from the East River watershed near Crested Butte, Colorado, United States - ER_DNA_117 | ecosystem: Environmental > Terrestrial > Soil > Floodplain | place...
GATATCGGCGCCAAGCGCGGCGGCGCTCTTCGCCAGCGACGTCAGCGTGCGGACGACGCCGTTCACCTGCGGATGCCACGCATCGGTCGCAATCAGTATCTTCATGTCCCGGACCCGAGATTAATGATTCTCAAATCCGACGTTGGGACATGGATATTTCAAGCGTATGACGTCATCGTTCTGTAAGGTTGTTTTTTAAGCCCCTCTCCATGCCTTTTCGTGTAACGTGACAGCAAGATGTCAGACCCAAACGACAATAGTGCGCGATCCCGCCGGCGGCGAAAGCAGAAGGGCTATGCGCTTCTGATCCTTGCCGCCGGCATGCTCGCGTTCTGCGTCGCCGCCGGCACGGTATATTACGTGCTGCGGCCGACCACGCTGCGGATCGCGGTCGGGCCCGCCGGCAGCGAGGACCAGAAACTGGTCCAGTTGATGGCGCAGACGTTTGCGCGCGAGGGCGGCTCGGTGCGACTGACGCCGGTCACGACCGAAGGAACGACCGAGAGCATCGCTTTGTTCACGGCCGGCAAGGCCGATCTCGCGGTGGCGCGCGGCGACCTGAACCTGCCGGCGAACGCCGAATCGGTCGCCATCCTGCGCAAGAATGTCGTGGTGCTGTGGGCGCCTTCGGGCCTTGCCGCCAAAGGCTCGAAGAAGCAGTCGACACCCAAGATCAAGAGTCTCGACGAACTCGCCGGCCACCGCGTCGGCGTGATCGGGCGGACGCAGGCCAATGTCACGCTGCTGCGTAATGTCCTGAAAGAGTCCGGCATCAATCCCGACAAGGTCACGATCAGCCAGTTCGCCACCGACAAGATCGGCGAAATGGCGCGCGATCAGACCATCGACGCCTTCATGGCCGTCGGCCCGCTCAAGAGCAAGATCACCGTGGACGCGATCGCGGCGACGGCTGCGACCCGCGGCGAGCCGAAATTCCTGCCGATCGACGTCGCCGACGCAATCGCAAAGAAGAACCCGATCTACGAATCCGAAGAGATTCCAGCCAGCATCTTCGGCTCCTCGCCGCAGCGGCCGGAAGACAAGGTCGATACGGTTGCCGTCAATCACCTGATCATCGCGCCGAAGTCGCTGTCGGACACGGCGGTCGCCGCCTTCGCCCGCCAGCTCTTCACCAACCGCCAGCAGCTCGCGCGCGAATTGCCGACCGCCTCGCAGATCGAAAAGCCGGATACCGACAAGGATGCCGCATTGCCGGCCCATGCGGGGGCGGCGGCCTATATTGACGGCAACGAGCGGACGTTCCTTGAAAAATACACCGACTATATCTGGGGCGCGATCCTGGTTATCTCAGGGTTGGGGTCGGTCGGCGCCTGGTTCAGGCACTTTTGGAACAGGGACGAACGCGAGGTGTATGTCGGCCATCGCGATGAACTGCTCGACCTGATTTCCAAGGTACGCAAGGCGGAAACGCCGGAAGAGCTGGCGGAAATGCAGAACACAGCCGACGGCATATTGCGTCACGCGCTCGATTGCTATGACGACGGCGCAGTCGAGGACGGCGACCTGTCGGTGATCGGATTGGCGCTCGAGCAATTCCATCACGCGGTCACCGACCGCCGCGTCGTACTCAACGCCGGCGAGGCCGGCATGCCTCGGATGCGCGCCGGGTAGAGCGTTTTCCGGCGCGCTCACGCGCATTGCACCGAGAGCAATGTTCATGTTGCGCCTGCACCGGCGCAACGCCATGTTGCGCCCGATCGTGACGCTTCGCACAACACCCCCATCGGATATCCATGCTTTTCCGGTTCACAGGAGAGAGTGACAGACAGCGGCTGCTGGGGCGATCGGTGTCGACGATATCGACGCGGGTGCGCCTGTGATCGCGTCCGCCATATCAGAGATGCCCGGGCTCTTCACGCTCGCGATCGCACTCTCCGGCGTGTTCCTGATCGCCTTCATGAAGGGGGCGTTCGGCGGCGGCTTCGCCATCGTCGGCATCCCGCTGCTTTCGCTGGCGATGGACCCGATCGCGGCCGGCGCACTGCTGGCGCCCCTGTTCGTGGTGATGGATGTCACGGCGCTGCGCTATTGGCGGCCGAACACCTGGTCGCGCGTTGACCTCCCGATGCTGCTTCCTGCCTTGGTCGTCGGCACCGGGCTCGGTTACTTCGCGCTGCGCGATCTCGACCGGCACGCCGTCGAGGTCGTCATGGGCCTGGTGACGCTGGTGTTCGCCGCGATATGGTTTCTGGGCGGAGGCGAAGTCAGGCCGCGTCCACGTTCGACACTGAAGGCCATGCTTGCCGGCCTCTCCTCCGGCGTGACCACGATGGTCACGCATTCGGGCGGACCGCCGCTTGCGATCTACCTGCTGCCGCTCGGCATGTCGAAGGCGCTCTACGCCGGGACCACGAGCCTGTTCTTCACGGTCGGCAACCTGCTGAAGGCCGGCCCGTGGCTCGTGCTCGCCACGCCCTCGAAGAGCCTGTGGATGCTGATGGCGCTCTGCGCACCGGCCGTGCCCGCGGGCGTCTGGGCGGGATGGCGGCTGCATGAGCGCCTCGACCAGCGCGCGCTCTACCGCGCCTGCTACGCCATTCTGGTCGTCACCGCGGCAAAGCTGTTGTGGGACGGGCTGGCGGGGGTACGTTCGGGCCTAAAGAAACTTGGCCTTAACCCTGCCACGAAACACGCACGAAACAATTCCTTAAAGGTACGAAACCATTTTGGCGATTTCGTGCAAATGTCCTGAAACGGTTCACCTGTAGATGTCTTCCCAACGAGGCGCCGAAAACGGCGCGACTGGGCGTAGAACAGGGGACGACCGATGTTTAATTCATTCAGGCTGAACACCCGCTTGGCTGCCGCCGCTTTTGGTGCGCTGGCGGTCGGCGCGACCGCATTTTCCGCACCCGCCGCCGCGGCGCCGCTGCCGCTGTTTCCGTTTTTCCTGCCGCAGATCGAAGCGGCCCCGCCGCCGGTTGCGGCTGCGCCCCAGGATGAAGAGGATCGCTCGGTCGAGCTGCCGGCGCGCCTGCGCCGCCAGGTCGTGAGCTACCCCACCCGCGAGGCGCCGGGCACGGTCATCATCGATACCCCAAACACCTATCTTTATCTCGTGCTCGGCAACGGCCGGGCGATGCGCTACGGCATCGGCATCGGCCGCGACGGCTTCACCTGGTCGGGCACGCAGACGATCAGCCGCAAGGCGGAATGGCCGGCCTGGACCCCACCCCCGGAAATGATCGCCCGCCAGCCCTATCTGCCGCGCCACATGGCCGGCGGCCCCGGCAACCCGCTCGGCGCCCGCGCAATGTATCTCGGCGGCACCATTTATCGCATCCACGGCACCAACGCGCCGGAGACGATCGGCACCCGGGTTTCCTCGGGCTGCCTTCGCCTCACCAACGAAGACGTCAGCGACCTCTATTCGCGGGTCAGCATCGGCACCAAGGTGATCGTGCTGCCGATGACGGACCGCCGCGCCGATCTCGGCCGCACCATCCGCTAACCGCAAAACAATTCGTATCCCGAAAGCGGCACCGGCATTGCCGGGGAGGTTTCGCATTCAGCACGTAACAACCCGCTGGCCCTTGCAAGCCGGCGGGCGAGGTCAATTTATCAATTCGTCATGAAATTCAGCACTTGAAAGTCAGCACTTGCGCAAGCCGCTCTTGCAGTCCTGGCGCATGCGATCGCCGTGCTTGTCGGCGGCGGCCGGAACGATCGCAGCAAAGGTGCCCGCAATGAAGGTGAGCAGAGCCGTAACAATAATGAAGCGCTTCATCTGATCTTCCCTCTTCGCATCTGCCGCGCTGGCGACAGGGATGCTGACGATTGACGGCGTCCAGGGTGGAAAGCCGGTGACACGAACGGTCACGTGCGACATTGAGGGCCGCCGGACGGGGGCGTCATCCCCAAAATAGATGAAGACACCGATGAAGAAGCTCGCGTGGATTCGGCGCTATCGCGTTTTCGAGCGAATGCCTGCCCCGCAAAATGACGCGATGTGCAAAAAGCGGAAGTTGCGGCCGCTGCCTACTCAATCCGGCCGGAGGCTGCAATCAATTGCGGACCGCAAAAGCGGCTCGGCGCCGCCGCGGCTAATCCCGCCATCATGCAGTCATTGCTTCGTCGGGCCAAGCGGTTCCCCGCCTTTCATCGGACACCCAGCCCACACTGGCGTACCTTCCCGCTTCGCTGTAAAACGCTGCGGGGCGATACAATGGGGTCCGGGGGGACGATGCGTCTGCCGATGCGTCTCAAGACGATTTCGATCGCGCTCGCGGTCGTGATCGTCTCGTTCGCGGCCAGCCTGAAGGTCATGGACATCGTCGCGCCGCGCGCCACGAACCGCGCGCCCGCGCTCGCCGAATTGCCGCCGCTGCCGCCGGCGCCGCGCGCATCCACCGTGATGGCGCCGATTGCGGTGACGCTGTCGGCAATCCGCGACGCCGCCGATCGCGGCGCGCCGCGCTCCTTCACCGGCAAGGCCGACAATCCGATATCGCAGATCCTGCAGAATGCCGATATCGGCTGGACCGCCTCGCGCGGGCCGATCGTTGCTACCGGCGCGCAGGACGTGCTGTCGCTGGCGACGCCGCTGACGGGAACGCTCAATGTCACGGGCTCGCTGTCGGCGAAGGCGACGGGTGCGGTCGGCGACGCGCTCGGCGGCCTGCTCGGCGGCAACGTCGCCAAGCAGATCGGCAGCGTGAACATCAAGAACCTCAACGCCAGCGCCGAGATCAAGGGCAACGTCGTCATATCAGCGCGGCCGAAGATCGCCGCGAACTGGCGCATCGAGCCCAACCTCACCGCGCAGGTCAATCTCAACGATTCGAGCCTCAGCGTGGCCGGCGCGCGCGTCAACGTGCCCGCCCAGGTGAAGCCGTTGATCGACAAAAATGTCGCCGAGCAGATCGCACTGGTGCAGGCGCGCATGCGCAACGATCCGGCCTTCGAGCAGAACGCGCGGGTGCAATGGGCCAAGGCCTGCCGCTCGATCCCGCTGCAGGGCACGACGGCCGGCTCGACGATGCCGACGCTGTGGCTGGAATTGCGCCCGATACGGGCGATTGCCGCGCAGCCGCGCATCGACGCCTCGAATCTCACGCTGACGCTCGGCATCGAGGCGGAGACCCGCATCACGCCGGCCGAGACCAGGCCGTCCTGTCCGTTCCCCGCGGAGATCGTCATCGTGCCGCCGACGCCGGGACGGGTCGCGATCGGCGTTCCCATCGACATGCCTTTCACCGAGCTCAACAGAATCGTGGAAGCGCAGTTCGCCGGAAAGACTTTTCCGGAAGATGGTTCCGGCTCGGCCGACGTCACCGTCAAGCGCGCCAGCGTCGCGGCGTCGGGCAACCGCCTCTTGATTTCGCTGCTGGTGAGCGCCAAGGAGAAGAAGAGCTTCTTAGGGCTGGGCGGCGAGGCCAATGTGCATATCTGGGGAAGGCCGGTGCTCGATCAGGCCGCGCAGACGATGCGGCTGACCGATATCGAGCTCGCCGTCGAGTCGGAGGCCGCATTCGGGCTATTGGGCGCCGCGGCGCGCGCGGCCATCCCGCATTTGCAGAAGACGCTGGCGGAAAAGGCGACCGTCGACCTCAAGCCGTTCGCCGCCAACGCCCAGAAAAAGATTGCGGCCGTGATCGCCGATTTCCAGAAGAACGAGGACGGCCTGCGGGTCTCGGCCGAGATCAGCAAGCTGCGGCTCGCCGACATCGCCTTCGATTCCAAAACGCTGCGCGTGATCGCGGAAGCCGAAGGCGCGATCAACGTCTACGTGACCGCGCTGCCGGCGCTGTGACGCAATCCGAGATCCGTAGGGTGTGCAAAGCGAAGCGTGCCCACCATCTTTCTTTCCGTTCAAGGCAATGGTGGGCACGGCGCATGCGCGCCTTTGCCCACCCTACGCAGTTGCTACACGTCAGCTACGAAATCTCGATCAATCCTCGAACTTGAACGAGACGTTCACCTTGGCGCGGTACGCCTCGACCTCGCCCTTGGCGTCGAGTTGCAGATCGAGCTTGACGACCTCGGCGACACGGAGGTCGCGCAACGATTTTCCGGCGCGGCTGACCGCCGCCGCCGCGGCCTTCTCCCAGGAATCCTTGCTGGTGCCGATCAACTCGATGACCTTGTAGACGCTCTCCGCCATATCGTCCTCCGTTGATGTCTGGCAGGACGCGAGGTGCTCCCGCCGCGATACAACCTAACATCGGGACGCGCGTCGTGAATAGGATGCGCTGCACCATTGCGGGTGTTTACGCCGGCATGCGCCCATAAACACAATGGCCGGGCGGCAATTACGCCGTCCGGCCATTTGTGAAAGTCGTTGCTACGCGACCGATGCCTTACTCGGTCGAGTACTTGAACTCCGGCATCGCCTTCAGCTGATCCTTTGTCGCACTGAGCATGGCGTGATCCGGATACCACGGGTTCTTCTTGACCGCCGGAGCAGGCGCGGTCGTCGCGGCACCCGTCGTCGCACCAGTGCCAGTTGTCGAAGGCCGCGCGCCGCCGGTCGCGGGCGCGCTTGACGAAGCGCCGGTATAAGCAACCGGCTCATCGACGAACTTCACCTTGTCGAAGGCCACCGCAACCAGGTGCTCGCCGACGCCAAGGAAACCGCCGACGCCGATCACCACGGCTTTGATGTTGCCGCTCTTGTCGGCCAGCAGATCGTTGATCGATCCGAGGCTTTCGTTGCTGTCGTTATACACGTTCAGGCCGACCAGCTTCGAAGACCGCCAGTTGCCCTTGAACGACGAGGTATCGGACGCAGCCGCAGGCGCGGCGGTGGTGGCGCGGTCAGTCGTTGCCGAAGGACTTTGCGCGAACGCTACACTCGCCAGCAGCGCGGAAGCCGCGAGGCCGGCAACGGCAGTTTTGGTTAACATATCGGTTCTCCTCATTTCAGAAACGCTCTGGAAGAACCCGTCACTTCAACAACTGTTCCACGCATTTCGCACGGAAACGTGCGCCGCACTGCGGTCAAAAGCCACCGTAAGGCGGCATGCCGTAATAGCGATGCAGCTCGGCTTCCTTCGCGCGATCGCCCCAGTCGAAATCCTTGTCCGCCTGGAATGACGGTGCGCGCTTCAGCTCTTCATCGTCGATGTCGAGTTCGTAGGCTTCGAACTTCGTGTTGTAGCGAAGCCGTCCCCACGGCAACGGAACCAGATTGGCGCCGATGCCTAGAAACCCGCCGAAGCTTAGGATTGCATAGGAAACTCTACCGGTGACCTTGTCGATCATCAGCCGTTCGATGTGGCCGATCATGTCCCCGTTCGGCCGGCGCACCGCGGTCCCCTCGACGCGGTCGCTCGCGATCAACTGATGCGGCTTGGTCATGACGTCGCTTGCCATTGGACCCTCCACACATCTTGTAGGAACCAACGTAACAACCGCCGCCCGGTTCCACCGCCGAAAAATGAGACAACCATCCTTCCCTTTCGGAAAGGATGGTTTGCTGCGTCGCTTTGTCCGCTTCGCGCGAAGACGCGACCCCGCGGGCTCAGCTTTGATAATCGATCAGCAACGCCGAGAAGGAACCGCTGCTGCTTGTGCTTGAACTGCCGCTTGCACCGTAGGTCGTCGACGATGACGCCGACAGCGCTTCCTGGAGCGATTGCAGGAACTGCTTGAGAATGTCGTCGATCGAAGTCGTGCTCGACGAAGAGTCGTCGCTCGACGACGCGCCATCCGCAGGCGGACCGCCGCGACCACCCGGAGGGGGACCGCCGGCGCCGCCCGGGCCGTTGGCGAAGGCCGCCTTGAAGATGCCCTGCAGTTCAGTGGCCTGGTCGCTGGTCAGCTTGCCGCTTGAAACTTCGCTGGCGATCAGATCGTCGATCTTCGATTTGAGCCCATCGGGCGACGGCCGCGTGCCGCTGGCCCGGCTGGCTTGCATAGCCGAATCGATCAGGGCTGCCGACAACGCGTCCTGGTCGGACGATTTGATGGCGCCGGATTTTACTTCGGACAGCAACTCATCCTGCAACTTCTGGAGAGGCGACTGGTAGGTCTGGGCCGAGGCCGCCGAGATCGAGGTCATGATAGCTCCAAGGGATCGGAGAGGGATCGTCAAGGGATGGTCAGGTGATCGTCAGGTGATTCGTCGAGGTACTCGTGGAACACGCATTGACCGTAGGGCTGCGGATCTTAACGAGGTCTTTTCGTCCGCCCCCTCGCCTGTTGCCCGGTGTTGCCCGGAGTCATCCGGAAACATTTGGAAACAAAAATCCTTCGCGCATGCGCCCGAATCACCGACAAAAGGTCGGCATGGCCCAGGCAATACCCAACATCCTTGTCGTTGAGGACGATCGCGAGACGCGGTCGCTGATCGCAAAATACCTGCGCAACAACGCCTGCAACGTGGCCACCGCCGCCGACGGCCGCGAGATGGTCCGCGCCATGACCGACCGCAGGGTCGATCTTCTGATCCTCGACGTCATGTTGCCCGGCGAGGACGGCCTCGCCCTGTGCCGCAAGGTGCGCGCGCAATCGCAGACCCCGATCATCATGCTGACCGCGCGCGGCGAGGACATCGATCGCATCCTCGGCCTGGAGATGGGCGCTGACGACTATCTCGCCAAACCGTTCAACCCACGCGAATTGCTGGCCCGGATCAACGCGGTGCTGCGCCGGCAAGCCGCCGCCTACACCGTCAGTGCCACTGAGGGCGCGACGGCGCTTGTGTTTGCGGGCTGGCGGATCGATTTCCGGCTGCGGGAGTTGCGCAATCCCGAGGGCGCGCACGTGGCGATGACCAGCGCCGAGTTCGACCTGCTGCGAACATTCTGCGAGCGGCCCGGCCGCGTGCTGTCGCGCGACAGCCTGCTCGACCTCACGCAGGGCCGCAACGCCGGCTCGTTCGAGCGCTCGATCGACGTGCTGGTCAGCCGCATCCGCCGCAAGATCGAACCCGATCCGCAAGCTGCAACCATGATCAAGACGGTGCGCTCCGGCGGCTACATGTTCACCCCGCGCGTTGAAGCCATCAGCGTCGAGGCGGTGACCGCCGCCGGCCACTGATCATGAAGGGGCTCTTGAACCTGCGCGGCATCAGCGGCCAGATCGCAGCCCTGGTCGTGGTCTCGATCGCAGCGCTTCATCTGATCATCACCGCGAGTTTCCTGCTGCACCGGCCCGACCAGCCGGATTCGCCCGATCGCGGCCATGGCCAGCTGGTCACGGCCGTGCAGTTGATCGGCGCGGCGCCCGTCTCAGAACGGCCGCGGCTGTCCGCCGACATCGCGCGCGCCTTTCCGCAGCTCGGCATCGAAATCCTCCCCACCGGACCGATGCCTTCGCCGGCCGAAGGCGACGGGTTCACCTCGCACGGTCTGCAGCGGCGCCTCGGCCATGATTATCGCATCTTTCAGCTTGCGAGCGGCGGGAGCCGCAAGCTCGGCATCGGCTTGCCGGACGGCATGATGATCTCGGCCGACATCCTGCCGGACCGGCCGCGGCCGCCGTTTCTCGGCGGTCCCCGGATGATGACGCTGCTGTTTGCCGTCATCAGCGTCACGTTGCTGGGCCTGTGGGCGGCGCGGGCGTTGACCGCGCCGTTGTTGTCCTTCGCCAGGGCCGCCGAGAGTTTTAGCCTCAACGGCGCGGCGGCTCCCCTCCCCGAACGCGGGCCGGAGGAAATCCGCTCGGTCGCACGCGCGCTCAATCGCATGCGGGAGCGCATCACCGGCCTGATCGACGATCGCACCAAAATGCTCGCCGCGATCAGCCACGACCTGCGCACGCCGATTACAAGAATGCGTCTTCGCTCGGAATTCATCGAGGACGAGACCCATCGCAGCCGCATGCTCGACGATCTCGACCAGATGCGCGCGATGCTGGAATCGGTGCTGTCGTTCCTGCGCAACGACCGCAGGTTAGAGGCCATGACGCTGGCCGACATCGCCAGCACGCTGCAGCTCATCACCGACCAGTTCGGCGACATGGGACGCAAGGTCGCCTATGACGGCCCCGCGCATGCCATGGCCACGGTGCGGCCGGACGATTTGCACCGCGCCGTCACCAATCTGGTGGAGAATGCCGTGCGCTTCGGCGCCGAAGCGGTGATCCACCTGCGCGTCTCACAAAATCAGCTCACCATCGACGTCGAAGACGACGGCCCCGGCATCTCGGATGCGCTGAAGCAGCATATGCTGGAGCCGTTCGTGCGCGGCGACGAGGCCCGCAGCATGGACGAAGCGGCGGGGTTCGGCC
>Ga0307278_10001953_pt1 | contig 10190 bp, 8 predicted proteins | sample ER_DNA_117_FD_194482 | JGI IMG/M metagenome (GOLD analysis project Ga0307278, IMG submission 194482) | Bulk soil microbial communities from the East River watershed near Crested Butte, Colorado, United States - ER_DNA_117 | ecosystem: Environmental > Terrestrial > Soil > Floodplain | place: USA...
GAGCCGATGGCCGCCGCGATCGGCGCTGGCCTCCCCGTCAGCGAGCCGACCGGGAACATGATCGTCGACGTCGGCGGTGGCACTACCGAGGTCGCCGTCATCTCGCTCGGCGGCATCGTCGTCTCGCAATCACTCCGCGTCGGCGGCGACGAGATGGACGAGGCGATCATCAGCCACATCAAGAAGGAGTACAAGCTCCTCATCGGCCAGCAGACCGCCGAGGAGATCAAGCTCGAGGTCGGCTCCGCCTTCCAGATGAAGGACGAGGTCCAGGCCGAGGTCAGAGGCCGCGACATGCTGACCGGCCTGCCGAAGACGATCGTGATCAGCTCCGAGGAGGTCCGGCACGCGCTCGAGGAGCCGGTGGGCCAGATCCTCGACGCCATCCGCTCGACGCTCGACAAGACACCGCCCGAGCTGGCGGCGGACATCATGGATCGCGGCATCGTCCTCGCCGGCGGCGGGGCGCTCCTCAACGGCCTCGACGAGCGGCTCCGCCACGAGACGCAGATGCCGACGCAGCTCGCCGAATCGCCACTGACCTGTGTCGCGGTCGGCTCCGGCCGCAGCCTCGAGGTGCTCGAGGTGATGAACCGGGCCGCGAAATCCCGCGCCAAGAGCCGCAACGGCTACAGGCGCTAGCACCTTCTGCGCACTCCGCTAACCTCAAGGCCCGTGCCAAGAAATCGCAGCGCACGGGTGGCGGCGCTGGGCTCTCCGGTTCGGCGCGCCGTCGCCCCGTCGTACTCGTCGCGAACGACCGGCCCCCTCCGCAGGCGGCTCGTCGTCGGCTTGCTCGTCCTCGCCTCGCTGACGATGATCACCGTCTACTTCCGTGAAGCTCCGAACGGGGGCATGCACGACTTCCAGAGCACAGGCGCCAGCGTTCTGCGTCCCTTCGAGATCGCGGCCAACCGCATCGCCCGGCCGTTCACGGACGCCTACAACTGGACCGCCGACCTCTTCCACGCGCGCGCGGAGAACCAGGACCTGCGCAGGAAGCTGAGCAAGGCCCGCCAGGAAGCGATCCAGAACGCAAACTCGGCTCAGGAGCTGAAGAAGCTCACAGACCTACTCAACTACAAGCGGACGCTCACCTACCCCGAGGACTTCTCCAACTCGGCGGTCACGGCGAGCGTGGTCTCGAACCCCGCGAGCGAGTTCGACCAGACGATCGTGCTCGCGGCCGGCTCGAGTGACGGGATCCGCGTCCACGACGCGGTCGTCACGGACCGCGGCCTGGTCGGCCAGGTGGCGAAGGTCACGCGCGACGAGTCCCGGGTGACGCTGCTCACCGACAAGGAGAGCGCCGTCACGGCCAAGGACCACCAGACGGGAGCAATCGGCATCGTCCGCCACAGCCAGGGCCCCGAAGACCTGCTCTTCCTCGACCGTGTCTTCAAGGACAAGGTCGTGCGGAAGGACGACCTCGTCGTCACCGCCGGCCTTCAGCAGGGTGAGCTGCCGTCGTTCTATCCGCGGGGGATCCCGATCGGGCAGGTGACGAAGGTCGGCCAGACCGATGTCGACTTCTACCAGGACGTGCAGGTCGTCCCCTTCGTCGACTTCACCTCGCTCGACGTCGTCCTCGTCCTCGTGAGCGACAAGCCGCGTCCACGGATGCCGTAGATGGTCCTCCCGGCCGGCAAGGCAATCGTTTTGTTCTTCCTCGCCGCGATCGTCCAGGTGACGATCGTCGCCTCGATCGGAATCCTCGGCGGGTCACCAGACCTCGTGCTCGTCACGCTCGTCGCGGTCGCGCTCACCCAGGGCTCGATCTTCGGTGCCGTCTGCGGCTTCTGGGCCGGCCTTCTGCTCGACATCGCCACACTCGGCACGCTTGGGTTCACATCGCTCCTGCTGACGCTCGCAGGCTTCTGGATCGGACGCTACGGCGAGACGACGGGACGCGATCGCGCGCATGCTCCCCTGCTCTCGGTCGGAGTGGTGACGGCGCTCTACGCCGTCGGCGCGGTCGTCCTGCATTTCATGCTTCGCGAGCCGGCACCCGCGCGGATCGCCCTCGTCGACGAGCTGCCGGCGAGCATCGCGCTCAACCTCCTGCTCGCGTTCCCGGTCTTCGCCCTCGTCCGACGCCTGTTCGCGCCGCCGCTCCGGCCTCCGGAGGTCGAGTTCGTTGGCTAGCCGCGCGGCTCCGTTGCGCCCCGGGCGCTTCCTGCCGCGAGACCCGCGCTCCGAGGCTCCCTACAGGCTGACGCCTCAACTCGTCTTCCGGATCGGCATCCTCGGCTTCCTCGTCCTCGCCGCCTTCGGCGTCCTCTTCTTCCGCCTCTGGGCCCTGCAAGTCCTCTCCGGCACCCAGTTCCTGCGCGCCGCCCAGAACAACCAGCTGCGGCTGCTCCGCACAGAGGCTCCGCGTGGCCCGATCAAGGACCGCCGGGGTCGGGTACTCGTCGAAAACACGAGCGTGACGGCCGTCATCGTGTGGCCGGCCGACCTTCCCGACAAGGGCGCGTATGCCGAGCTGAGGCGGCTCGCCCGCATCCTCCACGTGCCGCTGGCGGACATCACGCGTCAGATCAAGAAGCACCGCGGCGACCCGGTGACGCCCGTGACCGTGAAGGAGTTCGTCCGCGAGCCGGAGGCCCGCTACCTGCTCGAGCATCAGACGGAGTTCCCCGGGATGAGGATCACGAACACGTTCGTCAGGCGCTACCGGCACGGCGACTTGGCCGCGCAGGTCCTCGGGTACGTCGGCGAGATCTCGGAGTTGCAACTGAAAGAGACGCATGGATACCGCGCGGGCGACAAGATCGGCCAGGGTGGGATCGAGGCTTCCTTCGACAAGGTGCTGCGCGGGCAGGGGGGGCTCAACCAGCTGCGAGTCGACTCACTTGGCCGACCGACGACCCCGATCGAGTTCAAGGAACAAGCGCTTCCGGGGTACGCCGTTCGGCTGACCCTCGACGCCAAGCTCCAGCAGGCCGCGCAGCAGGCGATCATCGACGGGATCAACATCGCACAGGGGAACAAGAACTGGTACGCGAAAGCCGGCGCGATCGTCGCCCTCGACCCGAAGGACGGAGCGATTCGCGCTCTGGCCTCGTACCCGACCTACGACCCGTACGTCTTCACGAGCCGCAAGAAGAATGAGCTCGCCCCGCTCATCGAGCCGCAGGTCGCTCAGGAGGCGAACTTCCCCGCACTGAACCGCGCGATCGCGGGCGTCTACCCACCTGGCTCGACCTTCAAGCCGGTGACAGCGCTTGCGGCCATGCAGGAGCACATCCTCTCGCCCTACGACTCCCTGCCCTGCGTCGGTCAGCTGACGATCGACAAGCAGGTCTTCAACAACTGGGACCTGAACGCGAACTCATCAATGACGCTCCCGACGGCGATCGCGCAGTCCTGCGACACCTACTTCTACCAGGTCGGCAAGCGTTTCTATGACCTGCCACCCGACCGCGGCCAGCCGCTCCAGAAGTGGGCGAAGACCTTTGGGTTCGGCCAACCGACGGGCCTCGACGTCGGTCCCGAGGAAACCGGCCTCCTCCCGACGATCACGTGGAAGCGAGCGACCTTCACCCAGAAGACCGACCCCTGCTGCTGGGAGATCGACAAGCTCTGGAAGTCGGGAGACTCCGTGCAGCTCGCGATTGGCCAGAAGGACATGCTTGCGACACCGCTGCAGATGGCGCGCTTCTACGCCCTGCTGGCGAACGGGGGGAAGCTCGTCACGCCGCACGTCGTCGCCGACGTCGAGCAGCCCGGCCCGGAACGCGGGCCGACGCCCGGGCCGCTCGTCCTTCGCCGCTTCGAGCCTCAGGCGAAGGAGCTGAATCTGGACCCCGCCGCGCTGCAGGTCATTCGCGACGGCCTGTGGGACGCCACGCACTCGACGCTGGGCACCTCGTCGGGTGTCTTTGGCAGCTTCCCGATCGGGATCGCAGGTAAGACCGGAACCGCAGAGCGGACCGTCGACGTCGGCACGTACAGCAGGTTGCTCGACACGTCCTGGTGGTGCGGCTTCGGCCCCTTCGACGACCCGTCGTCTCCGAAGTCACTCGTAGTCTGCGCGGTGATCGAGAACGGCGGTTTCGGCGGCGAGGCGGCCGCGCCTGCGGCGCTCGAGGTCTTCGAGAAGAACTTCGGCATCAAGCCCAGCGGCGCCCCCCAAACCAAGCAGGCGGATTGATGACCGACTACGTCGTCAACCGGCGAGTCGCCGCGAGGTCGCGGGCGCGCGCGCGCGAAGGCTCCTTCCTGCGCAACCTCGACTGGGCGCTCCTGCTCGCCGTGGCGGCGCTCGTCGCCTACGGCCTGTGGGCGGTCTCCGGCATCACGAAGAACGACATCGCCGGCGACTCGAACTACTACGTCGTGCGCCAGGCGGCCTTCGCGCTGCTGGGCCTCGCCGGCATGGTCGCGATGACGCTGCTCGAGCCCGCCTTCTGGCGGAAGCATGCGCGTCTCGTCTACGGGGTGCTGATCGCGGTGCTCGTGATCGCGCCGGTCTTCGGAGCCGAGGTGCGGAATACGCGAAGGTGGATCGACATCGGCCCCTTCCGCTTCCAGCCCTCCGAGTTCGGAAAGCTTCTGCTCGTCCTCTTCCTGGCCGCGTTCCTGGCCGAGCGCGGCAAGCGCATCGCCGAGCGCGAGACGACGCTGACCGCGACGGGCCTCGCGCTGCTCCCGGTCGTGCTCGTCTTCCTGCAGCCGGACTTCGGGACGGCGATCGTCTACGTCGCCGTGCTCGGCGCGACGCTCTTCGTCGCCGGCACGCGCTGGTCGCAGATCGCGGTGCTGCTCGGCCTCGGCGCGTTCGCGGCGGCCTTCGTCCTCTGGCTCGGGCCGGCGATCAACGTCAACGTCCTCAAGGACTACCAGCGGGAGCGGATCGTCGGCTTCACGAACCCGTCGAAGGATCCGAGCGGTTCGACCTGGAACATCAACCAGTCGATCACCGCCGTCGGTGCGGGTGGGGTAGACGGGCGCGGGCCGAACGGCGCAACGCAGACGAACTACAACTACCTACCCGAGCACGCGACCGACTTCGCCTTCGCCTCGCTGGCGGAGCAGCGCGGGTTCCTCGGCGCGACGATCCTGCTCCTCCTCTATCTGCTCGTCATCTGGCGGGCGATCAAGGTGATCACGCTCGCGCGCGACGCGTTCGCGGCGATCGCGGCCGGCGGCATCGCCTTCATGCTCTTGATTCAGATCTTCATCAACGTCGGGATGACGATCGGGATGGCGCCGATCACCGGTATCCCGCTCCCGTTCGTGAGCGTCGGCGGGTCGTCGATGGTCGCGAACCTGCTCGCAATCGGCGTCTTGCAATCGATTTGCATCAGACGTCGCTAGGTCCTAGGACTTAGCAACAGACTGTTGCAAAGTAGGGAGGGGGTCCGTCCGGTCCGGGTCCTAGCATCGTCGCGCATGAGCGAGGAAAGGGCATAGCGATGGCGACGACGAAGCGCGAAGCGCATGAGTTGCTGCTGATCGAGGAGGCCGACGCCTGGTTCGAGTACCTCGCCGCGACGAGGGGTCAGTCAGCCGTGCGTTACAAGGAAGTGGAACCGTGGGCGTGGGCGCGCCTCAGCCAGCGTCTGCGGGCGATCAGGACGAAGCGGCAGAAGCTGAAGCCTGCAAAGGCGGCCTGATCCGGTGGCCACTCCGCTTGCTGCTAGCCTGACAGTGAAGTTTTTATGAGCTTTTCCAAGTATCCACGCAGCGCGCGCACCGCCATCCCGGTGTTGACTGCGCGCGCGCCACAGAAGGAGATTTCGTTTGCTGAAATTGTTTCGGCGCAAACCACGCACGGAGAAGGCGCCCAGTGAGACTGCGCCTCCGGAAGCACCACCTGCAGTAACCCAGCCGCCCGCTGAGGCCGGCGCACAACCCACATCGACCAAGCCAAGGCGACGACGCGGATCCCGCGGCGGCCGCAACCGCCGCAAGCCTGCCGGCGCGGCCGGCAGCACTGCGACCAAAGACGAGGCGCCCGCCGAGAAGAAGGCCGACAAGCCGGAGCGGAAGCCGGCCGCGAAGCCCCGCGCGCGCCAGCAGCAGCGTCGCCGAACCCCGCCGCGCCGCCCGCCGCTACCGAAGGCGAAGCGCGAGCTTCTCGTCTCGGTCGACGTCGGCGAGCAGCGCGTCGCCGTCCTCGAGGACGACCGGCCTGCCGAGGTCTATCTCGAGCGCCCTGAACGCCGCTCGATTGCGGGCAACATCTACAAGGGCACGGTCGACAACGTCCTCCCGGGCATGGAGGCCGCGTTCGTCGAGATCGGCCTCGAGAAGAACGGCTTCCTCTTCGTCGACGAGATCGTCACGCCCGAGCTCGAGGGCCGCAGCAAGGGTCGCAAGATCCAGGACCTGCTGAAGCGCGGCCAGGAAGTGATGGTGCAAGCGGTCAAGGATCCGATGAAGTCGAAGGGCGCGCGCCTCACGACCGAGATCTCGCTCCCGGGCCGCTTCGTCGTCTATGTCCCGAGCGGCGAGGGCCTCGGAGTCTCGCGCCGGCTCGACGACGACGAGCGCAACCGCCTCCGCGACATCGTGAAGGCGATCGCCCCCAAGAAGGGCGGCATCATCGTCCGCACCGCCGCCGAGGGCGCGTCGGCCGAGGACGTCGAGCGCGACCTCGCCTTCCTCCAGAAGCTCTGGAAGTCGATCGAGGCGAAGGCGAAGACCGCGAAGGCGCCCGCGCTCGTCTACCAGGAGGCCGAGCTGCCTCTGCGCGTCACCCGCGACCTCTTCACCGATGACTTCGAGAAGGCCCTCGTCGACGACGATCGCACGTACAAGCGCATCGTCGGCTACCTGAAGAAGACGTCGCCGCACATGGTCGACCGCGTCATCCGCCACCGCGACAAGACGCCGCTGTTCGAGAAGCTCGGCGTCGAGGATGCGATCCGCTCGACGCTCTCGCGCCGGGTCGATCTGCCCTCCGGCGGCTACCTCGTCTTCGACTATGCCGAGGCGTTCACGGTCATCGACGTCAATACCGGCCGCTTCGTCGGCTCGCGCTCGAAGAGCTCGGGCGCCCGGCTCGAGGACACGATCACCGCCAACAACCTCGAGGCGGTCAAGGAGGTCGTCCACCAGCTCCGCCTGCGCGACATCGGCGGGATCATCGTCATCGACTTCATCGACATGGCGAACCCGAAGAACCGGGCGAACGTCGAGGAAGCCCTGAAGACCGAGCTCGAGCGCGACCGGACGAAGACGTACGTCGTCGAGATCTCGCCGCTGGGCCTCGTCGAGATGACGCGGCAGAACGTGACCGAGGGCCCGCGCGAGATTCTCACGCAGAAGTGTCCGACCTGTGCCGGCGACGGAATCGTGCTCTCGACCCACTCGAACGCGATCGACGCCGAGCGGAGGCTCCGTGTGCTGGCCGCCGAGGCCAAGCGTGGTGTCGAGGCCTTCCGGGTCGAGCTCGAGGAGCACGTCGCGGCACATCTGATCGGTCCCGGGGCCTCGCGCCTCGCCGAGATCGAGCGGCTCGCGAAGAAGCGATTCTTCCTCGAGGGCAGGCCGGGCGTGCCGCTCGACCACTTCGAGGTCAAGGCCGAGGGCAAGCTGGCAGACATCGCGCCGAAGTCGCCGGTCGAGGAGGGCGCCGAGATGCGGCTCGAGCTCGTCGAGGTCGGCCTCCACGACGTCAATGCGGGCATGGGCAAGCTCGACGGGCTCGCCGTCTGCGTTGCAGATTCCGCCAAGCTGGTCGGCAAGAAGGTGAAGGTGCGCGTCGAGCGGGTGGTCGACGGAACCGCGTACGCGACTCTCGTCCAGCCGGTTGGGGGCAGTGCCGACGGTCCGATCACGGCCGAGGCCGAGGCCGAGAAGCCGACGCGGGCACCGCGCAAGAAGAAGGGCGACGAGGTCGTGAGGGTTGAGGAGCAGGTCCCAGAAGCCGAAGCCGAAACCGAAGCCGAAGTGGAGGAGCCACCGACCGAGCCTCCCGCCGACGAGCCCGAGAAGCCGAAGAAGAAGACGAGGCGAGGCTCACGCGGCGGCCGCAACCGGCGCAAGAAGCCGGCCGCAGCAGCGGCGGCCGTGAACGGCGAGCCTCAGCCCAAGGCCAAGCCTGAGCCAGAGGCGGCACCGACCGTGGCCACGATCCACGTTCCCTCGCCGGATCTCGGTCAGGACGGCGAGACGACTGCAGACGGCGATCAGCCGCCGAAGAAGAAGCGCACCCGGCGAGGCAGCCGCGGAGGCCGCAACCGCCGCAAGAAGCCTGCAGCGGCCGCGACCGAAGCGAAGCCCGAGTCGTCCGGCGGCTGAGCTCGACCCTCTTCGGTTCGAGTGGGACGCTTGGCGACCCGAGGACGCGCGGCGCCTCCTTTCGGAGGTGGAGGCGCCCTGGTACGTCGCCGCCGGCTGGGCGATCGACCTCTTCCTGGGGGGCGAATGGCGAGAGCACGAGGATCTCGAGCTCGCGGTCGCGAACAGCCGCTTCGACGAGGTCGCCAGGGCTCTGGCCGGATTCGAGATCTTCGTCATCACCGGCCCGCGCCGAGCGGCGCCGCTCGCGGAGGCCCGAGATCAGATGGAGGAAACCCACCAAACGTGGGTGCGCGATCCGGCCACGGATCTCTGGCGCTTCGACGTCTTCCGGGAGCCTTCGGACGGGGACACGTGGATCTGCCGTCGTGATCAGAGCATCCGGCTGCCCTACGACCGGGTGATCGAATGGACCGAAGACGGGATCCCGTACAGCCGACCCGAGATCGTCCTGCTCTTCAAGGCGAAGCATTCCGACCGGGAGCGCGACCAGGCGGACTTCGAAGTGGTCGTGCCGAGGCTCGAGCCGGAGCGCCGGCGGTGGCTCGTCGACGCGCTCGAGCTTGTCCATCCGGGCCACCCCTGGCTCGAGGAGCTCGCGTAGGTCGGACTGCGCTCCGCAGGAAGCGGACGACGAAGCCGTCGAACCGGGCCAGGTCGGCGAAGTCGCCGAAGGAGAAGCTCGGGACTGCGTGGTCGAGCGTCGACGTGACGGTCACGTCGACGTCGGGTGCAGCAAGCGCCAGTGCGCGCGACTCAGCCGGAGGGAAATACTTGTCATGCGGCGCCGTGGCGAGCTCGACCGGCATCTGCAGCCGGCTTGCCTCGACCAGCGGCGACAGGGCGACGACGGCGGCCCGCTCGCGGGCCGAAAGGCGCGCGTACAGGGTCGCGAAGCGCCTCGGCTCTCGGTTCAGGAGCAGCCGGACGAGCGCCGCGACGTCGCCGCGGTAGCGAGCGGTCTTCAAGCCCGCGAGTGGCATGGGATCGTCGTCGTCGACGGACTCCAGCGCGGCGAGAAGCTGTGACCGCCCGCCGCCCGGACCCAAACCCGCCGCGAGCGAGCGTGCGATCGCGAGCTGCACGTAGGGGTCGGTCTCGTAACGCTGGCCGTCGTAGAAGCCGGTCGTGGCCAGCCGGATGATCCGCTCGAGGTCGACCCACGGTGCTTCGCCGCCGATCACAGTGACGCGCCCTCTCAAGGCCGGGCTCTCGGCCGCTAGGAGCGCAAGCGTGGCGCCGACCGAAACGCCGTAGAGCGCGATCTGCCCGCGGCGGACGTCCGTCCGGTCGGCCGTGGCGCGTGCTGCGCGAACCGTCGCCTCGGCCGTCTGGAGCGTGATCTCTCCGAGGGGCAGGCCCGGCAGGTCGGGAACGACGACGAGGAAGCCGGCTCGAGCGAGGCCGCGAGCAAGCCGCTGCACCTTCTCGTGGTGGCGCCCGGCGCGGGTCGCGCCGTTCACGAACACGACCGCGGGCCAGGGGCCGTCGCCCTTGCCCGGGCGGACGACGGTCGAGGGCGCGACGCCGACGAAGGTCTCCTCGACGCGAGGCTCGTGGGTCAGTGCTCGCACCGTCCAGGCGAGAAGAGGGGTCTTCTCCGTCGTGGAGAGCACGGCGACGGCTCGCAGTTGAGCCGCGGTCCAGGAGCGCTCGACGATTGCGACGATCGCGAACGCGCCAAGCAGGACGACGAGGACGGCGAGCGCCCTCCGGAGCTTGCTCCGCATCAGATGAAGCCGACTTCGCTGAACTGCGGCACGCCGCCCTGCCAGAGGGCCCAAACTCCGATCAAGAGCGCGGCAAAGCCGAACCCCGCCGCGCACGCAACAAGCAGGGGACGCCGACCCGCGAACGCCCAGGGGACGAAGACGGCCGTCGCGCCGAGCTCGAGCCACCAGGTGTTGCCCTCGACCGTACTCACAAAGAGCGCCCAA
>Ga0307278_10001954_pt1 | contig 10185 bp, 9 predicted proteins | sample ER_DNA_117_FD_194482 | JGI IMG/M metagenome (GOLD analysis project Ga0307278, IMG submission 194482) | Bulk soil microbial communities from the East River watershed near Crested Butte, Colorado, United States - ER_DNA_117 | ecosystem: Environmental > Terrestrial > Soil > Floodplain | place: USA...
AAACCCTCCGGAACGAACTTTTCGTCCGGGAGCTTCATTCCCCTCGCGGCGAAATCCGCGCTCTCTGGGTTGATCTCCTCAACTTCCTCCTGAGTCAGGTAGAAGAAGTGGACGTCGAAGTGCGGCAGGTCAAAAACTCCTGGTGGCGGGTGGCCGCCTGGCACGAAATCGAAGGTGCCATGATCTACGGCCACACCTTTGGCTTCATCCGGGAAGTACAGCGGCTGGCTTGGCAGTGGCGGCCCAGCTTCGGCGTCATGCGGCGGTTCGGGCAGACCCTGGAGCGATGCTGCGTCGAAAGCGAATCCGAGCTCGGTCGGTTTGCCGTCGTCGCCCGTGACGACGTAGCTCTTCACCTTTCCGTTTCCGAGGGCCAGTTCGGACCCATAGAACGTTCCCGCTTTGCTTGCTTCAGCGGTGGAGCTGCAGGCTGAGAGAGCGACCGCTAGCGCGGCCGCGGCGGACAAAGCCACCGCCCAAGACACATGGCGATTTCGAGCCATAGTGCACCTCCTGCTGGACGAGTGCGCAAACTGGCACATTGTGAATTCTCTTACGTGTGATAGGACAGCCATGGCTGCCCGCTGATACATGCTCGGGCTTTTGCCCTGGTCAACGTGTGTAACGACATCGCGAACGGCCTGTTCTGGCGAGGCGCCCTGGAACTACGACGCCATCTACGCCTTGCATGTGCCTCGCCTAGTCGTGTGGCCGCCCTTTGGCAGATGAAAACGAACTGCCTCTCGGCTGACTCCTGAACAAGGCCGCTCATAGTCCGGCTGAGATGATGGGTTCACGGTGACTCTTTGGTAGTCATCGAGGTCCCCGGGAGCGCTGCTAAGCGAACTGGGACCGCCTATCTGGTGTTGGGCCTCTCCGGGTGCTGATGCTTGCCTTCGAGTTATGCCGCTGGCTGAGTTGGATCACCTCTACGGTGATCGGATGCAGCCCGACATCGAGGCGTGGGACCCCTGGCATCCGCGCGACTTCGCCGCGCGCATAGAGGGTGCGGACTTCCCGTGGTTCGTGGCGGGCGGGTGGGCGATCGATCTCTTCTTGGGTACGCGCACGCGCGACCACGAGGACCTGGAGATCGCGGTCGCGTCCTCGTTCTTCGAGACGTTGCCACCGCGCTTTCCCGAGTTCGACTTCTGGGTCCCGCAGGGCGAGCGCAAGCTGGCCCGGATGAGCACCGAAACCCTGGCCGGCGATTCGCACCAGACCTGGGCGTACGAGCGGGCCGCTCAGGTGTGGCGGTTCGACCTGTTCCGCGAGCCGCACGACGGCGACACCTGGATCTGCCGGCGGGACACGTCGATCCGGCGGCCGTACCCGGAGGTTTTCGAGGTGTCGGCGGACGGGATCCCGTACCTGAGGCCTGAGATCTGTCTGCTATTCAAAGCGAAGGCGGTGCGGGACAAGGACCGGGCGGACTTCGAGGCCGCGCTGCCCCGGATGTCTCCCGCGCAACGGGCCTGGCTGCATATCGCGCTCGACCGGGTGCATCCCGATCACGACTGGATTTCCGCTACGGAATGAGCCGCGGTTGTCAACGTTGGTATTCGCGGACGGAGTCCACGATGAGCGCGGGGACAGCCTCTGCGTCGGTGCCGTCGGACTTCTCCGGGAAGTCGAAGACCGCGACCATAAGTTGCATGGGGTACGCCGGAGGCTTCTGGCAGGTGCGTACCGACACCCCGTCGATGAGGAAGTCGGCCTTAGCAGCAGTCCAGTCCAGCGAAAAGGTATGAAAATCAGCCATGTCGATGGCCAGGCGTATCGCTTCGAAGTCTTCAGCCACTGAGGGATCCCGGAAGGCGTGCAGCCCGAGGCCAACTGCTGTCGATTCGCCTGGCACAACCGCGTCGCCGAACATCTCAGCGATACAGATCTCCGCTGAGCGCTGCGGTTGATCCTCCAGACCGACAAGCCAGAAGGCGACCATCGACCGTTGCGTGACTACACCGCGAGCGCGGATCTCGATGTAACCCTGGTGAGGGGTCCAACCCCAGAACGTCTCTTGCTCCTCGGTCACCGCGAGGCCGGCGCGGTAAGGCTGCTGACCGATCGAGCTGCCGATGGGCCCTGAAAAGTTGCCGGACTGAATCCCGGACACCCGGACTGGTGGCAGATGGTCGCCAGCGCACCAAAGTCTTTGGCCCGGCGGGATCGTCAGTTGCAGGCAGGAGTCGTCAATGGCATATGTCGCCGCAGTCTCGGCCCGTGAGCTCCACGCCGGGAGGTAGTGAGGCAGCCACACGTCTCGATCGAGATCAGGAGCAATGAAGTCGTCCTCGAATACCAGGCGAAGTCCGTCAGAGCGCTCAGACACCGGTCCATCATTGCGCGCGAACCGCTCCTTGGTGTCGCTAGCGTAGGTTGCCCCTCCTCGTTAAGTTGCAATGAAGGACTGGAAGGAACAGCCCGTGGTTAGCTATCAGCCTCAGCCTTCAGATGCCGCCCCGCCGGTGTCACCACCACTCGACCAGCCGCACTACGGCATCAGCTTCAGCGGCGCCATCGCGCGAGGCTTCAAGAAGTACGCGACATTTGCAGGACGCGCGAGCCGCAGCGAGTACTGGTGGTGGTTTCTGTTCACCTTCGTCACCTACCTCGTGCTCGGCTTGGCGGCATACGCCCTCGGCGTGGCAACCTCACGAGACGGGGGTCGGACCCCTGGCCTCCTGGCGTTACCCCTGATCATCTTGTTCGCGGTCTTTTTCCTCGGAATCATCGTGCCCACGCTCGCATTGACCGTCCGCCGTTTGCACGATGCTGGATACAGCGGGCTATTTGCGCTGCTCCTGCTCATCCCTTACGTCGGGAGCTTGATCATGATGATCTTCGCGTTGTTGCCGAGCTCGCCGGCCGGAGCGAAGTACGACCCGAGACTGGCAACGCCTGCCTCCTAGGCGAAGCATCGGAGAGCAGCCGCTACCTAATGTCGTGGCGCTAACGGAAGTCACGAGACCGGTGCCGGGACGGCAGGATGCCCCTGGCCTCGGGATAGATCGAGCTCAACGGCTGCAGTCGCTCAGCGACTAAGTTGGTCACCCCATCACTGTGCTCCACCCTGCCGCGAATGATCATGCCTGAGGCATTGCGGCCGACGCGGCCAAAACGTCTCCAGAGCTCAGCGGAACAGACCACGTTGAGCATGCCGGTCTCGTCCTCCAGATTGAGGAAAGTGACCCCGCCTGCAGTGGATGGGCGTTGCCGATGGGTCACCATCCCAGCCACCTGCACCCGCCGTTCCGCGTACGCGGCGCCGAGACGACCGATCGGCACTATGTCATGATCATCGAGCACCGGCCGCAAATGCTGCACAGGATGGTCGTCCGGGGAAATTCGGGTGGCCCACAGATCGGCAAGGGTCAATTCGACCTCGCTCATGCCGGGCAGGACGGGCGGGGCGGCGTCAATGGCTGAACCGGGCAAGGTTTGGTCGTTGTCGGCGTATCCGGCATTCCAGAGCGCCTGGCGACGAGACAGTCCGAAGCAGTCGAAGGCTCCGGCTGTAGCCAGGGCTTCGGCCTGCGGCACTGTGAGCCCTGCACGGCGTATGACGTCGTTGATGTCGGAAAACCTCTTCCTCCGGCGCTCCTGAACAATCCGCTCGGCCAGTTCGCGCCCAATACCTTGCACCTCGGTGAGTCCTAGCCTGACCGCGAAGTTGCCGTCACGGCGATGTTCGAGCGTTCTGTCGGGAGCCGACCGTACGAAGGGTCCGACCTCGAGTTGAACGCGTTGCAGACAGCTGTCGAGCCCTGTTGGGCCGCAACGCCCCAGTTCGACTGGCTCGAGGTCGGCGTCAACTTCGGACTTCATGATGTCGGGACGTAGTACCGCTACGCCGTGCCGGCGGGCATCTGCGACCAGCGACTGTGGGGAGTAGAAGCCCATCGGCTGCGCCCTTAGCAACCCGGCCAGAAACGCTCCGGGATAGTGCAGCTTGAGCCAGGAGGATGCGTAGACCAGGAGCGCGAAGCTGATCGCGTGGCTCTCGGCGAACCCGAAGTTGGCGAAGGCCTGGATCCGGCTGTAGATGTCGTCAGCTAGGGCACCAGTAATCCCGTGGGATGCCATCCCCGCATAGAGCTTGTCCTTGAGCCGATCGATCTTCTCTACGCCTCGCTTGGACCCCATGGCCCGACGGAGTAGATCGGCATCATCGCCGGTGCAGCCGCCAACCGCCATCGCGATCTGCATCAGCTGTTCCTGGAACAAGGGCACTCCCTTGGTCCGCTCCAGCACAGGCTCCAGTGCTGGATGCAGATAGGTGACCTCCTCCCGGCCGGTTGCCCGTCGAATGTAGGGGTGCACAGCGCCGCCCTGAATCGGACCGGGGCGGATCAACGCGACCTCGATCACCAGGTCATAGAACCGGCGAGGCAGCAGTCGCGGCAGGGTGCCGACTTGGGCCCGGCTTTCGACCTGGAAGACCCCAATCGAGTCGGCACGACACAACATGTCATAGACCCCGGCTTCCTCTTTGGGCATGGTGTCCAGCGTCCAGCGCTCTCCCACCTTCGTCGCTACCAGGTCGAAGGTGTACTGGATGGCGGCCAGGATTCCCAGGCCCAGGAAGTCGAACTTCACCAGTCCCATCCACGCGCAGCTGTCCTTGTCCCACTGCAGCACGGTTCGGTTGTCCATCCGGCCGCGCTCAATCGGACAAACCTCCCCAACCGGACGTTCGGTCAGCACCATGCCGCCGGAGTGAATGCCGAGGTGGCGTGGCGCCTTCAACAGCTGCTCAGCCAGGTCCACAACTTGATTCGGAATTTGGTGGTCTAGCACGACGCTGGGGCTGACAGTCGCTGGGCTCCCGTGATCAGTCTCACTGATCGGGAGCGTCCCCCAGGAGTCGATCTGCTTAGACCAGGCGTCTTGTTGTCCGGTGGAGTAGCCGAGCGCCTTCGCCATGTCGCGAACCGCGGACCTCGGCCGATAGCTGATCACGTTGGCCACTTGGGCGGCGTTGCGACGCCCATAGCGGCGGTAGACCTCCTGGATCACCTCCTCGCGTCGGTCGGAATCGAAGTCGACGTCGATGTCCGGCTCTTCGTCGCGAGTGGCCGATAGGAAGCGCTCGAAGGGCAGCTTGAACGCAATGGGGTCAACCGCAGTAATCCCCAGCACATAGCAGACCACCGAGTTGGCCGCTGACCCTCTGCCCTGGCAGAGGATTCCGTTGTCCCGGGCGAACTTCACCATGTCGTGCACGATCAAGAAGTAGCCGGGGAAGTCCTTGTCCTCGATCACTGCAAGCTCTTTGCGCAGTCGCTCTTCGGCTTCCTCTCGGATGTGCGCATAGCGCTCGTCCGCACCCTGGCGCGTCAGTTCCCGCAACCAGCTGATCGGGGTTTCCCCTTCTGGCACGTCAAGTTTGGGGAGACGCGGTTTGGCCAGCCGCAGGTTGAACGCACATTGGTCTGCGATCTCGACTGTCCGCGCCACCACACCGGGATAGCGCGCGAAGATCTGCGCCATTTCTGCCCCCGACCGCAGAGAGGCACCGGGCCCGCGCAGCCAGCCATCCATATCGGACAGACTCCTCCGGGCGCGTACGGCGGCCAGGGCGGCTCCTAGACGGCCGCCGTCGGGTGTTGCGTAATGCACATTGTTGGTGGCCACCACCGGCAACTTGTGATCATCAGCCAAGGTGAAGAGAGCGTCATTGAGATCGGAGTCAGTCGGCAACCCATGATCGATCAGCTCGACCACAACGTGATCGTGGCCGAACAGTGCCGTCAGCCGGTCTAGCTCGGTCGCTGCCGCAGCCCTGCCGGAAGTGATCAAAGCCTGCCGCACGCCCCCTTTGCGGCAACCGGTCAAGATCATCCAACTGCCTGACTGCGCGGCCAGTTCCTCCACCACATAGCTGGGACGTCCTTTCTCATCGCCCCTCAATTGAGCTTCGGTAATAACCCCGGCGAGCCGGTGGTATCCCTCGACACCTCGAGCAAGTACCAGGAGATGCTGGCCTTCGGGATCTGCTACTCCGTTCTGTGGCGTGGCGAGTCCAAGCGACAGCTCAGCACCGTAGATAGTGCGCAGGTCGTACGCGAGTGCCGCCTCGGCAAAGCGAGAAGCCGCATAGAAGCCGTCATGATCAGTGATCGCCAGCGCGTCCAGCCCTAGTCGAACTCCCTCCTCGATCAATTCCTCGGGATCGCTCACCCCGTCCAGGAAACTGAAATTGCTGTGACAGTGCAGCTCCGCGTACGGCACCACTGGGCCGGCAGGACGTTTGACCAGCTGTTCATCTGGCTCGTACGCAGGCCGCTTGTGCGAGTAGCCAGGAGCGCTGTCACCTTCGGGATTGTCCGCGGAGTTGTCTGACATGGGCCGCCCGGACATCCGACGCTCCAACTCGCGCCACGAAATCGGCGGATTGTTCCAACCCATCTTTATTTGGCCTTTCTGCTCGCGCATCGCGCGCTGGAATCCGCCAACTTCGTCGTCGCTCGCAGACGAAAAGCGTTGTCCGCTCGCTTCTCCTCAGTTCGGCGGGCGCGCGATACCGACGCTCGCAGAATGCGGCAGACGGCGACCTGTAGCTCAGTCATAGCGGGCCTCGGTCCACCACTGGTCGTTCTCCACGACCAGCAACCAGGCACTGCCGTCGACGCCGGTGACTTGAAACCTCGCAACTTGGCGCGCCTGAGCCGAGTCCCACCACAGCTCGTCAATGGGCCAAGGTCCTGCCCACGCATCGACCGGCATCAGCTCGGAATCTTCACCAATACTGAGAAACGCGGGTGCAGCGCTCATCAGCCCGCGACTCGTGACGCTCACTGGCCTGCGGTCTTCGCTCAGCACAACCGACGGCATGGGGGTGGAGAAGACCCGAGCCGGAGCCGGCGGAGGGATGGTTCCCGGCCACGGCAGTCCTGGATTGCGCTGAGTGGGCCGTCGCTCCCCCCACGGACTCAGCAACTGACGGTCCCGCGGACTGCGTCCGCCTTGCAGCGAGGGAGCCAATACCTCCTCGGGGCCGAGCATTCCCTGGAGTCGGGCGATTCCCCGCTCGACATGCTCATTCAGCGCGCTGCCCCACAGGCCCTCACCATGATCAGCCAGTGATTCGACCGACTCGGGAAGCAGCCGTAATTCACATACCGGCTCTGGGGCGGGATCACCTTGCAGCTGCCAGTAGATCCGATCGATCAGGTCGCTGGCTGCGAACCAGCGCGAGTGCGCCCAGACCCGAGATCCGGTCCAGCCGCCCTCGGTCACCACCTCAATGCGAACCTCGGAGCAGACCAGGCCGTGGTGGGCAAGCTCAGCAACCAGCCTTTCGGCGGTCTGCCGAGCACTGAACACGATGGGTTCGACCGTCTCAAGTGCAGGTGTGAAGGACACTCGCTGATCTATATCGAGGGGCGGTCGGCGGGAAGCGAGCGGCCGGTTGTCCAGTCCGCGCGCCAGCCGATGGAGCAATGCACCTTCCCGGCCGAAGCGGGTAAGCACATCCCGGACTGCCAACGTGGCAAAGTCTCCGAGGCTGCGGATGCCCAGGCGACGCAGCAGGGTAACCAGTTCGGCATTTTCCACGACACCGATCGGCAAGACTGCGAGGAATGCCGCGGAGCCACCAGGGGCGATGATCCAGCAATCCTGAGGTGCAGCCCGGCGTGCCGCATGCTCGGCGGCGAAGATGCTGTCGGCGATCCCGATTCGGAAATCCCAGATCCCGGCAGCGACCAGATGCTCAGCCACCACGGCTGCAGCCTCTTTTTCGCCGCCGTAGAAGCGGCTGGGCACACGGAGCGCGCATAGTCCTGGCCGTACCGGTGACACGCCTGCCGAGATCTCCTCTATCGCCGACAGCACGTTTTCGAAGGTGCGGATTTCACTTGCTTCATTCCGCTCTAAAACTGTCAGCTCCGGGCAGCGTGCCGATGCGTCACGGCGTCGCATGCCACGTCGGACACCTTCGACCCTGGCCATGGTTGAGCAGGCAAATACCTCACCGTGGTCGAAGACGGCGAGCGGTAGCTGCAAACTCAAGCCCAGTTCGGTTGCCGCCGCGACCACTGGCCAGTCGGGGCACCAGATAACGAGCTGGCGCATTGTCTCCGCTCGCGCATCGCGCTGGAACCTGCCTGCAATATCCGACCCCGTGACGGTCATGTCCTATCCCGCCTGGGCCGTCACGAGTGGCACCACCGTGCCATCGCGCTCGGCGACTTGTTGATCAACTCCCGGCAGCCAAAGGGGTACGCGGCGTACCGGTCCGCCCTGACGAACCGAGACCACGACTCGACGAGCAATGAGACGGCCATGCCCATGACCTAGTCCGAGCCAGGAGGATTCGGTGATAGTCAGGGTCGCGTCGGACCTTGGCCACTCACCTAAGCACACCAAGGCCGCGTCCTTGATTCGGAGCCTCGATTTCAACCGTTCGGACTGCTGTGCGCTGACTGGCACGGGAGGTTTCACGATCACGAGGGTGGCGACATCGAGCAGACCAGCCGTCACGCTCAGCCAAAGATCACCGGGATGCGGCACCACCACAGTCCGCTCGAGATCGATTCCGAATCCGGCTGCTGCTTCCAAACCGAGATCGGGAGCTCCCACGAGGGCGATCCACTCTCCAGCCTGTGATGCCCCGGCGACCATGGCCATCGCCAGGCTCGGACTGTCTACCGCGTACGCCTCACCAGTCCTGAGCTGAATGACTCCCGACAGGCCTGATAATGACTCCAAGGTCCGTGAAATCGCTGAACCTTGCATCCCTTGGACACGCTGCTGTAGCTCGTGGATACGGCTGGGTGTGGCCTGTGGAGACACTCCTCTATAATCGAACATGCATTCGAGCATAGTCAAGACAACTGACACGCTGTATTGCGATATCCCGCCGTCTTGACCAAACCCGCCATAATCCCAATGACAGCGTCGTCGGGTTTTGGGCACCCTTGGGCCAAGAACGGAGGTGCGGCAATGTCTGCGGTGATTGTCCTCAACACCGACAACACGGCCTTGCACACGGTCTCGATCAAACATGCGATCCGGATGTTGGTCCGTGAGGTCGCAATTGTCGAGGAAGCCCGAGACGGACATCGCATTGGCCCGTACCCATGGCCTCTGGTCCTACGTCTGATCCGCTACGTCAAAACAACCTTCCTGTACGCCCGAACGCCTGCCTGGTCCAAGCGTGGAGTGCTCCGCCGTGATCATCACCGCTGCGCTTACTGTGAGGGCGTCGCAGACACGGTTGATCATCTACTGCCCCAGTCCCGCGGCGGATCAAACAGCTGGCAGAACACCGTTGCCGCCTGCACTCGTTGCAACAATCGCAAGGCCAATCGGACTCCCAGCGAAGCCAGGATGTCTCTCGCCTGGAAACCCAGCGTACCGACGTGGCGGGAGGCCTACCATCGTCGGAACTGATCAACCGCATTTTCTTGAGCTGCTCGCGCATCGCGCTTGGAACCCGCCTACGTCGTCGTCGCTCGCAGACGAACAGCGCGTCTGCTCCCTCCTCCTCCGCATGGCGGCGCGCGATTCCCGACGCTCGCAGCTATACCGCTCATCCCAGTTGATCACTGCCGGCTCACACTCGGGCGGCGTACCGCGTCTGGACCACCTCGTCAGTGCTGTGCAGAGCCTCGATCGCCCGGTCGTATGAGCGCTGCGCCACTCCAGCGAACAGACAATCGACCACCGTGAACTGCGCGATGCGGCTTGACATGGCTCCCGCGCTAAAGGTGGTTTCCCGCGCAGCGGTAGTCAGAAGTAACTCGCTTACCGCAGCAATGGGTGACATCTCGTAGTTGGTCACCGAGATCGTGGTGGCACCGCGGTGCTGCGCAGCCCGCAGTGCATCGATGGTGTCGACGGTGGTCCCGGTGTGTGAGAGACCGATCGCGACGTCACCCGGACTCAAAACGCCGGCGGACGCTACAGCTAGCTGCCCCTCCGACCAGAGGAACGAGACCGAGCCGATCCGATGCAGCTTCTGGTGCAGGTGCTGACCCACCAGGGCGCTCGGTCCGACGCCGTAGATATCGATACGTGGCGCGACGGTGATGGCGTCAATCGCAGCCTGCAGGACCTCCAGATCCATTGCCATCGCTGTGTCGGTGACAGCACGGGCAGCCGCATGGGTGATCTTGGCGACAACATCAGCGAGCGCGTCCGTCGCCGTGATCTCGCCAGTCATGGGTGCTCCAGCAC
>Ga0307278_10001956_pt1 | contig 10181 bp, 17 predicted proteins | sample ER_DNA_117_FD_194482 | JGI IMG/M metagenome (GOLD analysis project Ga0307278, IMG submission 194482) | Bulk soil microbial communities from the East River watershed near Crested Butte, Colorado, United States - ER_DNA_117 | ecosystem: Environmental > Terrestrial > Soil > Floodplain | place...
GAGCAGGGGCAAGACCTCTCCCGCCTGGTGAACGACCTGCTGGAGCACCTCCGCCACGTCCTGCTCGTCCAGCACCTGGGCGAGGTTCCGGACTCGGTGCCCGCGACGCCGGAGACCCGCGACCGCCTGCACGCGCAGGCGAACCAGCTCGGAGAGCCAGACGTCCTCCGCCTGATCGATCTCCTCGCTGTCGCCGTGGACGACGTCCGCGAGGGAGGAGACCCGCGCCTCCCGCTCGAGCTCGCGCTCGTGAAGGTGACGCGGCCGGGGGCGGATCTCTCGCGCCAGTCTCTCTCCTTCCGCCTCGAGCAGCTCGAGAGCAAGAGTCGCGGCCAGCCGCAGAAGCCCCGCGAGCCCGCCGCCCCCGCCCCCGCCTCCGACCCCTCCCCTCCTAGCGAAGCGCGACCGGCACTGGAGCTGAACGAGCTTCAGTCGGCGTGGAAGCAGGCCGTGCTCCCGGCGGTCGGGGAGCGCTCGATTCCCACCGCCTCCGTCCTCAACGAGGCGCGGCCGATCGAGCTTGCCGGCGACCGCCTGGTGATCGAGTTTCCGCCCGCGGCCTCCTTCCACCGCAACCTGGCCGAGGAGCCCAAGAACGCGAGTCTTTTGGCGGAGGTCCTGTACGAAGTCACTGGCCGACGGTTGACGCTCGCCTTCGCCGTCGGGGAAGGCGAAGCGGACGAGCCGGATAACGAAGAGGCGCCCGCGACCGAGGAGGAGATCATCTCGCTGATGAAGAGCACGTTCGACGCCCGAGAGATAGGGGATGACAACTCATGAGCATGGACATGAACAAGATGTCACGTCCTCCCTGCAAGAGACGAACTTTCTACCGTTAGTTTCTACCGAAGGGGGCGGTAGTGGGTCAGTTTGAGGAGTGACCCCGGACGCTACTTCTTCGTACCGAAGTAGAACCCAACGGCCGAACCAAGAAGCGCGGTCTCCGCAGGAATGAGCGTGTCGAGCAGCGCCTTTACGTGATCCCAGTCCTTTGAGTGGATCTCAATAAATGCCCATGCGCCCGTGGCGCAGAGCATGACGACGAAGATGAGTGCGAGCCCTGCGCGAATGAACTCCTCGAACCCGGGGCGGACGCGTTGCGTTTCGAGCGGTGGCGCAGCCTCCGCCTCACCGAGGTCTTCTGGCTCACCGAGATCTTCGGTTTCCGTCGGCTCCTCGGGCGGCGCCTGGTCCTCCCTAGGCGGAGGCTGCGACATTAGGCGTTCGCTATCGGACGAGCAGTTCGCGGTACTGGCCGTCCTCTTCGAGAAGGACTCGGCCCTTTGCCCGCTTGGTCTCCTGGACGCGATCTTCGAGCGCTATGGCATCCCGCAGGATGTCGGCCTTCGACTTGCCAGTCTCCCTCGCAAGCCGGTCGAGCATCGCACTCGTGTCGTCGGGGAAAGTCACCGTCAATCGCTTGGCCATGTCTGTCTCTCCTTCTATCTCACCAATATGGTGCTTGCCAGACACCATTATGGTGTCACAAGCGTCGGGTGTCAAGGGGGCCGGCGACTCCGTCGTGCTAGAGCGTCCAGACTCGTGCCAGACGCTAGCGACTTCCTCCACAGCGTGAGCAGTTCATCTCTCAACCTCCGTCTCTCGCGGCATGACAGGCGCCCCGAGTAGCCTCCGCTCGAGAGCGTCGGCTTCGTCCTTGAAGACAACACCGGCCAGGTGGAGGTACTTCTTGGTCGTCGCCATGCTCGAGTGTCCTGCCCCGGCCATGATCGCGACGGGGCTCGAGCCGCCGGCGGCTTGGTGTGTGAGGCTCGAATGGCGCGCGTCGTGGAAAGGTCGGACGTACCCCTCAATTCCAGCGACCTTGAGCGCCGCCTTCCACTGCTTGTTCCACCAGCGATCGGGGTTCATGCGCCGCCCGCTCTCGGGGCTCGCGAACACGTAGTCCTCGTCCGAGCTGTACGGCGTCGACGTCCGCCACTCCCACAGCGCGGACGAGAGCGAGGCCGGCATTGCGATCGAGCGATAACCGTCGCGCGTCTTCGACTTGCGGACGCGGATCGCCCCGTCGATGAAATCGACATCCGCCCACCGGAGGTTGACGAGCTCGGAGCGGCGCATGGCGGTCAGGATCGCCGTCAGAAAGACGAGCCTCGCACGGTCAGCAGTGAAGGACTTGAGCACCTTGGCGACCTCACCGGGCTCGAGAATCCGCCAAGTGAACTCGTGGTCCGGAACCTTCGGCCGCTCCGGCCGGTGAGCCGGGTTGATCTCGATCAACTCCTCCCGAACAGCGGAGGCGAGGACGTTGTGCAGAAGGTTCAGGTCCTGATTCACCGTCGTCGGCCCATGCTCCCGAACAGCCTCCGCGGTGAAGGCAGCAACGTGCCGCGGCCGGATCGCCCCGAGAGGCATGCGCCCAAAGAACGGGCGCAGCCTCCTGAAGCCGCCGCGATACGCACGGCGCGTGTTTTCTGACCAGCGGCGCTTGCCGGCGTTCTCGTCGAGCCAAGCGTCGGCGTAGTCACCGAAAGTGAGCTTGTCCGGGCGTCGATAGCCCTTGCGCTCGACGCGGACAAGCCTTTCACGAAGCTCAGCCTCAGCCCGCTTACGGTTCCATTCGGGCTCGCGGCCGATCGTCTCCATAACTTGCTCGCCCGCCGCGTCGACGTACTTCACCCGCCAGACGACGCCGCGCTTGCCCTGGTAGCGGATGACAGCTGCGCCGCTAGGCATCGAACTCTTCCGCCGCCGCTTGGGCGTTCTTGGCCAGATCCTCGATCTTCTCGGCAAGGTCATCGAGTCCCTGCTTGCGCAACTCGGAGACGTGCCGCTGTTCGAGTTGCCGCATATCCCAAGCAAACGCTTTGAGATCGTCCGCCTGGCGCTGTTCCTTCTCGCTAGGCATTGTCGTCCTTTCCGCCACGGATCAGAACGAGTTGCGGCCGTGGACCAAGTTTCTGTGCGTACAGAAAGTCTTCCTCTTCGATCTCGCGCACTCTGGCCCATTGATGCGCAGCCAGCCGCTGAAGACGCTCAGTGAGAGCCTGAAGACGCTCAGTGAGAGCCTGGTCCTGGGCCGCCTCCCGCTTGAGGGCGGCCTCTTCCCACTCGGCTTCTTCGAGGCTCAGCCCGTGCTCGGCCACTTCCTCAGGGGTGAGGTATTCGAAGATCATGATTCTCCTCTCAGCGCGAGAAGCCGCCGGGCACGACGATTGCGCCGCCGGCCCGACGGCCCGCGCAACGTAACAAGTCCAGAGGAACGCTTCGGCGCAATCGAAGCATGGCTCCATCCTTGCACTCGGACCGGACCGACGCAAGCCTCGGCGCGATGTAGGAACATGGAACGGGGGTCGGAAGCCTGTCCCGGGGTAAAGGCTTCGCCGGTGGACTCCCTGGCCCGGCGAGCCTCTTCCGGCCCCCTTGTTAGTGACCCGGCTGGCCTCTTCTTGCTCACGCCGGCACCTTCGGCTCGTGCTTCCGCCACTGGCCGGCCCGCTGTTCTTCGAGCCAGTGCGCGACGGCCTCCCACTCATAACGGCGATAACGGCCGAGCTCGAGGCAAGGCATCCGGCCAGCGCGAGTCTCCTGCCTGACCCAGGACTCAGGGACCGAAAGCCGTTCGGCGACCTGAACAGCGGTGAGGAGCACCTCGGTCACGAGACCCCCTCTGCGCGGCGTACGACTTCATGCAAAAGCAGCCGCTCCCATAGCTCCACACGAGTCACACGACCTCCGGCGCAGAGCTCGAGCAGCCTGAGTGCATATCCATCCTCTCCAAGACGGGAGCGACGGCTTAGACGCGCTCCTACGGCCTCGTAGGACCCGGCTGGCGTTGAGCAAGTAGCACTGATTTGGGTGGTGGTGGTGCCGCGGTAGCCGACCGCGATGCCGGTCTCGACATGCCAGCGACGGTGACAATCCCGACAGAGCCAGTCGATCGGCCACAACCACGCTTCTTCGCCGAAGTACTTGCGCGGCGCCCAGTGGTGGAGCTCGACGCCGTGGCGACCGCAGCGGGCGCAAGGCTTGCCTTCCCCGAGACGATCTCGGGCGAGCGGCAAATCACGCGTCGCCGACGACTTCGGCAAGCAATAGAGCGAAAGCGTCGCGCAGCGCGAGCACTCATGGTGCACGTGAACGACGCCGCTGCGATAGCGATAGCCGACCTTGCGACCGGTATCGCAGCCGCAGCGACGACAGGCCTCCCGCATACGCTCGCTAGGCTCGCTCACCAAAGCTCCTGCGCCACGTGCGCCTGATAGACGTCTTCGACTTCTTCGGGAACGAGTTCACAGCGATCGTCGAAGACACCGGCCTCCATGAACTCAGCGACTTCGTAGAGGAAGCAACGCTCACGCTCGATTTCGGCCGCCGTAGGCTCGCGTCGCCGCTTTGGGCGGCCCCGAAGAATGCTCAGGGCCGCCCGCTTCGAGTGCCTAGAACGGAATGTCGCTGTCCTGGCCATTGCCGTCCGTAGCCGCGACGAGGTCGACGTCCTCGACGGCCACGTCGCTTTGCTTCTTGATGGCACCGAGAATGTCCGCCTCCGAGCGCTTCGGCCTGTCGATAAACCAGGCCTTGTAGGGCGTGTAGCTGCGCCCGGTCGACTCCGAGGTCGCCTTGTCCTTCCAGCGCTCGAAGACCATGCGCTCGCCGACAATGAATTCGGGCGTCGCGCGACGCTCGATCTCCTCCTTGAGCTTGTCGTGGAAGGGCCCGTGCAGCACCCAGACGCTGCGCGGCACGCCCCCGATCTCGAGCACGAGAATCGGCCGCGATCCTTGTGCGGTCGGTCCCTCCTCGAGCGCGAGAAACGTCCCCTCGAGCCGATAGCGATCGCCGAGGTCCTCGGCGTCTTCTTCCCAGACGAAGGTCTTCGGGTAGTCAGTTGTGATCTCTGTCTTGCTCACTTCGACTTGCCTCCTTGTGCTTGAATGACCTGCGACTAATGGGTGGTGGCGGGGCGCCGCGAATGACGTCCCGCCACCGCTGACCTCACTTCGTAACTTTCAGAGGCCCCACCCCCTCCCCAGGTAGCCAAAGACTCGTGCCGCGCGCGTCACGGCCGGCGTAGACAGCTAGACCAAGACGGCGCAGCTCAGGCCAATACTTCTCAACCGTCGCCTTTGAAAGACCCGACCACGCGGTCGCAAAGCGATGTGAGTACGGCGCAGGATCGCCATGATCGTCGTGCCAGCGACACGCAAACAGAAAGAGAAAGCTCTGCCAGAGCTTTCGTAGATCATCCGGTGTCTCTAGCGGCAACTCGGGAGCCGGGATCGGAAGCGGCTCACGAATTCCAGCCTCGACGTCGAGACACAGCGACCAGGTGCGATAAGTCGGCTTGTTAAGGGGTGCATGCCAACCCGCGACCCGCGCCCGCAGCTTCGGAAGCGTGAGCCACTCGTCCGCGCGACCGACCTCGTGGAAGTCGTGATAGAGAACGTCGCCGCTGTCTCGGCAGGGATAAAGCGTCGCACTCGGGTTTGCCTCTGGGTGTAAGAGACAGATGAACGGCTTGCCGATGCCGCGGAAATCATTGATCCCGAGCGCCGCAGCAAAAAGTGGCGCCTGCACCACGGAATCCAGGCTTAGCTTAGAAAGACAAGTAAGAAGGATAGGAATAGAAGGGGTGCTAAGTACCGCGCACGCGCGCGAAGAAAGCGGCAACTCGAATTCGCTTAGGCTTGCGACGCCTTCGTCGGGGCCGTGCTCCCATTCGTAGCGCCTGCCGTTCGGGTGAATTGAGTCGGGCGCGACGACGTAGGAGCCTTCTCCGCGGAGCTCGCCCCACTCGAAGCGCTGCGTTGCGAGCGAATCGGTGCTCGTCGAGTAGAACTGCCTACCGCGGCCGGTGCGGACCGTCGCCGTCGCCGGGATCGTGACGTCGACGGGGATCATGTCGGTGTCGACGTCGACGACGGCCAGGTTTCCGCTCGTCTCGCCGCAGATGACGCCGACATTGTGTGCTGGCTCGAGCTCGTGCCAGGCCGCGACTTCGTCGGCGCTCGCGTGCTGGTACTTGTATGTCGACCAGCTCGACGTCGCGCGCGTCGCGCGGATGATCTTCGTCGCCGGCAGCTTCGAGCCGCGCTCGAGCGGCAGAACTGACCAGCCGCGCGAAAGGTATGCGAGCGTGCTTTCCATACTCAGAAAGGGTTGCGCCGCCGCGCTCGCATAGGAAGGTTTTCGGTCCAGTTTGTGCGCGGGCTTAGACGCAAGCCCGCATGGATACTGAAAACAAATTGGCCCGAAAATAGGCTCATTTTCGATCCAGAGCCTCGGCGCGAACGATCTTCGCCACCTGTCGTTTCGAGAGGCCGACGCGCTCGGCGATCGTGGCATAGGAAAGCCGGCCGTTGTACGTGCGAAGCCGAATGACCTCGGCGACGAGGTCGGCCGGAACGGTTAGCGCAGGCCGGCCGCGCGGGCGTGCTTCCCTGTCGACGCCCAGCTCGCGCGCGAGTGCGATCTCGAGCGCACGAAACTCGGCCTCGGAGAGATTCTCCCGTGCAGCCTCGAGCGTCGCCTCGAGCGACGAGAAGTAGGCGACGAGCGCACCGTTCACGAGCGCTCACCACCGGCGAGATAGGCCTCGCGCTCAGCCTCGGCCTCGGCGGCGAGGCGGGCCCAGCCAGGCCACGGCCAGATGCCCACTGCGTCGAGCCAGCAGCGGGCGGTGCCCCACAGTTGCCGTGCTAGTGAAGGATCAGGAGGGTCGTCGTCGGGAGCGCGGGCTTGCTGCGGGCACGAGCGGACACTGCGGCGGCGAGGCGTACGAGTGCGTACAGCTGAGCGCCGAGGCGCCTGGGTTCGCGCGATCGACCGGAACTCGGCACGCCGATAGGAGAACCCGTCGAGTACGACCACATCAGCGCTGCTTCGTAGAAAACGTAGTCGTACTTCATCGCGCCGCGCGCTGACCCGAGCAACGAACTCTTCGCGCTGTCGCTTCGCTCGAGCCCGCGACTCTTCTGCCCAGCGCCGGTGCCGCTCGGCGTCGCGTGCAGCCCATTGGTCGATCCAGGCTACCGCCTCTTCTCGGGTTGCAAAGCGCTGCTCGGCCCAGGGCGTCGACAGCCTGGGAAGGATGATGCGTGCTATCCACTCGCCGCTTTCGCGGTCGAAGGTCAGCGGCTCGAGAGACACGTGTCGGCCCGTTCAAACATCGCAAGCGACATCATGACCTTAGCCTCGGATGAGATCGTCGATCCAGAGAGCCGAACGCCCGCACGGGGCGGGCGCATCGGCCGCGATGTTTGAGGTTCCGACTGAGCGAGACCCTATCACGCTCATCGGCTAGCGTTTGCTAACCCGACAACAGATATACGTGCTACTTGTTCGTAGCTTGGCGCGTCAGAGACCCCGTCGAGCCCTCGCGGACATAGAGCCCGCCGGCCGCCCTGACGCGCCGCGAAAGCTCCTCCCCGCTCACGTCTTCCACCCCAAGCTCACGCAGGAGCGCCTTTTGCCGGCGTGCACCCTCCTCGGCCGCCAGTTTCGCGGCCTTGACTCTCTCCCTGTGCTCCGGCTCGAGAGCCTTCAGCGTGGCGGCTCGTTCTGCCTCGCGAACCGCCTCACGCTGCGCGTAGAGCTCGTCTCGGTTGCGGGCGTACCACCCGCGGGCTCTCTGGCGGTCGCAGTCTCGGCAATACGACCGGTGGCCGCTCGCCTTGCCGCGGTCGCGAGCGAAGCCGCTCTCCTCGGTCAGAACGTGGCAGCCGGGGCAGACTCGCGGATAGTCAGGCATCAGCCGTTGTCAGGGACGGCAAACGGGGAGACGTTGCCAGGGGAGAGAACGGGGAGAAATTTGCTGACTGGCGAGGGGTCATTGCAGGGAGTTCCTTCGAGGCCAACCGTGCCCCCCTGGGCAGCCGTCAGAAGTTCTGACAGCAGCAGGCACCTGCTAATCGCTACCACTGCCTGCTCACCTTGCAAGACAGTCCGTAAGCCCACCGTGCCCTTCGCCGACGCTGGGCCTTGTGCGTCTTGACAGCCCTGTTGCAAGCTTGGTGTTCTGGACCGGAGTAGAGAGTCTTGCCGCTGCCGTCGACATGACCGAGATCCCAGAGCATCCCCTTAGGATCGGGTAGCCACAACGGGCGCAGCTGATCTGCTCACCTGAAGCGATACGGCGAGCCCAGACTCTGCGCTTACGCTGATGCGTGGCGCCGTAGCCTCGTGCAGATGTCTTCATCTTCGGCGGGATCATTCACCCGCCTCTACAAGGCTCTGAGAGCGCTTCTGCGGCCCTGAAATGCATTAGCCCGACTTCCCTGCCTTCTTGGCTCACTTGATCTTTTTCAGGGGCTGGCCCTGCTTCGGGGCCGGCTTCGGCGTCTTGATGTAGTTCGGTTTCCTGGTCGCCACGCTTTCCTCCTCTCAGTCAGACCGGGGCTCGCCGACCGGGACGAAACAACCGGGCGCGTCAACGACGGCCGGATGATCCGACCAGACTTCTTCGCCTTGCTTGAAGCCGTAGCCGATGCCCTCGCTGCCAGGATCGATAGGTGGCAACTCGTGGATCGAAATTTCTTCGAGTCTGCCGGTGCGATTAGAGCGAACGATTCTCTTCTCATAAATCACGGGTCTCGCTCCGACAGTCACAACACAAGCGTGTTTCGCCACCATCTTTTCGGGTCTTGTCTTGGTTGCCATCTAAACCATCCTTTCAGTCGTCGAAATGGAAACCACTTAGATAATTGCCCGTAAGTGTGACCTGGCTCTCGACCGCCTCGCGCTCACGCTCCTCGCGCATCTTCTCCTTGCGCTTCTTCTCCTCGGCCTCTTGCTTCTTGAAGCGCCGCTCTAGGTCTAGCTCTCCGGGCCGCGGCTGATCTTGTGCGTCTAGCTCATGGCGAATGGCACGCTTCTGGCGAGCCTTTGCCTCCTCGCCGAGACGCTTCTGGACTTTGTATTTCTCCTCTGCCTCCTCCTCGATGTCGGCCAGCCATTCGAGATCGAGATCCTCGGGCGCAAATTCCATTGCGAACCAGCTGGGATGCTGGGCGGCGAGACGGCGGATAGCACGGTGGCGAACCGGCACACGATCGCCGACGACATAGTCGACCCCGCGATCCTTGAAGGGCACAGTCACGAGCAGCGTCTCGGTAATTAGCTCAGGCATTGATTCCTTCCTGTTTGCGCCACCAGGCGATTAGCAAATCAGGCCGCTTTTCGAGAACGAGTGCGACGAGCGGATCGTCTCGCTCTAAAAACTCGCCCTGCTTGATCAGGCGCCCCTCGACGCTGAACTCTTCGCTGGCCCGAAAGCGCCCGACGCTCGACATAGCTGACCAAAAGCTCATGGCACACCAACCAGCAGTTCGGGGCGCTTTTTCAAGACCGGAGCCACGACCGGATCATCCCGTTCGAGAACTTCGCCCTTGACGACTGACCGCCCCCCGTAGCTAAAGCTCTCGGCGACCATGTAGGTGACGACGGTGGTAACGGGGCGGTCGATCAACCTCGCAGGGCTCATGGGCAAGAGGGGATGAACCGACCCAGGGAACCAGTAAGGATCAGCGCTCATGCTGCCTCCCCGCTATTGCGGTGCTCTTCGAGCCAGGAGGCCAACTCGTCCTCGAAAATCCTGATGGGGGATTTCGGACCACCCAACTGGAGGGCGGGAAGCTCGCCAGCCTTGATCTTTCGTCTGACGGTGAGCGGGTGAAGCCCTAGACGGCGTGCCGTCTCTTTCACGGTCAACCAGGCGGGTTCTTCGACGATCATCGGCATAGCGGCATGTAACAAGATGGAACTTGCGCAAGCGTCAGTTTACTACAAGAAGAAGATGCACGCCTCGGCTCTATTTAGAGTCGTGCCGTGGCCGTGCTCGCAACGCCGGTAAGCGCTCAATGCTTCGGGGGCGGCACGGCCTCCTCTTTCAGGCTCTCGGCTGCAGAACGAGAGGCGCTACGCAAGACGATCGACCGCGAGCAACGCAAGCGCCTCAAGCTCAAGACCTCGGCGCCTCGTCGAGCGGCCTAGAAACTTTCTACCGACTTTCTACCGATCTGATCTGATCTCACCCGATCTCCCGTAACCTGAGCGCAGCAAACAAGCCCGATGCGGGGAGGCATGACGTGTCCATGGACATGAACAAGATGCTCCAGCAGGTGCAGCAGATGCAGGAGCAGATGGCGCAGGCGCAGGAAGAGCTGGCCCACGAGACCGTGGAAGCCTCCGTCGGCGGCGGCATGGTCGTCGTCAAGGCG
>Ga0307278_10001957_pt1 | contig 10180 bp, 10 predicted proteins | sample ER_DNA_117_FD_194482 | JGI IMG/M metagenome (GOLD analysis project Ga0307278, IMG submission 194482) | Bulk soil microbial communities from the East River watershed near Crested Butte, Colorado, United States - ER_DNA_117 | ecosystem: Environmental > Terrestrial > Soil > Floodplain | place...
CCTTGCGGATCTCGGCCTCGGTCGGGCTCGAGTTGTGGTCGAGCAGGTGCTTCGCGCTCATCAGCAGCCCGGGCGTGCAGTAGCCGCACTGGAGCGCGTGGTGGTCGGAGAAGGCCTGCTGGAGGGCGTGCAGCTCGCCGTTCTGGGCCAGGCCCTCGACCGTCTCTATCTTCGCGCCGTTCGCCTGGACGGCGAGGAGCATGCAGCTCTTCACCGCGGCGCCGTTGAACATGATCGTGCAGGCGCCGCAGTTGCCGGTGTCGCAGCCGACGTGCGAGCCGGTCAGATCGAGGTCGTCGCGGATGAAATGGATGAGCAGGCGGCGCGCGTCGACCTCGCGCTCGTAGGCCTCGCCGTTGATCTCGACGAAGATGTTCACGCGCCGGCCTCCGCGACCGCTCGATCGACGAGCACCTGCGCCAGATGGCGTCGGTAGTCGGCCGAGCCGTGCACGTCTGACGGCGGGTCGATGTCGTCGAGGCTCGTCACCGGCACCGCGGCCACGCAGCCGACTGCGAAGCGCGTCTCGCCGTTCCGAGTCGCCGCCGCGTTGACGATGCACGTGCCCTCGCGGCCGACGGTGACCGAGGCGAAGCCGTCGGCTTCGGCCGGCGGGATCGTGATCTTCGTCAGCAACTCGCCCGGCTGCACGGCGGTCATGTAGACGCCGAGGAAGAACTCCTCGGCCGGCACGGAGCGCTTCCCTTGAGGGCCGGCGATCGTCATCTGCGCGTTCATCGCCACCATCAGCGGCGGGAAGTGGTTTGTCGGGTCGCTGAGGCAGACGTTGCCGCCGATCGTGCCGCGGTTGCGCACCTGGACGTCGGCGATCTCGGAGGCGACGCGCGCGATGATCGGCCGCTCGCGGCTGACGTCGGACGAGGACATGAGCTGCGCGTAGGTCGTCATCGGGCCGATCTCGAGCGCGCCGTCCTTGAGCGCCACCCCGCGCAGCTCCTCGAGGTCGGCGAGGTCGACGAGCAGGTCGGGCTGAGCCGCCCGCGCCTTCATGACGTTGATCAGCGTCTGCCCGCCGGCGAGCGGCCGCGCGTTGGCGCTCGTACCGAGCAGGCGAATCGCCTCGTCAACGGTTCCGGGCCGTGCGTACTCGACCGCGGCGAGGAGCATGCGCGTATCTAACCGTGACGCGCGACAATATGCGAGTGGAGCCCGAGACCCGCTACGCGCGCAGCGGCGACGTCAGCATCGCCTACCAGGTCGTCGGCGACGGACCCTTCGACCTCGTCTTCGTGCCGGGCTCGGTCTCGCACACGGAGCTCGGATGGAAAGTCCCGGCGTGGGCGGAGTTCTACCGGCGCCTGGCTTCGTTCTCGCGCCTGATCATCTTCGACAAGCGAGGGACCGGCATGTCGGACCGGGTTGCCGGTGCGCCGACGATCGAGACGCGGATGGACGACGTGCGCGCCGTCATGGACGCCGTCGGGTCGGAGCGCGCAGCGGTGCTCGGCCTCTCCGAGGGTGCCCCGATGAGCGTCGTCTTCGCCGCCACATATCCGGAGCGACTCTGGGCGCTCCTGCTCTGCGGCGCCCACATCCGATCACTGTGGGCGCCCGACTTCCCCTGGGGCTGGACCGAGGAAGAATGGGATCGGGTTTGTGAGGAGGAGCGCCGTCGCTGGGCTGAGCCTGAGTTCATCCGGGAGATGGTGCAGTCGATCGCTCCCACCCTCGACGAGGAGAACCTCCAGGGACTGGTCACCCTTTTCCGGCAAGGTGCGAGCCCTGGAGCCTTCGACGCGCTCAACCGGATGAACAAGGACATCGACGTCCGCGACGTGCTCCCGGTCATTCGGGTGCCGACGCTCGTCGTCAACCGAGCCGAGGAGGGCGAGGTCCTTCGCGAAGGATCCCGGCTCGCGGCGCGTCTCATCCCTGGAGCGAGACACGTCGAGCTTCCCGGCACCGACCATGCGCCGTTCGCCGGCGACTCGGAGTCGTACGTGCAGGCGATCCAGGAGTTCCTGACCGAGACGTGGGAGGAGAGGGCCTGGGAAGAGACGGAGCCCGACCGGGTGCTCGCAACCGTGCTCTTCACGGATATCGTCGGCTCGACTGCCAAGGCAGCCGAACTTGGAGACGCTCGTTGGCGCGAGTTGCTCGGCGCGCACCACTCACTGATCCGCCGTCAGCTCAGCCGTTTCCGGGGCACAGAGCTGGATACGGCCGGAGACGGCTTCTTCGCCAGCTTCGACGGGCCTGCACGGGCAATCCGCTGCGCCTGTGCAGTCACCGAGGCGATCAAGGAGTTGGGCCTGGAAGTGCGGGCGGGACTGCACACGGGCGAGTGCGAACTGCTGGACGACAAGGTCGGCGGGATCGCCGTGCATATCGGAGCCCGAGTGGCAAAGGAAGCAGCGCCGGGAGAGGTGCTCGTCTCGAGCACGGTCAAGGATCTTGTCGCCGGCTCCGGGATCGACTTCCGTGAGCGCGGCAGCGCGGAGCTGAAGGGCGTACCAGGCGAGTGGCGCCTGTTCGCCGTCGAGCCCTGAGAGAAGTCACACTTTTGTGACGAACGTGTAGTGTGAATCGCGCTACACTGAGTCCGTGACACCCGCACCACCACCACTCTCACTCCGCCTGGGCCGCGACGGGATTCGTGAGCTCGACGAGATTGCGCGCCGTCGCGGGATCACGCGGGCAGAGGCCGCTCGTCAGGCGATTGCCGAGACCGCGGAGCGCGAACGCCGCCGCCGCGGACTCGCCGCGGAAGCGAGAGCGCTCACGAAGGACCGCGGCTACGTACGCGAGGCTCGCGAGGTCGCAGAACTGATGGAGCAACTGCGTGGTCCGGGGTGACGTACACGAGATAGCGCTGCCCCGGCGGCGTGGTCGCGTCCAGCATGGACGGCGCTACGCCGTGATCGTGCAGGCCGACGACCTGCTCGCGCTTTCAACGACTGTGATCTGCCCGACCTCAAGCTCGACACCGCCCGCGAGCTTTCACCCCGAGGTGTCAGTCGGTGAGGAGCCGACGCGGGTCATGTGCGAGATGATCGGCGCGGTGGACGCCCGAGCGCTTGGCAAGCAGATCGGCCACCTCACGCTCGACGAGATGCGAAGCATCGAGGAGGCCCTTGTGCTCGTCCTCGACCTCGTCTGAGTTCGAGCTCACGAAAGCGATAGAGCACGCGCCGAGACGAGCATGAGCCAGCCCAGCAGGGCGGCGAGGAAGAGCCAGAAGAAGACACTGCCGCCGCCCGCAAGGGTTCCGACGATGCCGGCGAGCACGAGGACGCCGGCGATCGCCGAGGTCCGGCTCAGCGAACGCCACCGCTCGTCCCGGCGAAACTGCGCCGCGAGCACGAACGTCGCTGCGAGGGCCGCCGGGAGGAGGATGGTGAACGCGAGGGCGTGCATGAATCCGTTCCAGGTATCGGGCCCGCCCCCGTTGACCATTCCATAGTCCGCCCTGATCGCCGACAAGCAGAGGGCCGCGCCGGTGAGCGCGAGCAGGCTCGGCCCGACCTTCCGCCGAACATCGAGCAGACGGAAGAGGGCAACCGCGAGCGCGAGCGCGGAGAGGCCGAGCAGGAGGAAGTTCAGGATCTGAAGGAAGCCGTAGTCGCCGAGGGCGGTGCTGCTCGGCCACGGGGGGTCGGGGTTGTCGAACGGCGCGGCGCTCCAGCCGCGGTCGTGCAGGAAGTCCCACTCGAGCGCGGTCACGAGCAACAGGATCGCCGCGAAGAGCGGCGGACCTATGAGCCCTGCGAGCGCGAGCCTCCTTGTCGTCACCGATCGGCGACTCTACGCCGGAATGGGGCCGGGCCACAAGACCCGGCCCCAGGAACGCTCCTCTACCGAGGTTCGCCTGCCCGCACCTCGCCGCGCCAGGCGCCGCTCTCGACGCCTCGACTCTCGATCAGCTGCTTGAAGCGCTCGAGGTCGCTCTTGACCTGGCGCGAGTCGATGCCCACCGCGGAGCCGAGCTGCTCCGTCAGGCCCTCCGCCTCGTAGGCCATCTCGACCGTGATCAGCGTCTTGTCCTGGCCGAGCACCTCGAACTCGACGATGCCGTTCGGGCCGTTGCCGTCGGTCGCTCTCCAGGCGATCTTCTGGTCGGGGACCTGGTTGACGATCTCGGCCTTCCACTCGCGGCGCTTGCCCCCGACCTCGGCGACCCAGCGCAGGTGCGCGTCGTCGATCTGCTTGACCGACTCGACCCCCTCCATGAACTTCGGGAACTCCTCGAACTGCGTCCACTGGTTGTACGCCGTGCTCACGGGCACGTCGACTTCGATTGACTCTTTGACAGTCGCCATCTCGACCCCCTTCTCCTCGTTTGCAGCTAGAGGACCTTCCCAGGTGTGAGGCGCCTAAACGCGGCCGACATGGCTGCGGGAAACGTCCGCGGGCGAGGCGCAGCCGCAGAGCGCGAGGGCCAGCTCGAGCTCCTCGCGCAGGAGGTCGAGAACTCGCTGAACGCCATCGGCGCCGCCGACCGCGAGGCCCCAGACGGGCGCTCGGCCTGCGAGCACGGCCCCGGCGCCGAGCGCGAGCGCCTTCACGACGTCAGCTCCACGCCGAATGCCGCCGTCCACCAAGACCAAAGTGCGGTCGCCGACGGCCTCGGCGACCTCCGGGAGCGCGTCCAGCGACGCGGCCACCCCGTCGAGCTGACGGCCGCCGTGGTTCGAGACGATCACGCCGCTCGCCCCTGCCTGGACGGCGAGCGCCGCGTCTTCAGCGGTGAGAATCCCCTTGACGAGGAGCGGCAGCGACGAGATGGAGTGAAGCCAATCAAGATCTCTCCAGGTGAGCGAGTTGTCGACGGCCCAGTTGATGTCCGCGGGCGACACGGCACCCGCACTCTTCGCGAGCGCGAGGAAGACGGGCACCGGAATGCCCTCGGGGATCTCGAAGCCCGTGCGGAGATCGCGCTCGCGCCGGCCGAGCACTGGCAGGTCGACGGTCAGCACAAGGGCGCCGTAGTTCTCGGCGGCTGCACGATCGACCATGTCCTGCACGACGCCGCGATCCTTCGACCAGTAGAGCTGGAACCAGCGCGCTCCACCCGGGGCCGCGGCGGCCACGTCCTCGATCGTCGCCGTCGCGAGCGTCGACAGGCACATGACCGTGCCCGCGGCCGCGGCACCGCGGGCCATCTCGACCTCGCCCTCAGGGTGCGCCATGCGCTGGAACGCGGTGGGCCCGACGAGAACCGGCAGCGAGATCTCCGTGCCGAGCAGAGTCGTGGCCGTGCTGATCTCGGAGACGTCGACGAGCATGCGCGGCCGCAGCACCCAGCGCTTGAACGCGGCGAGGTTCTCGCGCATCGTCCACTCGTCGTTCGCGCCGCCCGCGAAGTAACCAAACGCGGCCGGATCGAGTCGCTCCTCCGCGGCGCGCTCGAAGTCCCAAACGTTGAGAAGCTGCTCCACGGACCGTTTCTACGGCGCGAGCTTGACCGAGCCGTCTTCGCCGAGTGTCCAGTGCGGGTTGTGCGCGACCTCCCACGGGTGCCCGTCCGGATCGATGAAGACGCCGGAGTAGCCGCCCCAGAAGGTCTCGGCTCCGGGGCGCGCGATCGTCGCCCCGGCGCCTTCGGCCTCCGCGATCACCGCGTCGACCTCGGCCGGCGAGCTCACGTTGTGCGCGAGCGTGACGCCGCCCCAGCCGCCGCTGTCGGAGACTCCGCTGTCCTCCGCGAGCTGATCCCGGCCCCAGAGCGCGACGATCATCCCGCCGGACTGGAAGAAGACGACGTCGTCGTCGGGCGCGGCCCCGGTCGTCCAGCCGAGCGCCTCGTAGAAAGCGCGTGCGCGCGCGAGATCCGCGACGCCGAGCGTGACGAGGCTGAGCCGCTGCTTCATCAGCTCCCCTTGAAGCGGGTTGCCTCGTCCGAGCCGCCGGTGGCGTCCCCGGCGCTATAGGAGTGCGCGCCCGCGCCGGCGAGCGTGCCGCCGTCGACGATCAGATACTCCTCGCGGATCGGGCGTCCGTCGAACCAGCACTCGAGGATCTCCCGGGTGCCGGCGGCGTAGCGAGCCTGCGCCGAGAGGCTTGTGCCCGAGGTGTGAGGAGTCATGCCGTGGTTCGGCATCGTCCGCCACGGGTGATCCTGCGGTGCTGGCTGCGGGAACCAGACGTCGCCCGCGTAGCCGGCCAGCTGTCCGCTCTCGCACGCGCGCGCGACCGCGTCCCGGTCGCAGATCTTCCCGCGAGCCGTGTTCACGAGGTAGGCGCCGCGCTTCATCCTGCCGATCAGCTCCTCGTCGAACATGTGCTCCGTCTCCGGATGGAGCGGCGCGTTGATCGTGACCACATCGCAGACGGCGACGAGTTCCTCCGGAGTCTCGTGGAAGGTGACGCCGAGCTCCTGCTCGACCTCCTGCGGCAGCCGGTGTCGATCCGTGTAGTGGAGGCCGACCTCGAACGGCTGCAGCCGACGCAGCACCGCCGACCCGATGCGGCCGGCTCCGACGGTGCCGACCTGCATGCCCTCGAGGTCGTACGAGCGTGAGACCGCGTCAGCGATGTTCCAGCCCCCGTCGAGCACGATCTGGTGCGCGGGGATGTAGTTGCGGACGAGGGCAAGGATCATCATCACGACGTGCTCCGAGACGCTGATGCTGTTCGAGTAGCTGACCTCGGCGACGGTGAGGCCGCGGTCGATCGCGGCCTGGAGATCGACGTGATCCGAGCCGATCCCTGCCGTCACGGCCAGCTTCAGGTTCGGGGCCTTGGCGATGCGCTCGGCCGTCAGGTATGCGGGCCAGAAGGGCTGTGAGATGACGATCTCCGCCTCCGGGAGCTCGCGCTCGAAGACCGAGTCTGGCCCGTCCTTGTCGGAGGTCACGGTCAACTGGTGCCCGCGCTCCTCGAGAAAGCCCCGCAGCCCGAGCTCGCCGGAGACACTTCCGAGCAGCTCGCCCGGCGTGAAGTCGATCGCCTCCGGAGTGGGGGTCGTCTGACCACCGTAATAGCCGTCGATCGTCGGGATGTAGTTGCGTGCGTACGCCGGCGGATACCCGCTCACCGGGTCGTCGTAGAGGACGCAGAGGACGTTCGCCACGGCGCTATTCTCGCCGCTGCACGAGCTCTTCGCGGCCGGAGCCGCCGGAGACCGTGACCGCAAGAATCGGGCCAACCCGCTTCGCGTAGAACTTGTGCTCGACGACGTCGGGCTCGAGCGGGGTGTACTCCTTGGTGAGGAGAAGTTGCTCGAAGGACCCGACCGGCACCCTCGCCCGCGCGTCCACGCTCAGCACCTCGGCGACGTCCTCGGCCTCGCCCTTGTAGTACTCCTGCCGGTAGCTGAGGCCCTTCTTCGGCTCGCCGGGCAAGAGGACGCCCGGCTGTGCGCCGTCGACTCCGGCCTCCCAGGAGCCTTCGGTGCTGACCTTGCCGCCCTGCTCGAACTCCTTCGTGCTCTCGCCCAGGTACCAGATGTTTCCGGACTCGTCCTGGGCATACCAGTCGAAGGTGTCCTCCTTGACCTTCCCGTCCTCCGTGAGCACGTCGTGGACGACCCGAGCCTCGATGCCGATGATCTTCCTCGTCTGCTTGGTCACGGTCACCTCGACCCGCGACTTGCCCTCACGGTAGACCCACTTGCTTCCGGGGCTCATCGGCCAGTACGGGTTATCGATCTCCGCGCTGAAGTCATCCGGATCGAGCTTGACGGTCTCGGCCCCCTGCGGCAGCGACGACGACTCCTCCGATCCGCAGCCGGCCGCGAGCGCGAGAATCAGCGCAAGGGTAACCCCGAGCTTCACCGACGGGCAGCCGCGGGCTCCGCATGGATCCGGCCCTTGGCCTCCTTCAGCGGGCCGCCCGAGCGGCCGGCGCGGCGGGCGAGGATCTCGGCCAGGATCGAGAGCGCGGTCTCGGCGGGAGTGTGCGCGCCGATGTCGAGGCCGGCTGGGCCCGCGATCCGGTCGATGTCCTCTTCGGCCACGCCTTCTTCGAGCAGGCGCTCGCGCCGACGGGCTTGGTTGCGCCGTGCGCCGAGCGCGCCGACGTAGAACGCGCTCGTCCCCAGCGCGCCTTTCAGCGCCGGGATGTCGAAGCGATCCTCGTGCGTGAGGACGACGATTGCCGTCTCCTCGTCCGGGGTCACGCGCGCGAGGACATCGTCCGGCCACTCGACGAGCAGCTCGTCCGCGCTCGGGATGCGCTCGGGGGTCGCGAACCTGCCGCGCGCGTCGGTGACGATCGTCTGCCAACCGAGCTGCTTCGCGGCGGCGCAGAGCGCCTCGGCCGTGTCGACGGCGCCGAACACCAGCAGGGTCGGCGGCGGGCCGAACTCCTCGACGAACTCCTTGCCGTCGTCGTCGATGACGGTCGTCCGCGTGAACCGCTCGCCGCTCTCGATGCGCCGGATCAACTCACCCGCGTGGGCCAGCGTCTCCTGCTCGACGAAGACGTCGATCTCCCCACCGCACGGCAGTCCGACCGACCAGGCCTGCTCGTCCGAGATCCCGTACGACAACAGCTTCGGCGGCGCGCCCCCGAGCACGGCGCGCGCCTCCTCGTAGACCTCGTTCTCGACGCAGCCGCCGGAAACCGAGCCTGCGAGCTCGCCCTGTTCGGAGATAGCGAGCTTCGAGCCGATCGGCCGAGGCGCCGAGCCGCGCGTGGCGACGACGGTTGCCAGGGCGACCTTGTGATCGCCACGGACACGCCAGCGCTCGAGGTCGGAAGCGATCTCCTTCATGGCGGTTTCGAGATTACCCGTGCGCGCCAGCCTCGGATCTGTTAGGGATGGCGCGTTCGTTTCCACAAAGGGGAGGAAACATGAGGAGATTCGCAGCCGCTCTCGCGGCCGCTACCGTGGCGACGCTTGCCTTTGCAGCCGGGTCGGCGCTCGCCGGCAACGGCATCCCACCGCTAAAGCCTACGGTGGGGACGGCGGCGGCCTTCGACAAGAGCGCACCGCTCCGCAGCATGCCGATGATCGCGCCAGGAGGTCCCCAGGGCTTTGGCGTGCCGGCAAAGACCGACCGCTCCCTGATCGGGCCGGTCGCAAACAACGGCCACCAGCGTGACGGGGCGCTCCAGAGCGTGGCGTCTCCGAACGCGATGCCCTCGCCTCTGTTCACGTTCGAGGGCCCGAGAAACGAGGCCAACTTCAACATCTTCGGGATTCGCGTCAACCCGCCCGATCCGAACGGCGACGTCGGGCAGCACCACTACGTCGCGTCGGTCAACTTGACCTTCGCCATCTACACGAAGACGGGCACCCTGCTTTATGGGCCGGCGGACATCGGCTCGCTCTGGCAGGGCTTCAGCGTTCCGGACTGCTCACGCCACGCCGGCGACGAGGTCGTCGTCTACGACGAGATCTCGAACCGGTGGATCATTACTCAGTTCACGACAGTCGGCCCCGAGTATTGGAATTGCGTCGCCGTGTCGACGACCGAGGATCCGCTCGGGTCGTACTACCGCTACGCGTTCTCGACCGGCGCGTACTTCCCGGACTACCCGAAGTACGGGATCATGGGCGACGGGCTCTACATCACGACCCGTGAGTTCGGGCCGACCGTCGAGTACCAGATCGGCGTCTACGCGATCAACCGGCACCAGCTGGTCGAGGGCGATCCGAACCCGACCGTCGTCTCGTTCTACCTCGTCGACGGCGTCGATCCGCTCTATCTCCTGGGCGACGGGATCCTGCCCGCCGACCAGGATGGAAAGCGGATGCCGCCGCCGCACAGCCCCGAGTACTTCGCGGGGACGATGGATGACGACTACGTCTACGGGGCGCCGTATGACGCCATCAATTGGTTCGAAGCGGACGTCGACTTCGCTCATCCGGCGAGTTCGACCTTCGGGCTGACCGCGTCACTACCGACGGAGGAATTCGACTCGAACTTCCCCTGCGCACCGGATGCCCGCGACTGCCTGCCGCAGCCGGGGATCACCAATCCGGCGCAGTACCTCGACATCCTCTCGTACCGGCAGAGGCCGACGTTCCGGCTCCAGTACCGGAACTTCAAGACGCACGAGTCACTCGTTACGAACCAGTCGGTCGAAGCGGCCCCGGGCGTCGCTGGCGTGCGCTGGTACGAGATCCGGAGCCCGCAAGACCCGGTCATCTACCAGCAGGGCACATACGCTCCCGGCGACGGCGTCCACCGCTGGATGGGCAGCGTCGCACAGGACAAGTACGGCAATCTCGCGGCGGGCTACAGCGTCGTCAACGGCATCGACGTCAAAC
>Ga0307278_10001958_pt1 | contig 10180 bp, 8 predicted proteins | sample ER_DNA_117_FD_194482 | JGI IMG/M metagenome (GOLD analysis project Ga0307278, IMG submission 194482) | Bulk soil microbial communities from the East River watershed near Crested Butte, Colorado, United States - ER_DNA_117 | ecosystem: Environmental > Terrestrial > Soil > Floodplain | place: USA...
CTACCCCCTCACCGGTCCCGAGGCGCTCACCATGGCCGACGTCGCCGGGAAGCTCTCCGCCGCCACTGGGAACAGGATCGAGTACGTCAGCGTCGCTCCCGAGCAAGCAACCAGCGCCCAGCTTGCCGCCGGTATGCCCCCGTTCACCGCCGAGGCGCTGGCCGAGCTGTTCGCCGAGCGGCGCAAGGGCAAGGAGGCGCAGGTCTCACCCCTCGTCCAGACGATTCTCGGGCGACCAGCCACCAGCTTCGATGAGTTCGCCGTGCGGCATGCCGCGATCTTCCGCGGCGAGCAACCAGAACCGAAGCTCTGACGTCCCGCCATGGACTGGCAGGTTCGCGAAGTGGATTCCATGGTGACCCGGGAGGAGCGGACGATGGAGCCGATTGTGCTCTTCGGATTCAATTCACGTTGAGCTTGGTGGCGTATTGGCTCATCGCATTCTGGTATGTAGCGCCCCGCTTGTCCGGACTGCCACGGGAGCTGGCCTTGGCGCCTCTGCTGTGGGTCCACGCATTTCGCATCGTCGGCGGGACGATCCTGGCTCCGGGCGCGGTCGGCCCCGGCGTGCCAATGGAATTCCGGACGATGATCGGATAGGGCGACCTGATAACGGCACTCCTCGCCTTGCTGGCATTGATCGCCCTTCGCACCCGCCTCCCACGTGCCATCGCATTCGTCTGGCTGTGTGTCATTGCTGGGATGCTCGACACGGTGAATGCGATCATCCAATCGGTGCGTTTCAGCGTGTTCACATATGCGCTTGGCGTCAATTGGGTGATCGTGACCATCTATGTGCCAGCGTTGCTGGTCAGCAGCCTTCTGATCTTCATGCAACTGCTCGCCCGCAATCGCTCCACCACCACGGTATAGAGGGTCGCTCCCGGCGAACGACGACCGCTGGGCCGGATTCACACTCTCGCGAATGCCCGGGTTCCGCAGTTGGTAGGCATGTGAGGGCCTGAGCACGGTCGTTGTTGCTGGTCAGGGGCCTGAGGGTGGCGGCAGCCCTCCAGAAGTGTGGGCATACGTTTAGGGTGCGTCCTGGCTGGTGGTGTGATCGAGTTGCGAGCATGTACCTGCGGACGATCCAGCGGCACAACAAGGACGGCTCGACGGTCCGCTAGGTGCAGCTGGCCCACAACCACCGCAAGGGCAAGAACACCCAGGCCGAGGTCCTGGTCCAGCTCGGCCGGGAGGACCGCCTGGACATGGACGGGCTGCGGCGGCTGGTCGGCTCGATCGGCCGCTACCTGGACGGCCATGGCGCGCTGCCGGCCGGACCCGACGCCGACGACCAGGCCCTCCAGGTGGAGTCCTCCCGCACGCTCGGCGCGGTCTGGCTGCTGGACGCCTTGTGGCAGCGGCTCGGTGTCGCTGGGGCGCTGGCCAAGCTGCTGGGCACCCGCCGGTTCGGCACTGACGTGGAGCGGGTGCTATTCGCCTTGGTCTGTAACCGCGCGGTCGACCCGATGAGCAAGCTTGGGGCCGCGGAGTGGGCCTCCCAGGACGCGGCGATCCCACGGCTTGCGGGCATGGGTGACGATCAGGCGTACCGGGCGATGGACCTGCTGGTGGAGGCCGACGCCGAGGCGCGGGTGCAGGAGGCGGTGTTCTTCGCCGCCGCCAACCTGCTCAACCTCGAGGTCGACCTGCTGTTCTTCGACACCACCTCCAGCTACTTCGAACGCGACGACGCCGAGGCCGGCCCGGGCGCGTTCCGGGTGCACGGGCACTCCAAGGACCACCGGCCGGATCTGCCGCAGGTGGTGATCGGCCTGGCGGTCACCCGCGAGGGGATCCCGGTGCGCTGCTGGTGCTGGCCGGGCAACACCAACGACCTGACCGTGCTGCGGCAGGTGAAGGATGACCTGCGCGGCTGGCGGCTTGGGCGGGTCATCACCGTGGTGGACCGCGGGTTCGCCAGCGACGACAACCTGGCGTATCTGACCCGCGCGGGCGGGCACTGGATCGCTGGGGAGCGGCTGCGCGGCAACACCCCCGACGTCGCCCAGGTGCTGGCACGTCAGGGCCGCTACCAGAGCGTCCGTGACAACCTGCGGGTCAAGGAGGTCCGCCTCGGCCAGGGCGATGGGGCCCGCCGGTTCGTGCTGTGCCACAACCCTGAGCAGGCCGAGCGCGACCGCCACCAGCGCGAGCAGCAGCTCGCCCTGGCCGCTGCCGAGCTGGAGCGGATCGCTACCCTGCGCGCCAAGGCCGGGCAGGCCAAGGGGCCGGGCGTGGTCGTGGCCGCCGCCGCTGCCGGCGAGGATCACCTCAAGGCCGAGTGCGCCCTGCGCGACCACCCCTGGCTTGGCCGCTGGCTGCGGCAGACCCCCGGCGGGCGGCTGGTCATCGACCGCGGCAAGGTCAGGGCCGAGCAGCGGCTGGACGGCAAGTTCCTGCTGTCCACCTCAGACCCTGACCTGTCGGCCGAGGACGTCGCGCTGGGCGACAAGAACCTGCTGGAGGCCGAGCGCTGCTTCCGCGACCTGAAGACCACCCTGGAGCTGCGGCCGGTCTACCACCACCTGGAGCGGCGCATCCGCGCGCACGTGCTGCTGTGCTGGCTGGCGCTGCTGCTGGCCCGGGTGGCCGAGCGGCAGACCGGGAGCACCTGGCGGCGGATCAACCTGGAGTTGGGACAGCTGCACCTGGTCACCCTGGCCGGCCCGGCGGGGCGGGTGCAGCACACCACCGCCCTGACCCAGCCACAACGCGAGCTGTTCACCGCGACCGGGATCACCCCACCGCCCCGGGTGACCAGCCTGCAGCCCGGCTGAACCGGTCAAATCGCCCCGGACGGCGTGGGCACACGCCGCACAAGTGCATGACCGCTGTTCTCCTAGCTCACCACCCAAATTCCCGCGATCGCATGCTCACCAACTGCGGAACTCGGGGAATGCAGGAGCTCGCAGGGGCGCTGAGGCCGCTGTGTTGTCAAGCGCCTCTGATGATCTCCACGTCAGGTTGGTCGTGGCGCTCGAGGAGCTTGAACAACTTGCGGGCGATGCTGCGCTTGAGGGACCGCTTGACGTCGCGATCGTAATCTTGTGGGGTCCAGTTATTCGGTCACCTCATGCGACCTGCGCGTACTCATGGATCAGCCCACCGAGGCGATCTCGTCGCACGACCCTCGCGGGCGGCGCCAGGACAACTGGCTCGCCGGGCTCAAGGGGCGGCGCCTGCGCCAAGGCGCGGTGCGGGCGGCGGCCGTTGTAATGGTCGACGTACTCGGCCAGCACCGACCGCAGCTGCCGGCCTCCCAAGATCAGCATCCGGTCCAGCACCTCCCGCCGAACCGTGCCCACCCACCGCTCCGCATAGGCATTCGCCCGCGGCGCCCGCACCTGCGTCATGACCACCTTGATCGCCTCGGCGGCGAAGACGGCGTCGAAGTCGGCGGTGAACTTGGTATCCCGATCCCGGACCAGGAACCGGAACCGGCCGCCGCGGTCATCAAGGGTCATGAGCAGATTGCGGGCCTGCTGGGCAACCCACTCCCCCATCGGATGCGCCGTCACCCCGAGCACATGGACCTGACGGGAGGCGACCTCGATCACGAACAGCACGTACAGACGTTTGCGCAACACCGTGTCCACGGTGAAGAAGTCCACCGCCAGCACCCCGGCGGCCTGGGCCCGGAGGAACTGCCGCCACGTGAGCGCCGACCGGATCGGTGCCGGGTCGACACCGCCGCGGTGCAGGATGGCCCAGACGGTGCTGGCCCCAAGCTTGTACCCGAGCCGGCACAGCTCACCGTGGACGCGGCGGTAGCCCCAGGTCGGGTTCTCCCTGGCCAGCCGCAGCACCAGATCGCGGATCTCCAGCGCCACGCCTGGACGACCACGCCGGTGGGGGTAGGTCCAACGGCGCCGGACCAAGTCGCGATGCCATCGCAGCAGCGTGGTCGGCTGCACCAACCGTCCCTGCCACACCCAGCGGGGCAACAGCCGCGCCAGCCCAGCCAGCACCGCACGGTCAGCCCAGTCCAATCGGGGTCGGGCCACCCGCCGGCGCAGCACGCCAACCTCGTGGCGCAGCAGCAGGAGCTCGGCATCCTTGGCTGCCGAACTTCGCGTCAGCAGCGCAAGCCACCCCATCACCTTGCAGAACATCAGGTACATCAGTCGCAGGGTCATCCACCGATCATCGCGACCAGGTGACTGCCCTGGCGAACTCCCAGCTCAGCACCCACGACCGACCTTCTGGCACCCACAGGCACCTGGAGCGTGTGCTTCGGGTCTATGTCGACCACTACAACGGTCATCGTCCGCACCGGGCGCCCGGGCTGGAGCCGCCGGATCAACCCGCCGGTCTGGACGTCGTCTGCGAGGGTCAGCGAGGTGAGATTTGCCGCCGTGATCGGCTCGGCGGTCTCCTCCATGAGTACCGCCGAGCTGCATGAACGCATTTCCGCACCCCACGACCAGCGACCTCGGTGTCGTCGATCGGCTCGCGCTCCACCTGCAACTCGTGTCGCTGCCCGGCCTCGGTCTCGGTCACCACCTCGGTGACCACATATCGGCCCAGCCGCACCAGAACCATCTGGCGACGGCCAGTACACTGCCACGCGGACTACCACAGTGGCTCTACGCCCGGCTCTGCCAGTCCTGGTCGGTGACCGAGCGCCAGTCACGCACCTGACGTTCCGGGCTGGGGTGAGCGGTCACGACACGGTCCTCAGCGGTGGGGGTCCGGGGTTTGCGTGGCCGCTTGCTGCCGCTCAAGCCAGTGGATGAGGTCGTCGGGCGGGACCGGCCTGCTGATGTAGTAGCCCTGGATCACATCGCAGCCGAGCGCGTCCAGCGCCCTCCAGGTGGCCTCGTCCTCGACCCCCTCGGCGACGACCCGCAGGCCAAGGTTGCGGCCGAGATCGATGGTGGAGCGCACGATGACCTCGTCGCTTGCATTGCTGATCATCTGCGACACGAACGACCGGTCGACCTTGAGCTCGTGCACCGGCAGGATCTTGAGGTGGGCCATCGAGGAGTAGCCGGTGCCGAAGTCATCGATCGACACCTGGACGCCCATGGTATCGAGCCGGCTGAGGATCTCCAGCGCATGGGTCGGGTCGGCCATGATGGTGCTCTCGGTGATCTCCACCACCAGCAGCCGCGGGGGAACCTCCCAGCGGGCGAGCAGGCCGGCGACCTGGTCGGGGAAGTCGAGGTCGAGCAGGCTCCGGGCGCACACGTTGACGGCCATGCTGAGCTCGTGACCGGTCTGCCACCATGCTTGGGACTGGCGCAGCGCGGCGTCCAGCACATAGCGGGTGAGGGGGCCAATGAGTCCGGTCCGCTCGGCCAGGGGGATGAAGTCGCCCGGGGAGAGCAGTCCATGCTCGGGATGCTGCCAGCGCACCAGCGCCTCCACGCCCAGCACCTGGCCGGTTTGGGCGTCGACCTTCGGCTGGTAGTGCAGCATCAGCTGCTGCTGCTCGAGGGCGCGGCGCAGCTCGCCGAGTAGGGCCAGCCGGTCGGGGCTGTGCTGGTCCTGCTTGGGATCGAACAGCACGTAGCCGGCGTGGGTGTCCTTGGCCACGTACATGGCGATGTCGGCGTGTTGCAGCAGCTCGTCGGTGTCGCTGCCATGCTGGGGGTAGATGGCCACGCCGATGCTGGCCTCCACCTCCAAGGCCAGGTCTTCGAGCAGGAACGGCTCCTCAAGGGCGGCCTGGAGCTTTCTGGCGACGGTCGTGGCGCCCTCGGCGGTCTCGATGCGGGGCAGCAGCACGGCGAACTCGTCGCCGCCCAGCCGTGCCACCGTGTCGACCTCCCGCAGGCTGCCACGCAAGCGTTCGCCGACCTGGATGAGGAGCCGATCGCCGTAGTGGTGGCCCAGGGTGTCGTTGACCTCCTTGAATCGGTCCAGGTCGAGCAGCAGCAACGCAGCCGGGACCAGTTCACGATCGGCTTGACGGATCGCCTGGTCGGTCCGGTCGCGCAGCAGGGTGCGGTTGGGCAGGCCGGTGAGCCCATCGTGGAGCGCCTGCTGCTGGTTCTCGGCCGCCTGCTGCTGGTTCTCGGCCGCCTGCTGCTCGGTACGCCGCTGGTAGCCGACCACAATCGTCCAGAACACGCCCAGCAGCCCAAGACCAGCCGCGAACGCGACCGGGGTCGCCACCACCACCAAGGTCTCTGTGCTGCGCAGGGCATGCAGGCTGGCCAAGGCCTGCGCGTGGTGGGCGTCGGCCGCGGCGTTGACCTGCTCTTCGATCGCTGCGAACGCCGGTTCGGTCTCAGCGCCGTCGATCGCCAGCACCCGCTTGGTGTCACCGGCATCAACGGCAGTGAACATCCGACCGATCGCGTCCAGGTACCGCGCGTGGTCAGCGTCAAGCCGCTCTTCCAGCACCCGATCCTGCCGGTTCCCGCGCTCGCGCACGACCTCGAGAGCAGCGACCAGTGCGGCGGCGGCGTGCTGGTACCGCTGGCGCACCTCGGGGCCTGGCTCCAGGCGGTACTTACGCTCCAATGACTCCTCGGCGGCGACCGCGAAGCGGGCCTGCTGGTAGGCGTCGCTCAGGCGGTTGAACTGGTCGGCCTGCCGGGCGGCCCGGTTAGTGCTGTGACTGGCCCACAAGGCAAACCCGGTCAACAACAGCAGCACGGCCGCCAGCCCAGCGGTCGCCCACCGGGTGACGGTCCGGCCCTTCGACCACTGCTCGTCCACGCGGCCCTCTCTGGATCCAATCGCGGCGATCGGGTCCGGGATCCCAACTGACCGACTGAACTGCTCAGGTATTCGATTTCGGCAGCAACACTGCGGACTTGAACGCACAGCGCGGTGGCGTCCTACGTTTGGTGGAAAAGCGGGCGGACGTGCGCTCCGGTTGATGCATCCTATGCGGCGGTCGTGACAGGCTCGTCGACCACCTCCCCGGCGGTCGGCGGGTGGGTGAGCTGACGGCGTAGATCCTGCAGCAGGCGCACCCCAGCCGGGGTCATCGTGACCCCGCGCCAGCCACGTGAGGCACGGTCCAAGACCGCCCAGACCAGCGACAGGCAGGAGGTCTCGCTGGGGCCACCGAGGCGTTCATCAGCCGCCTCGACGGCATGGTGGCCCGGCTCGCCGGCCAGCTCGTCGCACGCGTGCAGGAGCTGAACGCCCAAATCGACCAGCTCGAAGCCGACCTGGTGCCGCGGGTTCGCCGCTACGCGCCGTCGCTGCTGGCGCTTCGTGGGTGTGGGGTGCTCACCGCGGCCAAGCTGGTTGGCGAGACCGCCGACATCCGGCGGTTCCACTCCAAGGATGCCTACGTGCGTCACAACGGCACCGCGCCGCCCGACCAGGCTGGCCAGGAAGTCGGCCCAGGCGTCGTGGGCCTCGGCGGCGGCCGGGGCCAGGCCCAGCAGCGGCGCACCATGGGTGGTGATGGCCCAGGCGACCAGGACCGGCTCGGCACGTGCGCCGGGGTGCAGCTTGAACTGGATGGGTCGGGCCGGGGCGCGGTGTCGTCGTTTCGGACGGTCCGTTTCCCCGGCCCGCGCCGCCGAACCGGACGTGCGCGTTGCCGCGCATCCGGCTCTCCACGAGCCCATCTCAGCGGGACCCCTTGGTGATCGGCCGCGGCTGCTCGGTCCACGGTGTGGGGATGCGGCCTGCCCGGTAGCGGTAGCGGCTGACCACCACCGCGCCCGGGTTGACCAGCGTGATCTCCCCGTCGGTCGGCCACCACCTTGGAAGGTAGTGCCGCCGCAGCCACTTCCAGCTCGCGCGGGGGTGCTTGTGACGCAGCCAGCAGACCACCCGTCGCCAGACGAAGGCGCGCAGGTAGTTGAAGGTCGCCTTGGACACCCCGTGCTTGAAGTAGCTGGTCCATCCTCGCAGCACCTGGTTGAGCTGGTGCAGCAGGACGGCGAGTGGCTGGTTTCTGTCCTGCCGGGAGAGCGCCCGGAGCTTCGCCTTGACCGCTGCCAACGCCTTCTTGGCCGGGTAGGTGTAGACGTGGCGCTTGCCCGTGCCTCGCTTTGGGTGCCGCTGGATGCGGAACCCGAGAAAGTCGAAGATGTGGGCGATCCTCGTTTTCGCCTCCGACAGGCGAAGGCCCATCGGGGCAAGCTCCGCTGCGACCTCCTCACACAGCGCCTCGGCATGGGCACGGCTGCCGGCCACCAGCACGACGAAATCGTCCGCGTAGCGGACCAGCCGCCAGGTCGCCAGCCCTTTGCGTCGATGCCCCTGCCGCGCCGAAGAGGTGGCGCCCACGGCCTGCCATGCCCTGGTGAAGTGCTCATCCAGGACCGACAGGGCCAGGTTGCTGAGCAACGGTGAGAGGATCCCCCCTTGCGGGGTGCCGGTGATCGTGTCCCGCACGGCGCCATCCTCGGTGAGGATGCCCGCCTTGAGGAATGCCTTGACCAGCGCCAGGACCCGCTTGTCTCCGACCCGCCGTCGCAGCCGACCCAGCAGGCCGGCATGCGAGATCTCGTCGAAGCATGCCGTGATGTCCCCCTCAACCACCCACTCATAGGAGCGGCTGGTGAACAGGTGGATCTCGGCGATGGCGTCCTGGGCGCGGCGTCCGGGACGGAACCCATACGAGCAGGGTTGGAAGTCCGCCTCCAGGATCGGCTCCAGCACCAGCTTCAGGGCGGCTTGCACCACCCGGTCCCGCACGGTCGGGATGCCGAGCCGGCGCAGCTTGCCACCAGGCTTTGGGATCATCCGCTCCCGTACGGGCAAGGGCGCAAACGCCTGAGCCTTCAGGTCGGCCCGAAGCTCGGCGAGGAAGGCCTCCTCGCCCCGCTCACGCTCGACGTGGTAGGCCGTCTGGCCGTCCACCCCGGCCGAGCGGGCGCCCTTGTTGCCCCGCACCCGACGCCACCCAACCAGCAGGAACGCCGAGTCACAGACAAGGTTGAACAGGTCATCAAACCGACACGAGCGATCATCGGTTGCCCATCGGTGCAGCTTGGTCTGGATTCCCAGTACCCGCGCCTCCGCCTGCTCGGCGGTCGGCCACGGCGCGCCGGTGTTCACCGGCGACCTTCTGGCATGCCAGCCCCACCGCTGCGGACTCGCTGGCCCCCTTCGCCATGTGGCCGGCTTTCCCGGCCTCCGACTACTACGGGGACTCCGTCCCCTCCCAGGGTCATCAGCCGACGACGGGCCTGCCCGCCGCCGGCCTGGCTGGCCGGCGGGGAGGGCGACCCTGGGAGAGTTCCCACGTTCACCATCGACCGGTCGACGAGGGCGGTGCCCAGCTCTTCCCCGGCAGCCTCGCCACAAGTACGCCGCAGGCTTTCCTTGTGGCCTCCACGACGCCGGGTATTACGCCGCCGTGGAGTCGATCACCCGGCTCAAGGGCGATCGCGCGCTGCTGCCCGGCCCACATCCACCAGGTTGGAGCCGGTGTCTCCCGCTTACGGGGGTTCCACCACTGGTTCACTGCTCGTTGCACCTTCTCGTCTCGCTTGCCGGACCCGGGCCGTCTGGCGGTGCCGACCCGTCCCGTCGTTGTCAGGGCTGCTCCCACCCTTCCCCGCGCCTCCGGGGTCAGGCTGCCCTCAGCTTCAGCGGCCTGCTGCGACAGACCGCAGGCGGGTCCTTCCACCCCGCCCGGTCAGATGGCGCCTCGTGGCGCACTGAGCCGTCCAGGTACAGATAGTCGAGCTCGACGTCGTCCAGCCGCCGCTGGCGCCAGGTGGCGAACTCGTCCTTGATTGCTTGGCAGACCTGGCTGACGGTCGACTTCGACAGCGTTGCCTGTGGCCCGAGCGCGTCCGCCAGGGTGGCTTCGACATCGCGGACCGACAGGCCGCGGACGAACCCGGCGATGACCAGCGACTCCAGCGCGTTGGAGCGGGCCACGCCCTTGCCCAGCAGCCTGGAGGCGAACGGCTCGCTCGTGCCGCGCAGCTTGGGCCGCGCCAGGGTGATGGGCCCGGCGGTGGACTTGACGGTCAGCTCGGCGTGACCGTTGCGGTGGCCGGCTCGAGCACGCTCGCCGCGGGCGTAGCGGTCACGGCCGAGGAACTCGGTGACTTCGGCTTCCAGCGCGGTCTGCAGCAGCAGGCGGGCGCCGAGCCGGGCGACGTCTTCCAAGACCTCGCCAAGGTCGCGGTCGGTGGCGAACAGCTAGTCGATCTGGGCGCGGATGCGCTCCACAAGAGATACTCGTGCAGGCACGGGCGTAGGCCTCCCATTCGAGTTGGTAGCTCTGCTGGGAGCCTAC
>Ga0307278_10001959_pt1 | contig 10177 bp, 9 predicted proteins | sample ER_DNA_117_FD_194482 | JGI IMG/M metagenome (GOLD analysis project Ga0307278, IMG submission 194482) | Bulk soil microbial communities from the East River watershed near Crested Butte, Colorado, United States - ER_DNA_117 | ecosystem: Environmental > Terrestrial > Soil > Floodplain | place: USA...
GGCACCGCCCACAGCACGCACCCAATTCCACCCCGACCACTCGACCGGTCCAGCCGCTGTCGAGCCGATGCCTCACGCCCATCCACCATCAGGCTCGTCCTTGACTTCCTCTCCATAGGATGCTCACTACTCTAGGTAAGTGCACTACCCCTTGCAGACCAGGCGACGGTGGCGAGCCCGCTAGAATCGAACGGTCGCCCGTGGCAGCATGCGAACGCCGGCCCGGGGTCGGGGCTCGTTTCGCAGCGGACCTCCCCCGGGCCGGCACCTTGCGCCGCCTCAGCGGCGGCGGCGGCGGGCCTCGCGGTTGGCCTCGTAGGTGCGGTCGAACCGCCGGGCCGTACGCTCGGCGCGGGAGAGACTTACGTCGGAGGCGTACAGGACGATGGCCGCGATGCCTAACAGCAGGCAGGCGGCAACGACTACAAGCCCGTCCATCGCAGCGGACCTCTCAAGAGGCTCTTCGGGCACGGGCGACCCTGCCACATGGGGCCAAAGGCGTCAACAAGTGTGGGGTAAGACTCAGCCGATCCCGGGGTCCAGACCCGTTGCCCCTGCTAGATTACCTGCCCTGAGCAGGGACAACGAGTTTCGCTAGCCCCTCCTAGGAGCTGTGCAGCCTGCTCGGCGAGGGTCGCTCGTCCCTCCAACCTCAGCGCCTTCTGCCGCGCCCTCCTCACCAACGCCCGGCGGGACGGCCAAGGCCCGGCCCCCAAGACGGTGCGCAACATCCACGCGATGCTGCATCGAGCCCCGAAAGACGCCGCCAACATCGCCATCACGATGGACGTCTACAGCCACGTCATCCCCGGCATGGACGCCCAGGCCGCTAACGCCGTGGCCAGCCTGATCCTCGACGGTTCCAGCTCAAGCGAAAGGCCCGGACCGAAGCCCGGGCCGTCCACTGACAAATGACTGACAACAACCCGTCCGGCTGTCCCTTTGAGAGGAGGTGAAGCGCCGAACGTGCTGGTCAATCCTGGTGGCGGGGGAGGGATTTGAACCCTCGACCTCTGGGTTATGAGCCCAGCGAGCTACCAGACTGCTCCACCCCGCGGTGCGGCGGCGAAGGTAGCACAGCGGTCACCGGGTCGGCAACGGGGGCAACGCGGGCAGCGCGTCAGCCGGGCGGGGCGGTGGTCGTGGGAGCGACAGTGGTCGTGGTGGCACCGTCGCCGCCGGCGCCGCGGCCGCTCTGGGCGAGCGCCTGCGCGATCAGGTCGCCCATCCGGTTGATCTGCTGCTGGTAGGTGGCGAGGTCGCCCTGGGACAGCGCGCGCTGCGCGGCCTTGTACGCGTCGTCGGCCTGGCGCAGGAGCTCCTGGACGTTGGCGGTCCCGGACGGCGGCGGTGACGGCTCTCCCCCACCGGTCGGTGGTGGCTCCTCGCCCCTGACCACCTGGCTGATCGCCTCCGCCAGGGTCCGGGAGTAGCCGACCGCGTTGTTGTAGTAGACCGCGACCCGTTGCAGCTGCGGGATGGAGTTGGCCGCCGACCCCTGCACGAAGATCGGCTGCACGTACAGCAGCGACTCCTTGACCGGCACGATCAGCAGGTTGCCCAGGATCACCCGCGAGCCACGCTGGCTCAGCAGGGTCAGCTCCGAGGCGATCGTCGTGTTCGCGAGGATCCGGGCGTTCACCTGCGTCGGGCCGAAGATGGTGCGGGACCGGTCCAGGTTGAACAGGGTCAGCTTGCCGTAGTCGTCCGGGTCGGAGTTGGCCGCCAGGTAGGAGACCATGTTCTCCTTGCCGTTCGGCGTGAACGGCATCACCAGCACGAACTGCGGTTCCGTCACCCCGGGCAGGTTGGTCAGCAGGTAGTACGGGCGGGCCTTGACCGAGACGCTGGTGGTCAGCCCACCGGTGTCCTCCTGGCGCTGGAGCTCGCCGGAGCGGTCGTCGGGCAGCGCCCAGAAGTCGTCCTTGGAGTAGAAGTCGTCGGGGTTGCCGATGTGATAGCTGGCGTAGATCCAGGTCTGGATGGAGAACAGGTCCTCCGGGTAGCGGAAGTGGCTCGCCAGGCTCGGGGGAGCGTCCTGCTTGGACGCGAACAGGTTGGGGAAGGCTTTGCGCCACGCCCGCAGGATGGGGTCGGTCTCGTCGTAGGCGTACAGGGTGACCTCGCCGGTGTAGGCGTCGACCACGGCCTTGACGGAGTTGCGGATGTAGTTGCCGATGCCCTGCACGCCGCGGCTGCCGAGGTCGTTGCGGCGGGCGGCGTCGGCCAGGTCGATGCGCTGCGCGTAGGGATAGTGGTCGGTGGTGGTGTAGCCGTCGCGGATGAACTTGAGGCGGCCGTCCACCACCGCGGCGTAGGGGTCGCCGTCCCATTGCAGGAACGGCGCCGCCAGCTCGACCCGGTCGCGGATGTCGCGGTTGAACATCAGCCGTGAGTTGCCCTTGATGTTGCCGGAGATCAGCAGGTTGACGTCGCGGAAGCGGAGGGCGAAGGCCAGCCGGCGGGTGATGTCGGACATCGGCACGCCACCGGTGCCGTCGTAGCTGGAGGTGTCGGTCCCAGTGCCGCCCGCCTTCGGGCCGTCGAACTCCGGCTGGGCCGAGTTGGCGACCACGTACTCGGGGGCGTTGGGCGGTGGCTCCCCGAAGTAGACGCGCGGCTGGTCCAGGGGGATCCTGGCGTTCGCGGTGTCGAACTCGGAGACGATGAAGTCCGGGAGCCCCTCCCGCACCGAGGTGTTGACCTGCACCGCCACGATCCCGTAGCCGTGGGTGTAGGCCAGGTGCAGGTTCTGCCAGGTCCTGGCCGACTGGGCGAGCAGGTTGGGGTCGACCTCGCGGACCGAGATCATCACCTGGCGCGTGGTGCCGTCGACGTCGTAGCGGTCCACGTCGACGTCGCTGAAGGTGTAGTACTGGGCGATCGCCTGGAGGTTCCGCACGGCCGGCCGCAGGACGTCCGGGTCCCAGAGGCGGATGTTCTGGATCGTTCGCTGGTTGTCCTGGATGTCCTTGGGGGTGAGACCGCCGGCGGCCTGGAACCCCTTGGCAGAGACGTCGCCGAGGGCGAACGACTTGCGGGTGGCGTCGATGTTGCGCTGGATGTACGGCCGCTCCCGCAGCAGCTCCTGGGGCTCGACCCGGAACCGCTGGAACACCGCGGGGATGATCCCGCCGATGATCAGCGACACCCCGGCCAGCAGCACGATGCTGAACAGCGGCACGGCGATCCCGCCGCGGCGGGCCCCCCAGAAGAACAGCCCGGCGCAGATCAGCGCCACCCAGAACAGCACCTCCAGGGCGGGGAGCTGGGCCTTGACGTCGGTATAGGAGGCACCGGCGACCACCCCGCGGGGCGAGAACAGGAGCTGGTACTTGTCCATCCAGTAGCCCCACGCCTTGAGGGCGACGATGATGCCGAGCAGCACGCACAGGTGGGACTGGGTCTGTGGGGCGATCCGGTTGGTCTCGGCCTGCGGGCGGATGCCGCCGAGGACATAGTGGCCCGCCGCGACCAGCATGGTGGTGAGCACCAGCGTGGTGAACAGCCAGCCGAACACGGCCCGCTGGAACGGCAGCTCGAACACGTAGAACCCGATGTCGCGGCGGAACAGCGCGTCGCGGTCGCCAAACGGCACCCGGTTGCGCCACAGCAGGAACGTCTGCCACAGCCCGGACGACTGCAGCCCGACGACCAGGCCGAGGAAGGCGGCGATGCCGATGCGCAGCGGGCGCAGGTAGGGAGAGAGCATGGCGCGTGCCCGCTCGACCTGGGGGCGGGCGACCACCGTGAGCCCGTAGCGGGGCGCGAGCCGCTCCACCATCCACAGGTTGACGCCGACGATCAGGGCGGTGCCCAGGCCGGCGAGCAGGCCGACGACCGCCTTGGCGCGGAGCGCGCCCCAGAACAGGTCGGACTTGTCGATCTCCCGGAACCAGAGCAGGTCGGTGTAGAAGCGGGAGAGGCTGCCGACGGCGACCAGGACGAGGAAGGCCAGCAGCAGGACGGCCAGCGTCCAGCGGCGAGGCGGGCGGCGGGCTGCGACCACGTGAGGGACCTTTCTTGACGGCGCGGAAGCGCTTGCCCAGACCCTAGCACGCACCCCGAGCGTGGGCGTGGGGCGCCGTCGCGGCCCGCCCGTACCCATCGGCCCGCCCCGGCGCCTGGTACGTCATGGCCGTCATCGATCTGCTCGCCCTTGTCCTGCTCGCGGGCAGCGTTGCACTGGCCGCCACCGGCACCGGCGCCCGGGGGGGTCCGGGGAACCCCGAGGGGGTCCCCCGGAGGATGGGGTCCGGTCGGCGCCAGCGGCGCTGACCGGCTCTCGGAGCCAACCCCGACCGGTCCCGGGGTTGGCTCCGAGAAGACCCGCCGACGCTAGCAGCCGTGCGCCGGGGCGTCGGGCTGGCGCAGGAAGCGCAGGGCGTCGTCGAGGGTGGCCACCCGCACCAGCCGCAGCCCCCCCGGCACGCGGCCGTGCACGTCGGGGCAGTTGTCCGCGGGGATCAGGAAGATGGTCGCGCCCTGGCGCCGGGCCGCGACCAGCTTCTCGGCCACCCCGCCGATCGGCAGCACCTCCCCGTCGACGGAGATCTCCCCGGTGCCGGCGATGCGCCGGCCGCCGGTCAGGTCCTCCGAGGTGAGCCGGTCGATGATCGACAGGGCGAACATCAGCCCGGCGGACGGCCCGCCGATGTTCTCGGTCTCGATGGTCACCTTGACGGGCAGGTCCTCGAACCGCTCGCGCAGCTCCACCCCGACCCGCGGCTGCCCGTCGGCGGCGGCGACCCGGACCGCCACCGAGGTCCGGGTGTCGTCGCGCGAGACCAGGAAGGCGACCTTCTCGCCGCTGCGATGGCTGGTGATCGCCGCCCGTACCTGGTCGATGCTGGCCACCGCGTGCCCGTCCACCTGGAGGATGCGGTCGCCGGCCTCCAGCCTGCCGTCGGCCGGCGTGCCGCGGACGACGTCGCCGACCACCACCCCGGAGGGCTTGACCGGGTAGCCGAGCTCACGCAGGGCGACGACCTGGGCGACCGTCTTGGACTGGTCCATGAGCTGGACGTTCTCGCGGTCGATCTCGTCGCCGCTGTCGCTGTCGGGGAACAGCTCGGAGCGGGGGCGCAGCTCGACGTCGCGGTTGGCGAGGTCGAGCAGGGCCTCGTAGAAGCGCACGTCGTCGTCGATGCCCACCGAGGTCAGGTAGAGCTTGCCCTTGGACTCGTAGACCTGCGTGTTGCCCTGGACCTTGATGCGGGCGAGGACGTCCTCGGCGGGCCCCGGGGTCAGCGCCACCACCGGCAGCCGGTAGAAGTTCAGGGCGAAGACGAGCACGACCAGCGCCGTGACGCCGGCGCCGGCGGTCACCCGCTGCCGCACCCTACCTCCCATCCCGTGCCGTCATTCCACGATTGTCGCATCCGGGCGGACGGTCAGCGCCGTGCCGACTCGTCGACGAACAGCGGCGCCAGCTCGTCGAAGTCCTCGATGATGCGGCCGGCGCCGAGCACCACGCACTCCAGCGGCGCCTCGACCTGGTGGACGGCGACGTGGGCCTCCTTGGCGATGCGGGCGTCGAGGCCGCGCAGCAGGCTGGCCCCGCCGGTCAGGAAGATGCCCTTGTCGAGCACGTCGTTGGCCAGCTCCGGCGGCGCCTCCGCCAGCGTCTCCAGGACCGCCTGCACGATCTGGCTCACCGGCTCCTCCAGCGCCCCGCGGATCTCGGCGGCGGTGACGAGCACCGTCTTGGGCAGGCCGGTGGCCAGCTCCCTGCCCTTGACCTCGGCCTTGTGCTCGTCGGGCCGCGGATAGGCCGAGCCGACGGCGATCTTGGTGTCCTCGGCCATGCGCTCGCCGATCGCGATGGCGTACTCGCGCCGGACGTGGTGGGCGATGGCGGCGTCCATGTCGAAGCCGGCCACCCGGATCGCCTTGGCGCAGACGATACCGCCGAGCGAGATGCAGGCGACCTCGGTGGTGCCGCCGCCCACGTCGACGATCAGGTGCCCGACCGGCTCGTGCACCGGCAGGCCGGCGCCGATGGCCGCGGCCATCGGCTCCTCGACCAGGTAGGCGGCCTTGGCGCCGGCCTGCAGCGCGGCCTCCTGCACCGCGCGCCGCTCCACCTCGGTGATCGCCGACGGGACGCAGATCAGCACCCGCGGCTTGCCGAGCCGGCGGGTGTCGACCTGGTCGAGCAGCAGCCGGATCAACCGGGCGGTGGTGTCGAAGTCGGAGATGGCGCCGCCGCGCATGGGCCGGACGGCCACGATGTGGCCTGGCGTGCGGCCGATCATGGCGTAGGCCTCGTCGCCCATGGCCAGGATGGCGCCGCTGTGCTCGTTGATGGCGATCACGGTCGGCTGGTTGAGGCGCACCCCCCTGCCCCTGACGTAGACCAGGGTGTTGGCGGTGCCCAGGTCGATGGCGAGGTCCCGGGTCACGGCTACGAAGGGCTGGAGCGGCGGCGCCCCTGGCGGCGGGCGACGGCGACGACGGCGAGCAGGGCGAGCCCGGCGGCGGCGCCTCGACGGACGTGGTCGCGGCGCACCTGGACCCCGCCGACCAGCACGCCCGCCGGCACCTGGTGGCCGGCCTCCGCGAACGCCTCGGCGCTGGAACGGGTCGGCGCCCAGCCGGCCGACCGCAGGCGGGCGTTGTCCAGCACCCAGGGATGCACGTGGTAGTGGAGCTCGCCGGCGGTGGCCGGCGACATCCCCGCCCGCCACAACCGCTCGGCGGTGGCGAGCGCCATCCGGTGGGGCACCACCAGCCGGCGCCGCCCGGCCGCGGCGGCGGCCGCCCTGGCGCCGACCCAGTCGTCGGGGGCGACGTTGTAGACCCCCTCGAGCGCGCCGGAGACCGCCAGCACGAGCGCTGAGACGGCGTCCGCGGGTGCGAGGCACTGCAGCGGCGGGTCGGCGCCGCGCACGCCGACCATGGCCGGCGCCATGAGGCTGCGGGACAGGAACGTGCCCCAGGCCGGCGCCCACACCCCGGCGCCGCGCAGCACCGTCACCGAGCGCCGCCCGGCCGGCGGGGACGAGCCGTCGCCGGCGCTGGCCAGGGCGAGCTGCTCGCTCTCGGCGAGCACGGCGGCGGCCGGGAAGTCGGTGTTGGGCCGCGGCGGTCGCGTCTCCGGGATCGGCACCGGGTTGTCGGAGTGGGCGCCGTACACCACCCCGCTGGACCACAGCACCACGGTCTCGGCCCGGGTGGCCGCCGCCAGCGAGCGCCGGGTCCCTTCCACCACCCGCGCGCGCCGCCCCTCCTCGTTACGGTCGCTGGCGTCGACCAGCGGGAACAGCACCACGACGTCGGCACCGGCCAGCGACTCGGCGAAGCGGGCGTCGCCGGGCCCCGCCTGGACGAACTCGAACTTGGGACCCAGCAGGGGCGGCTCGTGCCTGGAGAGCCCAAGCACCCGCTCGACCGCCGGGTCGTCCTCGAGCGCGAGCGCGAGCTGCCTGGCCCCCGGGTGGAGCGCACCCACCAGGGCAACCGTCCGTCCCACCGAGCGCCGCCTTTCGTCGCCGTCCCGAAGCGCCAAGGCTACCCGGCCGCGACCTTCTTGGCCGGGCCCCACGAGTAGGATGAGGCCATGTCCGAGGTTCCAGGCGAGGGAGCCGACTTCTTCGGCCGCATCCCGCTGTTCCGCGAGTTCGCCAGGCTCATGGCGACCGGCTCCGGGCCGGTCAACTGGGAGCTCGCCCGCCAGGTGGCGGTCGCGACCGCCGCCGGGGCCGACACCCTCGGGATGACCCCGCAGCTCCCCAGCCCGGCCGCGGCCCCGGAGCGGGGCGAGGCGCGCGCCTGGGACGACCGTCTGCGCCTGGCGGAGCTCTGGGTCGACCCGGCCACCAGCCTGCCCGGCCCCGGCGTGGCGCTGGCGGCGCGGCCGCTCAGCCGGCCCGACTGGGCCGAGGCGGTGCTGCCCGAGTTCGCGCCCCTGGTCGAGCCCGGCGCCAGGCGGATGACGGAGGCGCTCGGCTCGGACGGCGCCACCGGCCTGCCCGGCGCCGCCGACATGGTCGGCCGCCTCGGGGCGCTGCTGGCCGGCCTGCAGGCCGGCACCCTGGTCGGGCAGCTCGCCCGCTCGGTGCTCGGCCAGTACGAGCTGGCCATGCCGCCGGGCGAGCCGGCCCGCGTGCTGCTGCTGCCCGAGAACGTCGGCGCCTTCGAGCAGGCCTCCGGCCTGCCGAGCGACCAGCTCCGGCTGTGGCTGGCCTGCCACGAGGTCGCCGGCCAGCGGCTGTTCGCGGGGGTGGGCTGGCTGCGCGACCACCTGCACGGGGTGGTCGACGACATCGCCCGCGAGACCGACCCGGACGCCTCCGGCCTGATGGACCGGCTCCAGTCGCTGGAGGGCGGCGGCCCGGACGCCCTCCAGGAGCTGCTGGAGGGCGGCGAGGGCCTGCTCGGCCCGCCGAGCACCGCCCTGCGGGCAGCCATCGGCAAGCTCGAGGTGCTGCTGGCCCTGACCGCCGGGTACGCCGTGATGATCGCCGGGCGCGCCCTGGAAGGCCGGCTCCCGGCCCTGGAGGCGATCGAGGCGGCGATGCGCCGGCGGCTGGCCGACCCGCAGGCCCCTCACGGGCTGTTCGCCCAGCTCCTGCGGGCCGACCCCGAGCGCGCCGCGGTGGCCAGGGGCGAGCGCTTCTGCCGCGAGGTGCTGGCCGCGACCGACATCGACGGGCTCGACCGGGTCTGGGCCCACCCGGAGTTCCTGCCGAGCGCCGAGGAGCTGGACGTGCCCGGCCGCTGGCTGGAGCGGGTCGGCCTCGTCGGCGGCGAGGAGGTCGACCTCGACGAGGGGCTGCGCGCCCTGCTGGAGGGCGAGGACCGGCCGCCCGGCCCGGAGGGCGAGCGCTAGCGGCTCATCGCCTGGCCGGCGCCAGCACGTGGACCTCGATGGCGCCGTTGGCGCGCTCCTCGACCCGCAGCAGCGCACGCTCCGCGCCCCACGATTGGGACGGCGAGCGGCCCGCGGGTTCCGGCTCGGCCGGCAGGCGCTGCCGCCACCGGCTGGCGGCGCGGATGAACGCCTCCTGGGCGATGTCCTCCGCGCTCGCCAGGTCCCCGGTCAGCAGCCGGAGCTGGCCCACGATGCGCGGGTACGCGCCCTGGAAGAACGCCGTGAACCCGTCGTCTGCCACGCCCGCTCCGATCCCCACTCGCCGCGGTCCGCCCCCAACACGTCCCGCACCCACCGCGCGGTTCCCGACCCGGGTCGCCGCGCGATCAGTCCACGTCGTCCTCCATGCCCTTGGCGATCAGGAAGCCGCGGGCGCGCTCGGCCAGGGGGTAGCGGTCGACCAGTCGCCAGAACGCCGGCGAGTGGTCGGGGACGGCCAGGTGAGCCAGCTCGTGGACCAGCACGTAGTCGCGGACCCACGGCGGCCAGGCCGCCAGCCGGTCCGACAGCCGGATGGTGCCGTCCTGCGGGGTGCAGGAGCCGTAGCGGGTGCGCATGTTGCCGACCCAGCGCACCGAGCGCGGCTCGACCAAGCCCTCGAGATAGCGGCGGGCCAGCAGCCGCGCCCGGCGGGCCAGCTCGTCGTCGCCGGGGACGGTCCGGCGGGCGCGCCGCTCGAGCCGGTCGAGCATGGTCGCCACCCAGTGGTCCTCTTCGCGCCGGGTCATGCGGGCGGGCAGCAGGACCACCACCGTCTCGCCCTGGCGGTAGGCGGTCACCGTCTTGCGCCGTCGGGGGCTGCGAACCACCCGGACCGGCGGCCGGCCAGCTCCGGCCGGACCGCGCGAATCTGCAGACGCTGGCGTGCTCATCGGTGCGGCGAGTATCGCACGCGGCAGCGACACCGCGACCGAGATGAAGAATTTCGCTTTCCACAGGAGCCCGGCCGGGTTCCGAGCAGGTCGTCGCCGCGAAAGAACTTTGCCGTTCCCGCGGTCGTCCCCAGGAGGACACCGGGTTGTCCACAGCCGATCAGCCGGCCGTCAACAGCACCACCCGGGTTGTCCCCAAGGCCGTCCACAGGCCTGCGGGTGGGGCCGTTGACGGGCCAGGACCCGCATGCCATCGTGCTCGACGACACGAGACCCCCGGAGAGCAACGGCTCTCGCTCTGTAAGGGGAAGGCAGAGCGCGAACCTGCGATCGCCGGGGGTCTCGTGAGCCATGCGGAGGGCAACGCCGGCTGGTCGCTCACGCCCGCGCTCCGCATGCCCCCACGGGCAGCAGACGGGCAGCAACCACC
>Ga0307278_10001960_pt1 | contig 10176 bp, 9 predicted proteins | sample ER_DNA_117_FD_194482 | JGI IMG/M metagenome (GOLD analysis project Ga0307278, IMG submission 194482) | Bulk soil microbial communities from the East River watershed near Crested Butte, Colorado, United States - ER_DNA_117 | ecosystem: Environmental > Terrestrial > Soil > Floodplain | place: USA...
GGGCGAGCGCCACGTCAACCGGGGAGCGGCCGATATGGGTGACGATGCCCTCGGCCAGCCTGCCGCTGGGCCGGCGGACCAGGACCGTACCGCTCATCGGCTCCTGCACGGGGATCGGATGCTGATGCCTTTTTGCTGTGCCCAGAGGGAGAGGTGTCGAGGGCCGCAAAGAGCTCGTAGCTAGCTGAGCGCATCCTTACCATGAATCGTGCGGTCACTGCTGTGCGGACCGGCGTTTCGCAGCTCGACTGCGACCGTAGACCGCCAAGTAATGTGCTCTGCCTCGTACGGATGCTTGCGGTCGGGGATGCCACCGTTTGACTTGGTCCGAAGGTTCGCAGCTTCGACGCCCCACGCCGTTCACGTACCGTGGGACCCAGCGTTCGGCCTCCCGGCGCGATCCGAGACACCCGACTGGCGAAGCAGGTGGACGGCTAGGAGCGCAAGCCAAGCCCAGCCGGCGATGATCGCGATGCGCTGCAACAGCCCGGCCACGTTGACCAAACCGTCTGCCTGGTTGAGGCCCGCGCTGGCAAGGATGAACCCGACTGCGAAGACGACACCGCTGCCCGCCGAGTAGACCGCCCAACCACGCTCGCCGCCCATGGCGAACCGGCGGCTGAGCACCAGGCAGGCGGTGGGCAAGGCCGCAAAGACCACGACGGAGGCCAGGTCGTGGAGGGTGCTGTGCAGGCTCGGCTGGATGACCTCGAACCTCCCAGGAGGGTAAGCGGCGACCGGATCGGTGACGAAGATCCCGGCAGCGAGCAACCCGATCGCGTAGATCCCGACCAGCAGCGGCCCCCAGACCGAGCCGCCCACGGGTCGGGGCGCGAGCCGCAGCCCGACGGCGAAGGCCAGCATCAACAGGCCGGTGACCATGAAGTTGGCGATCTGCTCCCACCCGAAGTCGCCCACCGCCAGGAGGCTGACCGGATAGCGAAGCGGATCATAGCCAGCGCGAGTGGCGTCCTCGAGCACGAAGGCGGCAACGAACAGCGGACCGCCGACCGCGCCGCAACCAAGCAGGATCCTTGTGTTCACCGCTTGACCTTCCGCCCATGCCATCCCAGCTCAGTCGACGGCGCCGTCCGAACGGGCGATCTCGGCGATCCTACGACGCCGCTGGCAGGACCGGTCAGCCGACAGACGTTGCTTCTCAGAGGAGTCGGTCGACCACGCCGGTCTTGGTCCCGCCGAGCGCCGGGTGGCGACCGCCTCCTCTCACCTACGCAGCGCAACGCCTACGCGGCTGCTTACTCGTGCCATCCAGTTTCCTAATAAGAGCATGCCCGTGCTAAGAGCAGGGCCGGCCTCTTGCCCGGCCCTGCTCGCTCCCTCAGTAGCCGGCGCCGAAGCCGGCGCGCGGCACCGTCGCCAGCACCTGCTGCTGGTAGTAGACCGGGCCGCCCTCGTCAGCCGTCACGCTCGAGGGGTAGTGGGTCGAGACCATGAGCGCGTAGACGTTCGCGTTCGAGATCGCGAGCGCGAAGTAGTCGCCGATGAACCCGCTGCCCGTCGGGCAGGGGTCCCTGGCGCCGGCGCAGGGGTATTGCGAGAGCCCGCCGAGGTGCTGTCCCGGCTGCTCCGGATCCCACGCGTAGTGCGAGATCCGCACGTTCGCGCCGACCGGCACGGCCCCGCTGCCGTCGTCCTTGTAGGCCTGCAACGAGGTATCGATGCAGAAGTTCGTCCGCCCGACGTCGGCGGGCAGGACGCTCGGGTTGTCCGGGCACGCCACGCGACGGTCGTAGAACGCCACCGCCACCGCGCCGCCGGGGCCGGCGGCGACCGACGGCTGGAACTGGTCAGTGGGCACGCCGGCCACGTCGACGTCGTCGTTCACCACGACCGGCGTCGTCCAGGTCGAGCCCCCATCGGTCGACTGCGTGAACTTCACGTCCATCTGGCCGGAGGCCGCGTCCCAATCCTCGTAGGTGAGGTACAGGTGGTTGGGATAGGTCGGGCTCGCGGCGAAGTTCTCGGTGATGCCGTCGCGGAAGCGGGTGTTCGCCAAGACCTCACCCGGGACGATGTTCACCGTCGTGATCGGCACGAACGGCGTGAACGTTCGGGCGTCGTCGCTCGAGCGGGCGACGTAGATCGTCGAGGAGCTTCCATTGGGCGGGAACGAGACAACCGCGACGTAGACGTTGCCGGCGGCGTCGACCTCCGGGTACACGTACGTGACCGCCGCGCCGACCTGGGAGGGCGGGCTGATCGTGACCGCCTTGGCGAAGGTTTGGCCGCGGTCGCGGGAGACGGCCATGCGCACCTTGATCCCCTGGCCGTTGAAGACGGCCCAGGCGGCGTACACGTGGTCCTGGAACTTGTTGCCGGGGAGGTGGTTGACGGCAACCCACTGCTTGTCCTCGACGTGGCCGGCCTGCTTCGCCGAGGCGTTGTTGGGCGGCTCGAGCGCCACGCCGCCGTTACCCTTCACCCAGTGCCGTCCCATGTCGTCGCTGTAGGAGACGTCGATCTCGCCGTCCGGGTGGAGCTTCGTCGCGTCGAAGAACGAGTTGAACGGCAGCATCGTCTGGTAGACGCGGCCGGTGGTGTCGAAGTCGACGTTGGGGTCGGTCGTGTCGGTCCAGCTCGGCGGCATGGCCTGGGTGCCGGTCGAGACGCAGTCGTAGCCCTGCACCTGGTTGTTCGAGACCGGCGCCCCGTTCAGGATCTGGTGGGCACCGAGGTAGAACATGTAGAAGGTCGAGTACTTGTCGAAGAAGAACTTCGAGCTGCCGACCAGGTCCTCCGTCCCCGGCTTGACCGCGATCCAGGACTCGGAGTGGTTGGCGTCGAAGGGGCCAGGCCGGCACGTGCCGGCGAGCGGGACGCGCGAGCCGGGCGGGACGGGATAGCCGCCGCCGGTCGTCGGCGAGCTCGCGACGACGTTCGTGAACGGCACGCTCGCGCTCCAGGGAGCACCGCCGACCCCGCTGGCGACGGGCATGGCGCCGAGCACGAGCGCGGCCGCTCCGACCGCCGCGAGCACTCCGGGCAGTCTCCTCATCGTTCCTCCCCCTTCCGCCCACTTCCGTAGCGCTCGGTCTACCACCGCCGCGAGGTGGCGACCAGAGGTCGGCCTCAACTCTGGCGTGGTCACACAGTCGATAGGAGGTTGGTGTTCTGGCCCACATTCTCTGATCTGCCGCCCGGGGCGAGACGGCACCGACCGCGCGGCTGGGCTACAAGCGGCTGCCCTGCGCCGCTGAGGCGCATGCACGGTCACCCTGAGCCAGGTTCCGCTTGCCACGCCTCGGATCCGGCCCCGGGATGAGACCTCGCCGTCGGGTGGCGCGGGACGTGCGTCGAGGACGCATTCCTTGTCACCTCGCCAAGAGCCGCCGTGAGAACCCAACCCGGCTCGCGTCGCACTCGCCCGTGCCGGCCTGCTCACGCTCGCTCACGGCCATGACCGAATGTGGAACCGCGGCCGCGTGAGGTATGCCAGCGGTGGAAGTGCTGATGGACTGCGGATCGGGTTCAGCCTGCAGGCGCAGGTCGACCCATTACCTCAGAGGAAGCATGGGAGAGGCTTCGCGGACAGTCGTGCCGACGACGCTGATGCCTTTTTGCTGCGCCCAGTGGGAGAGGTGTTCGAGGTCGCAGTCCTGGCTGCAGGCTCTTGACCATTTCGAGTGGATGTGGCGGTCGGCGTAGAAGTTCATGGGCGAATCTTCTACGACGGGGGCGACAGGCCCAAACCGACCACATTGAGCGTTCGCCGTGCTACTCGCGTATCGGTCGCTGTTGCGTCGGCGACGAGACCAAGAGTCGAGCCGAGGTTGGGCCAGGAAGGCACCACGTATGATGGGCTCGATCCCGATCTGCTCTGGCTTACGCGGAAGGTGGACGGCTCGTCATGCGCACGCCGGTCTTCGAGCTGCACATCCGGCCCCTGTTCCGCGCGACTGATCGCGCGCACATGCGCGTGCAGATCGACCTGTCGGACTACGACCAGATCGTCGATAACGCGGATCGCCTGCTCCTTCACCTCAAGGGCGAACGCGACCACGCACTCATGCCACCGCTCCACTCTGGTGGCCCCTGGCCCGACGAATGGGTGCGGCTCTTCCAGCGCTGGATGGAGACCGGGTTCAGACGCCTCGAGCTCGGCACCGCCCAGTACAGCTTCGACGCGACGTCGAACCTGATCCTGGCCACGGGCACCTTCCCGGCGGCGGGATTCACCGGCTGGCTGCAAATCGAGTCGGAGACTGATGCGGCACGAGCCTACGTGCTCTACTTCGAGCCCCCGGACGCCGCGGTCGCGGGCAGTGCTGGAACCTTCAGCCTGGAGGAGCCGTACGAGGGCCCCGAGACACAGTCGATCGACGTCCGCGACGGCACGGGGGTCCATCGCATTCGGTGACGGTCGCGGCGCGCTGCGTCAGTGGCCAGACGGCCAGGTGCGCTGTGGCCTCCACAGCAGGACGGAACCGACGTTGGGATCGTGCAGCCTGAGGTAGAAGTGGCCGATGCCGGCGAGACCGATCATGAGGCCAGGTACTTCGCCGCCGCCTGCCCCACAAGGCCATGACCCTCCGCCCTCGGTGAGGTACTGCCGAGCGCCGAAGTCCGCCAGAGCCTGGGGTACCGCGGCGGCCGGATGGTCGCCGCCCTTCCCGAGGACCCGGGTACCTTCGAGCAAGACGTCCGCGTTGCCGGCCAGCCCATGGCACAGGGAGAAGTCCCGGCCCGGCCAGGACGCCGACGCGACGGCCTCCCGGGTGGTGGACAGCGCGACCTCCGCCTCGCCGCGGAGGCCGTCGTCCTCGAACAGCTCGTAGATGCGCAGCCGAGACAGCGCGATGCCAGGCGCGCCGTGGCACCAGTGCGTGGCGAAGCGTTTCGGGCCGCTGCCCTGCTTGGCACCGCGGGGCTCGTCGCGCAGATCGCGCCAGTTGCGCGCATCGTGGTCGAACCAGCCGCGCTCGTAGCGAAGCGCACCGGCACCAGCGTCGAGAAAGCGCCGCTCGCCGGACGCGAAAGCCAGCTCCGACAGCGCCAGCGCGACGCCGGCGGTCCCGTGGGACAGTCCAGTGAGGTTCGACCGATAGGCGCCGTCGGGCACCCTCCACGACCAGGCCCCATCCGACCGTTCCGCAGCCGCCAACAGGTCATTCCCCAGCCGCGTCGCCTCCTCCAGGAACCAGGAGTCCCCCGTCTCGGCGTGGAGCGCCAGGAACGCGATGATCGCTCCGGCCCTCCCCTGGGTCAGGTCGAATCCGGGGGAGTCGACGAGCGCCGCACCCGCCAGCCGCCGGAGCAGTTCCTGCGCCTGGTCGAGGAACTCGTCCTCTCCGAGGCGCACACCGACCCGCGCGGCCGCCACGGCGACGCCGGACCAGCCGTCGTAGAGTCCAAGCCCATCCGGACCTGAACGCCGATCCGCGGCCGAGAGTGCCTGACGGATTGCCCCGCGCGCGGTCCGACCCACCTCTGGTTCCTGGAACGCAGCGTAGAGCTCGGCGAGGAACACGGCCACGCCGCTCGTGCCGGCGTACAGGTTGCCGTCCAGCGCGCCGTAGGCATGCCGCCCTTCACGCGTCTGGCGTGACCCGATCCAGGTGCAGCGACGACCATGCCAGACCGCCTCGCGAACGATGCGGCGACCGATCAACCGCGCCGTCTCCGATGGTGGAGCGCCATCGGATTGCGGCGTGGCCCGGCGGATCAGGAGCGGCACACCTGAGGACCCGGCTCGCGATGGCATGGACAGCGCGTACCCGTCGGTCGAGTCCTTGCGGAGATATGGCGTCGCGAAATCAATGCCTTCCTCCGCAAAGCGTCGAAGAACGACCCCCATCCGAGCACGCAGCGTGCCCGCGCGCTGCTCATGAGCCTGGATGATGGCCTCGGCGAGCAACCGCGAGCGGTGGAAGCCAAAGCTCTCCCCTTGTCCCGGATCCTCCGCCAGGCTGAGTCCCTGTACCAGAGCTTTGGTGAAGGCTGGCCGCCCCGAACCGAGAAGGGCAGCAACCCGTTCGTAGGTTCTTCGCACGTCACTCGTGGCCGCTGCAACGTCGCCATTCGCCAGATACAGGACGCCGGCGTCGCACCGTTGGAAGCCATCTGGATGGTTCACGACTTTCAGGGAAAAGGGCACCCGCGATCGGTTCAGCCCGCTCGTCAACGACTCGACGAGCACGGCCGCACCGGCCGGCGTGACGTCCCAGTACAGCCGGACGACTCCCCCCGGGGGTTGCTCGCGCCAGGGCTCATCGCCCATCGCGGTGTAAAAGCCAGGAGACAGCGAGAACGATTCCTTCGGAGACCAGAGCCCGACGACCTCGCCAACCACGGGGTCGGCCTCCTTCGCCATCGCCAGATCCTCGGGGCGAGCCAACAGCTCGAGACCGCCTCTGGCCACTCGCACGCCGTTGGTGCTCGACGCACGGATCTCCCATCCGCCCTGCCAGTGGCCGCCCCCGCGGTTGGCTTCCGATAGGCCCCGGACGAAAGCAGGATCGCCAGCCGGCACAAGGCGCCGACCCGCGGCACGGCCCCAGGCCTTTGGCCAGCCGTGACAGTAGAAATTGAGGTAGAGGTGGGAGGTGAGGGTGAAGAGAAGGTAGTCGCGAGCGAGGTCGGCGCCGACGTTCGGCCGCACCCATCGCGGCGGCGTGGGCGAGCTCCGCCCGAACCAGGAGTAGCTCGCTGGCGAGAGGATCGTCGTGGCCTGGACGGCAGCCTCGACGGGGAGGCGCCACTCGCTCATCGCGCCGAAACCGGCAGCCCCAGGAGCCGCGCGGCGGCTTCCTCCGGCCGCTGCAGGATGTTGTGGCTGAGCTGGAGGATGAACACGACAGGACCCGTCAGCTGGGACGAGGACTGCGCCTGCTCCAGGGCCGTGTGAACCAGCCGCGCGGCGGCGTAGCGTACGGCGCGGACAAGCGCGTCGACGGCTGTCGAACCGTGAAGTGCCATGCCTCGCGCGTAGGCTGTCCAAAATGCATGGATACCCGGCTGCATGCTCGAGAGCGGCAGTCGTGCCAGCTCGACGAGGCGCTCCGGCGGAGAACCGCCGGTGACCGGGATCGACAGAAGCCAGGCACTCAGGTAGTCCCCGAAGACGCTCCCCACGTCCCAACATGGATCGCCGATGCCACCGGACTCCCAATCGACGATCTTGATCCGGGTTCTCCTCGAGGCGCCAGCTCGCGGCACCGCGATGAGGTTCTCCCATCGCGCATCGCCATGAATCATCGCCGTCCGACGCCAGCCGCGCTGAAGGCGATCAAGCTCGACGCCGAACCCGGGGTGTCGTTGGATGACCTTCATGGTCTCAATGCTTGCGCCGCTCGCGACCCGGAGGAAGCCGGGACCTGGGAGATGAGCGGCCAGCGCGGCCCATACCCCTGACTCGCGCGGCGCCCCGCCCTCGGCCGAGGGACCTGGACCCTGAGGTGCACGGTGCACGGCCGCGAGCGCCTTGCCCAGGCTGCGAGCGAGGACTGTCGAGAACCGCCACGGATGCGACTGGTAGCGACGAAGGTCCTGCCCGCTTCGAAGGAACTCGACGACCAGGATCGATCGATGGCGATCGTAGACCCACAGCTCGGGAACGAACGCGGCCAGTCCAGCCCGAGCCGAGTGGAGGTACCGGTAGTTGCGGGCCTCTTCGTCCAGCACAGCGGACCGCTCGGGGTCGACGCCGCACTTTACGAAGTACGAAGGCCCGTCACGGCTGATCACCTGGTAGTTACGGTGCCTGCGTGACTCGTTGGTGACGATGAGGTCGTCATCCACCAGCGATTTGGCGCGCACCAATTTCTCCCGCAGGAGGTAGGAGATGAGCTGGACCTCGTCCATCGCACCGAGCTCGGTCTATGGGATATCGAGCGCGTCCTTCACGCCCAGAAGCTACCGAACGGGCCCGCGGGTTCGTGCCTCCGCGGGCCAACACTCGGGACACAACGTCCAGCAGGAGAGGTTGATGGTCGGCCAGGTGTAGCTCTCCATCGACTCGCTTACCGGGAACCGCTGGCCGATCGCAAGGCTGCGAGCGATATCTCCTCGGAGAAAGTCGGCATGCGCCTGAAGGGGCCCGACCCTAACATGCCGGACCTTGGCCTCGCGCCTGACCCAGACAATCGTCCCGGCGGTCGAGGATCGCTCCTCGAGCGCCCTGCTGGCTACAATATCCTCATCCCGAATCTCGAGGTAAGAGTCGAGCGAAGGGCTCAGGTACAGACGCCAGAAACCGTCCTCTGCGCTGCGGCCGAGGAATCCGTGCAGTGCTTGGGCGTCGGCGACCGTGGCCGGGTCCACATCGTGCAGCAGCGGATCCTCTCGAAGCTCACCCCGCCTGCGCTCAGGCTCTTCGGGCATGCGGTCGCCTCCCTTGGTGGCAGATGGGACTTATATCGGATTCCTTGCATTCGCGCCACGTGTGTTGCGCGGTAATGGGCACCACGGCGCGCTTGGAATAGTTTGGCCGAGGTTCATGACCTAACGAACGCTTCAAACAAGTCGCACTGGACACGGGCCGACAGGCTGCGGCATGCTACACGCGCCTTCATGCCTAGAGCTGTCGGCGCACGCGGCGGCTACCCGCCGCTTGGGGGGAGGAGCCCGACAATGGCCGATCGCAAGGCATTTCAGGATTTCCTGACAAAGCTGTCAAGAGACCCATCCGCGCGAAACAGTTACCAGGACGATCCCGTTGGGGTAATGAAGGCCGAAGGATTGTCCGACTCTCAGATGGTCGCGCTCCTGTCCCAGGATTCCAAAAAGGTCCAGGACGAGTTGGGCGCAGAGGTCGACGCGGCATTCCGGGTTATCGTGACGATCATTGTCACCGTCACGTTCTAGCCCGACGACCGTCAGAGAAGGCAAATTGCCAGACGAGCAAGAGAGCGAGCTCTCGGCGAAGCGTTCGGGAAGCCTGTGGGTGGTCGGCACCGGGATCCAGCTGATGGGGCAGGTGACGCTCGAAACCGAGTCGGTGATCCGTAGCGCGTCCAAGCTGCTTTATCTGGTCACGGACCCCGTCACCAAGGGATGGCTCGCCGAGCTCAATGATTCGGCAGAGGACCTCTTCCCGCTCTATGGCGAAGGCAAGCCTCGTATTCAGACCTACAGCGAGATGGTGCAGAGAATTCTCGCCTTCGTTCGTGCGGGAGAGGAAGTCTGCGTCGCCTTCTATGGTCACCCAGGAGTGTTCGTCCATCCTGGTCACGAAGCCATACGGCTGGCCCGCGCCGAAGGCTACCGTGCGACGATGCTCCCCGGCATCTCTGCCGAGGATTGCCTGTTTGCCGACCTGGGCCTCGACCCCGGCGCGACGGGCTGTCAGTCCTTCGAGGCGACGGACTTCCTTGTCTATTCACGCAGGTTCGACGAGCACGTGCCTCTGGTTCTCTGGCAGGTGTCAGTTATCGGGCAGCTCACCCATGAAGTCGAGAACTCGATCGTGGGTCTTGAAGTCCTGGCATCACACCTGGCCGCCGTGTACGGCCCCGACCACGAGGCGGTCATCTACGAAGCCGCGCGCTATCCGGTATGTCCCCCCGTCATGCGTGCGGTGAGGATCGAAGACCTGCCCAAGGCACCGTTGTCGGGAATCTCGACGCTGGTCGTGCTCCCTCGGAGCCCAACTACGGCTGACATGGCGATGGTCAAGCGGCTCGGCATCCCCGATGCCTACGTGGTCAAGAAGTCCGAGCGCAGCACACCTGCGATCCCTCGAACCGCGCACGGCGAGCGTGGCCCCAGTACGGCCCCAGGCCATCCCGAAGACGACGAGAGCACCGCTGTGGATCCGGCGACGCTCTGACCTGCGTAGGTTGAGGTGAAGGTGAGAGGTCCGGCCCTGTCAAGGGCGGCGCAAGCGGATCCGGCTCCCCGTTGTGGGATTTAAGCGAGCTGGTTCCGACGCCCGTAAGAGCAGGTCGACAGCACTACCCCGGGGCAAGCGCGGGAAGGTCTTAGCGACGAGTCGTGCCCACGACAGTGATGCCTTTTTGCTGTGCCCAGAGGGAGAGGTGTTCGAGGTCGCAGTCCTGGCTGCAGGCCCGTGACCATTTCGAGTGGATGTGGAGGTCGGCGTAGAAGTTCATGGGCGAATCTTCCACGACGGGGGCGACAGGCCCAAACCGAGCCGTGGGCGCACTCAGCGCAGGGCGGTCGTGCCCGAACCCCTGCGGCCTAAGCGCGTGACCAGAA
>Ga0307278_10001961_pt1 | contig 10170 bp, 6 predicted proteins | sample ER_DNA_117_FD_194482 | JGI IMG/M metagenome (GOLD analysis project Ga0307278, IMG submission 194482) | Bulk soil microbial communities from the East River watershed near Crested Butte, Colorado, United States - ER_DNA_117 | ecosystem: Environmental > Terrestrial > Soil > Floodplain | place: USA...
CCGGTGCTCGCTGTCGCGATGAGCCTGCTTGCGCTCGTGAACCTGCTTGTCTATTTCCACGTGGCGATGGGGTCACGGGCCCATTACTTCGTCTTGGCCGCAGCGGGCTTCGAAACCGTGCTCATCGCGCTCTTCCACGGAAGCGCCCAGGAGATCGCCGTCATCGTCGCCGCCGTCAGCGCTGCGCTCGTCCTCCTCGAGCTTCACGCGGCTGCCTCGCTCTGTCGCTACTCGCCCCCAACCCGCCGGCTTGCGGACGAGAGCCTGTCCCTGAGCGGCGACCCGACCGTCGAGCTCTCACTCGTCCTGCCATGTCACAACGCGGCAGTTGGCCTCAACCGGGTGCTAAAGAGGATCGTTGCCGAGCTCGATGATGTGGGCTCATACGAGGTCATCGTCGTTTCCGACGGCAGCACCGATGAGACGGTAAAGGTCGCTGGTGAGTTCCCAGGCGACGGCGTTAGCGTTCTCCACTATGCCGAGCGGACGGGAAAGGGTCACGCTCTTCGCGTGGGGCTGTCCGAGGCCCGCGGTCGCTACATCGCCTTCATCGACGCCGATGGCGACATCGGTTCGGACGCGATCCGCCCCTTCCTCGCGCTCATGCGTCTGTACGAGCCTGACATCGTCCTCGGCTCCAAGCGCCATCCGCTTTCAGAGGTGTACTACCCCCCGATGAGGAGGCTCCTGAGCTGGACCTATCACAAGATCGCCCGCTTCCTCTTCCGCGTCAACGTCCGCGACACGCAGACAGGCCTGAAGCTCATCCGACGAGAAGTTCTCGCCAGCGTTCTCCCGCGGATGCTCGAGAAACGCTATGCCTTCGACCTCGAGCTGCTCGTGGTTGCGCGGCGCCTCGGCTTCAAGAGGGTCTTGGAAGCGCCCGTGCGTATCGACTACCAGTTCAGCAGCCAGGTGAATCTCGGGGCCGCCTACCGGATTCTTATCGACACTCTGGCTATCTTCTATCGCCGCTACATCTTGAACACGTACGCTCCGGATGCGCGGCCGGCCGGAGCGCCGGCAATCTCTCCAGCCGAGTCTCCTGCGCCCACTGTGGTCGTCGCTCGGGATGGCCGAGCTATTTCCAACGGCCGTGACGGCAAGTTGAGAATTCTCTTTCTGAATTGGCGCGACATCAGAAATCCTGACGCCGGTGGGGCCGAGGTCTTCACCCACGAGGTCGCGAAGCGCTGGGTCGACCAGGGTCACGAGGTGAGTCTCCTGACGTCTCGGTTCCCGGGCGCGCCGGCCCTCGAGCTCGTGGACGGCGTGAAGATCCGACGAGTGGGCCGGCTTCGCAACGGCTCCTTCCACGCTCTGGTTCAGCGAGAGCTCATGCGCGTCCACGGCTTCGACGTCGTCATCGACGAGATAAACACGATCCCGTTTCTTACTCCGCTTTGGCGGCGTCGGTTGCCGCCTGTCGTGGCTCTCATTCACCAGCTCGCCGACGACGTGTGGGATTCCGAGTTGCCGAAGCCGGTCGCGGGCCTCGGACGATGGATAGAGCCACGGCTCCTTCGCCTCTATCGCGACGTTCCCGTTGTCACCGTCTCGGACTCGACGAGACGAGACCTCGAGCAATTCGGGTTGTCCAACATCTGGGTCGTTCCGAACGGGAGGGATGATCCACCGGAGCTAAACGGCCTTCCGAAGGAGTCGGTACCGACGTTCCTGTTCGTCGGCCGACTGGCATTGAACAAGCGCCCCGACCATGCGGTCGAGGCCTTCCGGTTCATCAAGGAGCAGCTGCCCCATGCCCGTTTGTGGCTTGTCGGCCGGGGACCGCTCGAGCGAAAGCTCCAGAAGACGCTCCCGGAAGGGGCGGAGATGCTCGGCTACCTCTCGCGCGTCGAACTCTACGAGCGGATGGCCCGAGCCCACTGCCTCCTCATCCCTTCCGTGCGAGAGGGCTGGGGCCTCGTAGTCATTGAGGCCAACTCTGTCGGAACACCGGCAGTCGGCTACGACGTGCCGGGTATTCGGGACTCAATCCGGCATGAGGAAACCGGCCTACTCGCCGAGCCGGGCGATCCGTCGGCTCTGGCGCGCCAGGCTCTCTCGCTCGTACGCGATGGCGATCGCTTCTCCGTTCTCCAGGGCGAAGCGATCGAATGGGCCAGCGGGTTCTCTTGGGAATCCACTGCGGCTTGCCTCCTACAGCTTGTAGACGAGTTGGTGTGCGGGAGATTGGCCCCGCATTACCTACCAGATGCTTCCCTCAGAGGTCGTAGCGGAGCTACAGAGACTCTCGCACGAGTTTCAAGTCCGTGAGTGGTTCTGGCTTCGCGCTAGCCTTCGCGGCGCGAGAAAGCACGGCCCCCGCTAAAAGCTAGCTTCGCAGGATGACTGTGGTCGACAAGCACACTTTACCTCTCTTCCCCCGCGTATCGGTGATCATCCCTACCTCTAACCGTCCGAGCTCTCTAAAGCGGCTCCTAACTTCTCTCGGTGAGGCTACAGCTGTTCACGAGATCATCGTCGTAGACGACGGCTCTCAACCTCCGGTTTCAGTGACGGCCTCCAACGTACTTCTTCTGCGCATTCCACAGCGTGGCTTAGTGTCTGCAGCTCGTAATCTCGGAGCGTCTCGGGCATGCGGCGAGATTTTGATATTTGTCGACGACGATTGCGTCTTGAATGGAAGCTCTATCCTGTTGCTGCGTGATGCATTTGTCGGCAACCCAGCCATTGGCATCGTAGGTCCGGTCATCTCGTATTTCTCAGACTCTTCAACGATCTGGTGCGCTGGCGTCGTCCGAACGAAGTGGTTGGGACGCACCAAGTTTCGAGGGCGAGGTCGAAACCTCACGCACGCGAGGAGGTTACCACTGCGTTGTGATGATTTCCCGAGCGTCTTCGCGGTACGACAATCATGCTTTCAGGAAATTGGCGGGTTTGACGAGGTCAATTTTCCGATGGGTCTAGAGGAAGCCGATTTTGCGGCCCGCGCGCGAGAACGTGGCTACGCGGTTCAGTTGGTCCCACGCGCTCTCGCATGGCATGATCTCCGCCCCCACGACCCTCTAGTTCGGCGATTGCACGCCGTTGAGCCAAGGAGGGCCTTCCACACCGCACGGGGCCGTGTTCTTTTCCTCCGAAAGCATAGTCCGACGAGTCCGGTCCGGGCTCTACGGCTTGTCTTCTGGTTCGTTGTCTTGGTGCCGGGCTATCTTGCCGGGATAGCGCTTGGATCGGGGCTGACTTTCAAAGGGAAGCTCGAGCTAGCTCATTCATTTGTCGCCGGCCTTCAACAAGGGATGGCAGGCAGCCTGAGGCCGTGAGCGTCCGGCCAGAAGCGTTGTCGTCGTCGGCGGGAGAGAGGTTCGGAGCTCTCGGCTTCCTACGCTCCATCTTGCCCTGGGTACTCGCCGGCCTCGCGATTCGCTTAGCTCTCGCACCATTCACATCCCACCCCTACGACATGGCAGTGTGGATTTCCCATCAGGCGCGCCTCTTCAATGGCGGGTTCGATCCCCTGACGGACTGGAAATTCAGTGTTCCTCTGATGGCGTTGGTGTTATCAAGCTTCGGTCCAGCGGCCTTGACGTCGGAGCTCCTCCATATCCCGCTCGTTCTGGCTGACCAGTTTTGGATCAAGTTGCCGCTCATCGCAGCAGACATTGGTGTCGCGCTTCTTCTCGGAAAGTACGTGTTGACCGTGACCGGCCGGAGTGCAGATGCTCGGATGGCTGCAATCCTATGGCTATTTAACCCTGCGGCGATCTTCTACACGAGCGTGCATGGACAATTCGATGTATTGCCGGCTCTGTTTCTACTATGGGCATTTGTCGCGCTTCAATCTGGGAACACTGGGAATACCTGGGCCTTCGCCCTCGGCGCGTCCGTTGCGAAGTTTGTTGGATTCTTTGCATTGCCGCTGCTCTGGGCTTGGGGTCGTCATCAACGGCCCAGGACCTGGGGGCAAGCAGTTCGGCCAATCATAAGCGTAGTTGCAGTGATGGGTCTTGCTTTCGGTTCCGTGTTGGTATCGGAGAAGGGCTTGGATTTTGTAAGCGGCGTCGAGTCATCGCTCGTCCGAGGTGAGAATGGGAGCCTGTGGTCGCTATGGGCTCTTGGACCCGGGCCCGACGGCTGGATAGCGGCCATGTGGTTACCCGCTTTTCTCGTTGTGTACTTGGCGGTTGTGGTCGCGGTCCTGTTCCGCGCTGAGCGAAGTGATGCCACAGTCCTGCTGGCTGCCATGACTGGGGTGACGTGCGTCCTGATCGTACTCGATCCTTTTGCCAATCCCCAGTTCGTCATATGGGTACTTCCGCTTGCAATTGCGCTAACGTCGGTGGTGCGAAGCACCGTTGGCCTGGCAGCGACAGCGGTTATTGGCGCGCTAAATCTAGCCGCGTTTTGGATGTCGGAGGACCCGTCGATATGGTTGCTCAATGCAGTCCCTCAGATTCATGATCTCGACGGCGATCGCGTTACCCTTGCGGGCTTTGTGAACCTGCAGGCCGCAGAGCGAGTCGGGCTCCTGTACGCGGCCGGGGTATTGGCCTTCGGAGCTTGGGCGTTTCGCCTGGCGTGGAGAACTAAAGCGCGCTCAGAAACAGGAAGGTGGTGGCGTAACACGGCGATCGTGGTGAGCTTCGGAGGAGCCCTTCTCGCGGTTGGGTTTCTGGAGCTTACTTATCAACCAACTTTAGTGAAGGAGTACGCGAGGGCGCCGCAATACCCTCACGAACTCAAAAGGTTAAATATGTTTCCCGCCACCACCGTCTCCTGGTTATCGAGACCAGATGGCAAGCTTTGGGCATCGTGGGCCGAAGGACGGCTGACGGGCATACGTGATCAAACGGAGAATCCGACCACGATGCGGATCGTCGTGCGTGAGGCTCTGTCTCCAAGCGTTGAGAGTTCGACGGCCAGTCGTGCTACGCCGATTTCGGCTCGTGGAGTTCGCGAAGAGTTCAGGCTTGTAAGACCGTCACTAAAGACGCGGATGAAGCTGCTTCTCGGAAATTCAAGATTCGGGCACGATGGCGGGCCGAGGCTTCCTGAGATCTCCGTGTTCGCCGATCCTGGCTTCAAGACACGGCTCGAAACGAGGGCAACGGTCCAGAAGGAGACAAGCCCGGGATGGTTCATTGTCCTGGTTGATCAAATTGAAGAGAGACCAGCGGAGCTATATCGCGTCGAGGTGAGGGCACCGCTACAGGCAGGATGGGTGTGGGACGGTGCGAGCTCTGACGGGGTGGAGACGAGGCGGGCGCAGAGAAGTGGGAACGCCGTCACCCAGTGGCTCAACGTGTGGTCGCTGAAAGAGGCCCGGGGGAACGGGTCACCCGCGGTTCCCGGGACGATGAGGATTAGGAGCGACGCTCAAGTCGAACTTGTGGTGCATCCTCGACAGGGCCAGGATCCCGCCAAGGGTGTCACGGTCATCGTGCCGCCGGCAATGAGAAGGCCGGAATTACCAAGCGTGTTCCTCTCGTATGACCTCGAGGCAGAGCCTTGGTGGCGGGCAGCGCCATGGACGATTGTCGTCATACCCGCAACCTGCATGGCCTTCGTCTTGATCTTCTGCTTTACCGTGTGCCGACTCTCGCGCTGGGCATGGAACGGGCCAGACGACGTGATCTAAGCGTCTGCGTGATCTCCCCCGGACCTCCCTGGAGGCCAGGAGGCGTGGAGCAATCAGCCGCCCGATTGGTGCGTTACCTCGACCACTGGAGGATTGACTGGTCGATGATCTGCCAGGGTACCGACCCTGATCCCCCTGCGAGATTCATATTCATGCGATCGCTGGGCGGGGGACCCATGGCTAGGGTCGTCTTTGGCTGCAGAGCGTCTTGGCGAGCCGTAAGAATGAAGCCGGACGTCATACATGTCCATGGCGCGGAGTACGGGTGGGCGATAGGTCTGGTGCTCGCGTTGGGTCGACTATCCAGTGGCACTCGCGGCGATCGGAGAGACCGGAAACCCCGTCACGTGTTCGTGACTTGTCACGGAAGTCTCAGGGCAGCGCTACAGGCCAGGCGACCGAGGCTCTCGAGGAAGAGCGCATTCGTAATTTGGATCGCTTGCAGGGTCGTCGCCCTCTTTGAATCGCGCGTACTTAGGTTGGCCACGTCAATCGCCTGCGTTTCAGCCAGGGTCCAGGAAGATGTGCATGCTCTATATAAAGTCCCTTTAACTAAGACATGCGTTATTCCTAATGCCGTTACGAACCTGCCGGTTGCTCATCGCGAGGCGAGTCGCAGACAAGGACTGTTACTGTGGGTTGGGCGGGATACTTTAGACAAGGACCTAGATGCAGCCCTAGCCGTCTTCCGAAGAATAAGAGCGGCATGGCCCTCGGCCGAGCTACTGGTCGTTGGCCCAGATGCCCGCGCTCCCGCCGAAGGCGTTACATTCACCGGAGCTCAACGAGAGAATCAACTCGGCAGCCTGTACTGCGAGGCGTCGATTCTTATTAGCACGTCCCTCTACGAGGCAGATCCCCTTTGTGTAAAGGAGGCTATGACACACGGAACGCCCGTCATCGTCACGGAGGCAGCGAGTGCGGCCGTTGAAGATGGTGTCAATGGAGTCATCTGCCGGTTGGGGCTAGACACCAACGCTGGTCGGGACGAGTTTACACAAAAGATTATCGATGTCATGTCCTCAGACAAATTGCGGCGGCGACTGGCGGCTGGAGCACTAAAAAGCAGCAACGACTTTACGATCCAGAAAGAAGAAATGGCATATAGGATGATGTACTCTCGCGCTGTCCGAGCGGGACTGGAGTGCGTGCGAGTTCTTTCAGATGGCATCTGAGTCCGCAGGTGGAGGCGCCGACGAGAGTGGAGGATAGGCACCCTAGACCGTCGTCCGGACCGACGACACTGCGCGGCCGCGATTTCATCCACCGCATTCCTCGAGCGCCGGTGGTGGATCGGATCGAGCAGCTGATGAAAGTGGCTCGGGGGCGTCGGGTGATCGACGTCGGTTTCGTTGACGTAGGACTAATGGCCGCGAAGACCGATCAGGGCACATGGCTGCATCGGCGCCTCTCTGAGGTCGCTGCGGAGTTAGTCGGAATCGATATCGACGAGGCGGGCGTCCGTGTAGCACGGCGCATGGGATTTGAGGCACACGTCGCGGACTGCCAGGAGGCAGAGGCTCTCGCCCGCTTGCATCTCAAGCCCGCAGACATTGTCGTTGCAGGCGAACTAATTGAGCACCTCGACCGACCTGGAGATTTTCTCCAAGCAATCCGGTGCCTCACGGGCTCAAGTGGATTGCTCGCGCTTAGCACGCCAAATGCCATGGCACTGACAAACTTTGTCGTGTCGGTGTTCCGGCGCGAGATAGTCAACCCGGATCATGTTGCGTGGTATTCGAGGCAGACCATCCTTACCTTGCTCGCACGTCATGGCTGGTCGCCAGAGGGTTTCGCGTATTACGCGCTTCCGAACCAGAACACAAATCCCGACCTTCGCGTGACGGAGCAATTCCTCGTAAGAACCTGGAACGCGTGTCGGATGCCCATGCGTGGCATCTATGGATTCTGGCCCTCCTTGGCCGATGGGATGGTCATTCTCGCGTTGCCTGGCCAGAAAGTACCTGCTGGGTCTCATAGGGGCATTTCGGCCTAGGGGCGTCGTTATCCGCCGCTAGGTTGCCAGCGCCCAAGGCGAAGACAGGCGCTTCGCGCGTTCTCCAGAAGGCGCATGAGTTCCGTGCTTGTCTGGCCTGCGTTCGTAGCGAGCGCATATTGCAACTCAATCGCGATCCTCTCCGGCTGTCCGAAAACCTGGCCGGACCGGTCGAGTGCTTCCTCGCCGGCACGTACGGCCTCATCGACTGATTGTCGAAATGACTCTCTCTCCCCGGCCTGGGTCTCTTCGAAGGCGTCGCGAAGAGCGGGGCACGCCACTCCCCTTTTTTCATGGGGAACCGGAGCAGGGCGATCTGAACCTCCATCCGATGTCCAGAGATAGACGGCGACGGCGACGGCTACGAATACCCCCGCCAGGACTGCCATCGTCGGGCGGTATTGAGGCCTGAAAAGCCGGACGCGGAAAAATCGTCGCGCATACTTCCGAGTCCGCGAATCGCGCTTTCGGTCGTCAGGCGGCCCTGTGGTCACGTGGGAGCTTCGCTCGGACGCGGGAGCGAACAAGATAGACGGCCAGGGCAGCAAGCGTCAATCCACTGAGCGCGTAGCCCAGTAGTTGTACTCCCGCGAGCGGTCTCCACAGGGCCTCCTCGACCTCTGGAACTGGGAAAGCAGCGACCGCCCCGAGATCGCACCTCGCCTTCCGACTGTCGAGCCTCCATCCGTCGCTGCACCGATCTGTCGTCGATACGAATTCCCCTCTTCTGGGCGTCACCCGCCGCGCCCCGGGAAGCGATCGAGCTAGCAACGGAAGGCCGCCGTCTACCGGGGATACTAAAGACGGGCTTGGGTAGAAACGGCTACCGGCCTCAGGTTCGTCCCTCGATCCGAACAGCTTCGAGGGGTTGGTTATTGGGGCTCCGTCCTCGAGGCCTAAGACCTGGCCCCGCCACGCCCGATTCTCGAAGAGCATGATTCCGTTGCCCGTGTAGACGGGCATGAGATCCGGTTGGCGTCTCAGGAACTGGTACTGCCACCAATCGGCCTCCCTCATCCAGGCGACGAAGCGAACTCCCAGAGGGGCGACGAGATGCCCGAGCGCTCTGACCTTGGCCCGGTGCGCCAGGAGGTTCGCGACGTAGCGGGAGAAGGGGTCGGGCGACTGCGGCGCGACGCTCTTGAAGCCAGCCTCATCACCGGCAAGCACCTCGCGCGAGAAGAACGAGGGCGCCGGGTTTGCAACGATCCTGCCGTCCGAGAAGCTCCAGACGGCGTAGAGGTGCCACGGGAAAACCAGCAGCCGGCCCTCGCCACGAGTCGCCATGATGCGGTTGGCCGCCGACCACTCCGAGGGATACCGGCTGAGCTGCACTTGGCCAGCGAAGCCCCAGAAGATTGGATACCCGTAGCCCAACACTATGGTCGTCGCCGCCGCGGCTGCAAGCACGGCGAGAGTCCTGATGCGGCGGGTCGTACTTCGAACCATGGTCTCGAGTCCTGCCGCTCCGAAGATCGCGTACCCGAGGACTACAAGCGCAAGGAATTTTTGCGGCTCCCGGTACGCGCCGAAGAAAGGGAGGTGGGCGTAGAACCAACGGAACGCTTCTCCGGTCCCCGGAAACGACGAGCCGGCAGCCAGCAACAACCCCGCGACGGCCGCGAGGAAGAGCGCGATGGCGAATCTGCCCACATCGTGTCGCGCGATTAGGTTGACCGCGCCGAGGACGGCAAGTCCGAGAATCGGAATAAGCAGGAGGTAGAGGCCGGGATGGCGCTCAGGGCCGGTTGTGAATTCGTCTCGCCAGAAGCCGTCCATTCCGATGAGAGTCGGAAGCACTGGGTAGCCTCGCGGCCGGGACTCGTAGACCGTGAGGTCGGCCGCGCCGACGTCGGGGCCCGGTCGGCTGAACACGGCCGGGAGCAGCCAGTACGCGGAAGCGAGCGCGCCGACCAGAACGGCGACAGCTCCGAGTGCGAGTCCGATTCGGGACCACGTGACGAGCGCAGCAACGAGCACGAGGAGGACGTACATCCCTGCAACGTGCAGGCTGATCGCTCCAAGCACGAGGATCCAGATTCCGGAAACAACCGCAGCCCGTCTGGAGGACGTCTGCACGAGGTCAAAGAGCGGCGCGAGCGCCCACGGGAGCAGTGAGTAGCCGAGCAGAAAGAAGAGATGGCCGGCCAGGTAGCGGTCGTACGTGAACGGATTGACCACGAACAGCGTCCCTCCGTAGACGGCGGCAAGAGCCGAGACAGCGAGGCGCCGCCGGACGAGGCGGTAGACGCCGATTCCTCCGAGGACGGCTGGTGCAACGAGATAGAGCTTGTCCGGGAGCGTCGTCACGAGCTCACGGAGCGCCGTGTGCAGTGCGTACAACGGGACTCCGTTGCCGACATCTCCTGAACTCGGCAGCGGAAAGACTGAGAAGTCGGGGAACTGCGGTCCGGACGGATAGTCCAACAACAGGAGGTAGCCGCGCCCGAGGAGCGGGCCTGCGATCAGGACGGCGAGGAGGCAAAACCAGCCGGCTGCCAAAGCCAGCGTCATCCGAGGCCGGGCGGGCATCGCTGGAACTTAGGCTAAGCCACGGAGAGGAACTTGGCGG
>Ga0307278_10001962_pt1 | contig 10169 bp, 12 predicted proteins | sample ER_DNA_117_FD_194482 | JGI IMG/M metagenome (GOLD analysis project Ga0307278, IMG submission 194482) | Bulk soil microbial communities from the East River watershed near Crested Butte, Colorado, United States - ER_DNA_117 | ecosystem: Environmental > Terrestrial > Soil > Floodplain | place...
CCGCTTTCGAGACGGCCTGCCACAGCACCAGGAACGCAGCAATCGAAACGGCCGCCGCGACGCTCGGCGCTAGGCGCGTGACGATCCCTCCGCCCGCAGCGGACACGGTGTAGTCCTAACACGTTTTTGGACGTTATGTGCGCAAACCGAGCCGTTGTTCGCATTGAGAACAGCCTGGATGAGCGGCGAGCCCCGCTCGACGTCCACTCGCGCTGCGTAGCACGAAAAAGGTCTTCCCCATTCTCAGTGAACAGCTCGGCTGCAAGAAGATGCAGTCGCCAGCGACGACTCATCAAATGGAGCGCTGCGCGGATTCAACGGCGTGCGTCCACCGTCGACGGGGGTCAGCGCGTCCACGGTCCGATGGTGTCGGGCAGACCTCCCCTTTGAAGCCTTCGCGCCCGCGGCGCCGCGGACGGAACCGGCGCGACGGGTGGTCCGGACCAGCACGGCGGCCGAGACCGACTTCTCGCCGGGCCTGGCAGCGACGTCGTGCACGCGATGGATGCGGCGCGACACGATCGCCTGCGGCGCTGGACGCGATCTCGTCTACGCCGAGCGCGTCGACCGCATCGCTCACGACTGCGAGCGGATTCGCCGCAGTGGCCGACGGACGTAGCTGGGTCGCTACGGCCGTATTAGCGACTGGCGAATTCACTGGCGAACTGGACATAACATCCCTGCAAATCGCACTTTTAGTCCCGTCTCGAAAACCGTTTCGGGCCGTTAGGTCCGACGAGGGTTCAAATCCCTCCCCCTCCGCTTCCGCTCAATGAATGCGCCTGCGCAGATGGCGAACCAAGCCCCAAGCGGACGTTCTCTGCGTCACCCCGTTTCTCTAGCGACAGACGCGCAGAGCGGCGCCCGCTCATCGCGCTCGCAAAGGACGAGCCTGCACCCCAGGCATCTGTCCCAAGGGTCAGCGTTCTGCGGCCGCCCGGATGACGGCGTAGATCGCCCGACGGATTCGTTCGGCGGCCTCCTCGCGATCCGGCTGACCGGCGTCGAGCCACGCGGTCACGGCTTCGATCGCGACAACGGGGACGAGCTGAGCGGCCCAGCGCGCCCAGCGGGGATCATGGATGACGTGGGCGAGGTGGCGGTCCGTCAGGGCGATCGCCTCGGCCCCAAATCGATCCATCTCCTCCTTGAACGCCGGCTCCCTCGCGGCGTGGTGAAAGAGGAGGCGAAAGGCAGCCGGGTCGTCGGCCGCCGCGACCAGGAGCGCGTCGATGCTCGCCTCGGTGAACTCCGGCGCGCCGGTGGCGGCGTCGAAGCGCTCCTTCGCCCGGTTGAGTACCGAGCGATAGAGATCGGCCTTGGATTCGAAGTGTCGGTAGAGGATCGCCCGGGTGACTCCCGCCTCGTCTGCAATGTCCTCGAGGCTCGTGGCCGCAAACCCCGTGCGGGCGAAGGCGGACGTCGCGGCCGCGAGGATCTGCTCGCGACGCTCTCGGCGGCCGAGGCGCGGCGTCACCGCGCTGACGACGGACCGCCGCGGGTCCGGCTTGTGCAAAGAGGGCCTTCCCATAGATCAATGCTCATGTTAAACTTCTGTTAGTACACTGATTAGTGTATCTCATTATGTATACTACCGGCTACATGCACCGGATCAACTCCCGCACAAGCCAGGGCGTCCGGACCGGCCCGATGGGGCGCGTCGCACGCCTGCTCCTGGCCGGATTCGCGGGGTATGCCCTCTATTCGATCGTCGACGAGGGCGGCCCCGCATCGTTCCGGAGTACCTCAGTCCTGAGCGAGGCGAGCGTCTGGGTCCTGCACGCGGTCATGCTCATCCTGTTCTTGCACCTCGTCGGGTACCTCTCCGCCACCGCAGCAGGCAAGGACGCCGCCTGGCGCTGGCAATTGATCGCGCTCTGGGTCCTCGCGAGCGCGCTCCTCGCGGCAGGGCTGATTGGCCAGCTCGCCTTCGATGCCACGTGGGGCTCGCCGCTGTCCGATCTCGTCTGGAGCTTCGACGCCCTCATGCTCGTCGAGACGATCGCCGCGTTGCTGTTCGCGATCGTCCTCGGAACACCGGGCTGCGAGATCGGCGTCTGGCCCGAGTTGATCGCCCGCGCACGCGGGACCCGCTTCGAGCCGGCGCAGTGGCCGGCCTGCCTCGTCGGCCTCCACTACCTCGACGAATGGGAGGCAAGCCATCACCCGAGTAGCACGAACACCCGGCGCCCGACGAGTGCGCTCTAGAACAATCGACTAGGCGGAAAGGAGGAAAGATGTCAGACGCAAACGTGCAGCCGCAGCCGCAGCAGCCGCCGCGGCCCGATCCCGCGCTCAAACGCCTAGATCGGTCTGTGGGGAACTGGGATATGACTGGACGCACCTTCGACTCTGAAGTCGACAACGTGACCGGGCGGACCACATTCGAGTGGCTTCCGGGCCCTTCTTCCTCCAGCAGCGGATCACGCTCGATTTCGCAGGCTTCGAGATCCAGGGCCTGGAGGTGATCGGTTACGACCCACCGAGCAGCACGTTCCCGTCGACGGTCTTTCCCGGCATGATGGGAACTCCGATCCCCTATCGCTGGGAAATCGAGGGCGACGAGTTGACGATCACGACCGAGGTGCTCGGGGCGACGTTCCGGGGAAAGTGGAGCGAGGACGGCAAGGCCTTCTCAGGCAGCTGGAGGCCAGACGAGGGCCGGGAAGGGACCGGGAACGTGGCCTACGACATCTCCGGCACGCGAGCGAGCTAAGCCTCGGTTTAGGCGGGAGAGGCGCACGCCGACGCTGAAGTTCGACGCATGACAGCTCTCAAGGAAGAAGCAATTCGAACCGGGCGAAGCCCCCTAGGATGGGGCTGTGCCCAAGGTCTACGACGCCGAATCGCCCTCGTCGGAGCAAGACCGTGGCTTGAATGAGCGCCAACGCGTTCCGGCGGAGATCCGCACTGTCTCCTTCCCGCTGTCGGTTCGCGGCTACGACCGCCGGGCCGTCGATGCCTACATCACTCGCGTCAATCGGCTCATCGCGGAGCTCGAAGCCACCCGCTCGCCGCAGGCCGCGGTCACACACGCGCTCGAGCAGGTCGAGGAAGAGAGGGCCGCGATCCTCGCGAAGGCCCGGCAGGCGGCGGAAGAGATGACTGCTCGCGCGCAGCAGAAGGCGGAGGAGATGACCGCCCGGGCGCGAGCCGAAGCGGCGGACATCGTCGTCAACGCCAGCGCCGAAGCGGATCGCACGAGAAACCAGGCGGATGAGCACGTCGCGAAGGCAAGAACTGAGGCGGAGGAGATCGTCGCCAAGTCGCGCACGGACGCAGCGGAGCAGCTCCGACGCTCACAAGAAGAGGTCGTGGCTCTTCGCGAAGAAGCGCAGACCTGGCTGCACGAGCTCCGCATCGACACCGAAGCCGTCTGGGGCGAGCGGCGCAAGTTACTCGAGGATCTTCGCGAGGTCGCCGCGCGACTCCAGAATGCAGCCTCACACGCCGTTTCCGAGGCGGCTCCGGCGGCGCGACGAGCTGCGCACCGTTCGTGGGCGTCCCAACCGCCGAAACAAGAGCGTCATCCAAGATGACGATCACCTTCTTGAGCGGCACGGCCAGCGGCGAGCTTCCGGCCTACATCGCGGGACCCGTGATCGACAAAGCGTCGACGGTCGAGATCGAGTTCGGTACAGGCGATGTTCTCCGGCTGCCGACGTTCGGGGGGCGGCGGCATCGCTCGGGCACGTTCGCTTCTTTGCGGCACAACTCCCGGCAACCATCCCAATGCCCTTGCCCGGTGCAGGCACCCACAAAGGGCGCAGCTTCATCAACACGCTCGCCGGGCTCGACAGCGACGGGAACGTCGTTGCATGCCTCGCCGCACGGACGGCCGTGGACGGTGTCTCACCACTCTCGGACTGCCAATAACTCGGGGGACATTCCCGGACGCCGGCGCACGTGGCACGCCGGTCGCCCGTCGGCAGGGGATCGTCGCGAAACTTCGGCGACGATCCCGCCCCGCGGGCCGGTTCGGGCGTCAGGAGAGCGCGCGCTCTAGGGCGGCTCGATCGGTCGGCGAACCGTGGGTCGGCAGGACGTGCTCGATCGGACGCTCAAGTAGCGGGCGCAATCCCTCGACCACCTGCTCCCGCGTCACGCCCTCGGCTAGCCAGCTCTCCAGGAGCTCGATACCGTGGCCGCGGTCGATGAGCGTGTCGCCGATGGCGACAGCGCCATGGCCCTCGACCCAGAGCAGGACGTCGTAGGGCGGCTCCCGCCCGGGGAACGCCTCGACTCCGAAGGGCAGCCGGTCGCCTGCCGAGAACAGCTGCGCCGCCATGCGCATGCCCGTGCCGTCATCGTCGGGGGGCGGCGCGAACACCGACGCGCCCATGCTCTTCGAGAGGCTGCGGGCGTCACGCTCGTGCCATGGGTTCGTCAGAACAATGACCGTCTCGCGGTTGGCTGCGAGGTCGAGGATCGGCGCCGGCGGGGTGGTCGGGTCGATCAGCAGCAGCCTCTCGCCGTCGTCGACTGCGTACGACGAGACCTCCGGCCCCCAGTCGCGACCCGCGGCGTCGTCCTCCACCGTCCACTCGGGGTGCCTGGCCTCCCACCACCACAGACCTCTCTGCAACTCCGGCACGGCGGCATGCTAAGCGAATGAAGGCAGTCGCCGGCCGTCGTCGGGTGACATTCCCGAACACTGGCCGACCCGACGTTCTGCACATCCTTAGAGCTGTGAAATCAGGCCCGGGAGGCATGCGGACGGCGACCCCGTGCTAGTGGTCGAGGCGGTCTAGGCCCAGCACGGATCGGCCGCGCCTGCCACCCCACGGCAATTAGGATCGGCGGCTCGCTGAAAGGACGCTCATGGACACGTACCACACGGTTCTCTACCTGCACCTGCTCTCGATGCTCGCGGGGTTCGCCGCCGCCTCGATCGTAGCCCTCTGCCTGATCCGCCTGCGGGCGGCGCAGACGGTCGCAGAGGCGGTGCCGTGGGGGATGCTCGCGGGGAAGATCGGGATGGTGTTCCCCCTGGTGCTCGTCGGCTTCTTCGCCACCGGCGCGTACATGACGGACGAAGTGTGGATGTGGGACACGGGCTGGGTCGACGTCGGGATCGTCTCGCTCGCGATCATCGCGATCCAGGGACTGCTGGTAGCCAAGGGCCGCGCGAAACTACTTCAGACGGCGTTGAGGGAGAACGGCCCTGGACCCCTCGGCGAACCCGCACGACGACGGACGCACGATCCGGCGCTGTGGGTCACCGCGCTCAGCAATCCTGCGCTCGTTCTCGGCGTCGCCTGGGTGATGACACAGAAGCCGAGCACCACGGGCGCGATCGCCGGAGTGCTCGTCGCGTATGCGATCGGCGCCGGCGTCGCGCTGCTCTTCGCTAGGTCAAACGCCCCTTAGCAGCCCCTCGCCTTCGTTACCGCGCCTGTCCTGGACGAGGTCGGGCACGCCTCCGCGAATGAGATCGCGGGGCGGATTCATTCCGCCCTCGCTTCCACACCACTCATCGACTCCCAGGGCTCAATCACCGTGTCGGCGAGCGTAGGAGTATTCGTCGCCCAGGCGGGCACCGCCGGATCAGCACGGTCGATGCTCCAGCGCGCCGACGAAGCGATGTACGACCTCAAGCGCCTGGGCTCGACACCGATCGATCGGCCCCGGGCAGCCACGATCCCCACACTGGCTAACGCAACAGGAGCCGGCTGATAAGGCGGTGTCTGTCCCTCTCGGTCGCTGACTGATTTCCGCCCGAGAGCTACTGGGAGTAGCCTTCGGTCACCTCGCCGTTGTGTGCGGCAAATGCAGCCAGAACCTCGTCCTTCTCCTGCTCGGGCACCTTGAAGAAGTCAAGCGTTCGCCCAAGTTCAGCCGCGACTTCGTCGAACTCGGCGGGAGAGATCTTGAGTTCGCGATGGGCTTCTTCCAAGCCGAGAGTAGTACTACCGGGTTTCGTGGCTGCATATTGCTGGGGTCCGCCGGCAACGTTGCAGACCCACAGGGTGCGCATGAATTTGAGGCCTGGAAGTCTGCCCAGATTGTTGGTGTGCCAATCCCGGAGGGCAGGGTTGTCCGATTTCTGGCCTACGATCGGGTTTTGCACGACCGCTTCGCTGAAGTGGTCGACCACTGCTGCGATGGCGAATGCGCCACCGAGCCGTTCGTACAGACTCGATTCCGTCATTTCTTGCCTCCTGGACGGTTCATTCCATCGGTGGGAGGACATCACGCGCTGCCTACTACTACGCCGAACCGCCTCGGCTCGGATTCCACCTCGTTGCTTGGATTGGCGCATCCTCCTGCGGGCCGTTTCGTGACCTAGGCAGGCCTGGCCACCGCGCTCAGCTCAGCGCCCTGACCGTTCGGGGACATTCCCGAAGAGCAGTCGCCCAGGCGAGGTTTCGCAAAAGCCGTCCGGCCGTCAGACGTGGGCAAGTACGCTGTCTAGCGGCCGAGGTGCTTGGGCGAGATCGAGCGCATCGACAAGTAGGCGCGCATAGCGGATGTTCCGGCGATCGGCGCTGCCCATGAAGCGCCGCAGCTGCGCTTCGATTCTCCGCCCTCGCCATGCCGGCTGCTTCTGGAAGGTGCGGAAGGATCCAAGGTCGCCTTGAGAGTCAAGAACCGCTTCGACAGAGGTGGGTCCGAGAGCGCGAATTAGCTCCTCCTCCAGGTCCGCGACACAAACGTAGAAACCAAGCCGTTCCATATCGGCGCGAGTGAGGACGGAGCCGAGGCCGGCGCGCTCGAGACTGCGCCGGAATACTTTCTCTTCGCCCGCGTCACAGAGACCGGCCAGCCTTGCGTCCGACCCCTTTGGACCGAACCGAGTCAGGAAGCGCTCGATCGCCTGCGCACCTCCGATCGGCACGATCAAAATGCCCTCGCTGTCGAGATTCCGCCCGCGACGCACAGCGAGGGTCTCGAGCGCGATCTGGTCGCTGATTCCTTCAACGAGCACGATCGCACGTGCGTCGCCCACCCTCGCAAGCGCCCGCCCCGTCGCCCGCGGACCTCCATCAGGCAAGGCTTCGAACCGCACGCGTGCCCGCATTCGCTTCCGATTTCTGTCGGCCAAGCCGCCTTTCATCCGGCTTCCGGAGCATCTCGATGATTGCGCAGCTGACGCTGAAGAGCAGAGCGGCACGGCACAAGATGACTCGATCGCCGAAAGCTCGTCCACATCACATATTTTCGCATCCCCCATCTCCTCCGGCTCGCAATGGAGGAGGCGGGCGGTCGAGCAAGCACGTCTTGAAGCCGGGCCGACTGGTTCAGCGACTAACTCGCGCAAGCCGGCTTCATTGACGGAGACGCCATCGATATTCCACGAAACATGGGCTGTGCTAGGCCCTGCCCCGCACACTCTTCTCGCGCGGGAATGCGCCAGCGACTCGGTCGTCTCGTAAGCGGCCGCAGACGAATCCGGTTCAATCGGCGGCAACGGATGGCGATCGAGCGATCAAACCGTCCTGTAGCCGATGCGCGGATAACAGCGACCGCACGGCGGCTCCTCGACGCATCGACGCTCTGCGCGATCGCAACGGTCACCCCCGCGGGCAGCGCCCACCTCAACACCGCCTACTTCGCTTGGAGCCGCGACTTCGACATCGTCTGGCTGTCCGAGCGGCGCGCCAGACACTCGCGCAACCTCCACGCGAACAAGTCTGTCGCGATCGTCGTCTACGACTCGGCCCAGACGTGGGGCAAGCCCGACAGAGGTATCCAGCTCTTCGGCTCGGCGCGTGAGGTCCAGGGCAAAAACGCCAACCAAGCGGAGACCCTCTACACGAAGCGCTTTCCCGACTTCACCGAGGCCGATCTCAGCGCCTACGGCTTGTACGTCTTCAGGCCGCGCCGCCTCAAGCTCTTCGACGAGCGCGCACTTGGTGCCGCCACGTTCGTGACCGCGCGCCTCACTCGCCACAGGCGGCTCGCATGGGAACGGACCGAGATCTACCGTTCCGCCAGGTAACCAAAGCCGATCGGGACCAGCGGCGCTCGTCGGCCTAACACTCCTTCGATTGATGGAGCGGTCGCCTCGAGACCGAGGCGACCGCTCCAATTGCCGTTCAGCAGGGTAGAGTGCTCTAGGCGGTGGGCTCGAGTGCGGTCGGCGTCGCCGGCAATCGCGACTCGCGGGCGGGCAGGAAGCGGAGCACGACGACCGCCGTGGCGACTGCCAGCGCTGCCGCGACGACGAGGCCGATGCCCATCGCCTGGGTGAAGGCGTCGCCAGCCGTGGCGAGCAAGCTGGAGGCGGCATCGGGTGGTAGCTGGCCGGCGATCGCACTGGCCGCGCCGACCGAGTCCTCCGCTGTGGCCTGCTGCTCGGTGGGCAGGCCGAGGAGCGAGCCGTCAACGTCGCTCGAGTAGAGGGAGCTGACGAGCGAGCCGATCACGGCGACGCCGAGTGCTCCCGAGACCATGCGTGCGACGGTATTGGTGGCCGAGGCGACGCCTGACTTGGCAGCCGGCACCGCGCCTACGACCGCGTTCGTGGCCGGGGCCATGACCCAGCCCATCGCCAGGGCGAGGCCGAAGAACCAGAGGGCCAGAGCGAGCGCTCCGGTCTCCGGCTCCCAGAGTGTGGTCAGTGCCAGGATGATCGCGAGGCCACTCAGACCGACAGCGACGACGCGAGAGATGCCGAGCCGCTCAGCGGCCTTGCTCGACGAGCCCGCGCCCATCATCAACCCGAGCGCGATCGGGCTCATGATTGCGCCTGCCTCGATTGCGCTGTAACTGTGGACGAACTGCAGGTACTGGGTCAGCGCGAAGATCGCACCGAGCAGGGCGAAGAAGGCGACGCTGACTGCCGCCGTACCGACGCTGAAGCTGGCGCTGCGGAAGAAGCCGAGGTCGAGCATCGGCTCTTCGATGCGACGCTCCCACCACAAGAAGGCGCCGAGCAGCACGACGGACGCCGCGAGAAGCCCGAGGATGAGACTGGATGTCCAGCCCTGCGCGGGGGCTTCGATGATGGCGTACACGAGGATGCTGAAGCCGGCGGTGGAGAGCGCAGCGCCGAGCAGGTCGAACGAGCCGGGGCGGGGATCGCGGCTCTCGGGCACGTAGCGGATGCCGAGAAGCAGCGCGGCGGCCGCGAACGGCACGTTGACCATGAAGACGGACGACCAGTCGAACCACTCGAGCAGGAGCCCGCCGGTCAGCGGGCCGAGCCCGATCCCGACCGCCGCCAGCGCGGCCCAGATCGCGATCGCCTTACCCCGCTCCTTGCCGGTGAACAGGTTGGCGATGACGGAGAGGGTGGCGGGCATGATCAGCGCCGCACCCACGCCCATGGCCGCACGCACGGCGATCACCTGGTCGGCGGAGTCGGCGACGAGGGCGCCGAGGCTGGCGAGACCGAAGATCGACACCCCGGCCTGGAGTGCGCGCTTGCGCCCGAAGCGATCGCCGAGCACGCCGAACACGAGCAGCAGGCCGGCGAAGACGAGCAAGTAGGAGTCGACCATCCACTGGAGCTTCGAGGCGGAGGCGTTGAATTCAGCCTGCAGGGTCGGCAGGGCGACGTTGAGAATCGTGTTGTCGAGTCCGATGATGAACAGGCTCAGCGAAAGCACCGCGAGCGTCTTCCAACGGCGAGCGTAGTGGACGGGATCGATCGTCATGAGGCTGTGCTCCTTTCAGGAACGAGGGACTCGCGCATGGCACTGCCGAAGCCGAGGCCTCGACCGGCCGCATACGCGAAGGGGTGGTAGAAGGCATCGAGGGCGTGGGCGCCCGCGATGTTGATGTGGAACTCCTCGTCGAGGTTCTGGTCGGCGACCGCAAGCGTCACCCGGTCGGCGGCCTTACTCCAGAAAAGCGAGACCGCGAGGCCGTCGCCCTCCCGGCTCGCGAGTTCCTTCCAGTCGTTGGTGGCGATGGTCACGCGCAACCTCCCTTGATCCGTTGATTCGTTCTGTTGGGAGGGATCGTCCGCGGCGCCTGGGTGGGCTGTCTTCACCCGGAGACGAGATCACCCTGGGTGAAATTGATACCTGGCGCTGTACGCTTCGTTGTCATGTCGACGTACACGTCGACGGAGGTCGAGGAGGCTGCGCGCCCACTCATCCAGTCGAAGCTCGAGGCTCCCGTCCCACGTCAGCGCGTCTCTCGCCGCGAGCTTCTCGAGCTCTGCGCAGGCGCGCCGCGCAAGCTGACGCTGATCCGCGCCCCCGCCGGGTGGGGAAAGT
>Ga0307278_10001963_pt1 | contig 10168 bp, 11 predicted proteins | sample ER_DNA_117_FD_194482 | JGI IMG/M metagenome (GOLD analysis project Ga0307278, IMG submission 194482) | Bulk soil microbial communities from the East River watershed near Crested Butte, Colorado, United States - ER_DNA_117 | ecosystem: Environmental > Terrestrial > Soil > Floodplain | place...
GGACGTCGCCCGCAGCGCGCGCCCCAGCTGGGTGCGATTCAGCAGCAGGTGCAGCGCGAGCAGGACCAGCACGCTCGTCACGAAGGTCAGCAGCGGAAACCAGCCGATCCCGATGTGGTCCCCGATGCGGATGCTGCTCGTCTCCAGGCTGCCGGCGTCGAGGCCGCGCGAGTCCGCCGAGAAGGCCTCCTGGAGGACGTTCTGCAGGACGATGGCCACGCCGAAGGTCGCCAGCAGCGGCGCGAGCTCGGTGTGCAGGGCGAAGTTGATGATCCCCGCCTGCAGGACCCAGCCCACCACGAACATCACGGGGATGACGATCGCGAGGGTCGCGAGCGGCGACAGCCCGGTGTGCTCGACGAGCAGCAGCGAGATGAAGGCGGCCAGGACGCTGAGGTCGCCGTGGGCGAGGTTGACCACGCGCATGACGCCGAAGACGAGCGACAGGCCGGCGGCGAAGAGCGCGTAGAGTCCGCCGAGCAGGATCCCCTGGATGACGGTGTTGACCCAGGTCACGCCGCGATCCCGAAGTAGGCCTCGACGATCCGCTCGCGCGTGAAGTCCTGCGGGCGCCCGGCCAGCGAGACGCGCCCCTCCAGCAGGCAGGAGATGTGGCCGGCGATCTTCAGCGCCTGGCCGATGTCCTGCTCGACGAGCACGAGCGTCGTGCCCTCGGCCATGATCGAGGGCAGCGCGTCGTAGAGGCGCTTGACGGCAACCGGCGCCAGGCCCAGCGACACCTCGTCGAGCAGCAGCAGCCGCGGGTTGGCCATCAGGGCGCGCCCAATGGCGAGTGCCTGCTGCTCGCCGCCGGAGAGCATCCAGCCGCGGCTGCCCGCGCGCTCGGCGAGGAACGGGAAGAGTTCGAAGACCCGCTGCACTCTCCACGGCCCGGGCCGCTTGGGGTAGCCGCCGATGAGCAGGTTCTCGGTCACCGACAGGCTGGGGAAGATCCGGCGCCCCTCAGGCACCAGCGAGATGCCCAGCCGCGTGCGGACGTTGGCCCGCAGGTCGGCGACCGAGCGCCCGTCGAAGCGCACGTCGCCGGCGCTCGGGCGCAGCAGCCCGGCGATGCTGTCCAGCAGCGTCGACTTGCCGGCGCCGTTGGCGCCGATGACGGCGACGGTCTCCCCCTCCTCCACGGCGAGGGTCACCTCGTAGAGCGCCTGGAAGTCGCCGTAGTGGCAGGACAGCCCGTCGACCTCGAGCAGGCTCACAGCGGGTCCTCGCCGAGGTAGACGTCGCGCAGCTCGGGGCTGGCCATGACCTCGCGTGGATCGCCGTCCAGGAGCTTGCGCCCGCCGGCGATGGCCACGAGGCGGTCCACGACGGACAGCAGCGCGTGGACGATGTGCTCGATCCACACGATGGCCACGCCGGTCGCTCGCAGGTCGGCGACGGTGGCGACGAGTGCCTCGAGCTCGGGCTCGGTGAGCCCGCCGCCGAGCTCGTCGAGGAGCAGGACGTCGGGCGCGGTCGCCCACGCCCGTGCGAGCTCGAGCTGCTTGCGCTGCAGGAGGGTCAGCGAGCCGGCAAGGGCGTTCGCGCGCGGCGTCAGGCGCGTGCTCTCGAGCGTCTGCGCCGCCAGCGCCTCGCGCGCCTGGCCGCTCGCGCTCGCGCCATAGGTCGCCGCGACGAGCACGTTCTCGTAGACGGTCATGCCGCCGAAGGGGCGTGGCACCTGGAACGTACGCGCGATCCCCGCGCGGCAGTGGCGATGGGGCTTGGAGCGGGTGACGTCGCGCCCGCGGTGCAGGATGCGGCCACGGTCGGGCTGCAGGCTGCCCGCCGTCAGGTTGAGCATCGTGGTCTTGCCGGCGCCGTTGGGGCCGACGACGCCGACAGCTTCGCCCTCCTCGATCGCGAGATCGAAGTCCGCGATCACGACGAGGGAGCCGAATGCCTTGGAGACTCCTTCGAGCTCGAGGACCGTCGCCACGGACGCGGTTGTACCGGATGCTCAGATCAGCCGATCGCGGCCAGCTTGCCGCCGAGCGGCACGTCCGGCAGCTGCTTGTTGGTCACGATGCTCAGCTCCCACGGGTACTGCTGGCCCTTGACCCACTGGCCGCCGACGAGCTTGGTCTTGGAGACATTGGCCACGGGGTTCTGCTCCTGGCCGGCGCTCCAGCCGATGTTGCCGACGATCGTGTCGAGCTTGGTCGCCTTGATCGCGTCGGCCACGGACTTGGGGTCGTCGACGTCCTTGGCGCGCTTGAACACGTCGACCGCCACCTCGAACAGCGCGTGCACGAAGCCGACCGGCTGCGTCCACTGCTTGTTGGTCGCCTTCTCGTAGGCGGCGGCGAGGTCCGCGGCGGACTGCCCGGTCAGCGAGGACTTGAACGGGTGCTTGTTGCTCCACCACACCTCGGTGGCGAGACCGTCGGCCTTGCCGCCGAGGGCGTCGACCGCCGACGGGAACAGGATCGCCTTGGCGATCGTCGCGACCTTGGGCTTGAAGCCCTGCTGGGCGGCCTGGCTCCAGAAGGTCGCGAAGTCGGGAGGCACGAGCACGCCGCTGATGAGCTCCACGCCGGCCGACTTGAACTTCGAGATCTGGCTGGAGAAGTCGTCGTTGCCGTCGTTGAAGCGGCCGGGGTCGACGACCGTGAAGCCCTGCTGCTTCAGCGCCGGCCCGAAGCCCGTCTTCGGATCGGCAAAGGCGAGGCCGTCGGGGTCGTTGGGCCACAGCACGCCCATCTTCTTGTTGGTCGGGACTCCGGGCCAGATCTCGCTGTAGACGCCGATCAGGTCCTCCAGGCCCCAGAAGAAGTGGTAGGTCCACTTGAACGGCTTGTCGGGCGTGCCCTTGCGCCCGAAGAAGTACGACTGCCACGGCGCGACCGACGAGATGCACGGCGTGCCGTTGGCCTCGCAGGCGTCGGCGACCGGGTTGATGTTGTCGGGCGTGCCCTCGACGAGGACGAGGTTGACGTTGTCGTTGAGGATCAGATCGTTGGTGACGCTCGCCGCGCGGTTGGAGTTCGACTGGCTGTCGCGGATGAGCACCTCGATCGAGCGCTTGTCGCCGCCGGCGTCGACGCCGTCGTCGAACTGCTTCTTGAGCGCGCCGATGACGAACTTGTCGGCCTCGCCGAAGCCGGCGAGCGGGCCTGTCTCCGGGCTGACGTAGCCGATCTTGATCGAGCCTCCGCCCGACTCCGATCCGCTGCCGCACGCCGCGAGCAGCGGACCCAGTGTGAGGCCCGCACCGGCCGTTCCGGCGAGCTTGACGAAGCCGCGCCGGTCCAGGACACGCTCGGGATGATGGGCGTCGTTCCCGCTGGAATCGCCGGCCATTGCACCTCTCCCCTCTTCGGTTCCCGGGCGCACAGACGATGGCCCGGTCGTCGCTCTCCTACGTCGACGTGACGCTACCCGCGGCGGGGTCCAAGTGTCAACAGCCACTGAACGATGTGCAGTGCTCGCGGCCATCCGGCGGGACTTTTGGCCCTCCGGATGTCTGTGTTAGCTTAACGCTGGTCAGCAACCGGGAACGGGGCACATGTCGGACGCGACGGTCGACGGGTTCGCCTTCCGGGAGGCGATCGCCCACTTCGCCACGGGGGTCACCGTGGTCACGACGACCTACGAGGGCCGCCCGGCCGGGATGACGGCCAGCGCCGTGTGCTCGCTGTCGCTCGACCCCGTGCTGCTCGTGGTCTGCATCGACAACCGCCTGGCGACCCACAAGGCGATCGAGGCCAGCAAGCGCTTCGCCGTCAACGTGCTCGGCGAGCGCGACGAGGAGCTCGCGCGGCGCTTCGCCCGCCGCGCGGAGGACAAGTTCGCCGGCGTCGCGCTCGTGGAGGGCTCCGATCCACCGGTCCTCGGCAAGGCCATCGCGCACTTCATCTGCACCGTCGAGGAGCGGGTGCCCGGCGGCGACCACTCGATCTTCATCGGCAAGGTCTCGCACTGCGCGGCGACGCCGGGATGCCGGCCGCTGCTCTACTACCGCAGCGCGTTCGGCACGATCCGCGACCCGCACTCGGAGTTCCTCGAGGAGGCCGCAGGGTGGGACGCGGCGTCGGTCGGCGGGCTCGGCCACTTCCACGTGCGCCCGCGCTGATGGGCGACGCGACGTCGCCGCTCGTGGGGTTGGTCTCCAAGGAGGACGCGCCGCCCGCGGTCCGCGCCGTCTACGACCAGGCCGAGCCGGTCTACGGGCGCCTGCTGCACACCTGGCAGGCACTTGCCCAGCGCCCGGAGATCTTCACCGCCTACCTCCCCTACCTGCGCTCGATCATCGGCCCCGGCGAGCTCGAGCAGCGCATCAAGGAGCTCGTCGAGGTGCGCACGGTGGTGCTCAATCGCTGCCTGTACTCCACCAGCCACCGCGTGCGCTCGGCGCGCGCCGCGGGCGTGCCCGAGGAGGACATCGTCGCGGTCGCGCGCGGCGAGCTGGACGGGTTCGACGGGCGCGAGCGGCTGGCGCTGGAGCTCGCGGCGGCGTTGACGGTGCTGCCGGCGGCGGTGCCCTACGCGGACGCTCCGCAGCTGGTGGCGCCCTCGATGCTCCTCCGCTTGCGTGCGGAGTTCACCGAGCCGCAGATCGTCGAGCTCGTCGCGACGATCGGGCTGTGGAACGCGCTGGCGCGCTTCCACCGCGTGATGGGGTTCGAGCTCGACATGGACGCTCCGCCGGATGCGGTGGTCGCGGAGCTGTAGGTCTCTGCCGCTTGCGCTTGCGGCACTGCTTGCGCTTACAGCATCACCGAGGGGAAGCAGCCCTGGGGCGGCGCGACCGTTCGCGTCGTCCTACCGAGGTCACTGTTAGGCGTGCTGCGCCCAAAAGTGACCCGCTGTGCTGCCTAAGGGTCGTCCTGCGACCCCAATCCAGCACACCGGCGCCCGTGGCGGCCCGGCCGGGCGCGGCGGGGGCTTCTTTCCCTCGGTGATGCTGTAAGCGCAAGCAGCGCGGCGAGCGCCACGCGGCAGAGCGGCAAACGCCGCCGCTAGCCCTTCCCCGTGATCAGGTTGATGTCGTCGGGGTTGATGAGGTCGTCGACCGTCCAGCCGTCGAGGTCGTACTCGGCCATGCACTGCTCGGCGAAGCCCTTCATGCGGTCGACCGTGCCGTCGCCCTGCGCCATCCACCAGCACTCCAGGCGGGTGAGCTCGTGGCTGCCGGAGTAGGTGCGTTCGTAGAGCTCGTGACGGCCGCCGAACTCGCTGCCGACCGCGTCCCACAGGAGCTTGACGAGCTTGATCTTGTCGATCGCCTCGTAGCCGTTGGAGCCGCGGTAGAACTGGTCGAGCAGCGGGCGCAGTTCCTCGTTCTTCCAGTCGACGGCGTGGGAGGGCTGCACGATCATCGCGCCGGCGACCTGGTTCTCGATGATCTCCTTGATCTTGGGGATCGCGATGTTCGAGAGGATCCGGTAGGCGGAGCCGGCCTGGTTGTTGGGGATCACGCTGCCCTCGGCCGACGGCACCGGGTTGTGGCACATGGCGTCGGTCAGGGCCCAGAAGGTGTTGCGCCACGCGAGGATCTCGCCGACGCTGGCCTGGATACCGCGGAAGGCGATCGTCCCCGTCGCCTCGAGCGTCTTGATGAACACGCCGGCGAGGAAGTCGAGCTTGACGGCAAGGCGCGTGCAGCCCTGGAGCATCGCCCGCCAGATGAACCCCGTGAGGTGGTAGGTGCTGGCGATCTCGAGGTTGCGGTAGATCAGGAAGTTCTCCCACGGGATCAGCGCGTCGTCGAACATCAGCACCGAGTCGTTCTCGTCGAAGCGGCTCGAGAGCGGGTAGTCGAACGGGCTGCCGACCGCGGCGGCCATGAACTCGTAGGACGGCCGACACAGCAGCTTGATGTTCGGGTGGTCCATCGGCGCGAAGAAGGAGAGCGCGTACTCCTCCTTCTTGATCGGGACGTTCCCGTGGTAGGAGACGAAGTTGTAGTTCGACAGCGCCGAGCCGGTGGCGACCATCTTCGCGCCGCGGACGACGACGCCCTCGTCGGTCTCCTTGACCGCGTGGATGAAGACGTCTGAGACCTCGTGGATCTCCTTGTCGCGGTCGACCGGCGGGTTCACGAGCGTGTGGTTCATGAAGTACACGCGCTCCTGGGACTCCTTGTACCAGCGCCGCGCGTTGTCGGCGAAGGGCGCGTAGTAGTCGGCGTTGGGCCCGTAGGTGGCCAGGAAAGCGGCCTTGTAGTCGGGGCTGCGGCCCATCCAGCCGTAGGTCAGCCGCTGCCAGGCGGCGATCGCATCGCGGCCGGCGACCAGGTCCTCGGCGGAGTGCGGCGCCTTGAAGAAGGGGTGCGTGTAGCCGCCGCTGCCGGTGTCGGTCTCGGCGGTCAGCTCGTCCTTGGTCGCAGGATCGTGCAGCGCGTTGTACAGCCGCGCGATCGACCGGACGCTGTTGCGGAACGCCGGGTGCGTGGTGACGTCCTCGACCCGGTCGCCGTGGATGTAGATCTGGCGCCCGTCCTTGAGGCTCTCGATGTACTCGTCGCCGTTCATCGGGCGCGTCACGGCCTGGCCGGCCTGGTCGCCCTTGACGTCTACCGACATGCTCGGAAGCCTCCTCTTCGACCAACCCAGGTGTGCAGCGCCAAGTGTGCGTTGACACTGGACACTCGCCGGGCCACCTTACGCGCAGGGCCCTGGCGCTGTCAACGTGGGCTACGCCGGGCCGGACGCGGGCTCGTGCGAGCTGTCGAGCGCCAGCTTGCGCGCATCGCTGCCCGAGCGCCCGACGACGAACCAGATCGCCTCCACGGGCTCCGAACCCGCGTTCTCCAGGCGATGCGGGCGCGAGGACTCGAACGCGATCGAGTCGCCGGGGCCGAGCTCGTGCTCCTCGTCGAAGCCGATGGTGACGCGCAGGCTCCCGGAGAGGACGAGGCCGTACTCGCGGCCCATGTGGCGCATGTGCGTCCCCTCGCGGCTCGATGCCCCGCCGACCTCGTAGACGACGTAGAGGAAGTCGGCGTCGTGCTCGGCGGTCGGGGTGAGGCGCTCCCAGCGCACGCCCGACTCGAGGTCGATCCCCTTGCGGGTGTCGCGGCGCTGCACGAGCGTGGCGCCGGCCTCCTCGGCGCCCGCCGGAGCATCGGCCGCGCGCGCGACTGCCGGGGTGCGCTGGGAGCCGAAGAGCTCGTCGAGCGACATCTCGAGCTCCGAGACGATCGCGTAGAGCGTGCCGACCGAGGGCCGCGAGCGCCCCGTCTCGATCTGCGACAGCGCGCTGGGCGAGATCTCGAGGCGGCGCGCGAGCTCGCGCAGGCTCAGGCCGTGGCGCTCGCGCTCGGAGCGCAGGCGCTGCCCGACGCCGTCCTGGAAGTCGGCGGTGAGATCGCGCAGGCGCTTGGCTCCGGTGGACTCCGTGGCCATCCGCGAGCCACTGTAGCCGTCGGACGGCGGCGATGTCCAGAGTCACTACACAGGCGGCCGCAGCCGTCAGCCGAGCGGCTGTGAGGCGTCCCGACCGTCGGCCGACAGCCACGGATAGCGGTCGGTGTCCACGCCCGCGTAGTCGGGATCCAGGTAGATGAAGCAGCGCTGGATGAGGAAGTCGCGCACCTCGAAGACGTCGCACCAGCGGCCCGCGTGGGTGACGCCGGCGCGCCACTCGCCGTCCTGGTGCTCGCCGTAGCTCGTGCCCTCGCAGACGAAGGTGTCGCCGCCGCTCATGACCCAGTTGAAGTTGGCGTAATCGTGCCGGATCGCCTTGAGGGTCCCGCCGACGTCGGTGAAGCACTGCCCGATCGCCTCCTTGCCGTTGGCCAGCCCCCACTTGGGGAAGTGGACCTGGGCGTCGTCGGCGAAGAGGTCGAGGATGCTCGCCCCGGTCGACGTCACGCCGCCGTTGTCGAAGGCCTTCAGGTACTCGAGCGCGACCGACTTGCGCTGCTCGTCCGTCATCGTCTGCTGTGCGACCGCCACGACCCACCTCCTGGTTGCCTGGCCTCGACACTCTCACCCCCGTTCGTGAGCTGTCAAGCAGCAGCACACGACAGGCGAGTCGGGAAGGATGCCGGGCCGCCGGGCGTCCTTGAACCCAGACCCGGACCCTCCCCGCTCCCGGTCCGGCTCAAAGGAGGGATGCTCATGAAGCGCCTGTTGGCAGTTGCGATCGTCCTGGCTCTGGGCGCCACCGGCGCCGTCGCCGCGTTCGCCGCCACCGCCCCGACCAAGCCTGCGACGGTCAAGACGCGCAGCGTGTCGTTGGGGAAGATCCTCGTCAACGGCAGCAGCCAGACGCTCTACCTGTTCGAGAAGGACAAGAACGGCAAGAGCGCATGCTCGGGCACGTGCGCCACGAACTGGCCGCCGCTCCTCACCAAGGGCAAGCCCAAGGCCAGTGGCGGCGTGAAGTCCTCGCTGCTCGGCACGACCAAGCGCTCTGACGGCACCACGCAGGTGACCTACAACAAGCACCCGCTCTACCGGTTCAAGGGCGACGCCAACAAGGTCGGCGCCACCAAGGGGCAGGAACTCGACGCCTTCGGCGCCGAGTGGTACGTCGTCGGCACCAACGGCAAGAAGATCGAGCACGAAGGCTGAGGGGGGCAACCGGGCGCGAGCGCCCGTGCCCAAACGGCGGGCGATAGCCCGGCCGCGACAGCCGAGGGGGCGGGGCCTAGAGCTCCGCCCCCCCGGCGGCCTGCGCGATGACCTTCGAGAGCTGGCCGCCCTGCCAGGCGACGGGCGACTTCCCCGGCTCCTCGACCACCAGCCGCGCGCCGGGGATGACGCGCGCGTAGTCCTCCCCCACGCTGAGCGGATGCCCGGGATCGGCTTCGTCGCGGTCGGCCACGATCACCGTCGGCGCCTCGATCGCCGTCAGGTCGTGCAGCGTGCCGAACGGCCGCGAGCGCGGCACCGCTTGCAGCGCGTCGGCCACGGCCTCGGGGTGCTCGTGGGCGCTCAGGCGCTGGTGGAGCACCTTCACCACCGTCTCGCGCCACGCCTCCGGCACGCCCGGGTCGCCGTAGGCCTCCACGAAGCCCTCCACGCCGCCGGTCCGCAGGCCCTCGGCGAGCGCGTCCCAACGCGCCAGGCGTTGCGGATCGTCGTTGTCGACGGGGTCGTAGGCGGGCGTGATGACCACCAGCGCCGCCGCGCGCTCGGGGTACTCCAGCGCGAAGCGCAGCAGGGTATGCGCACCCATCGACGCCCCGGCCAGGACCGCGCGCGCGATCCCGCGCTCGTCCATGACGCGCTCAAGGTCGGCGACGAGGTCCTCGTAGCGGTAGGCGTCCGGCGCGGGCGCCGGATCGCTGCGCCCGTGCCCGCGCGCGTCGTAGGCGATCACGCGGTGCCCGGAGCGCTCGAGCACCTTGGAGCCCATGACCACATAGCGGTGCGTCGCGGTCAGCCCGTGCAGCAGCACGACCGGGATGCCGTCGCCTGCGTCCTCGACGTAGAGGTCCACGGCGGGAGTCCTATCATCGAACCCATGGCCGTCATCGATGTCACCGAGCAGGACTTCGAGCAGGAGGTGATCGAGCGTTCGCGCACGACGCCGGTCGTCGTCGACTTCTGGGCGGAATGGTGCGGGCCGTGCCGCGCCCTCGGGCCGCTCCTGGAGAAGGCCGCCGCCGCGCGCGAGGGCGACGTCGTCCTCGCCAAGCTCGACACCGATGCCAACCCGTCGCTGGCGCAGGCGTTCGGCATCCAGGGCATCCCCGCCGTCAAGGCGTTCAAGGACGGCCGCGTCGTCGACGAGTTCGTCGGCGCCCAGCCGCCCGCGAACGTCGAGCGCTTCTTCGACGCGCTCGTTCCCAGCGAGGCCGACACGCTCGTGGCGGACGGCGACGAGGCGTCGCTGCGGCGCGCCCTCGAGCTCGACCCCGGCCGCGCCGATGCCGCCGTCCCGCTGGCGGGCCTGCTGCACCGCCGCGGCGAGACCGACGAGGCCCAGGCGGTGCTGGCCAACGTGAGCGGCTCGTTCGCCGCCGACGGCCTGGCCGCGCGCATGCGCCTCGAGCAGGCGGAGGACCTCGACCTCGACGAGGCCTTCAAGGCCCTCGACGATGGCGACACCGAGCGCGCCATCGACCTGCTCATCGAGGCCCTGTCCTCGGCCGACGGCCACAAGGACGACGTGCGCCGCGTGGTCGTGGGCGCCCTCGACGAGCTCGGCGTCGATCACCCGCTCGCGCGCGACGCGCGCCGCCGGCTGGCGGCAGCGCTCTACTAGTCAGCCA
>Ga0307278_10001964_pt1 | contig 10161 bp, 4 predicted proteins | sample ER_DNA_117_FD_194482 | JGI IMG/M metagenome (GOLD analysis project Ga0307278, IMG submission 194482) | Bulk soil microbial communities from the East River watershed near Crested Butte, Colorado, United States - ER_DNA_117 | ecosystem: Environmental > Terrestrial > Soil > Floodplain | place: USA...
ATGGGGAGAGGGCAGGGTGAGGGGTGAAATCGTAAAGATTGCCTAGCAAAATGCGCAGCGTGTTTCGAATTCGCCGATACGTGTCGCCCAGACGCGTGAACATTTCCTCGGAGAAAGGAACGTCATCGGTGTAATCAATACTGCTCGCCCAAAGCCTCAGAAGATCGGCGCCATATCGTCCGACGAAATGATCGGCGGCCGTTGGTTTCGCATAGGTTCCGGACTTGGAAATCTTTTTGCCGTCGATATCGATAACGAACCCATGCGTGACACAGATTTTGTACGGCGCGCGATTGTTCAGCGCGATGCTGGTCAGCAAGGATGATTGAAACCACCCGCGGTGTTGATCGGTAGCTTCGAGATACATGTCGGCCGGATCGCGCAGCTCCGGATGCAACGCGCAAACGGCGCGATGCGAGACTCCGCTGTCGATCCAGACGTCGATCGTGTCATTGCGTTTTGTCGTACCTGGCGGAAGCCCAAGTTTTTTTGCAAGATCGGTATCGCTCAATTCAAACCAGATGTTTGAGCCGTGCTCGGCAACCAGATCAGCGAGCTTTCGGACGGTTTTTGCATCGAGAATCGCTTCGCCGTCCTTCGAATAAAAAACCGGCAGGGGCACACCCCAGCTTCGTTGCCGCGAAATGACCCAGTCGGGACGCGATTCAACCGTGCCGGCAATGCGGTTCTCGCCCCACGCTGGAATCCATTTTACTTCGTTGTGAATCGCTTCCAACGCTTTGCCGCGGAGCTCGTCAATCCGGATGAAGAACTGCTCGACGTTGCGGAAAATGATCGGCGTCTTCGATCGCCAGCAATAGGGATAGGAGTGATGAAAATTTTGCGCGCCTAACAACGTTCCGCGTTCGCGCAGCAAGTTCACAATATCCGCATTGGCATCGAAAACGTACTTGCCCGTAAGATTCGGCAGACCCGATTCGTCCGTGAGCCGGCCGTGATCGTCCACCGGCGATAAAATCGGCAGACCGCGAGCGCGCCCGAGATTGTAATCGTCTTCGCCATGCCCGGGCGCGATGTGCACCGCGCCGGTGCCGCTGTCCATCGTCACAAAATCGGCAGTCAGCACGATAGCGTCACGATCGAGAAACGGATGGCGCGCTTTGATGTTCTCGATCTTAGCGCCGGGAAGTGATGCGAGCGGTTCACCCGCAGGCTGGAAGTGTGTGTTTGCGGAAAATTGCGAAACCAATTTCTCGGCGAGAAGCAAAGTCTCCGACGCACCGTCGCGCGAAAATTTCTGAACGACGTAGCTTTCGTCGGGATCGACAGCGATAGCCAGGTTCGCTGGCAACGTCCACGGTGTTGTGGTCCAGATCACGATGCTCGCCTTCTCTTTCCAATCGCCGCTTGCGATCGGAAACTTGACGTAAACGGCGGTGTCGTCGCGCTCGTGATATTCCACCTCGGCTTCTGCAAGCGCGGTCTGCGCGCCGGTGCTCCAGAAGACAGGCTTCTGCGCCTCGTACACCAGCCCTTTCTCAACAAACACCGCGAACGCGCGAAGGATTTCCGCTTCGTATTTGGGGTCCATGGTCAGATACGGATTTTCCCAGTCGCCAAAAACGCCGAGCCGCTTGAATTGCTCGCGCTGGATGTTGATGAATTTGCGCGCGAACGCTTCGGACTTTTTGCGGACGTCCAACGGAGAAAGCTCGCGCGATTCCTTGACCACTTTGTATTCGATTGGAAGCCCGTGACAGTCCCACCCGGGAACGTACGGCGCGCGTTTACCCAGCATGGTCTGCGATTTCACCACGAAATCTTTGAGGATCTTGTTGAGTGCCGTGCCCATGTGGACATCGCCGTTGGCAAAGGGCGGCCCATCATGCAGAACAAACAGTTCTCGACCCTCTCTCGATTTCTGAATCTGCCGGTAAAGGCGCGTTTCCTCCCACGCCTTGAGCATCTCCGGCTCGCGCGCGGCAAGGTTCGCCTTCATCGGAAACTCTGTCCGCGGCAGATTCAGAGTGTCTTTGTAGTTCTGGCTCATCGCAGGCAGGCGACGCTAACATCCGTCAACTAGCGAAGCAACGTAGCGGCCAGCTCCTCACAACCGTGATTGGCACGGCGAGCGGCCGCAATTTTGCGGAAATCTACCTTCGCACTGGCCGCGTGACATCCGCCGCTGATGCGGCGGATGCTTTCTACATCAAGAAGTGATTACGGCAACGGAGTTGCAGCGAGCGCCGCATCCGCCTGCACCAACCCAAGTCCTGCCGGCCTTGCATTCCAGCATATAACTGCGTTGAACAAGTATCACGCGCCGAAAATTCCTACGGCTGCCGCGGTGTCGGGTGAGGTCGCGGAGTCGGATGAGGCCTCGGACCACATGGGATGGTGACCAACTCCTCAACTGCACCAATCTCAGAGTCAGAGATACAGTCGTTCGTCCCGCCAATGGCCACGATGCTGTGATTGCCCACTGCTGTCCCGTAGAACCGCCACGTGGCAGTGTTCATGTTCGGCCCACCGGTCCAGGTATTCTGATCCGGGTTGTAGATTTGCGTGCTCAGTAGCGTGTTGGACCCTCCAAACACGTAGAGTTTCCCGTGAAGGACGGCGCTGCCAGCCGCATACCCGGCCAACGGCATGTTCGCACCACTTGCCCACGAGTTACTGGCGATGTCGTAGATGTACAACGTGTTTAGTTCTGTAATGAAGTCGCTGCCGCCGGCGACGTACAGCTTGCCGTCGATGATCCCGAAGCTGGGCGCCCACAACGCTTGTGGCATGGACCCGAGCGTGGTCCAACTGTTGCCGGCGATATCATAGGCATAAAGCGTGTTTACCACACCTATGTCACTTAAGCCACCGGCTACGTAAATAATCCCATTCCTCAACGCGGTGGCCATGCCGACCAACGCAGCGGGCATCGGCGCGCCTGTAGTCCAAGAGTTCGTGCCAATATCATAGATCCGAGTGGTGTCGGTGGGCTGGAAGGCTGCACCAAAGCCGCCGATGTTATAGATCTTGCCGTTAAAGTATACCGCTTGAGAAACGGAGTGCTGGTCAGGCGATGGCGCCAAGAGTGTCCACGAGTCGCCTACCGGATCGTAACGCAGCAACTCGTTGTGGCTAGTACCAAACGAATCGAAGCCACCTCCGGCATAGACAAAGGTGCCGTCGCTGGTGGCAAAGACGCCCGCAGCATTATAAGGCATGGGCGCCCGCTCCACCCATGAGGGGGTACCGCATCGGGGTGTCGGCGCAGGCGTTGGTGTGCTGCCGGTTACAGCGGCAAGTATATCAATTCGGCCCCATCCATAGACGTTGTTCGGGGGTCCTGCATCGCCACATTGGGTGGAAGCGATGTGCACGGCGGCATTATTCAGCGCCGCGCGACTCGCGTCGATCTGGTTCTGCAGCTCCGGATGGGCCGACCAGAGCAAGGCCATGGCGCCAGCGATATGCGGAGTCGCCGCGGATGTGCCGCTTCCACTCACATACGCACTATCGGAGGCGTTGGTAGCCGAGAGGATGCCAACGCCTGGAGCAGTGATATCCGGTTTTATCCGGTTGCTTCCGTCCGCAGTGACCGGTCCCCGGCTGCTAAAACAAGCAATGGTATCACTGCCAGTAATCAGCGCCCCAACCGAGTAGGATGCCTCGTAAATTCCCGGCGGATGTTGCACCGTAGAGCAATTGGGTCCCTCATTACCTGCTCCCACTACCATCATGATGCCAGCCGCTGCTTGGGCTTCCACAGCAGCTTGCAATGTGTCAAGCGAACAGCCTTCCTCCGGCGAACAGAACCAGGAATTGTTCGTAATATCAGGAGCTTTGGTCGGGTCGCCTTGTCCACCACCTATGGGGTAAGGCGCCAGGAACCATTCCATGCACTCGATGTATCTGGCAGGTGAGCCAAACCCCTGGTCCAGGTTTCGGCAACCAATCCACTTTGCGCCGGGAGCCATTCCAATCTGGTTGCCGGCACCATCGTCACCGATCGCGGTGCCAGTGGTCCAAGTCCCGTGGAAAAGGTCATCGCAAGGCTCCGGCGAATCGTTACCACAAGGGTTGCCGATACTGTCATGGATGGAGTCGTGCCAGTTGTAATCGTGATCGGCAGTCTGTCCGTCCCAGCCGCGATAATGAGGTTTAAGCGCGTCGTGCGTCCAGCGAACGCCGGTATCAGCGCTTCCGATCACGATTCCTTGTCCAGTGTAGCCGAGCGCCCAGACGTCACGCGCATGGGTGTAAGCGATTCCCGGCTGGATCATCTCCGGAGTCTGAGGTTTCGAAGGCGCGTCAACAACAGGGCCTGGTTGAGGAAGGACGTTCTTAATGTGCGGATTGCCCTCGACGCGTGCCACATCTGGCCGACTAGCCAAAGTCTCTGCGACTTGGCGGCTGCCTTTCACTAAAATTGCGTTAACGATGTAGTAGGAGCGATGTTCGATTCCGCGTTCACGGAGCCATTGCAGGATTGGCCCTTGAGCGGCCTGACTCTTGTTCCGCAAGGTATCATAAACGTAGCGTCCCTTTTCAGCCTTTGTCCGCATTGTGGCAGCCCTGCTCAGGTTCGCTTGATCAACTAGCACCACCATGAATTCAGCCTGCTGCCCGTTGGCGGTGTGCTCGACCACCCACGGCGCGATCTTCCTTGCCGCAGCGCCCGGGCTACTCGGCTCACCCTGACCGGCGACTGCCATTATTGCAGCTGCCGCAATAAGCGTAGCTGCGGTCGCGATGGGCACGATAGGGAAGAAACGAGTTCGATTAAAACCGACGACGATAGCGACTAGCAGCGTTGGCGTGTTTCTTGTTTTCATGGATTGCTCCTCTGTCTTGTTTTTCTCTGGTTGGTTTGGCTTTCTTTGATTTCTCGTCATTGAGAACTCATTTCTTGCCATTCACAGGTGTACTGCGGGAAAACCGGCGCGAGGTTACGCGGAAGTTTGGGAAACTGTGCTGTAGAGGCAGCCGTGTCGGCTGCGAAAAGATGAGTTCTCCAAAATGCAGGCGACACGCCTGCCACCACAGCTGTTACTTCAGCACAATCGCCTCGGCTGCGACGGCCACGATATGGGCGACGCCATTTCTAAGTCGGCGAAAAAGTCGCTTGAATTCACGGCTGCTTATCTCTGCAAAGCTCTTGAAATCGCGGATCACCGCGTAGCGGGTCGAACGTGGGGTCGAGCCGAAGGACCGCAGGAGTGATCGGGGTGATTTCGGCCAGCGCACCGCAGGCCGGTATCGAGAGTAGTTTCTGTAAAGCGGCAATGGCGCGCTCGGGCTCTCCTAGCTGCGCAGCCACCCGGGCGAGGATCTCGATTGACCTAGCACCCCACAGAGCGTCTTTTTCGATCGGATTTGCAGCTATCGCCCGCTCGACCAAAGCGAACGCGGCGGCCTTGTCACCGAGACCCATACTAGTCAGCGCAAGATCGCCCATCAGTTGATAATTTTCTGGCTGTTCTTTGAGGAAAGATTCCATTTCCCTGCGTGCTTGTTGCAAACTTTCCTGTGCGGCGGCATGGTCGCCGGCAACTTCTTGCGCCCATCCTAACCAAAAGCGCAGTTCGCCATTAAAATAACCTAACGCTGGATCAGGCTTAGCAAGTATTTCCTTTAATCGGGAAATAATTGCGGCGGGGCGGCGCTCCAGGATAGCTTGGTAAACTTGTGTTTCCAAAGCCTGGTTTAGGTCAGCGCCTGGACGGAGTGGAGCTAGAAGCGCAGCAGCACGCGGCAGATCGCCTTCGGCTTGTGCAATGCTCGCCTTTTCCGCGAGGGTATCAACATCGTCCGGCGTGATATTAAGAACCTGATCAAGTTTCCGCAGCGCTTCGGGGAAACGACGAAGATGCATATAGGACTCTGCATGCTGGTTGAACACGTTAGCGTTGCGTGGGTCCAGCCGCTCGGCTTCGTTGAAGTACGACTCGCTACGGTCGTACTGGCCCCGCCTTCTTGCGACATAGGCCAACAATTCAGGAATCTGGCTGCTGTTCGGCAGGAACTGACGTGCTTGCTCAAAGTAACGCACTGCGGTGTCATAATCCCTTAGACAGGCGTAGTGGTATTGGCCTTTTGCCAAAATGGCCTCGCCAAGATTGGGCTGAAGCGCGAGTGCGGTTTCGGCTGCCTGCCGCGTCTCTTCACGGAGGGCGACTGTTGGCTGAAGCGTCTCTGTGATGTAACCGCGCGCATCAACGTATGTTAGCAGTGCCCAAGCAAGGGCGAAATTCGGGTCCAAGCGCACCGCTTCTCTGAGATATTTCTGTGCGCTAAGGGACCTGACGGGTGTAACGCTGCCACCCTTCAGGCTGTAGGCCAGACCGCGCAGGTAGGCATCATAAGCCTCCGGATTATCAGTCGGTTTGGCGGCGATGACTTGCTCTTCTAGACCGGTGAGTTTCGCGCGCAGTTGGTCGGCAATGGCTTTGGCTACCTCACTCTCGACCGAAAAGATGTCAGTCAATTTGCGATCAAAGGTCTCAGCCCAAAGATGGGAATCATTGGCTGCTTTGATCAGCTGCACGTTGACCCGCACGGCGTCGCCGCTCTTCTGGACGCTCCCTTCCAAAATGTGCGCGACGCCAAGTTGCTTCGCGATCTCGGGGAGGTTTTTAGGTGCGCTTTTATAATGTTGCGTCGAGGTGCGCGAGACGACCTTCAGATCGGCGATTTTGGATAAACGGCTCAGAATCTCGTCCTGGATGCCGTCGGCGAAGTAGGCGTTGGTCTTTTCCTTGCTTAAGTTTTCAAACGGCAGGACTGCTATGCTTTTCTCCGGCATCTCAAACGGCGGCATCCTGACCAGTTCGCCGCGAAAGAACCAAATTGCAGCGGCCCCCACAAGGAGACAGGAAGCGCCCGTTGCCACCAACTTCCGATTCCGTCGCAGCCATTTTTCACCGCGAGTGACGATTCCGGTATGCCGAGCTCGAATCGGTTCGTGCCGCAACCAGTGCTCCAAATCTTCGGCCAGCGCGAGTGCGGAAGAGTATCGGCGGTTTGGATCTTTCTCCAAACACTTCAGACAAATGGTGGAAAGCTCGCGATCTATTTTCGGATTCGATAGCCGCGGTTGCCGAGGTTCGGTTTCTAAGACCAGGCGAACGGTTTCGTAGGTTGTGCCGCCGGCAAAAGGTGGATGATCGGTAAGCAGTTGGTAAAACACCGCGCCGAGTCCGTAAACATCTGTCGCACTTGTGAGCTGCTCGTTATGACCGCTGGCTTGTTCAGGCGCCATGTAACTCGGCGTTCCCAACACGTCCATCGTGTGAGTGACAGTGCTTTTCGTTTCTAGCAGACGGGCCAATCCGAAATCGGTAAGATGCGGTTCGCCTTTAGCATCGAGGAGAATGTTGCCCGGCTTAATGTCGCGGTGCAGGATACCGTGCTCATGCGCGTAGTGAACCGTACGCGCCAGTTTTGCGATGAGTTCCGCCGCATTGCGGATCGAGATCGACGTGCGCTTTGCCACTTCATCGAGTTGTCCGCCGTCGATGAATTTCATGCTGAAGTAGCAGGAACCCTCGCGTTCGCCCACTTCGTAAATGGGAACGATGCATGGATGATCCAGGTTGGCGGCCGCTTCGGCTTCCCGACGAAAGCGCTTTAGATGCGCCTGGGTGGCCCATTGCCCAAGGCCAATGACTTTTAAGGCGACTGTTCGATTGAGACTCTTCTGGAGCGCGCGATAAACAACTCCTTGACCGCCTCGACCGATTTCCTCGAGCAATTCGTAGTCACCGAAGTCGATCACCATTCGTGCCGAGCGAGCAGCGCTACTGCCGCGTGACGCTCCTTTCGGCTCGGTCGCCCCGTCAGCTTCCCCTTGCAGGAGCAGGTCGAGAGCCGTCTCTACAAGGCAAGCTGGACAAGATCCTCGCGGCGCATCAGCGAGGATTTCTGCTCCGCACTTTCCGCAAACGCTAGACACGATTTTCACGAACTCACTCCAGTACCAGACACGAATTTCACTAATTCACACCAATGATCGATGGTTGACTCAAGCCTTACAAATTTTGTGACAATTCGTGCAATTCGTGTGTTACGCCCTCAAAACAGCAATTAAATGCCGCAGCTCTTCCTCAATGTCGCCCGGGACGGCTACAGTATGAGCAATCGCCTCTCGAAACAGCGATCGATACCGTTGTCGAAACCGATGGAACGCCTGTTTTACAGCGTTCTCAGTCATTCCTAATTGAGTGGCAATGTCCGCCTGCGACAGGTGGCCAGGTTCGTTCGCAAGCAATTTTTCAAATCGCTCAAACACCTGCCCGCTATTCGCCTTGCGGTATTCTTCCTCCAAACGCGAGAGCACCTGTTCCAGCACCGTTAATGCCCAACGCCGCTCGTAAATTTGATCGGCTGTCAACGTGTCAGCAGGTTCCACATTGACACCCTCTTTGTCGCGCAGCTCTTCCAAAGATACCACTCGCTGGCCACGACCTCGCTTAATGGCCATCGCACGGCTTCGCTCATCAACGAGAAAATGTTTGAGCGAAACCAGCAGATACGAACGCAGCCGCCCTTTTTCCTTGCGAACCCTATCCAGACCTTTGCGCTCCAGCAGCAGGGCGAAAAAAGCTTGAGTGAGATCCTCCGCTTCCTCTGGCCCCACGCCTTGCTGCCTGACAAAGCTGTAAATGGGCCGCCAGTAAGTGCGGCAGAGTATTTCGAGTGCTCTCTGTGCAGCGGGCGTTTCGCCTTGCGCCTCCAATACGACACTCCAGTGAGTGGTGGTGAATGCCATCGCACCACCATTGGCGCTTTGGATTGCGGGTGATCCGTTCATAAACTGACGCTCCGCTCTTTCGCAGCCTTCCGCCTAAGAGCAATTGCGTAGGCATTCTGCCGAAAAAACCACAAAAAAAGCAAGTCATTTTGCCCCAAAAACGACACGCAACGCGCTCAACCCGCGAGGTCGTTTCCGTAGGGGGCTTCGGTAATCAGACTAAAGCGAGAACGCGTCGGCGACCAGGCGAGCTTGCTCGCGTTTGTGGCGCGCAAGCGCACCGACGGCGGGGCTGGCGCTGGCTTCACGGCCGGCGTAGGCGATTTCGGAGCAGAAAAGTGTGCGCAAGCGGGGTTCGATGAACGTCCATGCACCCATGTTTTCTGGTTCTTCCTGGCACCAGACGAACTTCGCGTTCTTTGGAAAGGGCTTGAGCATTTCGCGCAGCTTTTTTTCCGCCAGCGGATAAAGCTGCTCGATCCGAATGATCGCCGCGTCTTCGATCTTGCGTTGAGTCCGATAATTCAACAGATCGTAATAAACTTTGCCGGAGCAAAAGATGATGCGCTTCACGTTGTCGACCGGACCAGCTTCAGGTGAGCCGAGCACTTCTTCGAACCGGCCATGGATGAATTCTTCAGCTGTCGACGACGCGTACTTGGCGCGCAACAGACTCTTTGGCGTAGCGATGATGAGCGGCTTGATGAAATCGCGTTTCATCTGGCGCCGCAGCACATGAAAATACTGCGCAGAAGTAGTGGGATTGCAGACCTGAATGTTGTCATCCGCGCACGCTTGAAGGAAACGCTCTAGTCGCGCGCTGGAATGTTCCGGGCCCTGGCCTTCGTAGCCGTGCGGGAGCAATAACACAATCCCGCTTGGCTGTTGCCATTTCGATTCGGCTGAGACGATGAACTGATCGACGATCGTTTGCGCGGCATTGGCAAAATCGCCGAATTGCGCTTCCCACAGGCAGAGCATTTTTGGGTAATCCAGCGAGTAACCGTAATCAAAGCCAAGCACCGCCGCTTCTGAGAGCGGGCTATTGTAAATGCAGATGCGCGCCTGTTTTTCAGCCAGGTGCATGAGTGGCACGTAGGGTTTGCCCGTCTTCGCGTCGTAGAGGACCGAGTGCCGCGTGCTGAACGTGCCGCGTGAACTATCCTGACCTGACAATCGAACCGGAATTCCTTCCAACAACAATGATCCGAAGGCGAGCGCTTCGGCATAATGCCACTCATAGGGGCCGCCCTCTTCAAAGATTTTGCGCTGGTGATCGAGGACGATGCGCTCGATCTTCGGCTGAACCTCGAAACCCTCTGGTATGCGGGTAAGACCATCGACAATGGTCTTGAGCGTTTGCTCACTGATCGCCGTTGGCTCGGATGTGCTTGTGTATTCCGGTTGAAAAATTGCGGTCGATTCCTTGAACTTTGCTTTCTCGCTAGCCT
>Ga0307278_10001965_pt1 | contig 10153 bp, 9 predicted proteins | sample ER_DNA_117_FD_194482 | JGI IMG/M metagenome (GOLD analysis project Ga0307278, IMG submission 194482) | Bulk soil microbial communities from the East River watershed near Crested Butte, Colorado, United States - ER_DNA_117 | ecosystem: Environmental > Terrestrial > Soil > Floodplain | place: USA...
AGTACTCCAGGATCGCCACCCAGCGGCCGGACACCCTGGCCAGCTCCCGGCAGGCCCGCTCCAGGTCGTCGGGGTGGACGTGGATCAGCACGCCGCTGGTCAGGGACAGGTCGAAGGCGCGGTCCTCGAACTTCAGGTCGACGATGTCGCCGTCACTGACCCGCTCGGCCGGGACCACGCGCTCGGTGACCAGGGCGTGGCGGGCCTCCGGGTTGGGCTCGACGGCCCAGGTCTCGGCGTCCAGGACCCGCTGGAGGGCGAGCTGGGTGATGCCGACGTTGGCGCCGACCTCCAGGGCCCGTTTGATGTCGCCCACCGGCACGCGTGCCAGTGCGGCCGACCAGAGCCGCGCGACCGCCGCGACCAGGGCCGGGTCGCGCGGGTTGCGCCGCGCGTACTCGCTGCCGAACTCCCCGGCCCAGAACTCCAGGTTCCGTGACGCCCCCTGCTGCGTCGCCATGCTCGGCCGCTCCTTCCCGGCGCCCGGCCACCCGGGCACCGGTCGTCGCCATGATCGTCCCGGGTCGGTATCGACAGCGGCCGGATCGGCCCTGAGCGGCCTGGCTCAATCGGCCGGCGGCGGGCGCCGATACGAGCTGGAAGTCCGCCGTGAAGCCTGCTCAGGAAGGTCACCAGTGCCGAGCCGCCCCGTGAGCATCGTCGTCCCGCTCACCCTCGACCTCGGCCTGCTCTGGCGCACGCTGGACAGCCTGGTCCGCACCACCCCGGAGGAGCTGTTCGAGGTCGTGGTGGTGGCCTGCGGGCCGAACGCGGCCGCCGAGGAGTTCCTGGCCGGGCTCGAAGGCGACGTGACGGTCGTGCGCGAGGCGGCCGGGACGGCCGTCGGGGCCGCCCGCAACGCGGGCGCGGCCAAGGCGGGCGGCCAGTTCCTGGCCTTCCTGGAGCCGGGCACGCAGCTCACCCTGTTCTGGCTCGAGGCGCTGGTGCGAGCGATGGCCGACCCCGCCGTGGGCGTGGCCGTGCCCAGGGTGGACTGGCCGGACGGCTCCAGGCGCTCGGCGGACGGGCTGCTGGCCGCGGCCATGCTGGTCCGCCGGGAGGCGTTCGACCGGGTCGGCGGCTTCCCGGACGACATCGAGGGCGTCGCGGTGGAGCGCGGGCTGCTGGACCGCGTGCGGGCGGCCGGGCTCGCCGTCGTCGTGGACGGCACCAGCCTGGTCTCCAACGAGGAGCTGGTCGAGCGCGCCGGCGCCCTGCCGGAGGACGCGCCCGAGCTGGCCGGCGGCTCCGAGGTCCGCCCGCTGGCCGAGCTGCGCGGCCGCCACGAGGGCCAGGACGTCTGGGTGATCGCGTCCGGGCCGTCGATGACCTGGGTGGAGCCCAGCTTCTTCGCCAACAAGGTGACCGTCGGGGTCAACGAGGTCTGGCGCAAGTACCGGACGGACTGGCTGGTCCGCAAGGAGCACCGGGACGTCCAGCCCGCCCTGGACAGCGGCATCCCCCTGGTGGTCAGCCGCATGGACTGCGGCAACCAGCCACCCGCGATCCGGGCCACCGGGCGCTGGTGGGAGTTCGACCACCCGCTCAACCGGGTCGAACAGCCGCCCGACCTGGCCCCGATCGGCTCGGCCGACCGGCTCCTGGTGTCGTGGTCGACCATCACCACCGCGATCCACTTCGCGGCCTACCTGGGCGCGGCCAACATCATGGTCTGCGGGCACGACTGCGGCTTCATCGACGGCATGACCAACTACGCCGGCTACTACGACCACGTCGCCCCGGTCGCGGCCGGGGAACGGGCCGACAGGGACCCGCGCTACGCCGCCTACACCCGCATCGTCACCGCCCTCGAGCGCCAGACGATGCTGGTGCGCGACCGCATCCGCGAGGTCTACGGGTGCTCGGTCCACGGGCTCAACCCGTTCGTGTCGCTCGCCCTGGAAGGCCACGTCCACCACGCCATCGAGGAAGCGACCATATGACCGTCCACGGGGTGACCGTCCACGGGGTGACCGTCCACGGGGTGACCATCAGCGGGATGAACCTGTCAGGCAAGACGCTGCTGGTGACCGGGGCCACCGGGTCCTTCGGCAGCGCGTTCATCGGCCGGGTGCTGGCCCGCTGGCCGGACGCGGTGATCCGCGCCTACTCGCGCGACGAGCTCAAGCAGTCCGAGCTGCGGGCCCGCTACGGCGAGGAGCAGGTCCGCTACCTGATCGGCGACGTCCGCGACCGGGCCCGGCTGACCAGGGCCGCCCAAGGGGTGGACGTCCTGGTCCACGCTGCGGCCATGAAGCAGGTCCCGGCCTGCGAGTACAACCCGTTCGAGGCGGTCAACACCAACGTGCTCGGCGCCCAGCACGTGATCGACGCCGCCATCGACGCCGGCGTGGCCCACGTGGTGGCCCTGTCCACCGACAAGGCGGTCAACCCGGTCAACATCTACGGGGCGACCAAGCTGTGCATGGAGAAGCTGGTCGTGCAGGGCAACGCCTACGCGGCCCACTCGGCGGCCCGCTTCGCCTGCGTCCGCTACGGCAACGTGGTCGGCTCGCGCGGCAGCGTGGTCCCCCTGTTCCTCCAGCAGCGCGACAAGGGCTGCCTGACCATCACCGACGAGCGCATGACGCGCTTCTGGATCACCCTCGACCAGGCCGTCGAGCTGGTCCTGTTCGCCCTCGGGCACATGCGCGGGGGCGAGGTGTTCGTGCCCAAGCTGCCCAGCGTGCGGGTGACCGACCTGGCCGAGGCGGTCGCCCCCGACATGCGGCGGGAGGTGGTCGGCATCCGGCCCGGTGAGAAGCTGCACGAGCTGCTGCTGACCAGCGACGAGGCCAGGCACACGGTGGACGTCGGCGACGTGTACGTGGTCCTGCCCGAGCACCCGTGGTGGGACATGACCGCCCACCTGGACGGCAAGCCGCTGGACGACGGGTTCACCTACTCCAGCGACGCCAACGACCACTGGCTGAGTGTGGAGGAGCTGGCCGCCAGCCTGCCCGGCCTGGCCATCGAGCGGCGCGGCAGCGGGACATGAGCCAGATCCCGTACGGACGCCAGCTCATCGAGGACGACGACGTGGCCGCCGTGGTCGAGGTGCTGCGGGGCGACTGGCTGACCCAGGGGCCGAGCGTGGACCGCTTCGAGCGGGCCCTGGCCGAGCGGGTCGAGGCCGGGTACGCCGTCGCCTTCTCCAGCGGCACCGGCGCCCTGCACGCGGCCGCCGCCGTGGCCGGGCTCGGGCCGGGGACCCGGATGCTGACCTCGCCGCTGTCGTTCGTGGCCAGCGCCAACTGCGGGCGCTACGTGGGCGCCGAGGTCGGCTTCGCCGACGTCCACCCGCTCACCCTCAACCTGGACCCGGCCGCCGTCGGCGCCGACGTGGACGCCCTGGTCGCCGTCCACTACGCGGGCCTGCCGGTCGACCTGGCCCGCCTGGCCCACCGGCCGGCGGTGGTCATCGAGGACGCCGCCCACGCCCTCGGCGCCCACACCCCGGACGGCCCCGTCGGCAACTGCGCCCGCTCGGACCTGTGCGTGTTCTCCTTCCACCCGGTCAAGTCGATCACCACCGGCGAGGGCGGGGCGGTGACCACCAACTCGGCCGAGCTGGCCCAGCGCCTGCGCCACTTCCGCAGCCACGGCATCGAGCGCCGGCCCGAGCAGGGCGGCTGGGCCTACGAGGTGACCTCGCTCGGGTTCAACCTGCGCCTCACCGACATCCAGGCCGCCCTCGGCACCAGCCAGCTGGCCAAGCTCGACCGCTTCGTGGCCAGGCGCGAGGAGCTGGCCGGCCGCTACCGGGAGCTGCTGGCCGGCCTCCCGGTCACCCTGCCCCCCGACCCGCCCGATGGGTGGCGGCACGCGCGCCACCTGTACCCGGTGCGGCTGGCCGACCGGGCCGAGGTGTACGCGGCCATGCGCGCGGCCGGGATCGGCGTCCAGGTCCACTACGTGCCCATCTACCGGCACCCGCTGTGGGCGGCGGCCGGTCCGCCCGAGCGCTTCCCGGCCACCGAGGCCGCCTACGCCGGCCTGCTGTCGCTCCCGCTGCACCAGGGCCTGACCGACGCCGAGCAGGACCGGGTCGTGGGCGCCCTCCAGGTGGCCATGACGGTGGCCTCCCGGCGCTGAGGAGCGCTCAGGCCCCTTTGGACAGGGCGAACGCGGCCACGAAGCCGAGCACGGTGACCAGGCCGGTGGCGGCCCCACCCGGCGACGACGTCGGCCACGGTCAGGAGCGGTCAGGGCAATTGCGGGAGCTGGTCGGGCCCGAGCGGCCAGTGCGGGTTGTAGGCGACCTCCCAGGCGTGGCCGTCCGGGTCGGCGAAGTAGCCGGAGTAGCCGCCCCACTCGGTCCGCACCGGCGGCTTGACGATGACCGCCCCGGCCGCGGCGGCCGCCTCGAAGGCGGCGTCCACCTCGGCCTCCGAGCCGACGTTGATCGCCTGGGCCACCCCGTGGAACCCGGGCCCGGGCACGCCCTCGGCCAGAGTGTCGGCGGCCAGGTCGCCGGCACCCCAGACGGCCAGGACCGCCCCGCCGGTGCGGAAGAAGGTGACGTCGCCGGGGACCGACGCCGGGGACGCCTCCCAGCCCAGCGCCTCGTAGAACGCGGTCGAGCGGGCGACGTCGGCGACGCCGAGGGTGAGGAGGCTGACACGGGCTGGCACACCCATCGGGGCTCCTTCGGTCGGGCGGGCCGGGAACGGCCGGGCCCAGGGTGGCATGCCGGCCCGACGCCACGCTTGCCCGGTGCCAGCGATGGATTCACGGGCCGTCTTGTCCGGATCGAGACAGCCTTCTTGACACTTCCATGGGCATTCGGCAGGGTTGGGTCATGACCGCCAAGCTCCTGACCCGCAACCGCGCGCTCGATCACGGCCGCGTGGTGTGTTGCGCATGTCGTAGGGCTCGGTGGTCGGGCCGCGCAACGTAGCGCACACGCTCTCCCTCGACCGCCGGGCCGGCACATCGCATCCGAGCGCGTCGAGAGGAGCCCCTCCCCGTGGCCACGCCACCATCGATCACCCCTGCCAGCCTGCCCCCCGCCACCACCCGCCGCTTCGTGCTGCCCGGGCGCGCCCTTGCCGTTCTCGCCGCCCTGCTGCTCGTCCTGGCCGGCTGCTCCGGGGACGACGGCGGCGGCGCCGGCGGCGGCGAGCCGAACACCCTGCGGCTCGGGTACTTCCCGAACCTGACCCACGCGACCGCCCTGGCCGGGCTCCAGAAGGGCATCTTCCAGGCCAAGCTGGGCGACACGAAGCTGGACGCGCACGCGTTCAACGCCGGCCCGGCCGTGACCGAGGCGCTGTTCTCGGGCGCCCTCGACGCCAGCTACATCGGGCCCAACCCGGCCATCAACGCCTTCACCAAGTCGAACGGCGAGGCGATCCGGATCATCTCCGGCGCCACCAGCGGCGGCGCCGCCCTGGTCGTCAAGCCCGGGATCGAGTCGGCGGCCGACCTGCGCGGCAAGACCCTGTCCACCCCGCAGTTGGGCAACACCCAGGACGTCGCCCTGCGGGCCTGGCTGGACAAGCAGGGCCTGAAGACCACCAAGGAGGGCGGCGGCGACGTCAAGATCCAGCCCCAGGAGAACGCCCAGAGCCTGGAGACGTTCCAGGCCGGCAAGATCGACGGCGCCTGGGTGCCAGAGCCGTGGGCGACCCGACTGGAGCTGGACGGCGGCGGCAAGGTCCTGGTCGACGAGGCGACCCTGTGGCCGCAGGGCCGCTACGTCACCACCCACCTGATCGTGCGGACCGAGTACCTGCGCCAGCACCCGGCCGAGGTCGAGGCGCTCCTGCGCGGCCAGGTCGAGGCCAACGAGCTGGTCAACACCAACCCGGCCGAGGCCCAGAAGCTGGTCAACGACGGCATCGAGCAGGTCACCGGCAAGTCCATCGACGACGCGGTCCTGAGCGCGGCCTGGAAGCGGCTGGCGTTCACCAACGACCCGGTCGCCGACTCGCTGCGCACCTCGGCCGCCAACGCCAAGGCGCTCGGATTCCTGTCCGACGACAACCTCGAAGGCATCTACGACCTCAGCCTGCTCAACAAGGTCCTGGCCGAACAGGGAGCGACGAAGGTGGACACATGACGGTGGTGGAGGACCGCCCGGCCGTCCGGGCGGGCACGCGCGCGGTCACCCTGGACGGCGTCGTCAAGCGCTTCGGCACAGGCCCGGCCGGCGTGCTCGCCCTCGACGGCGTGTCGCTGGAGGTCGAGCCGGGCTCGTTCACCTGCCTGGTGGGCGCTTCCGGCTGCGGCAAGACCACGCTGCTGCGCATGATCGCCGGCCTGGAGCAGCCCACGGCCGGCACGGTCGAGGCCGGCGGGCGCACCGCCCTGCTGTTCCAGGAGGCGGCCCTGTTCCCCTGGTTGACGGCGGCCCGCAACGTCGAGCTGCCCATGCGGCTGGCCCGGGTCCCCAGGGCCGACCGGCGGCGGCGCTCGGCCGAGCTGCTGGACCTGGTCCACCTGGGCGGGTTCGCGGCCAGGCGCCCGCACGAGCTGTCGGGCGGGATGCGCCAGCGCGTCGCCCTGGCCAGGGCGCTGGCCCAGGACGCCGACGTGCTGCTGATGGACGAGCCGTTCGGGGCCCTGGACGCGATCACCCGCGACCTGCTCCACGAGGAGCTGGAGCGGCTGTGGCAGGCGACCGGCCTGACCATCGTGTTCGTCACCCACAACGTGCGCGAGGCGGTCAAGCTCGGCGACCGCGTGGTGCTGCTGTCCAGCCGGCCCGGCCGGGTCGCCGCCACCTTCGACGTCGGCGTGCCCAGGCCGAGGCGCATGGAGGACCACGACGTGGCCTCGCTCTCGGCCGAGGTCACCGCCCGCCTGCGCGAGGAGGTCAGACGCCATGGCCGTACGTGACCGTGAGCTCGACCTGCTGGGGCTGGACGTACTCGAGCGGCACGAGGAGCCGGGCCGGCGCCGGCTGACCAGGGTGGCCGCCGTCCTCTGGCCCAAGCTGGCCGCCGTCGCCCTCGCCCTCGGCATCTGGCAGCTCGTGGCCATCTCGGGCTGGCGGCCGTCCTACGTGCTGCCCGGGCCCGGCCCGGTCCTGGGCCGGCTGCTGACCGACCTGGGCAACGGCTCGCTGGTCGAGGCGACGGCCATCACGCTGCGCCGGGCCGTCGTCGGCTACGCCCTGGCCCTGGTCGTCGGGCTGCTGGTCGGGCTGGCCGTGGCCAGGGTCAAGCCGCTGCGGCTGGCCGTCGCCTCCGGCATCACCGGGCTCCAGACCATGCCGTCGATCGCCTGGTTCCCGCTGGCCATCCTGCTGTTCGCCCTGGGCGAGGGCGCCATCCTGTTCGTGATCGTGCTCGGCGCCGCCCCCTCGATCGCCAACGGCGTCATCAGCGGCATGGACCACGTCCCGTCCCTGCTGCGTGACGCGGGCCGGGCCATGGGCGCCCGCGGCCTGGCCGCCTACCGGCACGTGCTCCTGCCCGCCGCCCTGCCCTCCTTCGTCGCCGGCCTCAAGCAGGGCTGGGCCTTCGCCTGGCGCAGCCTGATGGCCGGCGAGCTGCTGGTCGTGATCGCCTCGAGCCCGTCGCTCGGGGTCCGCCTCCAGTTCGCCCGCGAGTTCTCCGACGCCGAGGGCCTGCTGGCGGCCATGCTGGTCATCCTGGTCGTCGGGATCGTGGTCGACGCGTTCGGCTTCGGCCTGGTCGAGCGGGCCATCCTGCGCAACCGCGGCCTGGGTGACAGCACCTGATCTCCCCACCATCCACGAGAGGACCACAGTCCATGCCATCGGCAACCCCTACCGGAACCGTCGTCTGGTTCACCGGCCTGCCCTCGGCCGGCAAGACCACCATCGCCAACCTCGTCGCCAAGCGGCTGGAGCACGCCGGCGTGCCGTACGAGGTGCTCGACGGCGACGTCGTGCGCACCCACCTGTCCAAGGGCCTCGGCTTCTCCAAGGCCGACAGGGACGAGAACATCCGCCGCATCGGCTTCGTGGCCGGGCTGCTGGCCAGGCACGGGGTCACCGTCCTGGTCTCGGCCATCAGCCCCTACCGGGACGTGCGCGACGAGATCAGGGCGACGGTCGACGGCTTCGTCGAGGTCCACGTGGCCACCAGCCTGGCCACCTGCCAGGCCCGCGACGTCAAGGGCCTGTACGCCAAGCACGCCCGCGGCGAGCTGCGCGGCCTGACCGGGGTGGACGACCCCTACGAGGCGCCCCTGGACCCGGAGCTGGTCCTGCGCACCGAGGACGAGAGCCCGGAGGCGTCGGCCGAGCGGGTCCTCGCCTACCTGGCCGGTGATGCCAGGTGAGCGGCCCACTCCCCGTCCCCCACGGCGGTGTCCTGGTCGATCGGCTCGTGGCCGACCCGGACGGGCTGGCCGGCGAGGCCGCCCGCCTGCCCAAGGTCGCCCTCGACGGGCGCGGCCTGGCCGACCTGGAGTGCCTGGCCGTCGGCGCCTTCTCGCCCCTGACCGGGTTCCTGGGCCCGGACGACCACGCCGCCGTCGTGGCCGACGGGCGCCTGGCCTCCGGCGCGGTGTGGACCCTGCCGGTCACCCTGGCCGTGCCCGACGAGGTCCTGGCCGGCGGGCCGGACCGGCTCAGCCTCACCGGGCCCGACGGCCTGGCCCTGGCCGTGCTCGACGTCGAGGCGGTCTACGACGCCGACCCGGAGCTGGAGGCCAAGGCCGTCTACGGCACCGCCGACCCCAACCACCCCGGCGTGGCCGCCACCCTGGCCAGGACCGGGCGGCTGGTCGGCGGCCCGCTGCACGTGCTGCGGCTGCCGGCGGCGCCCGACGGGCTGGGGCCGCGCCTGACCCCGGCCGAGGTCAGGGCCGAGGCGCTGGCCCGCGGCTGGCGGACCATGGTCGGCTTCCAGACCCGCAACCCCGTCCACCGGGCCCACGAGTACCTGCACAAGGTCGCCCTCGAGCACGTGGACGGGCTGCTGCTGCACCCCCTGGTCGGCCAGACCAAGGGCGACGACGTGCCCGCCGAGCTGCGCATGGCCTGCTACCGGGTGCTGCTGGAGGGCTACTACCCGCCCGGGCGGGTGCTGCTGAGCGCCTTCCCGGCCGCCATGCGCTACGCCGGCCCGCGCGAGGCCGTCGTGCACGCCCTGGTGCGCCGCAACTACGGCTGCACCCACTTCATCGTCGGGCGCGACCACGCCGGCGTCGGCGACTACTACGGCACCTACGCGGCCCAGGAGGCCTTCGACGCCTACCACCCGGACGAGCTGGGCATCGTGCCGCTGAAGTTCGAGCACTCGTTCTTCTGCCGCCGCTGCGACGCCATGGCGACCGCCCGGACCTGCCCGCACCCGCCAGAGGCGCGCGTGCACCTGTCGGGCACGGCCGTGCGCGAGCTGCTGGCCCGCGGCGAGCTGCCCCCGCCCCAGTTCAGCCGGCCGGAGGTCGCCGAGCTGCTCAAGGAGGGCTATCGACGACCATGAACGCCACCGCCCTGCCCCCCGCCGCCTCGGCCGACCTGGCCTCGCTGGAGTCGGCGTCGCCCCAGCACGTGCTGGCCTGGGCGCTGGACACCTTCGGCGACCGCTTCGCGATCGTGACCGCGCTCCAGGTCGAGGGGATCGTGCTGCTCGACATGGCCAAGCGCATCGACCCGGGCGTGCGGGCGGTCACCATCGACACGGGGCGGCTGCCCCAGGAGACGCACGACTACCTGGACACCGTCAGGGCCCGCCTCGACGTGGCCGTCGAGGTCGTCACCCCCGACCCCGACACGGTCGGGGCCATGACGACCAGGCACGGCAGCAACCTGTTCCGCCGCGACCTGGCCCTGCGCCGCCTGTGCTGCCACGCCCGCAAGGTCGAGCCGCTGGGCCGGATCCTGGCCGGCCTGGACGCCTGGGCGACCGGCCTGCGCCGCGACGGCGGCCCGAGCCGGGCCGGCACGCCGGTCGCCGGGCGCGACGCCGAGCACGGCGGCATCGTCAAGCTCAGCCCGCTGGCCGCCTGGACCCGGGCCGAGGTGCTGGCCTACGCCGAGGCCGAGCGGCTGCCCATGCACCCGCTGTACGCCAAGGGCTTCACCAGCATCGGCTGCCTGCCCTGCACCCGGCCGGTCGAGGCCGGCGAGGACGAGCGGGCCGGCCGCTGGTGGTGGGAGGCCGGCAGCGAGCGCGAGTGCGGGCTGCACGTCTCCAGCCCGTCCGAGCGCTTCGACGGCGCCCTGGCCCAG
>Ga0307278_10001966_pt1 | contig 10149 bp, 10 predicted proteins | sample ER_DNA_117_FD_194482 | JGI IMG/M metagenome (GOLD analysis project Ga0307278, IMG submission 194482) | Bulk soil microbial communities from the East River watershed near Crested Butte, Colorado, United States - ER_DNA_117 | ecosystem: Environmental > Terrestrial > Soil > Floodplain | place...
GCGCAAACAGGACATGTCCGGTGCCTGGCACCGGCCCTGTCTGATCGAGTCGATCATCTGCGCCATCATCGTGGGGACGTTGACGAGGATCGTCGGCCTGTGCTCGGCGATCAACTCGAAGATCCGCTCCGGGGTCGTGCGCTCGGGGAAGACGATTCCCGCGCCGCCGACGCCGAAGGGGTAGAGCGCAGTCAGGTCGCGCGCGTAGCCGAAGAAGAGTTTCGGCACGGGCAGCACGACGTCGTCCTCGCGGATCCCGAGCACGCTGCGGGCATACCACTCGTGGCTCAGCACCGGGCTGTGCACGGGGTGGACGGCGCCTTTCGGTTGGCCGGTGCTGCCGGTCGTGAACTTCCAGAGGCAGATGTCGTCCTTCGTCGTCGGCGCGGGCTCGAGCTCGTCGGACATCTCCCCGAGCCGCTCCTGGAAGGCGTCGTCGACGACGAGCACCTGCCGCTCGCCGGCCACCTGACGGATCGCGGCCTCGGTGGTCGCGTCGGCCACGACGACTGCGGCGTCGGTGTACTCGAGGTAATACGCGTAGTCCTTCGGCTGGAGGAACGTGTACGCCTCGGCGGTCACTGCCCCGATCTTTTGCGCGCCATACCAGAGCGCGACGAGCTCGACGGAGTCGCCGAGGACGAGGAGCACCCGGTCCTGGGCCTGCACACCGACCTCTCGGAGGAGATTGCCGCAGCGGTTCACGAGCCGCGCGAGCTCAGCGTACGTCGTCGGTCCCGACGCGCTGATGAGCGCGGTGCGGTCGCCGCGCCCCTCCTCGACGTTCCGGTCGACGAACCAGGCCGCGAGGTTCAGCTCCTGCGGAAGGTCGGCGTTCGTGATCACGCGGCGACCTCGCGGATCAGCTCGACGAGCATGTCCGTCAGCGTCTCGTAGGTCGCGCGGCCCTCCTCGGCGGAGGACTCTGCCGGCGCGCCACAGTACGCCTCGTCCATGCCCATCGCCAAGAAATCGGTCTGTCCGGAGCGGATCGCGGCGGGCATGTCCACGTGCCGCTCCTCGAGCGCTGTCATCCGGTCGGCGTGCACGAGCTCGGGCCGGTCGGCGAGCACGAGCGAGGTCTCGTAGCGACCCGCGTGGCACGAGCCGGAGCGGAACTCCTCCGTCAGCCGCTCCGCATTGCGGCGACGCGTCAGATCGAGCAGCGGGAGCCCGGTGGAGCGAAGCGTCTCGACCTGATCCGGCTCGAAGTGGCTGTTCACGAGGACGAGCGTGCCCACCGACCCGGCGATCTCGATCACGAGGGAGCGCAGCGTCTCCTCGGCGATCGAAACCGTTCCGGGGAAGGCCGAGCCGTAACGCGTGACGCCGTACGGCATCGCGGGCAGGACGACCACCGCGATCTCGCCAGCGAGCCGCTCCGCCGCGCGCTCGCAGATTCCGACCGAGATCAGCGTGTCGGTCGACAGCGGCGCATGCGGCCCGTGCGGCTCGGTCGCCCCGAGCGGCAGGAGGTGCACCGCCCCCTCCGGCACGTCCGGATAGGCCAACTCCCCGAGGTTCACGCGCGAACCTCTCCAAGTAACGCTGTGTTACTTGGCTGGAGAGGACGCTCGATCTCGGTGTCCGGCAGGTCGAGGAGAACGAGATCGGCGCGGCCGGCGCCGATGATCGTGTTCGCCTCGTCCAGTGTCGTCAGGTAGCCGCCCACGAGCGTCGGCACGCGCGCCTCGTTGCGGACGCGGTCGCTGAGCGCGGTCAGGAACCCGCGCCGGTACTGAGGCCGGTCGTCGTGGATGGTCTGGCCCGCTTCGACGTGGATCAGGTCGCAGCCGTGCTCGGCGAGTGCGCGCGCGATCGCGATCCCGTCCTCGACGGTGTTGCCGCGCGGGTGCCAGTCGGTGACCGAGATGCGCACCGCGAGCGGCCCCTCCCACGCCGCGCGCACCGCCTCGAGCACGCGCATCGGAAACCGCAGCCGGTCATCCTCGTCGTTCGTCAACGGCGACAGGTAACTGCCCAGGAGGAAGCCGTGGGCCATGTCGATCTCCAGCACATCTGCGCTCGCGTTGCCCGCCGCGGCGACGAACGCGTCCAGGACGGCATCCTCGTCCGGCTCGCCGGGAATCGCACCGAACGGCGCATAGGGGCGCTTCGTGCGCGCAACCAAAGGCCAGCCGTCGGCCAGCGGAAGATCGATGCCCCGACTCCGCGGCTGCGTCGCCCCGCGCCGGCCGGCATGAGTCAGGCGAAGCAGGAGCCTGCCTTCGGGTCGAACGACGTCCTCAGCGAACGTCCTCCCCTCCGGGCTCACCGCCACCGCGCCCTGAACGAGCTCGAAGCGGTTCTCGAACCGCACCCCGCGCAGCTCGAACGGCGAGAACGCCGGCGGAGGCGACACGGCCCGCCCGCCCATCCACGAGTCGAGAGCTCGCGTGAATCGTGGATCCCTGACACCCAACGTCGCATGCGTAATCCGGCCGCTCCGCGTGATCAGGTTGAACGCGAACTGGATCGGCTCGAGGTGCGAGTAGCTCGCGATGCGCCCGAAATACGCGGCGCTCTCGCTGGCCGCGGCCTGTGTGCGCTCCACGTAGGGCTCGCGCTCGAGCTCGTAGTCGACGAACGCGGCTTCGAGATCCCAGCGCCGGCGCGCGAGCGCCGCCGCCAGCGAGATCGAGTCCTCCATCGCGAGCTTCGTCCCGGAGCCGATCGAGAAGTGCGCCGTGTGTGCCGCGTCGCCGAGGATGACGACGTTCCCGCTGTGCCACGTAGCGTTCGTGATCTTCGGGAAGTCGAGCCAGAGCGAGCGGTTCGAGTACAGCTCGCGCCCGCGGAGCTCGTTCGCGAACAGCTGCTCGCAGAAAGCGAGGCTGTCCTGCTCGTCGAGCTCGTCGAGCCCAGCCGCACGCCAGACCGGCTCCGGGCACTCGACGATGAACGTCGACATCCGCTCGTCGTACGGGTACGCGTGCGCGTTGAAGAGCCCGTGCTCGGTCTCGCGGAAGGCGAACGCGAACGCATCGAAGACGTGGTCGGTGCCGAACCAGACGTATTTCGAGCCCTCGGGGCGCACCTTTGTCCCGAAGTCGCCGAAGCGCCGGACGAGGCTGTTCGCGCCGTCCGAGCCCACCACGAGATCCGCATCCGGCAGCTCCTCGACCTCGACGCCGAACTCGAGCGTCACGCCGAGCTCGCGGCACCGCTCCTGGAGGATCTCGAGCAGCCGCTTGCGCGCGATCGCCGAGAACGAGTGGCCGCGCGACGACAGCTCGCGCCCCTGGAAGCGGATGTCGATGCGGTCCCAGCGGGCGAAGGTGTCCGTGATCTCGAGGTGCGTCTCGGGGTCCGCATCCCGCAACGCGCCGAGCGTCTCCTCGCTGAAGACGACGCCGAAGCCGAAGGTCGCATCGGGCGCGTTGCGCTCGAGCACATGGACGTCTGCGCCCGGGTCGAGCTTGCGCAGCAGGATCGCCAGGTAGAGCCCGGCCGGACCGGCGCCGACGATCGCGACGTTCACGCGAGCGCCTCCTGCAGCCGCTCCAGCTCGTCGATCCCGGGCACGCACGGAAAGAGAACGAGCTCGTCACAGCCCGCCTCTTCGTAGCCGCGAACGTAATCCTTGACCGCGCGCGCACTCGTCAGCTGGCCCGCGGCGATCTTCTCCGCGAACGGGCCGGTGAACGCGTAGTAGTCGCGGAGGTACGCGTCACCCCGGTCGGGGTCGCCGAACGCGAAGTAGCCCTGACCCCAGAGCTTCGGCTTGCCTGGACGCCCGAGGTCGCTCCAGGCAGCGAGTGCGCGACCCGCAGCGTTCGCGAACGCCCGCGGGGGCCCGCCGTTGTGCGCGTATCCGTCCCCATACCGAGCCATGCGCGCGTATGCCGGCCCGCTCATGCCGCCGACGAGGATCTCGATCCCGTCGCGGGAGGGGCCGACGAGGTCGCCGTCGACATTGCCCCGGATGTAAGCCAACTGCTCGCCGAGCCGCTTCCCGCGGCCCTTGTGCTCGACGCCGGCGACGTCGAAGTCGTCGAGTCGTGCGCCCACCGCGAGCCCGAGCGTGAGCCGGCCGCCCGAGAGCCCGTGCACCGACGCAGCCTGCTTCGCGAGCAACGCAGTGGAGCGCAAGGGGCCGATCGCGATCATCGTCGCGAGCCGCACGCGCGACGTCGCCGCCGCGGCCGCAGCGAGCGTCGCGAACGGCTCGTAGCTGTCGTACGCAACGCGGTCGAGCACCGCAACCGACGAGAACGGCCCCTCGTCGGCACGCCGCGCCCATTCCAGCAGGAGGTCGCCCGTCGTGCCGGGCACCGTCGTCGGAAGTCCGATCCCGATGTTCACTTCCGCCGAAAGCTTCACACTTTGCGACGCCATGTGGGAATCCCACTCGTCACCCTTCGACCTCCACTACGGGCTAGAGATCGACGAGGCCACGGATGAGCTCGTTCGCGCACACGTTCCGGTGCGGGAGCACCTCCTCCAGCCGGTCGGGCTCGTGCACGGAGGCGTCCACGCGTCGATCGCGGAGGCGCTCGCCTCGGTCGGGACGAACGTCGGCGTCGTTCCGGACGGGAACATCGGCCTCGGCATGTCGAACAACTCGACGTTCCTACGCTCGATCCGCGAGGGCACGATCCACGCGACCGCTCGCCGCATCCACCGGGGCCGGACGACCTGGGTCTGGGACGTCGAGCTGACGGACGACGAAGGACGGCTGTGCGCGGTCAGTCGCGTGACGATCGCAGTGCGGCCGCTTCGCAATTGATCCGGATCGTCGTCCCGCACTCGGGCTCGCGTGGGAAAACGCGCCTCGGACCTGCACGTGAGGAGCTGTCTCTTGCGATGCTCGCTGACGTGCTCGCGGTAGCGACAGTCGTCGGCAGAACCTGGCTCGTGTCGCCCGATCCGGTGGCGGGCGCGACCTGGATTCCCGATCCCGGCGGCGGGCAGGGAGCAGCGGTCGAGGCTGCGCTCCGGGAGATCGGCGCCGGGCCCGTGCTCGTGGTCAACTCGGACCTGCCCTGCGTGACCGCCGACGACCTGCAGGCGCTCGCATCGGCAGCGAGCCCGGCGATCGCGCCGGCCGAGGACGGAACGACGAACGCCCTCGGCCTCCCGGACGCCTTGCTCTTCGCGCCGCTCTACGGGGTGGGCAGCGCCGAGCGGTTCCGGGCGCACTTCGAGCGCTCGGTGTTCGTCGACCGCCCCGGCCTCAGAGACGACGTGGACACGCTCGCCGACCTCGAGTGTCTCGCAGAGCGGTGCGGCCCCAACACGAGGGCCGCCCTGGTGAGCGTATGAAGGTCGCCGTCCTCTCCGGCGGCGTGGGGGGCGCCCGCTTCGTCCAGGGGCTCGTGGAGGTCGCGGAAGACGTCACCGTCGTCGGAAACGTCGGCGACGACGTCGAGGTCCTCGGGCTCCACGTCTCGCCCGACCTCGACTCGATCCTCTACGCACTCGCGAGACTGAACGACGAGGAGCGCGGCTGGGGTCGCGCGGGCGAGTCCTGGCGTGCGCTCGAGACCGTCGGCGAGCTCGGCGGCGACACGTGGTTCCAGCTCGGCGACCTGGACCTCGGTCTGCACATCGTCCGCACGCAGGCCCTACGCTCCGGCGTGCCGCTGTCAAGCGTCACGCTTCGGCTGGCCCGCGCGCTGGGGATCGAGACTCGCGTCCTGCCGGCGACAGACGACCGCCTTCGCACGTGGATCGGCACGCCCGTCGGCGATTTCCCGTTCCAGGTGTGGTTCGTGGCACGAGGACATCGCGACGAGGTCGACGCAGTCCGCTTCGAAGGCGAGGCGGACGCGACGCCTGCACCAGGAGTTTTCGACGCGCTCACCCAGGCCGAACTGTTGCTCGTCGCGCCGAGCAACCCCTACGTCTCGGTCGCGCCGATCCTGGCCGTGCCCGGGATCCGCGAGGCGCTTGCGTCGCGACGCGTGCCGGCCGTGGCCGTCAGCCCGCTGATCGGCGGGCGTGCGGTGAGGGGTCCCGCCGACCGGATGCTCGAGCGCCTCGCCGGGGGCACCTCGCCGGCGCATGTGGCCGAGCAGTACGCGGGGCTGATCGACGCGCTCGTCGTCGACGAAGCCGACGCGGACGACCTCGATGGCCTCGGCGAAGTGCGACCGATTGTGACGCGGACGCTGATGACGGATCTGGATGCACGGAAGCGGCTCGCCGAGGCCGCGCTGGGGGCCGTCGTCGCGTGAAGGTTGCGGTGCTCGGCGGCACGGGCGCCTTCGGCTCGGCGCTCGCGCGGAGAGTGATCGAAGCCGGCATGGACGTATCCATAGGCTCGCGCGATCCAGAACGCGCCGCAGCGACGGCAGCCGAGCTCGGCGCCCATGGGCTCGTGAACGTCGATGCTGTCGAAGGCGTCGATCTCGTCGTTCTCTCCGTCGACGCCTCGGCCGCACTCGCAACCGCCGCCGAGCTTGCGGACGCCATCGGCGAGACGCCCGTCCTCAGCGTCGCCAGCGAGCTCCGCTTCGAGCAGGGCTCTGCGCTGCCGGCCGGCGATCCGCTGTCCCTGGCGGAACGAACGCAGCAGGTGCTTCGCGGCCCCGTCCTGGCGGGGCTCCACTCCCTGGCGGCGTCCACGCTCGGAGCCGCCAAGGCGGAAGGCGACGCGCTCGTCTGCGGCGACGACGAGACCGCCAAGGCAACTGCGCTCGAGGTCGCTTCAACGCTGGTCACCGGCCGCGCATTCGACGCGGGCCCCCTCGCGAGCGCCCGCGCCCTCGAAGGCATGACCGCCGTGATCGTGAACCTCAACCGCCGTTACCGCGGTCACGCCGGCCTCCAGATCGCGGGGCTGTGACCGACCTGACGATCTCCGCCGTGCTCGGGCTGCCCGAGCTCCGTGAGGGAGACGACCTGGCGCGCCTCGTCGCGGAGCGAGCCGAGCTGCAGGACGGCGACGTGCTCGTAGTCGCGCAGAAGGCGATCTCGAAGATCGAAGGCAGGATCGTGCGACTGGACGACGTCGAGCCGTCGGCCCGCGCGCACGAGCTCGCCGACGACGGCGAAGGCGATGGGCGCCGGATCGAGGTGATCCTGCGCGAGGCGAAGCGAATCGTCCGCACGCGAGGCGCGCTGGTCATCGCCGAGACGCCCCACGGCTTCGTCTGCGCGTCAGCGGGAGTCGACGCCTCGAACGCCCCCGAGCCGGGCACGCTCGTCCTGCTCCCCGTCGACCCGGACGCCTCGGCGGCCCGACTCCGCGATCGGCTGCATGAGCTGACGGGCCGTGAGGTCGGAGTCGTGGTCAGCGACTCCTTCGGCCGCCCGTGGCGCCAAGGGACGACGGACGTCGCGATCGGAGCCGCAGGCGTCGAGGTGCTGCGCGACCTGAAGGGCGAGCGCGACCCGACCGGCTACGAGCTGAAGTCGACCGTGATCGCGATCGCCGACGAGATCGCCGGCGCAGCAGAGCTCGTCCTGGGCAAGCTGGACCGAACCCCGGTCGCAATCGTCCGGGGCCTTGAAGCCGCAGACGACGGCCGGGCCCAAGACCTCGTGATGCCGCCGGACCGCAACCTCTTCCCCTAGGGAACGGGCCGACTCATGCGCTGACCCGGCTCTTGTCCTCCAGGACGTCCTGCCTCAGCGCCTGCGCAAACGAGGAGTCACACACGACGTCGTCGAGCTCGATCTCCGTGGAGTCGAGCAGCTGTAACCGAAGGTGGTCGTGGCCGTCCGCGCCGTGCAGGATCAGGCCCGACGCGAAGAAGCCAAGGTCGTTTGCCGTGGCTGTCGCCTCGTCGACATCCTCTACGGCCGCGAGGTCGATGTCGGCGTAGATAACGTCGGCATGTCGCGAAAGCAAGTGGCGCACTTGCTGCTTGAGGGCCGAGGCGCTCGCGCCGTCCCACCGTCGCAGCCGCAGAAAGCCGAGTGAGCGTGGCTTGTCGAGGTCGGCCGTCACCGCATCGCCCTCGACGGGAGCCCGCTCGGCGCCCGATTCGATCGACAGCCCGACGTTCGCGTATATGCGTTCGAGCAGGTCCCGATACGCGTCCGGCAGCGCGGCCTGGCGTGCACGCGCGTCGAGGGGACGGTACGAGCGCAGCGTGGCCGTTCGGCGCCGAGGCCCGCCGCTCCCGAAGCCGCGCATCGTCGTCTGCGCCGGCACCATCCCGAGCTGGAGCGCCGTCTCGTGATACCCGTGCGAAGCCTCCGCGCGCTGGCTGAAGGGATGAATGGTGACGGCATCTCCGAACACCGAAGCGAAGCCCTGCTCGGTTGCCGCACCGAGCGTGTGCTCGAACAGCCGGCCGAAGAGCCCGAGGCCCCGGTAGGCCGAGTGGACAACCGCGGCGCCCGTCTCGGCGGAGGGAACACCGGGACGCGGCATCAGAGCGTGGTGCCCGACCACGCGTTCGTCGTGGACCGCGACTGCGGACAGCAGCTCGCCCGACGCAAGCCCCGCGATCAAGAACCGGGGCCGATAGAAGTCCGCGTGCACGTAGCTCAGGTGGTAGTTCTCGTAGAGGAGCTGGGCGATCGCCTCGGCGTCGTCTGCGGTGGCCGCTCGGATCTCGATCGCATCGGGCAGCTCCGATTTCGCGAGTGGCGCCGCATCCTCGAGGTTGTGACGCCGTGCATGGTCATCGCCGCTCGAGGGCGCCGGGACATCCGCCACGAGGCGCTTCCCGCCGGAACCGAGGTTCAGGAGCTGGACGCTCTGCGCGTCCTGCGCGATCGCGGCCAGCGGCTCCGGGAGTCGCCCGAAGACACCGCCGGCGCTCAGCAAAGGCAGCCCCCAGTCGTGGACGGTGACGTGGACGACGTCGGCATCCGCCTCGAGCTTCACCTGGATTTCCCCCAGGTCGTCTTCGGGATAGGCCTGATCGAGCGTGAAGTCGACGAGCCCGGCCACGACCTTCTCCAGCCGTCGTTCGTCGTCTGCGGCAATGCCGGCCGCAGCCGCAAATGCGGAAACGAGGGCCTGCACCAACGACCGCGCGCTCGCGTCGCTGAGAACGGTGACCTTCACCGTCGTCACGGGAAAGTCGATCTTACGCCCGCTCGCGGCCCCCGAACGTGACGCCGCCGAGACGGGGCTATACTCGGAGAGCTACGCGGATGTAGCTCAGTTGGCTAGAGCATCTGCTTGCCATGCAGAAGGTCACGGGTTCGAGTCCCGTCATCCGCTCTCAGGAACCCGCTGGAAACAGCGGGTTTTTGCGTTCAGAGTTGCGGAGGACGAAACCGACGAGGACTCAATGGTCAGGTTCCGGCCAGGTTTCGACCGTCCCCTCGACCCCGCGAGACACGTCCCGACGAGCCATCTTGCGGGACTCGCAGGCCGAGCGTCAGGTTCGGACCTTGCCGGGCGGGAGGCGGGGAAGCGCTCGAAGCGTCCGAGGGTTCGACCCCGCCGCCCGGCCCATCCTTGTCGACGAGTGGGTCCCGCGGTCCGTGTCGGTGGTCATCGTGAGTCGCTGGCAAGGAGCACTTTCAACAAGAGAACACCAATGGCGGAGCACGGCGACAAGGAGCCCCGGCGCGAGAATGAGGTTAGCCGGGGGCTAGCTCAGGACCTCGGTACTCAGGGACTCGGTACCGGCGTAAACGTAGGCGTCGGGACAGTGGTTGGCCTAGGCGCGAAGGACCTCTACGACAAGGTCAAGGACACGGTCTCCAAGACGGGGGACAAGAAAGACTGAGCAGCCCCCCGGGGCTAGAGCGCCCGCTGTCGTTTCCGGACTGGCGCCTACCCTTCGAGCGACACGTCTTCCAGGTAACGGCGTCGGTCACGTTCGTCCGTCCAGAGGACGACCAGGATCTGCACATCGTCCTGCGGGCGGGCCGTAAGTCCATGATCGCTGAGGCGCCCGCGTTGGTCTTGCACTCGGAAGGCGAAGCTCTATCGCCGGCGTCAGAGGCTCGGGCCAGACAAGCCGTTCGCATCTGCCGCCACGCCCGTGTCACCGGGGTCGCCTTCTTCGACTTCAAGCACGGCCAGACCGGTGTAGCCCCGAACGCGATCGAGCTCCACCCGATTCTCGGCTTCGCTTGCCCACACCGCGGCGGCGCGCATCGACCTGGGTTTGACCCGGACAGCCCGGCTGCGGCCCTTCGCCTCTACCCTGGTAAGACACCGACAGTCGAAGGGAGTCATCCGAAGTGTCGGATCGGAGCGACGAGGCCGAGGAACAAGTATCCCCGCGTAGC
>Ga0307278_10001967_pt1 | contig 10146 bp, 11 predicted proteins | sample ER_DNA_117_FD_194482 | JGI IMG/M metagenome (GOLD analysis project Ga0307278, IMG submission 194482) | Bulk soil microbial communities from the East River watershed near Crested Butte, Colorado, United States - ER_DNA_117 | ecosystem: Environmental > Terrestrial > Soil > Floodplain | place...
GGTGGTGACGCCGACCGGCGCACCGACGATCTGACCCGCGACGTAGGCGGCGTAGCCGTCGCCCGTCTGCACGCGGTGATGGTCGTGCCGCGCAGGCATGAAGATGATCGGCTTCCCATTCGCGGCCGCGAGCACGCGGACGACGTTGGTCGTGATCAGCGTGCGCCGCGCCAGCACCCCCAGATAGGCCGTCTCCAGGTGCGCGAAGAGCGTGTAGTCGCCCTCGATGTGCATCACGGTCTCGTAGGGCTCGACGTAGTCGCCGTCGTAGAGAGCGTGCACGGTCAGCTGCTCCCAGTCGTGCGAGCAGAGCTTGAGGATCGCGATCGACTCGTCCATCCCGCCCAGGTACGACTGCTTCTTCTGGAAGACCTGCATCACCACTCGCGGATGGCGCTCGTCCCGCAGCAGCGCAGCGCGCGCGTGATTGAAGTACGCGTCTGTGTAGTAGCCGTCGCGCATCTTCTCGACGGGCAGGTCGAAGATCTCCGGCGGCAGCCTGTCGGCTCTGGCGTCTCTGCTTTGAGTTCGTGTGGATCGACCGGTCATTTCAGACGGACGCGCGGGCAAAGCCCGCACGTCCTGAGGCGGCACCGCAAGCGGCGCCTTGGCTAGTTCTGGTGGCCATGCTCGAGCTCGAGGCAGGCGGCGAGCGCCGCCCCGGCGACCTCCAGCTGCTCCGGCGTCGGCTCAGCAGTCGCGAGTCGGTGCTGGATCTCGTGCCCGGGGCGCGCGAGTGCCTTCGAGACCGGGTGCGCCGGGTTGCGAACCATCCAGGAGAAGATCTCGGTCGAGGCCGCCAGCGCGCCGAGCGACGCCAACCCCCGTGCTGCCAGCCGGAATTGCGCCGGCGCCCGGGATGCGAGCGCGTTCCCGATCGCGAGCGTGCCGAGCAGCGGCCCGACCAGGTGCGAGCCGCAGCGCTCGTGCTCCTTCTCCCGGGCCTCGCCGTGCTCGTAGCTGCCGATGGTGATGTGCTCGGCGCCGTGGTAAGCGGCGAGGTCGGAGCTCCGCAACGCTACGGCGGCCGGCGCGAGCGAGGCGATCGCGGAGATGAGCTCCTGGGCAGCCGGCCCCAGCTTCCGTGACCCTCGGGCGACCTGGACGACGGCCGCGCCCGCGACCATCGCGGTCAGCACCCGCGGGCGCTCGAAGGGGAGCTTCGCCTTCGGCAGTCGCCGCCGCACCTGCGGCAGCAAGGCGAGCGCCTCGGCGAGCCTGGCCGGGCCGCGCAGAAGGGGATTGGTGACCCCGGCCGAGCGGTAGCGCTTGAAGTCGGAGGCGACCTCGAGCCGTCCATCCGGAAGCCGGATCGCACAAGCCCACGCGTTCGGGCCGTGAACGAGCACACCGTTGTTGAGCGCCATGCCGCCCAAGCGGATCTCTTCCTGAGCCATCTCTCGAAGGTTACCCACCGCTTATCGCCTGAGCGGCGTGGCGGAGGAAGTCGACGCCGAGCTCGAGATCGTCGACGCGCACCCGCTCGTCGGCCGAATGGACGAGGCGCGTCGCGAGCTGCGGATCCATGTAGCGCATCGGGAAGAAGCCGTAGGCAACGGTCCCGAACGCGGCCCGCAGCCAGTGGCTGTCAGTGAAGCCGGCGAGACAGATCGGCGCCACGGCCGCTTCCGGCTCGGCCGCGGCGACCCACGATTCGATCGTCTCCCAGAGCGGCCCTCCCAGAGGGGATCTTGTGCCGCCGTAACCCTCGATCCACTCGAGCTCCCAGTCGCCTTCGCCGAGCAGATCGCGGAGAACTGCCTCTGCTTCGGCGTGGCCCTGGCCGGGGAGCAGCCTACAATCGACGGTGAGTTCGCAGAGCGCAGGGATCACGTTCCGCTTCTGCGAAGCGCTCGCCATCGTCGGCGCCACGGTCATCCCCAGGAGCGGCTCGACGAGCTCGACTGCGAGCGGATGCACAGCGCGGGCCCGTTCGATCACCTCGTCGGCAGGGGGAGCGGGCTCGCCCGTCACCACCTCCATGAAAGCTGCGACCTCGGGCTCGACCCGCGGCTCGGCGGTGAACCCGCCGAGCCGCTCGATCAGCTTCGCGGCCTTCACGAGCGCGTTGTCGGCGATGCCGGGCATCGACGCGTGGCCGCTCCGGCCGCGCACCTGCAGCAAGAACGGCGAGCTCATCTTCTCCGCCGTCGAGCACAGGTAGAACGGGCGTCCTCCCAGCTCGACGCGGTCGCCGGCGCCCTCGTTCAGCGAATACTCGACGCGCACCGCCTCCGGGTGCTCCTCGCAGAGCCAGGAGAGGCCGAAGCCGTCGCCAACCTCCTCGTCAGCGGCGGCGACGAAGACGAGGTCGCCCGCCGGTTCGAAGCCCTCGCGAGCAAGCGACGCGACGGCGACTGCGCTCGCCGCGGCCTGCCCCTTCATGTCGAGAGCTCCACGACCCCAGATCTCGCCCGCCCGCAGCTCGCCGGACCAGGGGTCGACCTCCCATTCGGCGGGATCGGCCAGCACCGTGTCTGTATGCGACAGCAGCGCGAGGCGGGGCCCGCCACGGCCGGGAATCCTTGCGACGAGGTTCGCGCGCTCGGGCACCTTCGCGTAGAGCTCGCAGACGACGCCGCTCTCCTCCAGGTAATCGCGAAGGAGCTCGGCCGCGAGCGTCTCGTTGCCAGGCGGATTGACGGTGTCGAGGCGAATCAGCTCCCGGAGGAGCTCGACTGCCTCGTCCCGCAGCGCAACCGTTGCGCTCAGCGGCGGGTCCCGTACACGAGCAGCCACTCGCGATCGTGTTCGATCTCACCGTTCTTGCGGTAGTTCGATTCGAAGAAGTCGACCCAGGCCCGATGAAATTCCGCGCGGCGGTCGTCTTCCAAAGACTCGGCGAGCGTGCGGGTCGGGCCGTAACTCGACGAGAACAACTGCCAGTACTCCTCTCCGGAGGGAATGCGGAGGTGCGAGACGTGACGCTCGAGCTCGAGGTCGAAGGCTTCTCCGAGCAGTTCCTGAACGTGCTGTTCGTCTCCCCAGGCGAATGGGCTGGCGGCGCCTTCGGACGGCGGCGGCGCGAACGGCTTCATGATCGCGAACATCTTCGCGAGCCCGCCTTCGGGGGTCCAGTTGGCGAGCCCGATGCGGCCGCCGGGCTTGACGACACGTGCGAGCTCCCGCGCGGTTGCCGCGTGGTCGGGCGCGAACATGACTCCGCACGTCGACGAGAGGATGTCGAAGCTGGCGCTTTCGAGCTCGAGTCGCTCGCAGTCGCCGACGCGGTAATCGATGTCGAGCCCTTGCTCTTGCGCGCGCTCCTGCGCCGTCTCGATCAAGGCAGGCGCAAGATCGACGCCTGTGACCGCAGCGTGGCGCTGGGCCGCGCGTTCGGAGACCGCGCCGGTACCGCAGGCAAGATCGAGCCAGGTCTCACCCGGCTGCGGATCGAGTCGGTCGACCACCTGCTCTTGGATGTCCGTGATCGTCTCGGTGATGTTCTGGTAAGGCCCCGTCCCCCACATCACGCTTTGCTTCGACTTCAGCTCTTCGAAAGCCATCTACTCCTCCTGTTTCGCGAGCTCGGTCAGCTCGTTCCGCACGTCCCACAGCTCCGGATAGAAGCGGCGGTGAATCAAGCCGCCGAGGAGCTCGACCGGGGTGCCCTGGGTGCCGACGACCTCGCCGCCGATGATGCGCTCGACGACCTTGAAGTGGCGGATTCGCCAGAGGGTGACCCGCTCGTCCCACTCCGTGAGCAGCTCGGCCAGCTGGTACAGGTCTTCGTAGTCGCGACCGCGCTGGTACACCTCGACCAGCGAGAGACCCGCTTCACGCCGCAGCTCGTGAAACGCCTCCCCGAGGTCGGGCGAGACGCGGCGGACGCCGTTCCAGCCCGGGGAGTCGAAGCCGCTGCCGTGACCCAGCACCGGCCGGATATCGCGCGTGTACTCCCAGGGCGACATGTGCTCGAGCATGTCGAGCAGGGCGATCGTCGTCTTCACGGCGTCGGTCGCGCGGCGCAAAAGCCGGATCGCCGGGGCGAGCTCGTGCTCGCGCAAGTAACCGGTCGCGGTCTCGACCTCGTTCCAGGCCAACTTCAGCCAGAGCTCTGACGACTGGTGGACGACCTGGAAGAGCAGCTCGTCGCGATGAGCCTGCTCGGCCGGCGACTTCTGGAGCGAGAGCAGCTCGTCGGTGCGGAGGTAGCGCTCGTAGTCGCTCGCTCCGGGGCCCGGCAGGATCGGTGCGTACTCGTCCTCCGGCTCCGTGCCGGCTCCATGACCCGGTGGCGTTTCCGTCACGTCGCTACTCGACACGAACGCAGCATACTTCGGTGCCGTGGGCGATCTGTTCTCAGACGCCGCGAACGAGCGCCTGCCGGAGACGGCGCCGCTCGCGCTGCGCATGCGCCCGCAGCGGCTGGAGGATTTCGTCGGCCAGGAGCAGGTGCTGGGCGAGCACTCGGCGCTACGGCTTGCGATCGCGGAGGACCGAGTCGGCTCGTCGATCCTCTACGGCCCGCCGGGGAGCGGTAAGACGACGCTCGCGCGCGTGATCGCGAACACGACTGGGGCGGCGTTCGAAGAGCTCTCGGCCGTCTCCGCGTCGGTCGCGCAGGTGCGGGAGGTGATCAAGGCCGGACGAGAGCGACTCGGCGCCAACAGGCAGCGGACGATCCTCTTCCTCGACGAGATCCATCGTTTCAACAAGGCACAGCAGGACGCGCTGCTGCCGGCGGTCGAGGAAGGGACGGTGACGCTGATCGGAGCGACGACCGAGAATCCGTACTTCGAGGTCAACTCGGCGCTGCTCTCGCGCAGCCAGATCTACGAGCTCGTCCCGCTCTCGGACGAGGAGCTGGCGCTGATCGTGCGCCGGGGCGCGGAGGAGCTGAAGCTCGACATCGCAGACGAGCTCGTCGAGCTGATCGCCCGTCGCGCAGGCGGGGATGCGCGAAACGCGCTCAACATCCTCGAGCTCGCCTCCCAAACCGCCACTGGCCAGAGCCGGCCCCTGGAGGAGCACCACGTCGAGGACGCTGCACGCAAGCGCCCGCTCGTCTACGACAAGGGCGGCGACGCGCATTACGACTTCATCTCGGCGTTCATCAAGTCGATGCGCGGCTCCGATCCCGACGCCTCCGTCTATTACCTGGCGGCCATGCTGGAGGGCGGCGAGGATCCGCGCTTCATCGCGCGGCGCATGGTCGTTCTCGCCTCGGAGGACGTGGGCAACGCCGACCCGCGCGCGCTCCTGATCGCGGTGGCCGCGGCCCACGCCGTCGAGCACGTCGGCCTGCCGGAGGCACGGCTGAATCTCGCACAGGCCGCGATCTACCTCGCACGGGCGCCGAAGTCCAACGCCGTGATCAACGCGCTCGGCGAAGCGGCGAAGGACGTGCGCGAGCATGGCCACGTCCGCCCGCCCGACGAGCTTCGCGACGCGCACTACGTCGGCGCGAAGAAGCTCGGCCGCGGACGGGGCTACATCTACCCGCACTCCGACCCGAGCGGCTTCGACGTTGACTACCTGCCCGACCCCCTGAAGGGCAAGAAGTACTATCGGCCGGCCGGTTCTGGCGAAGAGGAGGCAGACAGTGGCGACTGATAAGACCGCGCGCGCGACCTGGGAAGGCACGCTCGCCGAGGGCAAGGGCCGCTTCAGCCTCGGCAGCGGGGCCGTGACCGATCAATCGGTGACCTGGAAGGACAGGGCCGAGGGAGGCGAGGGAACGAGCCCCGAGGAGCTGATCGCCGCCGCGCACGCGAGCTGCGTGCTGATGGCGCTCGCCGGGGGGCTCGCCCGGGCGGGCACACCGCCGCAGAAGCTCGAGTCCGAGGCGAGGACGACCTTCGACCAGGTCGGCGAAGGTTTCCGGTTCACCAAGATCGCCCTGAGAATTCGTGGCGAGGTCGAAGGAATCGACGAGGACGCCTTCCGAGAGGCCGCAGAGGGCGCCAAGGAGAATTGTCCGATCTCGCAGGCGCTGAGGGGGAACGTCGAGGTAACTCTCGACGCGGCTCTCGCCTAGAGCGTTCGAGTTGAACTTCGGACGGCTCGAGCGCGAAGTTCAGACGCATACACAGCCAAGGCATCGCTTGCGTATGCCGTTTGGAGGTCATGCCGTCTTTGACGGCGTGGCCGTCTGGATCCTGTGCATCCTGAGGGCGGCACCGCAAGCGGCGCCTAGTCCGAGCCCTTCTCGATTCGCCGGGCCGCGAACTCGCCGAACTCGCCGCCCAGCGAGCGATAGCCTGCCGCGGCACGCGCCAGCTCGTACTCCGTGCGGCGGAACTCGAAGTCGCCGTCAAAGGTCGCCCATGCTGCGCGCACGTCGCCGTCGAGCGGCATTCCGACGCTGCCCGGATTGAGGAGATCGGTGCCGTCCGGGCCCGGCCGCCGGAACTGGAGATGGCTGTGCCCGAAGACGACCGTGCGATCGCGGACACCCGCCAGCATGCGCTCGTCGTCCTCGGAGAGCTGTCCCGGGAAACTGTCGACATCGGAGAGCGGCGAGCCGTGCACGTAGAGGATCCCCTCCAGCTCCGCCTGCGGCGGCAATGAGTAGAGCCACTCGACGAGCTCCTCGTCGAACGAGCCGCGGAAAAGGTCATACGTCGCCATCACCTCGGGCCGGTCGAGGGGCGGCTCCCGCAGCCAGCGCTCGCCGTTGCCGCGGATCCACGTCGCATCCGGGAGCTCATGCAGCCGGGCGAGCGTCTCCTCCGGCCACGGGCTCGGCGTCCCGTAGTCGCCGCCGAGCAGCCAGCGATCGATCTCGAGCTGCGCCGCTTCCTCGAGCACCCGCTCGAGCGCCGGCAGATTTCCGTGGATGTCGTACAGGATGCCGAGCACCGTCTATAGGGTCGCACCCGTGAAGATCGTCTGCTTGGTGAAGCAGGTCCCGGCGATCGGGGCGATCGAGTTCGACGAGGCGACGAAGACGCTCAAGCGGGAGGGCGTGCCGCTGGAACTGAACGTCTTCGACCGCCACGCGGTTCAGCACGCCGCCGAGCTCGGCGACGAGGTCGTGGCGATGACGATGGGGCCGCCGCAGGCAGAAGAGGCGCTCCAGGAGTGTCTCGCGCTCGGTGCCGACCGAGCCATCCTCCTCTCCGACCCCGTCTTCGCCGTGGCCGACACCCTCGGCACGTCGCGGACGCTTGCGCTTGCGATCCGCCGCGAGGGCGCAGATGTCGTCCTCTGTGGACGCAAGACGACGGACTCCGAGACCTGGCAGGTGCCGCCGGAGGTCGCGGCTTTCATCGGCTGGCCGCATCTGACAAGCGTGGTCGCGATCGAGCCCGGGCTGCGTGTTACGCGCGAGACCGACGAAGGTGAGGAGACCTACGAAGTCGAGCCGCCCGTCGTCCTCTCCGTTGCAGAGCCCCCGAGCGGCGAGCCGATCGCCAAGGACGGCCCGATCGACGTCTGGAGGGCGAGCGATCTCGTCAGCGACCTCCGGCCGAACGACAAGCGCTTCGGTCAGACGGGATCGCCGACGCGCGTGCTCGCTGTGCACGACGCACGGCCGGAGCGCAAGGGACTGCGTGCGGAGACCGCCGCGGCGGCGGCGAGCGTGGTCGCCGAGCTGCTCGCGGAACGAGCGCCGGAGCCGCCTTCCTGGGAGAAGCCCGGCCACATTGCCGAGGAGCCGGGCGCCTTCTACGACTGCTGGTCGGTGGTCGAGCTCATCGGCGGTCGGCCGCGTCGCGTCTCGCTTGAGTTGCTCGCCCGCGGCCGGGAGCTCGCCGGCAAGCTCGGCGGCAAGAACATCGCCTTGCTCATCGGCCACGGGGTGCAGCAGGCGGTCGGAGAGCTCGCCCGCCACGGCGCCGAGGTCATCTATGCCGCGGACGATGCGAAGCTCGCCGAGTACCACCCCGAGCTCTGGGCCGCGGTCGTGCGTCAGGTCCTCGCCGAGCAGAGCCCCCGTGTCCTCCTCATCCCAGCGACCACGCAGGGCCGCGATTTCGGGCCGCGTGCAGCGGGCGAGCTCGAGCTCGGGATGACAGGCGACTGCGTCGGCGTCGACATCATCAAGGCAGGGCGCCTGCTCCAGCAAAAGCCCGCCTTCGGCGGGAACATCGTCTCGGCGATCATGGGTTCGACGACCCCGCAGCTCGCGACCGTGCGTCCGCGGATATACGAACCGCTGGAGCCGCGCGAAGACGCGCAAGCGGAAACGAAGAAGCTGAAGCTTGACACTCTGCCCGTGTCCCGGCTGAAGCTCGCCGAGCGGCGAGGCTCCGACGGAGGCGCCGCCTTGGACAAAGCCGACATCGTCGTCTGCGCGGGGCCCGACGTGGACGTCGCCGAGCTCGAGCAGGCCGTGGCGCGAGAGGGCCTGGCGGTAGGCGGTTCCCGGCGCTCGGCGGTTCCGAGAAGGCGGAAGATCGGTCTCCTGGGCCGACCTGTTGCTCCGCGCCTCTTCGTGGCAGTCGGCGTCGAAGACGAGCCCGAGCACTGGGCCGGCTGCGTCAAGGCACGGGTGATCGTGAACGTCGGCGATTCCGAGCCGCCGCAGGCCGACGTCTCGGTCTCCGGCGACTGGCTCGAGGTGCTGCCGATCCTCCTTGACGCCGCGTCCGAGAAGAGGTGAGATGGGAGACCACGTGACAGAGGCCTCCGAGGGCACGATCCGGGTCCTGCTCGCAGACGACGACGAGGGTTTCCTCGTCTCGTTGCAAGAGCTCATCGATGAGCAGCGCGAGCTGTCTGTCGTCGGCACCGCAACGGACGGGCTCGCTGCGATCGAGCTCGTCGACGAGCTCGACCCCGACGCGGCCGTCCTCGACCTGCACATGCCGCTGCTCGACGGCGTGAGCACGGTCGCGCGGCTGCGACGAGACCATCCGCACCTCTGCTTGATCGCGCTCACAGGGGATGAAGCGCCCGCGCTGCACCGCGCAGCCAAGGATTCGGGCGCCGACGACGTCCTCCTGAAGACGCAGCTCGTCGGCGCCCTGGTCGACCGGCTGACGGCTGCGCGCACGACGGCCTGAGCCGAAGAGCCTTGCCGCCTGAGGGTCACGTCGTCAGTCGGGCCGGCGTTCGATTCATCGGCCGCTGGGAGGGCTTTCGAGGCAACCTCTACAACGACCCGCTCGGACACTGCACGATTGGATTCGGCCATCTCGTCCATCGGGGGAATTGCGACGGCTCGGAGCCGACGCGGTTCAAGCACGGCATCACGCGTAGGCGAGGGCTCAAGCTCCTGCGGAAAGACATCGCGGACTATCAGGCCGCGATCAATGATGTCGTGCAGGTCGCGCTCAGCCAGCAGCAGTTCGACGCCCTCGTGAGCTTCGCATACAACATCGGCGCGGGTGCGTTCGGCACGTCGACGCTGGTCCGGAAGCTCAACCAAGGTCACTATCAGGCGGTTCGCAGCGAGCTGATGCGGTGGACGAACAACGGGCTCCCCGGCCTCGTCAGTCGACGCCGGGCGGAAGGAGAGCTCTTCGTGAACGGGACATATGTGGAGCTGAACTAGTCGTTGGATCGGAAAGGCGGCAACGAGCTCGGCCGAGACGCCGAGATCGGCGAGGGTCCCGTCTCCGCGGACGATCCAGCCGCAGTCGAAGAAGGGCCGGCTGATGAGGGCCAGCACGGAGCGGCCGGTGAGAACCCGGTTGATGTCGGCGAGCCGATCGATGAACCGGAGACCGCCGAGTCACAACAGGCGGTCGCTTTACCGCCGGCGATCGAAAGGCTCAAGCGATCGATGTCGATCGCAGTTGACATGGGACTGCTCATCACCAGTACGACCGGCGCAGGCCATGGACCGCGCTCGTACCACTACCGCCGCCCCTATCGGCACATCGTCGTCCGCGGCCGTAGATATGAGGTCGGTCGAGCTCAGGACGCGGCGAGGGCGGGCAACGGCAACCCGGACCGCCTCTACCGCCGCTACTTCCGCAGGATCGAGCAGATGAAGCCGACCGAGCTCTTCTACGACCCCATGGGCTACAGCTGGCTGCAAGGGCGGAAAGTCGACTGGACGCCGGGCGACCACCACGACCACGTGCACGTCGCCTTCTAACGAGCACGGATTGAGTGCTGGCTACACTTGGACGCCGCGGCGAGGTAGCTCAGTCGGTAGAGCACACGGCTGAAAACCGTGGTGTCGCCGGTTCGATTCCGGCCCTCGCCACACCGATTCCGGCTGCGAGTCATCATGGCCCGCCGTCAGGC
>Ga0307278_10001968_pt1 | contig 10145 bp, 4 predicted proteins | sample ER_DNA_117_FD_194482 | JGI IMG/M metagenome (GOLD analysis project Ga0307278, IMG submission 194482) | Bulk soil microbial communities from the East River watershed near Crested Butte, Colorado, United States - ER_DNA_117 | ecosystem: Environmental > Terrestrial > Soil > Floodplain | place: USA...
ACGCGGCGCGGTCGAAATCGCGCAGACGTCACGTATTGGGCTGAGGAAGCTGATGCACGTTGCCCGAGTGCGGCCGCCAATCCTGCCGGAGGATATTGGTTACCGGCTAGGCCCGCGATTGAACGCTGCAGGGCGTTTGAGCACAGCGGAGAAATCTTTACGCCTATTGCTCACTGACGATGAGGGCGAGGCAACGATGCTCGCTGCAGAGCTCGACCAGCAAAATCGCGAGCGCCAGGAGGTGGAAAAACAAATTTTCGACTCAGCGATAGAGAAGATAGAGGGTCGGCTCGATGTGGCGCGCGATGCGGCAATCGTAGTTGGGGCGCGCGGTTGGCATCAGGGAGTACTGGGCATTGTGGCATCGCGGATCGCTCGAAGATATCATCGACCGACCATTGTGGTCGGCTTCGATGAAAATGGAATCGGTAAGGGAAGCGGACGAAGCATCGAGGGGTTGAATCTGGTCGAAGCGTTGAGCTGCTGCGCGGAGAGACTCGACAAATTCGGTGGACACGAAATGGCCGCGGGTCTGGCGGTACGCGAAGAAAATTTCGATCTTTTTGCCGAAGCATTTCGCAAAGCTGCACGTGAAGTTCTTTCCGAAGAAGCTCTTCAACCTCGCGTAAGACTGGATCATGAGCTGGCGTTCACGGAGATCGATATCGATTTTCTGCGCTGGCATGAAATGTTGCAGCCATTTGGAAATGGAAATCCCCAGCCGCTTTTCCTGGCGCGCGAGGTCGAGCCGGTGGCGCTTCCGAGGGTGGTCAACGAAAAGCATCTCATCTTTCGTCTGCGTCAGGGCAATCGCCATCGCCGCGCAGTGTTTTTTGACGGCATGACGAATCCTCTGCCGCCACCGCCGTGGGACATCGCATTTCGGATTCGCGCCGACGAGTATGACGGCGAAACTTTGGTTGCCATGCAGATCGAGGCGGTGCGGCAAGCTGAACGCCGCGCTTGTAAACAGTGAACAACGCGAAGTTATCCAACGAATCACAGATCACTGATCACGGATCGCCGGCCCTCGCGGAACCGTTGTCCGGCAGCGCTGCAATTTCGCAGTCGCTCGAAGAATTAGGTTGGATCCCGCGCCCGAAGCTTCTCGCGCTGCGGCGGCTGGGCATCGAGACGGTGGAAGATTTGCTTACGCATTTTCCGCGGCGCCATGAAGACCGGACGGAGTTCCCGCAGTTTCCTCGCGAAGAGAGCGATGTTCCGATCTGTCTTTGCGGGGAGGTGACCAAGACGTCGCTGCGGCGCTTCGGCGGCTGGAAGAAAATTTTCGAAGCCACATTGGAAGAATCGAACCCAAACGCGTTGAGCGAGCCGCTGGTGTGCCGGTGGTTCAATCTGCATTACGTGCAGAAAATGATTGTCACCGGTCAACGCATGGTGGTCTTCGGCAGGCCGCGGCTACGCGGAAAGCGAATTTGCATGGATCATCCGGAGTTTGAAGTCATCGAGAATGATGAGGAGATCTCGATCCATTTTCGCAGGATCACGCCGATCTATCCTGCGACGGAAGGTCTTTCGCAACGTGTCTTGCGCAGCATGATTTACAGGCTGTTGAACGAACTTCCTTCCAATGATGCCGGATCGGAAAGATTGGCGCCACGCAATCTTGTTAAGGGCGAGAGGCGCGATGCGATTCGCGCAATCCATTTCCCAGCTAGCTGGGAAGCGCGTGATGCCGCGCACGAACATCTGGTGCTCGCTGAATTCTTTGCGATGCAAATGCTGATTGCGTCGCGACGCGCCGATGCCTCAATTCGACAGGGCGAGAAACACTGTGGGGCAGGGGCGCTGCTCGAAAGGTTCCTGAAGTCGTTACCATTCGAGCTAACTGCTGCCCAATCCAAAGTGATTGGGGAAATCCGGCATGACTTGGCAGTGAGTCATCCGATGAATCGTTTGTTACAGGGCGACGTGGGCTCGGGGAAAACGGTTGTCGCCATCGCAGCAATGCTACTCGTTGTGGAGGGCGGCTATCAGGCCGCGTTCATGGCGCCTACGCAAATTCTCGCGGAGCAACATTATGATGTCTTGCGGCGCTGGCTCGAGCCGCTGGGCGTGCGCCTGGCGCTGCGAACCGCCGCCCGCCAGGAGGAAAGCGGACCATTGCCGCTGTTTGCGCGTCAAGAAACTCTGGGGAGCGCACGCTTGCAGCGTGCTGGCGATGGCATTCTGCCATCGCGAACTTCTTCTGAAACCGATTCAAAACCCGGTGCGCAGTACTCGCGCCGCCGTCTTCCACATTTCGAAAAACCCTGGGCGATTTACGCCGTGACAATCGCAACCAGGCATCGGCGCTGCCTGAGTCCGCAAGCTCGAACGGTTGTCTTGAACGCGTGGCGTCATTTTCACAACGCCCGCTACGAGCTCTTCGCCATCTGTGTAATGCCCGATCATGTCCACGCGCTCTTTCAACCCTGGCCACAAAACGAAGCTCCGGGCGACGAGGCGAAGTTCTGGTCACTGACCGAATTGATGCGGTCATTGAAATCATTTACCGCGCGCGAGATCAACCGCACGGAAGGAAAAACCGGAGCGGTTTGGGAGAAAGAAACTTTCGACCGGTACATCCGATCGGATCGCGATCTGGCGGAGAAGTTTCATTATATCTTGAGAAATCCATGGGATGTAGGCGTCGCCAGACAAAATGAGGAATACTCGTGGGTCTGGACGCCGCAGGATGAGATGCACGTTGCCGGAAGTTCGTCGCCGCAAAATGCGGCGACCAGCACGCTGCAAGCGTGCGCTCCCCAGACACTGTGGACGCGCGAGGAACCGCAAATCATCGTCGGGACGCACGCGTTGCTGTATGACAAAGTTTCGTTTTCGAATCTCGGCCTCGTTGTGATTGATGAGCAGCATAAGTTCGGTGTTGCGCAGCGCGCCCAATTGAGCGCGCGCGAACCAGCGCCTGACGTGCTGGTGATGACTGCCACACCGATTCCGCGGACGTTAACGATGACTATTTACGGCGACCTCGATGTCTCAACCATCGATGAGATGCCGCGGAATCGGGGGAAAATCATTACCGCTGTGCGCGACGAGTCGAAGCTCGGCGAAGTGCTTTCCTTCTTGCGAACACAATTGGAAGCGGGGCGCCAGCTTTATGTGATCTATCCGTTGATCGATGAAAGTGAAAAGCTCGATGTGAAAGCCGCGGCGGCGGAGTACGAATTGTGGCGGGAACGTTTGCATCGGTTTCGCTGCGAGCTGCTTCACGGCCGGATTCCCCCGTCGGAAAAGCAGGAAATCATGGAACGCTTTCGCCGCGGTGAGACAAGTGCGCTGATCAGCACGACCGTGCTCGAGGTCGGCGTAGATGTGCCTAACGCGAGTGCAATGCTTATTGAAAACGCAGAGCGTTTTGGGCTTGCGCAACTGCATCAGCTTCGCGGACGAATCGGGCGAGGGGAGCACAAGTCCTATTGCATCTTACTCACCTCAGCTCAAGTGAAAGAGGCTTCGGCAAAGCTAGCCGTTTTAGAAAGAACGAGTGACGGTTTCGAAGTGGCGGAAGCAGACTGGGAATTGCGTGGCCCAGGCGATCTGCTTGGCACAGCCCAGAGCGGCCTGCCTGCGCTCAAGATCGGTAACTTAAGGTCCGACGCGCATTTGATGCGGCGCGCACGCGCAGCCGCGGTATCGATCTTGGAAAAAGACCCCCGTTTGGGATTGCCTGAGAATCAACGTTTCCGGCGTTTAATTGTCGAACAACAGGGACGAACTTTTTCCAACGTTAGCTAATGAAAAACTTTGCGAAATTTTTGCTTTTTGTCCTGCTGGTAAGCGCGGGAATTTCGTTGCTGTACGACTATCGCCTGAAGCATGGGGGCCTCAATCTATCTTCCGTCCGGAAACCGGAAAAATACACCCTGGCATCGAATCCGAGCGTGGATCCAAAGCAAGTCCCGTCGCTGGAGGCGTTGAACCGGGAGCGGCGCGAACTCGTCAAAAGCGTGATCCCCTCCGTTGTCGCCGTTAAAACATCGAAGAAGGTAGGTAATCGGCGGGAATACGAGCTAGATCCGTTCGAATTTTTCTTCCGTAACCGTCGGCAGTTTCGTAGTCCGCGCGATGAAACCCTCGTGCAAAACTCGCTTGGTTCTGGTGTGATCGTAACAAACGAAGGCCACATCATCACAAACAGTCACGTGGTCAGCGATAGAGAAGGCAATCAGGTTGATCAGATTGAGGTGCAATTGAGCGATGGGCAGACGAAGAAAGCGCAGTTAGTCGGCGCGGATTCTGAGGTCGATCTAGCCGTGCTCAAGATTGACGATCCAAACGTCAAACCACTCAAGCTTGCTGATTCCGACACGGTGCAACCGGGAGATTTTGTTCTGGCCATCGGCAATCCGTTTGGATTCGAAGAAACCGTTACAGACGGAATCATCAGTTCGAAGGGTCGGCCGAATCGGACGGATTTCTTCGGTGATTTGATTCAAACCAATGCCGCGATTAACCCCGGAAACAGCGGCGGACCGCTGATCAATCTTCGTGGCGAAGTGATCGGGATCAACACGGCAATTGCCTCGACCACCGGCGGCTCGCAGGGAATCGGTTTCGCTATTCCATCAAACACAGTCCGCACGGCGCTGGAAAGCTTGTTAAAACAGGGGCGAATCATTCGCGGTTATCTCGGGATTCAGGCGCGAGCTTTACAGCCCGATGGAAACGGCTCAGACACAGACGGGGTAACGGTTACTGAAGTAGTGCCTGGATCGCCCGCAGCCCAAGCAGGGGTTCAGTCGGGCGATCTCATCCGCAAATTCGACGGACGTGACGTGAAGGATTTCAACGCATTGCGAACTCTTGTGGCCCAGACTCCACTGAATAAACAGGTAGAACTCGAAATTATGCGCGGCGGAAAACCGGTCAAGGTGACGACGCAGATAAAAGAGCAGCCTCTTGATTCTCAAAGCGCCGGCGTTTCCCCTCGACGAGGTCAGCCGCAGCAACAACCACCGCGACAACCAAACGATCAAGAAACGAGCAACAGTCCTCTTGCGTCGATTCACGTGGGAGAGCTGACTCCACAGACGGCGCGCCAACTCGATCTGCCAAACAACGTGCAGGGCGTATTGGTTACCGGTGTTGATCCTGACAGCGGCGTGGCGGAATTGCAAAAGGGCGATGTGATCGAGGAAATCAATCAACAGCCGGTTACATCAGTTGCGGATTACAACAAGATCGCGGCCGCACTAGATCCCAGCCAACCGCAAGTGCTGTCAGTTTGCCGACACCGGATGCGCTCGTTTCTTGTCCTGCGTCCGCAGTAAGACCGTAGCGGGTCACCGTATCGAGGCGCTATGTCGCACGATAACTGGCACGGCGACGCCAGCGCCGTGGCTGCAACCGTCATCACACGATCGCGTGGCGCCGGCAAACGCCAGAGAGCATTTCCCAGAGCGCGTCGAGGACGCGGTTCACGGACGCCTTAACTGATTCGAAATTTCGATCGTCTACGTAACGATTCAGCATTTCGCGTTCTGCTGCCGCATGTTCGCGATCCGCTTCGATGTGAACGCTGAAATATTCGTAATGCTCGGGCCTACTGAATTCGTAGTGCTTTTTGAGTCCGTCGATCTTGGATTCACAGATCGCTGGAATCTGGCTTTCATAGGCATAGAGCGCGCCCAATCCTTCTGCAGTTGATGCCCGCCCGCAAACGGAACGGAATGTGTCGATCAACTTTTTCGTTTCCGGTTGTTTCTCGGTCCGCGCGAGCTCGGCATCTTCGACGCCGAGACCAGCCGCGAATTTTTTCCAAAGGTCCGGATGGTTTGGCGATCCGGCTTCCTCGTCGACTAAATTGTTGAGCAATTGTTTCCGGGTGGCTTGGTCCTCGCAGTTCGCATGCACCGACGATAGATACGTCGGAAACGCCGCCACATGATGATAGTACTGCTTCGCATAATCTTCGAGCGCCTCCTTGCTCAGTTCCCCGCGCGTCCACGCGAGATAGAATGGATGCTTTAACAGGTGTTTCTTCGAAATGTCGTTGTCGATCTTATCGAGATATTGATTCATAAAATCCTTTCCGAATTCTTTGACTTTATAGACGTTGATTGCTCTGTCGCAAACTGTTTAAGCGATAAGATCTCGATCGGGATCCAATCCTTCGAGATGCAAATCCTCGATCGGCAATTGAAATGACTCCGCTTCTTGAACCAGCAGCGAGACTACCTCGTAATAAGCCATCTTCCGACTCAATTGATAAGCTTCATCATCAGTACCTTTAGCGGCCCGAGCTGATTGCTTGGCTTCCAAGGCTTTTTCGCGAGGCAAGCAACCCAAATCTGACAGATAATCTTGTCAATGTCACTCATGATTCAAATTCCAAGGGCTACACCGACTTCAAAATGTGTTTAATGCCACGAACGGGGATTACGACCCAGGCTGGCCGATTGTTTAGCTCGTAGCCGACTTCGTAAACTGCTTTATCGAGCAAATAGGCTTCGATCATGATTTGCAAGTCCTCACTGTTTTGCGGAATGAAGACAGCACTGCCTGTCGTCTTCAAATAGCTGTGCAAAAAGACGCTGCCCATGTGACGATACCAGAGATCGGCCCAGCGTTCCAAAAATGGCACATCTTCTTTGCGCATGGCCGGCTGCCAAAGGGCGCTGTAGGCGGCGTACTGGAACGAGCGCATCATGCCGGAGACATCGCGTAGCGCGGAGCGTTTTAGTTTGCGCTCGCTAAGTGGTCGGGCCGGTTCGCCTTCGAAGTCCAAAATGACAAAGTCTTTTCCGGTGTAAAGCAACTGACCAAGATGATAGTCGCCATGAATCCGAATTTTCGCGGCGTTGGTGCGACGATCGAGTAGCCGTTTTTCGCGCGCGAGTATCTCTTGTTCTGCACCGAGCACTTCCTTCGCTTCGTCCCGGAAGGCTGCCGGAAGATCGGCTAATTTTTTTTCTAAAAGAGTAAACGCGCGTCGAAGCGACGCCCGCATGTTTTGGTAAACAGAGCGCTGCGCCATCGCGTTGAATGGCTCGGGCTGGAACGCCGGATCGTCCGGACACGAGGCGAGTGCGAGATGCAGTTCGCCAGTGCGTTGCCCGAGCAGCTTCATTTTTTCAGGATAAACGCCACCGAAAAGCTCATCGAGCAGCGCTCCCGGGGGCGCGATTTCATTCTGAAGATCGGCTTTGCGACCAAGTACCCTCTCGTAATAGCGGCCGACTGCGTCCAGCGTAAGCGACCAGACATCACCTTCGTTAGTAACGGCGCTCTGTAGCAGACACACCACAGTCGGTTCCGCTTTAGCCCGTCGGTATTCGATTGCACCGATAAACGCCGGCACATTTGGAAACTTGGTGTGTTCTGTAAGAAACCGAGTTATTTCAACATCCGGATTAACGCCATCCTCGATTTTGCGATAGAGTTTCAGAAAGAACTTGTTATCAAAGAGCATTGAGGAGTTACTCTGCTCCGCGGCTAAGACTTGCGAATTCTGTGGGCTAGTGGATTGATCAGCTTCGAAATCCTTGGCAGTAATGCCGACCAGTTCGCCAGCGCGAGCCTTTACGATCTCGCGCCTCGCGATCGTATCGAACAACCGCGAGCGGCATTTCACGTCCCAGGTCGCATCAAACAGAACGTTTTCACCGTTACCTGCGAAACGCGCGATGATGGCCTGCGGTGCGGCTTGAGAAATGGCGCGCGCAGTTTCACCGGAGGCAATGCTGACCGGAAGGACATATGTTTCAGTGGGTGCATCGAGATAGCTGACTTCAAGGAGCCAAAGTTGAGCACTATCGGCGTCGTCCGAGATCGAAGGCTGCTCAACGATCTTCAAACTGCGAAAGGTTCGCGCCTTCGAACCGAACCAGCGGCAGGTTTGGAGGTATCGAGGTAAAATTTCGCGTTCGATCGCGGCGCGTTGACCATTGATGAGCAAGGTTTCCAGCTCCATTGGTGCACTGATCACTGGCACCGTTCTCTTTCTTGGCGTGCGGCGCCCGTCAGTCGGCGAGTGCAGGGCGAACCAGTAGTATGCATGCGGTCCAAGGGTGATGACGTAGCGGGATTTTCTAATTGGGCGAAAAAGATTGCGGCTAAAAACTTCCATCGGCACGTACCCGGCGAAGCGGGAAAGGTCTAATTCCGCTGATTGCGCGAAGCGGGAGAGGTTCACTATCACCAGAACGATCTCATCTTCGTACCGGCGAAGGAAAGCGAGAACCTTCGGGTTGTCGGGATAGAGAAATTCCAGCGAACCGCGCGAGAACGCCTTGAAATTTTTCCGCATGGCGATGACCCGTCGCATCCACCAGAGCAACGAAGAGAGATTTTTCTGCTGATTCTCCACGTTAACGGCTTCGTAGTGATATTCAGGGTCGATCGTGATCGGAAGATAAAGTTGCTGTGGATTTGCTCGTGAAAATCCGGCGTTGCGGTCAGGGCTCCACTGCATCGGTGTGCGGCAACCGTTGCGATCGCCGAGATAGAAATTGTCGCCCATGCCGATCTCATCCCCGTAGTAGATAATCGGGGTGCCCGGCATCGAGAACAGCAGGGTATTAAGCAGCTCGATTTTGCGACGGCTGTTTGCCAGCAGTGGAGCAAGACGCCGACGGATTCCAAGATTTATGCGAGCGTGGGGATCGGTAGCGTAAACGCGGTACATGTAGTCGCGTTCCTCGTCGGTGACCATTTCCAGGGTCAGCTCGTCATGGTTGCGTAGAAACATCGCCCACTGACACTGTTCGGGAATCGCCGGAGTCTGCTCGAGAATGTCGATAATGGGGAAGCGGTCCTCCATCTGCAACGACATGAACATGCGTGGCATGAGCGGGAAGTGAAAATTCATGTGCGATTCGTCGCCGTTACCAAAGTAAGCGGCCGCATCTTCCGGCCATTGGTTCGCTTCGGAGAGGAGCATGCGATTTGGAAATTTCGCGTCGATGTGGGCGCGGAGCTTACGGAGGTATTGATGCGTCTCTGGCAGGTTCTCGCAGCTCGTGTTTTCTCGCTCGTAAAGGTAGGGGATAGCGTCAAGGCGAAGCCCATCAACGCCCAGTTCGAGCCAGAAATCGCAGACTTTCTCAACGGCATCGTGCACTGCCGGATTATCAAAGTTCAGGTCTGGCTGATGCGAATAAAAGCGATGCCAATAATAGGCTTTTGCGACAGGGTCCCATGCCCAGTTGGATGTTTCGAAGTCTTTAAAAATGATTCGCGAATCCTTGTATTTTTCCGGGGTATCACTCCACACATAGAAGTCTTTGTAGGCGAGATCGTCGCTGGAGATGCCGGCACCCGCTGCAGCTACAGCGCGCCGCGACTTTTGAAACCATGGGTTTTGGTCGGAAGTGTGATTGATGACCAGCTCCGTGATGACGTGCAGATTTCGCTGGTGCGCAGCATCAAGGAATGCGCGGAAATCATCCAACGTGCCGAAATTTGGATTAACGTCGAAGTAATCGGCGATGTCGTATCCGTCATCCCGCAGCGGCGACGGGTAAAACGGCAGAAGCCAGATGGCAGTGATGCCGAGTTCCTGAAGATAATCCAGTTTCTCGATCAGTCCGCGAAAGTCGCCCATCCCATCGCCGTCGCTGTCGCAAAACGTCTTGACGTGCATCTCGTAGATGACTGCGTCCTTGTACCAAAACGGATCCACGTTCGTTTGAGTCTCCCCTTGTGCCATGCGTTTAATTTTTGACGCACAAGACGCGTAGCGCAATCATCGGTTCGTCGATTGTTCCGCGAGGCGTGCGTTTTCTTCCTAGAACAGAAGCGGCCACGTTGCCGTGGCCGCTTTCACAAAAAATCTATGCCTTAATATCGCTTAGCCTTTGATCTTCATTACCTGGCTGGCAACACATTGCCATTGACCTCCGCGTTGCACCCAAGTGTCGGTGTAGCGAAATGTGCGATCAAATGGTTTGCCATCCTTGGTCGTCCCCTTTTCGTGTGCAGTGCCGATAACGACCGCAACGCCTGGCCCATAGCTGCTCACTGCCAGCCTTTCATTTACGGCAGACTTGTACGTGTCTTTATCTTTTTTGATCTCAGAAATAACGCCTGATTTGCCCATTACTCTTCCATCCCAATAAACGCCATTGAAATCGCTGGCGACGAATGATTCGGCGATTGAACTGTTGTGAGCCGCGTAA
>Ga0307278_10001969_pt1 | contig 10144 bp, 6 predicted proteins | sample ER_DNA_117_FD_194482 | JGI IMG/M metagenome (GOLD analysis project Ga0307278, IMG submission 194482) | Bulk soil microbial communities from the East River watershed near Crested Butte, Colorado, United States - ER_DNA_117 | ecosystem: Environmental > Terrestrial > Soil > Floodplain | place: USA...
GCGCGACCACGTCGGGGTCGAGCTCATCGTCGTGGGCGCCGATCGCGACGAGGTCGAGCCGCTCATGCTCGACGGCACGCAGGGCGTCACCGTGCTCGGCAAGGTCTCCGACGCCGAGAAGGCCGCCGCGCTGGCATCGGCCGACCTGCTCGTTGCACCGTCGCTGGGCGGCGAGAGCTTCGGCATGGTGCTCACCGAGGCCTTCGCCGCCGGCACGCCGGTGGTCGCCTCCGACATCCCCGGCTACCGCGACGTCGTGCGCGACGGGGTCGACGGCGTGCTGTTCCCGCGCGGCGACGCCACCGCCCTGGCCGAGACCCTGCGCGACCTCGCCGTGGCGCCCCCGCAGCGCTGCGCGGCCATGGCCGTCGAGGCGCGCGCCCACGCGCCGCGCTACGCCTGGCCGACCGTCGCCGGCGAGGTCCTCGAGGCCTACAACGACGCCGTCGCCATGCCGCGGGCGTTCACCGCCCGCCAGCGCGCCGGCGTGTTCCTCGGCGCCATCCCGGCCGATCTCGGGCCGCGCCGGCCGGCCGAGCGGCGCCTGCCCAGCCTCGAGGCCTCCAAGCGCGAGGGCCGCGACCGCCGCCGCGCGGCCGCGCGCAAGGCCGGCATCGGCCTCGCGGCGCTCGCCGCCGCCTTCCTGGCGCTGCTCGCGCTGCAGCGGATCGGGCTGGACCAGATCGGCGACAGCCTGCTGCGCGCCACGCCCACCTGGGTGCTGCTCGGCCTCGGCCTGATGTGCAGCTCGATGGTGCTGCGCGGCGTCGCGTGGCACGCGATCCTGACCGCCGCGCTGCCCGACGCGCGCCTGCGGCGCTCCGATGCCCTGCAGGGCACGTTCATCGGGGTGCTCATGTCGGCCACGCTGCCCGCACGTCTCGGCGAGCCCTCGCGCGCGCTGATCGTCGCGCGCCGCAGCGGGCGACCACGCGACCACCTGCCGACCGTGGTGGGCTCGATCGTCTCGCAGACCCTGCTCAACGTCGTCGCGCTGGTGATCCTCGGGATCGTCATGTTCTCGACGGTCGACCTCTTCAGCCAGCGCCAGCGCGGCCTGGTCGCGTTCGCGCTCGCGCCCATGATCGTCCTCGTCGCGGTCCTGGTGCTGCCCGCGCTGCTCCGCGGCGGCGTGCCGTCGCGCTCGCGCCGCGTCCAGGCGGCCGTGGCCAGGGTTCGCGCCGCGCTGGCCCAGGTCCGCGCGGGCCTGCGCGTGTTCCGCTCGCCGAAGCTCGGCGTCGAGGCGACCGCCCTGCAGCTCAGCGCCTGGGTCATCCAGTGGCTGTCGTGCTACGTGCTGCTCGTCGCCCTCGGGCTCGACGACCGCGCGGGGCTCGGCGCCGCGGCGGCCGTGCTCTTCGCGGTCAACGTCACCGCGGTGCTGCCCATCACGCCGTCGAACCTCGGCGTCTTCCAGTTCGCGTGCGTCGCGGTCCTGGCCGGTGCCTACGGGGTCGGGAAGGCCGACGCGCTGGCCTACGGGATCATCCTGCAGGCCGTCGAGATCGCGACCGCGGTCGTCATGGGTGCCCCGGCCCTCGTCAAGGAGGGCATGAGCTGGCGCGACGTGCGCCTGCGCGCCCTGCACGCCAGCCCGGTGCAGCTCGATCCGCTGCCCGCGCCCGCGGGCGACGCGGCCACCGCCGAGGCCTAGTAGGGATCTCCCGGCGCGCGGCGAAGCCGTTGGCCGTGGCCGACGCCTGGGTCTACCTGCTGCGCTGCGCCGACGGCTCGCTCTACACGGGCTGGACGGTCGATCTCGACGCACGCCTGCGCCGCCACGGGGCCGGCACTGCGAGCGCGTACACCCGCAGCCGCCGGCCGGTGGAGCTCGCCCTGGCGATGCCCATGGCCGACCGCACGGCGGCGCGGCGCGAGGAGGCGCGGATCAAGGCGCTCGACCGCCCCGCCAAGCTCGCTTTGATCGCCGCGACCCGCGTCTGAGTATCCGGCTCCCGAAGATTGTCGGCCGATGGTGGTAGCGTAGATCCACCCGATGGCAACGACGGAGTTCCCTGCGGTCGAGGAGGCCGCACCGGCCAGGAATGGCCAGGTGAGAGTCGAGCGTCGCGAGCGCGTCATCGTCCGCTTCGCGGGCGACTCAGGTGACGGCATGCAGCTCGCCGGCGGACGCTTCACCGATGCCACCGCGGTCTTCGGCAACGACCTCGCCACGCTGCCGAGCTTCCCGGCCGAGATCCGTGCGCCAGCCGGCAGCCTGGCCGGCGTCTCGAGCTTCCAGATCCACTTCGCCGAGCGCGACATCGCCACGCCGGGCGACACGCCCAACGTGCTGGTGGCCATGAACCCGGCCGCCCTGCGCGCGAACGTCCCGCAGCTCGAGCGCGGGGCGACGATCATCGTCAACGAGGACGCGTTCACCACGCGCAACCTGCAGAAGGCCGCCTACGACTCGAGCCCGCTCGAGGACGACTCCCTCGACGCCTTCCAGGTCAAGCGCGTGCCGATGACGACGCTCGTCGGCCGTGCGGTCGAAGCGCTCGAGGGCGCCACCACGCGCGACGCCCAGCGTGCGCGCAACCTCTTCGCGCTCGGCCTCGTCTCGTGGCTCTACGACCGCCCGACCGAGGTCACCGAGCGCTGGATCGAGGGCAAGTTCGCCGACAAGCCCACCGTGCGCGACGTCAACCTCGCCGCGTTCAAGGCCGGCTGGAGCTTCGGCGAGACCTCCGAGCTCATCGACGTGCGCTACGAGGTCCTGCCGGCGCGCGACGTGCCGCCGGGCGTCTATCGCAACGTCAACGGCACGACGACGACCGCACTGGGACTGCTGGCCGCCAGCGTGCGCAGCGGCCTGCCGCTGGTCCTCAGCGCCTACCCCATCACGCCGGCCTCCGATCTGCTGCACGATCTCTCCACGCGTCAGTCCGTCGGGGTGCGCACGATCCAGGCCGAGGACGAGATCGCCGCCGCCGGCATGGCGCTCGGCGCCGCCTTCGGGGGCGCGCTGGGCGTGACCGCGACCAGCGGCCCGGGCCTCGACCTCAAGACCGAGACCATCGGGCTGGCGGTGGCGCTCGAGCTGCCCATGGTGATCGTCGACGTCCAGCGGGCCGGCCCGTCGACCGGCATGCCGACCAAGACCGAGCAGTCCGACCTGCTGGCGGCCCTATACGGCCGCCACGGCGAGTCGCCGGTGCCGATCGTCGCTGCCTCGACACCCGGGCAGTGCTTCGATGCGGCCTACGAGGCCGTCCGCATCGCCGTGCGCTATCGCACGCCGGTCATCCTGCTCACCGACCTCTTCCTGGCCAACGGCTCGGAGCCCTGGCGGATCCCGCAGGCGGCGTCGCTGCCCGCCATCGATCCCGCCTTCGCCCAGGCGCCGAGCAACGGCGCGGCCTTCCTGCCCTACGCCCGCAATGCCGACGGCGCGCGCCCGTGGGCCATCCCCGGGACGCCGGGGCTGACGCACCGCATCGGCGGCTTGGAGAAGCAGGACGTCACGGGCGAGATCAGCTACGACCCCGTCAACCACGCACGGATGACCGCGCTGCGAGCGGCCAAGGTGGCCGGGATCGAGGTCCCCGACGTCGTGGTCGACCACGAGGACGGCGCCGAACTGCTCGTGCTCGGCTGGGGCTCCAGCGAGGGGGCGCTGCGCGCCGGCGTGCGCCGCGTACGGGAGCGAGGGCGCAAGGTCGCCCGTGCGCACGTGCACCACCTCAATCCGCTGCCGGCCAACCTCGGCGAGGTCCTGCGCGCCTACCGCCGCGTCCTGCTGCCCGAGATGAACAGCGGCCAGCTGCTGAAGGTACTTCGCGCCGAGTACCTCGTCGACATCCACGGCTTCTCGCGCGTCGAGGGGCGGCCGCTGTTCGCCGCCGAGATGGAGCAGGCGATCCTGGAGATGCTGCCGTGAGCACCGCACCCCCGCTCCCACTGACCAAGGCGGACTTCCAGTCAGACCAGGAGACGCGCTGGTGCCCGGGGTGCGGCGACTACTCGGTGCTCGCCGCCATCCAGGGCTTCATGCCCGAGCTCGGCATCCCGCCCGAGCGAATCGTGTTCGTCACCGGCATCGGCTGCGCGGGGCGCTTCGCCTACTACATGGACACCTACGGGATGCACGCCATCCACGGGCGTGCCCCGACGATCGCCACCGGTCTGGCGGCCGCGCGCGACGACCTCTCGGTGTGGATCGTCAGCGGCGACGGCGACGCGCTGTCGATCGGCGCCAACCACCTCATCCACGCGCTGCGCCGCAACGTGCCGGTCAAGATCCTGCTCTTCAACAACCGCATCTACGGCCTGACCAAGGGCCAGGCCTCGCCCACCAGCGAGGTCGGCAAGGTCACCAAGTCGACGCCGGGCGGCTCGATCGATCCCCCGCTCGACGCGCTGTCGCTCGCCCTCGGCGCGGGCGCCACCTTCGTCGCGCGCACGGTCGACCGCGACAAGCAGGGGCTCGTTGAGGTCCTCCGCGCGGCCGCCGAGCATCGCGGCACCGCCTTCGTCGAGGTCCTGCAGGACTGCCCGGTGTTCAATGACGGCGCCTTCGACCACCTCACCCAGAAGGACGCCGCGGCCGTCAACCGCATTCTGCTCATCGACGGCCAGCCGATCCGCTTCGGCCTCGACCACGAGCTCGGCGTGATCCGCGACGACGACGGCACGCTGGCCGTCGCCCGCGTCGACGAGGTCGGCGCCGATCGCCTCATCGTCCACGACGCCACCTGCGAGGACCCGTCGCTCGCCTTCGCCCTCGCCCGCCTCGGCGTCCTGGGCGCCGGCCCCCTGCCGCTCGGGGTCTTCCGCGCCGTCGACGCGCCGCCATGGGGCGGCGACCTCGTGGCCGAGCTGCGCGCTGCGCGCGTGGGGCTGGGCGACGAGGACATCGACGCCCTGCTGCACGCGGGCGACACCTGGACGATCGCGGGCTGAGCCGCGCTACTCCGCAGGCGCCTGGCGCGGCGTCGCGAGCATCTCCTCGGTGGGGAGCTCGTCGGCCGGATGGGGGACTCCGGCGATGACCTCGGCGGCGCGCATCACGTCGACGGCCGCCGAGCGCACCTGGCTGATGATCTCGGTGAGCGCGAGGTCGGGCTCCTGCTCGAAGGCCTCGCGCGCCTGGGTGGCGGCGGTGCGTGCGCGGTCGCGCGCCTCGGCCGCGCGCTGCGGGTCGTCGTGGGCGGCGGCCAGGGTCCACACCGCCTGGGCGAGCTCGCGCACCGCTTCGGTCAGCCGATCGGGGGCGACGAGGCGGGCGCGGGTGTAGCGCAGGCCGTGGCGGGCCAGCACCCGCGTGTTGCGCACCGCGAAGTCCAGGTGGGGCAGCGTGCGCACGTAGCGCTCCAGCAGGCTGCGCGCGCCGCGGCGCGGCGGTGCGAAGCGGATCATCTCGCGTGCGGTGGAGAGCGCCTCCTCCAGCGCGCTCATGTCGGCGTCGATGGCGCGCGCGGTGCGCAGGGCGCCCTCGGCGCGCTCGGAGTCGGCCGTCTCGAGCGCCGCCGCGACGCCCTCGAGCGTCTCGCCGAGGTCGCGGAAGACGGACTGCGCCGCGCGCCCCACGATCAGCGTGGGGTCGGGCGGGAAGAAGAGCGTGCCCACAGCCAAGGCAACCGCGCCGCCGGTCAGCGCCTCGACGAAGCGATCGGGGGTGAAGCCGGGGCTCGTCGGCTCGATCGAGGCCAGCAGCAGCGCCGAGACCGCCGCCTCTGAGACCAGCAGCTCGCCGCCGCCGAGGATGACCGCGGCGCTCATGGCGAGGACGATCATGAGCCCGATCTGCAGCGGCCCGTTGCCGATGGCGTTGATGATCAGGTCGGCGACGGTGAGGCCGACCACGACGCCCGCGATGAGCTCGGTCGCACGCCGCCCGCGCTGCTGGTAGCTCGCGCCGAGCGAGATGACGGCCGCGATCGACGCGAAGACCGGCCGCTGGTCGTCGATCGGCAGCAGGAGCGCCAGGTAGTACGCCGCCACTGCCGCCGCGGCCGTCTGGAGGATCGGCAGCAGTCGCGGCCGCAGGCGCCCGGCGGCCCAGCTCGGAGCTGTTCGAAGTCGGCGCAGGGTCACCCGCTCATCGCGTCAGAGCTTGTTCACGCGCACGGCGGTGCCGTAGGCGCAGATCTCGGTCCACGTGGTGCCGAGCTCGGACGTGTCGAAGCGAAAGGCGATGATGGCGTTGGCGCCCTTGCCCTCGGCCGCCTCGACCAGCCGCTGGGTGGCGTCGTCGCGCCCGCTGGCCAGCATCTTGGTCATGCCCTTCAGCTCGCCGCCGACGAGCGACTTCAGCGAGGCGCCGATCTGCGAGCCGACGTTGCGCGAGCGCACGGTGAGGCCGAACACTTCGCCCATGACCTCTTCGATCTTGTAGCCGGGGAGGTCGTTCATCGTGGAGATGATCATGCGATCGAGAGTACGACAGCGGCAGGCCGAAGTAGGGGAGCTTGCCGATGAGACCGGCGGCGCCGCGGCTGCCGTTCGCGCGTCGAGGCGACGACCCGCGCGGGCGGCCTCGGGCTGCTCGTGTAGCCGCCGGGAGGCCTAGCCCTGCGCGCTCATCGCCGGCTCGCCCGCCTCGAGCGGGTCGGCGTCGGGCAGGGAGGAGTCGAGCTTCGCCGGGTCGCGTTCGCTGCCGGCGATGAGGTCGTCGCGTGCCTGGCGGTCGTTCTTGGGCAGGAAGCCGGACTTCATGCCGAAGTAGACGGCCTGCGGGTGGTGGGCGACGATTGCGACGGTCGACTGCTCGGGCTCGACGGCGTAGCCGCCGCTCAGGCGCAGCCCGATCGACTCCGCGTCGAGCAGGCGGAAGACCTTCTCGTGCTCGGACTGCTCGGGGCACGCGGGGTACCCCCAGGAGTAGCGGCGGCCCTGATCGAGCGCGACGCCGAAGTCCCGGCGCACGCACGCGTGCAGCCACTCGGCGATGCCCTCGGCGGTCTGGACGCCGAGGCCGTGGACGAAGAGCTGCTCGGCGAACTCGCCGTCGGCCTCCAGGCGCGCCATGAGCTCGGTGACCTCGTCGCCGGCGGTGACCGCCTGCAGGGCGACGACGTCGAGCTCGTCGCTGTCCTTCGGACGGTAGAAGTCGGCCAGGCAGATGCGGTCGTGCTTGGGCTGGCGCGGGAAGACGAGGCGCTCGAGCACCGTCTCGCGGTCGTCGGGATCGAGCACGACGACCTCGTTGCCCTCGCTGTAGCAGGGGAAGTAGCCGAGCTTGGCCTGCGGGCGCAGGTAGCTCGCCTCGCGCCACATGCGCTCCAGGCGCGGGCGGAAGTCCTCGTCGATGAGCTTGCGCCACGCCTCGCCCTTGACGCCGCGCCCGCCCCAGTGCAGCTTGAAGAGCACGTGGGTGTCGAGGTGGTGGTAGACGTCGTCCATCGCCACGTCGACCTCGCGGGCGCCCCAGAACGGCGGCTGCGGCACCGGTGCGTCGGTGCTTGCGGCCGAGCGCACCGAGGCGTCGGTCGTGTCGCCCAGCTCGGGCTCGGGGCCCTTGTCGCGCAGGCGCGTGGCGGCCTCGCGCGTCTTGGCCACGAGCGCGGCGCGGGCCTCGTCGTCGACGAGCTGGTCCATCTTGGCCAGGCCCTCGAAGGCGTCCTTGCAGTAGAAGACACCGGGCTCGTAGACCTCGTCGGAGTCGCGGCCGCCCGGGTAGAGCACGCGCAGGCCGAAGTCGCGGTTGATGGCCGCGCCGCCGAGCAGGACGGGGAACTCGAGGCCCTCGTTGTGGAGCTCCTGGATGCACAGCGGCATCTGCTTGGAGGTCGAGACGAGCAGCGCGCTGAGGCCGATGGCGGTCGCGTCGTGCTCCTTGGCTGCCTCGATGATCGTCCCGATCGGGACCTGCTTGCCGAGGTCGATGACGGTGTAGCCGTTGTTGGTCAGGATCGTGTTGACCAGCGACTTGCCGATGTCGTGCACGTCGCCGAACACGGTCGCGATGACCACGGTGCCCTTGGTGTAGCCCTCGAGCTTGTCGAGGTAGCCCTCCAGCCGGGCGACGGCGCGCTTCATGACCTCGGCGCTCTGCAGCACGAAGGGGAGGATCAGCTCGCCGGCGCCGAACTTGTCGCCGACCTCCTTCATGGCCGGCAGCAGCACGTCGTTGAGGGTCGGGACGGCGCCGATCTTCTCCACCGAGCGGTCGATCCAGCCCTCCACCCCGTCGCGCTTGCGCCGCAGGATGTGCCAGTGCAGCGCCTCCTCGGGCTCCATGTCGGCCGTCGGGTCGGCGACCTCGGCGGCCTCCTCCTCGCCCTTGGTCTCGAAATGGGCGATGAACAGCTCGAGCGCGTCCTCGCGGCGGTTGAAGACGAGGTCGTCGGCCAGCGCGCGCTCGGCCTCGGTGATCTCGCCATACGGCGTGATGTGGTTGGGGTTGACCATCGCGAGGTCGAGGCCCGCCTCCACGCAGTGGTGAAGGAAGACCGAGTTGAGCACCGCGCGGGCCGTCGGCGACACGCCGAAGGAGACGTTCGAGACGCCCAGCGAGGTCTTGACCTGGGGCAGCGCCTGCTTGAGCTGGCGAATGCCCTCGATCGTCTCGACGGCCGAAGGCCGCCACTCCTCGTCGCCGGTGGTCAGCGTGAAGGTGAGCAGGTCGAAGATCAGCAGCTCGGGATCGAGGCCGTGCTCGTCGCAGGCCAGCTCCTTGATGCGCTGCGCGATCTCGACCTTGCGCTGAGCCGTCTTGGCCATCCCGACCTCGTCGATCGTCAGCGCGATGACGGCGGCCCCGTGCTGGATGGCGAGCGGGACGACGGTGTCGAGCTTGTCGCGACCGGCCTCGAGGTTGACGGAGTTGACGATCGCGCGCCCGGGGATCTGCTCGAGCGCCATGCGCAGCACGTCGGGCTCGGTCGAGTCGATCTGGATCGGCGAGGGCTGGGCGAGCGACACGCGCTTGACGACCTGGCGCATCTGCTCGTCCTCGTCCTGACGCTCGGTGAGCGCGACGCAGATGTCGAGCACGTGCGCGCCGCCCTCGACCTGGTCCTCGGCCACCTGCACGAGGCCGTCGTAGTCGTCGGCCAGCAGCAGCTCCTTGGCCTTGCGCGAGCCCTGCGAGTTGACGCGCTCGCCCACGAGCGTGGGGCGCGGGTCCTGCACGAGCGGGGCGGCGGCGATCATCGAGCTGACGTGCGGCGGGCGCGGCGCGGGGCGCGCCCCGATCTCGTACCCGGCGCAGCGCTCGTGGATGGCGGCGATGTGCTCGGTCGTGGTGCCGCAGCAGCCGCCGACGATGGTCACGCCGAAACGCTCGACGAACTCGCCGAGCACGTTGGCCAGCGGCCCGGGCTCCTCGGGGAAGATCGTCTCGCCGTTGGGGCCCTGCAGCGGAAGGCCGGCGTTGGGGATGCAGTGGACGGGCACCGGGCTGAACTCGCCCAGGAAGCGGATCGCGTCGCGCATGTCCTCGGGGCCCGTGGAGCAGTTCAGGCCGATGGCGTCGACGCGCAGCGCCTCGAGCGTGGCGAGCACGGCGTCGATGTCGGTGCCCAGCAGCATCTTGCCGCCGTTGGGCAGCAGCGAGACGCTGGTCTGGATCGGGACCGAGCGCCCGAGCGCCTTGAACGCCTCGCGCGCGCCGAACACGGCGGCCTTGACCTCCAGGATGTCCTGGGCCGTCTCGATGATGATGAGGTCGGCGCCGCCCTGGACGAGGCCACGCGCCTGCTCCTCGAACACCGTGACCAGCTCGCGGAAGGTGATCCTGCCGAGCGTCGGGTCGTCGGAGGCCGGCAGGTGGCCGGTGGGGCCGATCGAGCCGGCGACGAAGTTGTCCTCGCCGACCGCCTTGCGCGCGATCTCGGCGGAGCGCTGGTTGATCTCCAGGGTGTGCTCGCCAAGGCCCCACTCCTCGAGCTTCAGGCGAGAGGCCTGGAAGCTGTCGGTCTGCACCACCTCGGCGCCCGCCTCGATCATCGACTCGTGCAGTGCCTGGATGACGTCCGGGCGGTGCAGGATGAGCGCCTCGTGGCACTTGCCCTGCAGCCCGCCATAGTCAGCCGGCGTCAGGTCGTACTGCTCGAGGGTCGCGCCCATCGAGCCGTCGAAGACGACGATGCGCTCGCGAATGGCGGCCAGGTAGTCGCGCATCCGGCCGATCCTACCAGAACCTTGACACAACCTTGTCAATGTTCGGATGCCTGCGAACCGGCCGTCGGGCCGCCCG
>Ga0307278_10001970_pt1 | contig 10142 bp, 9 predicted proteins | sample ER_DNA_117_FD_194482 | JGI IMG/M metagenome (GOLD analysis project Ga0307278, IMG submission 194482) | Bulk soil microbial communities from the East River watershed near Crested Butte, Colorado, United States - ER_DNA_117 | ecosystem: Environmental > Terrestrial > Soil > Floodplain | place: USA...
CCCGGCGTTATTTCCGCCCTGGCTTCGAACAACGATGTCAGCTTTCGTGGTAAGCACGTCGATAATCTTGCCCTTACCTTCGTCGCCCCACTGCGCTCCGATTAAAATTGTATTGGCCATTGCAATCAGAAATGGGCAAAAAATTTTCCCGATGCATCCGGCAGGACACAGTCGGGACTGCCTATGAATAATAGGTTGGCCAACGCTGGACGCAACACATTTTGAACTCTGAGCTACTCCTACTCATGCTCTGAGAACCCATGCTGGCGGAAGAGCATGAGCAAGAGAAGGAGCAAGAAACGAAGCCTCCGATTATGGTACCGGCGTTTGCTCTTTAGGCGACGGAGAGGCACTTGGCTGCTCTCTTCCGGATTCCATCAATGTTGGCCGCACGGCGCCGCTCGCCTCCGGCCTCGCAGTTCGCGAACTTGGCCGACGCGCTGTGCTCGTTTGTTCAGAACGAGTTTCCCTTTTGGCCGGCCTGGGAGTTTCTGGGACTGCTGGGCTTGGCGTCGGGGCAGCCTCGGAATCTGATTGGCCGGATTTCCTCGCTTGTGATGGAGTAGGATTATTCAGCCGCTCGGCGGCAAGGGCTCCCGCCATTCGCATTTGTTCGAGCGTGAGTTCTGCGGATGTAGATCTCTTGCCGCGTGATTTGGGTTTAGTGCGCTCCGGCTCCGGTGTTGCAGATTCTGAGGGAGTTTGCTCTGGAGGCGGCGCTGCTTGTTTGGGAGCTTCGGGTTTCTTTTCGCGAGCAACGATCACCTCCTGCGCGTGCGTCTGGCCGACGAGGATAAGGCTGCAGAACAGCACGCTCAAAAGTTCCCTCGGCATAAATCGCCGTGATAAACGACTCCAACCCGTTCGCAAGCCCCCATTCACAAAACGTTTCCGACCTTAACCAGTTGGCCGCGTGACCTTGATTACAGGCAGGGGAAAACGCATCCGCAACTCGTTTTCCAGATAAATCTCCACGTGGTGTAATCCGTATTGCTGAAACTGCACTCCGCCAAAATAATGGACGTTGGTCGCGTGGCCTTCCATCTCCTTCAAAGCAAATTCCACTTCCGCCTGCGCGATGACCTGTTGTTCGTCGACGCCGACAATGCGGGATTTTTGCCGAAATTTTCCAGCCCCACTGCACCAACGCGTCCATATGCAGAGCCGGATGTAATTGATCGGCAACGCGGGCGCGGGGATCACACTAAGGACGCCCACGAGCGTTTGCATCCCGTTGATTTCGCACCGGACGTCCTCGCAAAGAACTGCACTTTGCAGATCCGGAAGCATAACGTCGGTCCCCATGGTAGCTGATTACATGATCCCGCGCGCTAGCAGCGTCAACAATCCGATGCCGAGCACAATGCGATAAACAGCAAACGGCACAAACCCTCGCGCACGCACCCAGTTCATAAACCACGCGACCACAGCCAGTGCTACGAAGAACGAAACGATAAATCCGATGGCGAGCACAATCCATGCATGCGAATTCATTGCCAGCGGTGCAATATCCGCCTCGTGATGGTGTGGCATCACTGTCTTCAAGAAATCAAATCCCGTAGCCACCACCATCGTCGGCATCGATAAAAAAAACGAAAATTCGAGCGCGGCCGGACGCGACAGACCTGCGACTTGGCCGGCGGCGATGGTGGACATCGAGCGGGAAGTGCCTGGGAAAATGGCAGAAAGAATTTGCGCTGCGCCGATCCAGACCGCTTGCGGCAGGGTCATCTCCTCCATGTGTAGTGTGCGCGGGCGCGTGAAAACAGCGTCAACGATCCACATGACGATTCCACCGATGAGAAGCGCGAAGGCCATCACCCAGAGATTTTCCAGGTTTTTGCCAATTTGTTTCGTAAGTACCCAGGCTGGAACTGCGGTTACAACAAACGCTATTAACGTAAGACTTAATGGATGTGTCAAAATGGTGCGATTGCCGCGCTCGCCTCTTGGGAACGTACGAACAAATTCCAGGATGCGGTGCCAAAAATAAACCGGCAACGCCAGAATGGCGCCGAGCTGGATAACGATCGTGTACATTTTCCAAAAGCCGTCGTGAAGATCGATGTGCAGCAACGCTTCGCAGATACGCAAATGCGCAGTTGAGCTTACCGGAAGAAATTCAGTCAGGCCTTCTACAACTCCCAGGAAAACCGACAGCAGATATTCGTACATGAGTTGAATCGTTGAATAGTAAAGAAGTTAAAAAGTTAGAAGGTTAAAAAGCTTAGAAGGATGTTCTCTCCAGGAACCTCATAACTTTTCAACCTTTTAACTCTTTGACCGCCTCGTGCCGCTCGCGGTCACAGTGCCTCCGTTCCCCGTTCACCTGTCCGAATGCGTACCGCTTCTTCGACCTCAGTCACAAAGATTTTTCCATCGCCGATCTTGCCTGTTTTGGCCGCTCCCAAAATTGCCTCGACAGCCCGCTGTGCGCGGTCGTCGGCAACAACCATCTCGAATTTAATTTTCGGAAGGAAATCAACGGTGTACTCCGTGCCGCGATAAATTTCGCTGTGGCCCTTCTGTCGGCCAAATCCTTTTACCTCGCTAAGAGACATTCCTTCTACGCCTGCCGCAATCAGCGCTTCCTTCACCGGCTCTGCCTTAAAAGGCTTGATGACTGCCTCGATCTTTTTCACCGCGCCAAAACTAGAACTGGCGTACCAAATGGCAAGCAATCCGATTCAAATGATAGAACCTGAGCATGTTCACTCGACTACGCCCCGAAGTGAATCAATGGTGGATCGCTTCGGTATTGCAATTCCTGATACGATCTTCGCGTTTCGCGGGAAATCTGTCCACGCATGACAAAAGATGACGCATCATCAAACTCGAACATTTGCGTGCCTTCCTATAAACGGACTAATTCAAGGAGAGATTACGACGTTGACTATCGCGCCCGCACAGTCGCCTTCCGTTCTTGGCAGCTTGCCTGGTCGTCATCCTTTGGTCTCCTATTTCCTCATCGCCTTCGGTTTCTCCTGGCTCATGTTCCTGCCGGGTCCGCTCATGTACTACGGCGTTATAAGTCTGAGAAACGACGTGGTCCGCTTATTGGCTATTACCGGGCTGCTCGGACCAATCTTATCGGGATTCATCATGACTGCTGTTACCGAGGGGCGGCCCGGCATTACGCGCTTGCTCCGCCGAATGGTGTGCTGGCGCGTTGGGATTCGATGGTACGTGTTCGCTCTCGTTGGGCTCCCAGTAACCATGGTGCTTGCCACTTTCATCCGGCCCGGTGCCTCGGAGTCGTTCGACATTTCTGCCGAGCCATTGTTTCTGGACTATTTGCGTGCATTCATCTTTATGGTTTTCATAGGAGGACCGCTCTGCGAGGAACCAGGCTGGACCGGCTTCGCGCAGCCTCGCTTACAGCGATTATGTGGTCCTTTGATTGGAGGCCTAATCCTCGGCAGCCTGTGGGCTCTGTGGCATTTGCCTGGATTTTTAATCCCCTCCCAGGACGTTACGGATATACCTCCGAGAGGTACAGTCCTCGACTTCGTCGTGTTCGCCCTGGCCCTAATGGGTCTGCGCCTAATCATCGTTTGGGTCGTCAATAACACGCGGAACAGCGTCTTTATGGCAATATTGGTACATGCTTCCTGGAACACTTTTTATTCCGTCGCCTTGATTCGATTGTTTCACTCTCCAATCGTGCTCGGAAGCTACTTAAATCTCGCGATAGCTGCGTGCGCATCAGCACTGGTGCTCATTGCGGCTACGCGAGGCCGAATGGGTTATCGGGCGGAGGTCGACACAGTGTTTGACGAAACCGCTGCGGTGAGATGATAGCGGAATTGAAATCGCGGTTGCGCCGGTTCGCCTCGCAGCGCATAACTTCAGCCGATGAAGTTCGTTTTTTGTATTTTCGCGATCTCCGCAATTACAATGTTCGCACCGGCGCAGGAGATAACCACACCGCCGCCCAGAGTTTATCCCGTAGCTTTGCCGAATTACGATGAGGAAACCGCGACGCGACTGCAAATTTTTTTGGACAACAGTGATTTCGGACCTGGGAAAATTGACGGAAGGATGGGCGAATTTTTCCGCAAAGCGCTCATCTCATATAAGCATGCGCACGCCATGCCAAAGACTGGCGCCGTCGATCAATGGATGCTCGATCAAGTGCCCGTGCCCTACACCACTTACACGATCAGGGATGAAGATCTGAAGTTGGTCGGCAACGTGCCGAGCAACCGTTCCCAGCAGGCGAAATTAAAATGGCTGCCGTATACGTCCTTTCTCGAGTTCGTCGCCGAGCGTTATCATTCCGCTGAGTCGTTCATTCAGAAGCTTAATCCCGGAAAGAACTGGGAGCATCTTCAGCCGGGCGAAACTTTAAAGGTACCGAATGTATTGCCCTTTGAGATTGAGAAATTCACCGAGGGGAAAGTCCCTGAAAATCCGGCGTTCGCTTCTCGTAAGGTTTTTGTCGATACACACGAGCATCTTCTCGAAGTCTTCGACCAGGATCAGCTCGTCTGTGTTTTTCCGATTACACCCGGGTCGAAAACACTGCCGGCGCCGGTGGGCACATGGAAAATTCTCGGCGCGAATGTCTGGCCGTGGTTTCGCTACGATGAAGGCATGCTCAATTACGGTGTGCGCACGGAAAACTACTACAATCTTCCGCCAGGCCCGAACAATCTCGTCGGCGTCCTCTGGATGGGCTTGAACAAGCCTGGCATCGGCATCCATGGCACGAATAATCCCGAGACAATTGGCCGTGCTGCCAGTCATGGCTGCATTCGGCTGGCGAACTGGGACGCTGCGCGCGTGAAAGACCTGGTCAGCATCGGCAATACCGTTCTTATTTTCTGATCCTGCGGCCTGTCACCCCGAACGAATGTGAGGGACCTCGCAATCGGAGCTTAGGACGCCCATGCTCCGATGCGTGAACGACGAGTCTCTGTGAGATCCCTCGCGTGCGCTCTGGATGACCCCCTCAGCGTGTGCACCACGGCAATTATTTCCAGGTACGGACGGATGCTCTGCGCTCTGGCGTCCTCGGCCGTTTCGACGAGCTCAAGGTCCCGAGCTGTCGAGGGACGAGCGGGCTCTACCAAATTTTTCGAAAAAGTTCGCGCGGAATCGTGCCGTCGAACGTCTAGGCTTTAGATCGACCCAATGGACCCCAGTGAACGCGAACAATATCAGGCGGCCATTCACGGCGATCGCGAGGCATTTGAGATGATTATTCGCACACATAGCCGGACGCTCTTCGCCATCGCTTACGGCATTTTGCAAAATCGCGAGGAAGCAGAAGACGTGGTGCAAGACTCACTGGTTAAAGCGTGGAAAACGCGTTGGCGCGTGCGCGACCCTGAAAAATTTCCTGCGTGGCTGGCAACGATCACGCGACACAGGGCTCACGATACTTTTCGCAGACGGCGGACTGTTCCGCTCTCGGAGCAGTTAGCCGAACCGGTCGACCCCGTGCCGGCGGACACGGCTGCCTTAGATCAACAATTAAATTCGGCGCTCGCGGCGTTGCCAGAACTCCATCGAACGGCGCTCACACTGCGTTACTTCGAAGAGATGGATTATCGCACCATCGAAAACACCCTGGGTCTGACCAATGGCGCGCTGCGCGGAATACTCGGCCGCGCACTGGGTTCAATGCGCAAACAACTTCGACCGGCTCTCGCTTCGATGGACTAAACGTTATGGCAACGATCCACGACGAAATCGACGCTTGGCTGACCGCCGATCTGCACGGCGAGCTTTCCAACACCGAACAGAGCGCGCTTCACGCACATCTGCTCGATTGCACGGCATGCCGAAAAACACATCAGGAAATCAAAACTATGAACAAAATTCTGGAAGAAACTTTGGCTCAGCAAAAACCCGATCCGGCTTTCGAACAGCGAATGCTTGGAGGCTTTCGTAATCGCGTTCCTCAACGAAGCGGGCTTGTAAAACTGCTCGTCGATCTAATGCGTTTGCGCGCCGTTCAGATTACAGCAGTCGCCGCCGTTTTGCTCGGCCTTGTCCAGATCGGACGAATGATTACGGGCGAACCTGCAACTGCCCCGCGCGAGCGTGAACGATATGTCGGGGAACAGTTTGCCGCGCAACCGTCACAGTTTCCAGCATCGCGAGCAGCTCAATCCGGTGCTTTAGCCAAGTCAGACGAAGTCGCCGCTGGTCGACCACAGGATTTGGCACTCAAGGAACCTCCGCCACCGGCTCCGGCTCAGTCGAAGGACGAAGGACGAGGAGGCGCTGAAGTGGAACGGACGATCGTTACTGGGTCGAATATTCCGACTGCTGCAGAAGAAGCCGCACAAGCTCAAGTCCACGAGCCTGCTCCGGCACTCGCCAATCGGAAACTAATTCGCAACGCGACAGTCGAACTGGAGATCGTCAGCTTTGATGCTGCTGTCCCGAAGATCACCGCATTTGCCAGCGAGGAACACGGTTATATCGCCACGACAGATTCCGAGAAACAGGCAAATGGGAAGCTGCGTGGTCAGGTCGTCGTGAAGGTCCTACCGGAAAACCTCGATCGTTTTCTGCAAAAGATTCGGAGCCTTGGCGAATTGAAGAACCAGACACTCGGCACTGAAGACGTGACTAAGGCGTATTTCGATACCGATGCACGACTGAAAAACGCACACGTCATGGAGCAACGTCTGATCGACATGTTGAAAACCAAGACCGGCAAAGTCTCCGATTTGCTCCAGGTAGAGAAGGAACTTGGTCGTGTGCGCGAAGAGATCGAGAAGATGCAGGGCGAATTAAAATATTGGGATTCGCAGGTGCAATTCGCCACCGTGACAATTTCGCTCGCCGAAAAGGACATGGAAGAGCCAGCGGCGTTCCTGCTTAAGGAGCGCGCCCAGCTCGCACTCTACGCGCCCGATGTAGAGAAGATTTACAACGAGATCAAGAGCCTCGCCTCGCCAAAGGTGCAGATTACAAACGCACAACTAAACCACGATTATTCCGGACGCGTTTCAGCGCAGGTGAGCATGTTGATCGCTCCGGAAGAAAGCGATGGTGTAATTGGCCGTGTCAAAGCTTTCGGTCGTGTGGAAAATTTCCAAACGCAGGTCCAACGCATCGCGCAAGGTGGCACTGGCATATCGGAAAATGCCAGGACCAAACGTGACAAGGTGGAACTAAACATCGCCATTTCTCGTGAGGAACAGGAGCAAGCTTTCCAGCAAACAAGCCTGCGAATTCGTACGTCGTCAGTGAACGAAAAGGCAAAGGAGCTTCGCGCCGTTGCAGAGAAGCAAGGCGGACGCATTCGCAGCTCGACTTTCAGCAGTGATCCAAACGGGCGCGAAGTAGCCAGCGTCTCGTTGCGCGTGCCGGTGAAAAATTACCCGGCGCTCATGCAATCGCTCGACTCGTTAGGCAAAGTCGAAAACGTAAGCGTGCAACGTCAGGACCGCACGGACGCACAGATCGATGAAGCAAACGCACCAGCGGACGTTTCGATCCAGGTTTACAGCCAGGGCAATATCGTTACCGAGGATAGCGGCTTGCTTGCCACATTGCGGCGCACACTGGCGCAAAGCGCGGGCGCAATCATGTGGAGCTTGCGCATGATTGGTGTGGCAGTCGCGTTTCTCGCCCCATGGGTGATCGCGTTGGTCGCGCTCGTTTGGATTGCGAGACGCGTAATTCGCGCTCGTCAGTCTAGATCGTAACCAGCATGCTCTCTTTTCGTCATCCTGAGCCCGGAAGGCATTCGGGGCGAAGGACCTCACACATTTTCCACCGGCACACAGACGACCTCGTATGATCAAATGAGCCAATGTGAGATCCCTCGCTCCGCTCGGGATGACACGGGGTAGACGAATCATTCTTGCCCACTCTGCAAACGAGTCATAAGTTATTTTATTCTCAAAAGGTTGCCGATGAAATCGCAAGGCGGTATCAGCTATAGCAATGCGGCAGTCGCCGCTTGCCCGAAACATTTACTCCAATTCGCAGTCGACCAGCGATACGACGATTACACATCGGTTGATCACGCAGTCTGGCGATTCATCATGCGCCAGAACATTTTTTTTCTGAAAGAATACGCGCACAAAGTTTATTTCCAGGGCCTTCTCAACACGGGCATCTCATTCGAGCGCATCCCTCGCATCGAAGAAATGAACGACATCCTGGCGAAGATCGAGTGGGGCGCCGTGGCAGTGGACGGTTTCATTCCACCGGCGGCGTTCATGGAATTTCAAGCCTACAAGGTGCTGGTGATCGCCTGCGACATGCGCCAGATCCATCACATCGAATACACGCCGGCGCCGGACATCGTGCACGAGGCCGCTGGCCACGCGCCGATCATTGTCGATCGCGAGTACTCAAATTATTTGCAGCGCTTTGGGGAAGTGGGCGCGAAAGCAATGTCGTCCAAAAAAGATTTCGAGCTGTATCAGGCGATCCGGCACCTATCGATCTTGAAGGAGCGACCGAATGCGGACGCGAAAGAAGTCGAGGAAGCAACCAAGCTGGTCGAATATCGGCAGAAAAATCTCGGCGAGCCTTCCGAAATGGCGCTGCTCTCCCGTTTGCATTGGTGGACGGTCGAATACGGGCTCATCGGCACGCTTGAGAATCCGAAAATTTACGGAGCCGGATTGCTCTCATCGATCGGTGAATCGGTGTCATGCCTCGAGCCCGAGGTAAAGAAGATCCCCTACTCCATCGACGCACAAAATTGCGCGTTCGATATTACCACAAAACAACCACAGCTCTTCATCTGCCGCGATTTTCAGCATCTCAAAGAGGTGCTCGAAGAATTCGCGAGCAAAATGGCCTATCAAGTCGGCGGGTTGGAAGGCATCCACAAGGCCATCGAATGTAATAACACCGCGACCTGCGAATATTCGTCCGGTCTACAGGTCAGCGGAGTTTTCAATGAGGTCATCACGGGCGAAAACAATTCCCCGATTTATCTGCGGACGAGCGGCAAAACCGCTCTCGGATTCAAGAGCAAAGAACTCCAAGGCCACGGAATCGACTATCACAAGGACGGTTTCGGCTCGCCCGTCGGCAAGTGGAAACAAACATCAACATTTCCGGAATTGCTTACCAACGATCAATTACACGCGCTTGGAATTGTTGAAGGCAAAAAAGCGAAGATCGAGTTCGTCAGCGGCATCGTCGTCTCAGGGAGAGTCGAGAAGATCCTGCGTCGCGACGGGAGCTTGTTGTTAATCACCTTCGTAAACTGCAGTGTGAAGTACCACGACCGTGTCCTGTTCGAGCCCGAGTGGGGCTTTTACGACATGGCAGTTGGCGAACGAATTATTTCGGTCTTTAACGGCGCCGCAGATAAAGACGCCTACAATCAGGTGGCGTTGGTTCCAAAAGAACGGACTATCAAAGTTCCCTCGGACGCAAAACGAAGGCGCCTTGAGAATCTTTACGCGCAGGTACGCAAGATTCGTGAGAGCAAAGCCGGTTATGAACGGCTTGGCGAAATTTGGGAGACGCAGCAGGCCGAACACCCGGAAGACTGGCTGTTGTCGATGGAAATTTTCGAAATTCTCGACACGACCGATCAGCAGCCGGAATTGAAAGCCAGAATTGAAAAGTTTCTCAACGAAAAGAAAACCAAGACCAAGGACCTCTCGACGCTAATCAGTTGGGGATTCCGCCTCGTCGAGTATCACAAGAAGCCGGAATACCAGGCAGCTCTGCATGCCTCGCCGGAATAGGCAGGGTCGGCGCGCTGCTCAGACCGGACACCAACACAGTGTCCCCGCTTTGTCATGCCGTGCAAAATCGAGACATCTCTAGAACCGTACACTTTCAATAATCAGAGATTCCTCGACTGCGCTGCGCTCCGCTCGGAATGACAGGCGGGCCTTACGATCACACTCGATCCATAGGTGCCCGATAGCTGCCCATGTCGGGCAAAGTCACGCATCATGGTGAAATAGCCCGGCACGTAACGGGTCGAGACGCGTTCACCGCCTGGAGTGACCTCGTACTCGGTCATCCCGTGCTCGGCATGAGGAAATAGAGCAAGAGTAATTGGCTTCCCTTCCGCGATTAGCACCTTGATACGGCGACCCGTCTCAGCGCTCGGCGCTTCGAGGTCGTCTTCCCCAAGAATCCACAACTGTGGCGCTTCGACAGCCCGAAGCGTCGGCATGGGATCGTAGCGGAATGGC
>Ga0307278_10001971_pt1 | contig 10139 bp, 9 predicted proteins | sample ER_DNA_117_FD_194482 | JGI IMG/M metagenome (GOLD analysis project Ga0307278, IMG submission 194482) | Bulk soil microbial communities from the East River watershed near Crested Butte, Colorado, United States - ER_DNA_117 | ecosystem: Environmental > Terrestrial > Soil > Floodplain | place: USA...
GCTTGATGATTCCGGCGATGATCGGGAAGGCGATGGGAATCAGGGCCGGCAGCATCATCGCCTTGATCGCCGAGCCGGTGACGATGTCGATCGCCCGACCGTATTCGGGCCGAGCCGTGCCTTCCATGATCCCGGGGATCTCGCGGAACTGGCGCCTCACCTCCTCCACGACGAGCCCGCCCACGCGGCCAACGGCCTGCATGGCCAGCGAGGCGAACAGGAACGGCATCAGCCCGCCGACGAAGAGACCCGCGATCACCCACGGGTCGGAGAGCGAGAAGCTGATCGTCTCGAGCCCCCGGTCCCTGAGGCCGCGCGTGTACTCGTCGAACAAAATCAGAGCCGCCAGGCCGGCCGAGCCGATCGCATAGCCCTTCGTCACCGCCTTCGTCGTGTTGCCGACGGCGTCGAGCGGGTCGGTGATCGCCCGGACGGAATCGTCCAGGTTGGCCATCTCCGCGATACCGCCCGCGTTGTCAGTGACGGGACCGTACGCGTCGAGGGCGACGATGAGACCGGTCATGGAAAGCTGGGCCATGACGGCGACGCCGATCCCGAAGAGCTCCTGCCCCGCCGCGTAGTAGGCGCCGACGATGCCGATCACGATCACGATCACCGGCGCGGCCGTCGCCTGCATGCCGACGGCGAGCCCTTCGATGATGTTGGTCGCGTGCCCGGTGCGCGAGGCGCTGGAGATCGAGCGCACGGGCCCCCAGCGCGTCCCGGTGTAGTACTCGGTAATCGCCACGAGCAGGAAGGTGACGCCGAGGCCGATCAGGGCCGACCCGTACAGGTTCCAAAAGCTGAAGGGGCTGCCGTCGAAGGCAGCCGTGACGGGAATGAACCCTAGAGCTGACAACGCGGTCGCGACAATCACCGACTTGTAGAGCGCGTTCATGATCGAGCCGTTGCGGCCGATGCGGGCGAAGAACGTCCCGATCACCGAGGCGAGGATCGAGATGCCCCCGATCGTCAGCGGATAGAGCCAGAGCTCGCTCGTGGGGAACGCTCTCGCCAGCAGCATCACGGCGACGGCCGTCACGGCATAGGTCTCGAACAGGTCGGCCGCCATGCCCGCGCAGTCGCCGACGTTGTCGCCGACGTTGTCCGCGATCACCGCTGGGTTGCGCGGATCGTCTTCGGGGATGCCCGCCTCGATCTTGCCGACGAGATCGGCGCCGACATCGGCCGCCTTCGTATAGATGCCGCCGCCGAGACGGGCGAACACTGAGATCAGAGAGCCGCCGAACGCGAGACCGATGAGGTCGTCGATCGCGGAGTCGGATGAGTGGTCCAACAGGTGGGAGTCCGTGAGCACCCAGTAGTACCCGGCGACGCCGAGCAGGCCGAGCCCGACGACGAGCAGCCCGGTCACCGAGCCGGCGCGGAAGGCGACGTTGAGCGCGGGCTTGAGGCCCTGTTTCGCAGCCTCGGCGGTCCTCACGTTCGAGCGCACCGCGACGTTCATCCCGATGAAGCCGGCCGCCGCGGACAAGAGCGCCCCGATCAGGAACCCGATCGCGGTGCCCCAGCCGAGCTCGTTGTAGAAGCCGATGAGCAGGAACGGGACGACTGCGACGATCGCGATCGTCCGATACTGGCGGCGCAGATACGCCGAGGCGCCCTCCTGCACCGCGCGGGAGATCTCCCGCATACGCTCGGTGCCGGTCGGCTGCGACAGCAGCCAGAACGTCAGTCCGATGCCGTAGACGACGGCGACGGCAGCGCAGACGAGCGCAAAGAGAACGGCGTGGTCTCTGAAGAAGTCCAGTGGTCTAGCCCGTTACGGAGTCAACGCCGAGCTTGCTCCCGGCGCCCGGGGTTTCTAACACACCCGCGGTGCACAAGGGCCCGTCTGCTCGCCCGCAACGGCGAGCGGCCCGACGATTTCGTGGATCGCCGGGCCGCTCGTCTTGCTAGCTGTGTTTGCGGGCGATTAGCGCCGGCCGACCACCAGGTTGACCGGGAAGCCGCGGCGCCTGACGGCTCCGGGCCTCGGGCTCTGGCGGATGACGCGGCCCACTCGCCTGGAGTGGACGCGCCGGACGCGTCCGACCGAGCAGTGACTGGCGCGGATCCGCTGCTTGGCCCGGCGCAACCGCAGCCCGATCACCCTCGGCACCGTGCAGCGCACCCGCGGAGGTGGCGGAGGCGGTGGGGGTGGAGGTGGCGGAGGTGGCGGGGGTGGCGGAGGTGGGGGTGGTGGCGGTGGTGGAGGCGGCGGGGGAGGCGGCGGTGGAGGTGGCGGAGGTGGCGGGGGTGGTGGAGGCGTAACCGGGACGCAAGACGGGAACTTGAAGGATCCAATCCGCGTCTTCCAGTTCGCCGGACCCGTTATTTGGATGTACTCGTCCGTGTACCAGAACGTGCAGTCGTCCGCGGGATCGAGGCTCAGCATCGAGTAGTCGCCCCAGCGTCCTGACGAATGCTCTTGGGAACCGGCTCCGGCGACGAGCGTCTGCTCGGCCTGCGGGAGCTGGTTCGGCGGATCCGTGACGAGTCGGCCCACGTACTCGATGCTTGGATAGTTCGGGGCCGTTCCGTTCGCGATCGAGAAACCGATTGCCATGTTCCCGCCGTTGTCCATGGCCGCGCTCCCCATCCACCTGTGCAGAGCGTCGGCCGGCGCGTACGTGTTCTGCTGGGCGATGCTCCAGTTACCCGTCGTCTTTGCGAGCTCGTACCAGCGGATCCCCGCCCGGTCCGAGCCGACGTCGACCGTGTGGTTGACGACCAACGCTTGGTGGTCACCGAAGTTCCGGTATGCCATCCGGTACATGAGCCGGTCTCCGAGCGTGTCCAGCTTCTGAGCCGTCCCCGGCTGCGGGACGCACGGGGCGAAACCGCACAGAATTCCATCGAAAGTCGCAACCGGAAGGATGCCCTCGTGGGTCACGCTCAGCAACGGGGTTGCGGGAGTCCAATCCACGGTCCCGTTCCAGACGTCGAGTCGATCCGCCGGGAAATTCGGCGGGTCCCACTCGGCGGCGTCGACCTCGATCAGCGGAGCGGGCGCATTCGCCGGTGGTAGCGTCCAGCCGTCGACGTCTGCTGGGAGCATGCCGCCCCAAAGGGCCGGTGATGCCGACACCGCCCCAGCTGAAGCTAGGCGCGATGAACTGATTGATGGTGGCCATGTAGGCGTGCTGGGTCGGCCAGACCCCGAACTTGGGATAGTCGTTGAGCTTGTTCGCGGACACGTTGTACTCGTAGCCGCACCAGGTCCCCGACGGATCGCTCGAGGTCGAGACCGCGACGCACTGGTAGAAGGGCCCGCTCGGATAGTTCGGCAACGCAAACTGTGAAGCGAGCCACCGGCCGGAGTACTGGTCGTAGAGCACGATCGGGTCGCCATCGTTGTTTGCCGCGCAGACCGGGGCATTCGCATTTCCGACCCACAGGGCGTTGCCGGGCTGCGTCGTGCCGACCTGTGCTCCCGCCTTGGTGTAGATCGCGAAGTGCTGATTGCCCCATTGCATGTAGTGGTTCGGACCCACGTCGCCCTCGGTGTCGGGCGGCAGGCAGTCGCAGATTCTCGAGATGCCGTCGAAGTTCTGGATCGGCGCAGGCATGTGGCCGGCACCAGCCTTGGTCTGAACCGCCGCCGTGCGGCCCAAGCTCGAGACCGCGCCGAGGCCCTCGGCCCGCGACAGCTCGCGCTTGACGTGGTGCTTGCCGGCGGGGACGCGAACCATGTCGCGAAGCGGCCGTGTGAGGCCCGGCAAAGCGAGCTGTGCCCTCTGGGCAGGCGACGTCTTCGACGCGCTGTCAGCAGACGCACTTGCCTGGGTCCCCGCGGCGACGCGCGAGGCAACCCCAACGCGCTGTGCCGACTGACCTTTGCCCGTGCCGTTCGAGATGCCGAAGCCGACGAAGACACCTGCGATTACCATCGCGCTTCCTAGCGCGACCCAGAGTCGAGCGTTCCTACGCAAAGTTCCCCCTAGTCCTGACGACGACGTATGAGATTCATTCATAACAGCGCGATCGAGAATCGTCTATAACCCCAACGGCCCATCGGCGTGCTCGCGCCAGGCTCCCCGCTGCTCCTGATTAGGGTCCGCCCGTGAGCCTCGTCGTCCAGGTCATCGTCACGGGCCTCGCGGCCGGCGGCGTCTACGGGCTCGTCGCAGTCGGCCATTCGCTCATCTACCGCCTGACCGGGATCGTCTACTTCGCGTTCGGCGACCTCGTCGCGTTTGCGGTGTTCGCCACCCTGCTCGTCGCCGCCGGCACCGCGCCCGTGAGCCGGACGAGCCTAGCGCCTGGACGATTCCTGCTCGCGCTGGCGATCGGGCTCGTCTTCTGCAGCGCGGTTGGAGCGGCGACCTACGTGCTCTTCATCGAGCCTTACCTGCTGCGCGGATCGACTCTTGGTTGGGTCGCATCGACGCTCGCGATCGCCTTCGCGCTGCGCGGGATGATCGGCGCGACCTTCACCCGGCCGGCCTACGTCTTCCCCGATCCAATCCCATTCGACAAGGTCGGGCGTGACGGAGTCGTCTCGCTTGCGGGGGCGAGCGTCCAGGTTCGCTCCTTCTTCGTCATCGCCCTGGCGGCCCTCCTGCAGCCCTTGCGGCCTGGACGCTCGAACGCACGCGGTACGGCCGCGCCTTGCAGGCGATCGCCTCGGACGTCGAGGGAGCTCGCTTCGTCGGCCTCCCGGTCGAGACGCTCGTCGCCCTTACGTTCGGGCTCGTCGGCGCGTTGGCCGCAGTAGCCGCGGTGGCCGCCGCTCCGTCGGCTCCGTTCAGCGTCGAAACCGGCACGCTGCTCGGGCTGAAGGGTCTCGTCGCCGCGATGATCGTGCGCTTCGGCTCGCCCTGGGCCGCCTTCGCCGCCGGCCTGGGAGTCGGCCTCGCCGAAGCGGCCATCGACAACCTGCGGATTGGGGATCTTGGCCTCGGCGCGCAATACGGAGAGATCCTGCCCCTTGCGTTCGCTCTCGCGTTGATCGCCTATCGCTCGCTTCGTGCGGAACCCGACGCGGAACGCGCATGAGCAGCGCCTTGATCGAGCACACACGCAGCGCCCTTGCGGCAGGGGTCCGCGAGGCGCGCGGCGCGTGGCATCTTCGCGCGACGCTCGCGGCCGCCGTCGTCGCAGCGGCGCTTCTGGCGCCCGCGGTCCTGCCTCTTGCAGGACGAATGCCGGACGTCGCGGCCTTTGTCTACCTCGCCGTTGCGGCCGTGGGCCTCACCTACGCCGTCGGGCTCGCCGGGATCCCCTCGCTGGGGCAAGGAGCATTTCTCGGCATCGGCGCCTACGCGGAGGCGATCGCACGGGCGAAGGGTGGCTGGCCGCTCTTGCCCGCGCTCCTGCTCGGAATCGGGGCGGCAGCAGCAGCCGGAGTCCTCACCGGCCTGGCCACCGGCCGGCTCCGAAGCGCGTTCGTCGCGGTCAGCACCTGGATCCTGACTTGGATCGTCGCGCTGACGCTGATCTCCTTCCCGGGCATCTCCGGAGGAGCGCAGGGGCTGGTCCTACCCCAGGCGGAGGTTCTCGGCCACCCCCTCAGCCCCACCGCGCACTACGAGCTCGGGGTCGCTCTCCTCGTGCTCGTCATCGTCGGCTACCTGATCATCGCGCCGCGGGCGCCGGGGCTGGCGCTTGCAGCCGCCCGCGAGCGCTCGTCGGCGGCCGTCGGACTCGGCGTGCCTGTTGCCCGTTTCCGGCTCGGGGCCTTCACGGCTTCGGCGGCGATCGCCGGCCTGGCGGGAGCATTCGGCGTCGAGCTGGCACAGGTCGCCGATCCGTTGGGTTACGACGCCACGCTCTCGTTCAAGCTCTTCGTGGCCGTCATCCTCGGGGGAGCGCGCACTCCGCTCGGGCCGGTCGCGGGCCTGCTCGTCATCTCGGCCTTCTCGCACGCCGCGGAGCGCCTTGGCACCCTGCGCGGGCTCCCGCCGGGCCGACTCGAGGAGATGCTGACCGGCTACGGCCTCCTACTCGTGCTCGGACTGGGCGGCGTGGGGCTCCTGCCTGCGGCTCGCTCTTGGTGGCGAAGGTTCCAGGGCGACCCGGTCCGGAGACAGGCGCAGATCCCACGCGAACCGCTGGCGCGCATCGAGCATCCAGCTCCCGTGACGACAAGACGGCTCTCGAAGCGTTTTGGAAGCCTCGTCGCCCTCAGCGAGCTCGATCTCGAGCTGAGCCCCGGATCGGTGCATGCGTTGATCGGTCCGAACGGGTCCGGCAAGACGACCGCCCTCAATCTCCTCGTGGGCCGGCTTCGGCCCGATCAGGGGACGGTTGCAGTCGGAGGAGAGGCGCTAGACGGCTTGACGACGCGCGCGCGCGCCCTCCACGGCATCGTCGGGACACGCCAGACCACAGAGATCTTCTCTGACTTGACCGTGCTCGAGAGCGTCCTCGTCGGCGCGGGCCTGCGGCGGCGACACAGTGGGGCCTTCCGGACCCTGTTCGCGACGCCGAAAGCCCGCCGGGAGGCCGCCGCGGCGCGCCGGAGGGCGTTGAGCGCTTTGGGGTTCGTTGGCCTCGAAGGTGAGCTCGAGCGACCCTCGAGCGAGCTCTCTGCTCACGGCCAGCGACTGCTCATGCTCGCCTCGGCGCTCGCGACCGAGCCTCGCGTGCTGTTGCTCGACGAACCGGCCGCGGGCGCCGGCACTGCTGAGCTCGAGCATCTCGCCGACCTACTCGACGGGCTGCGGAAAAGAGGGTTGGCACTGCTGGTCATCGAGCACAATCTCCGCTTCGTCCGCCGGATCGCCGACAAGGTGAGCGTGCTCGCGGCCGGCCGCCTCATCGCCTCCGAGAGCCTCGCCGAGGTCGCAAGCGACCCCGCGGTGAGAACCGCCTATCTGGGCCGCCAGCGTCTATAGCATCGCCGGATTGAGACGGCTGCTCGCACTCCTCGTCATCGGCGGCCTCGCCGCGGGTTGCGGCGGCGACGGGTCAAACGGGTCGACGAAGACCCTCCTGATCGCCGTCAACGCGCCCTTCTCGCGCACTCCGTACGTGGGCATCACGATCGCCAACGGTGCCGAGCTGGCCGCGAAGGGGCCGGCCGGAGTCGTGCACACGAAGGGCGGAGACTTTTCCTTCAGGGTCAAGCGCTACGACACGGGCCTCTCTGCGCGCAGGGCGGTCGCGAACGTCCGCCGCGCGATTGCCGACGGAGCAGTCGCGATCATCGACGAAGGGACTGGCATCAATGCGTCATGGCGGATCGCGAACGACGCGAAGGTCCCGATCTGCGTCACGTTTCAGGGCGGTCAGGGCATCGTCGACGCGGACGACCGTCCGAATGTGTTCCGAATCGCTCCGACCGACCACGGTGTCGCCTTCCGGCTCGCCGAGTACGTGATCCCCAAGGAAAAGCGCGTCGCCCTCATCGGCGACGACTCCGACTACGGGCAGCAGGGGTTGCAGGCGCTCGACGAGGCGTTCTCGCGCAACCCCGAATCCGTGGCCGTCAGGCTGACCGTCCCGATGCGCGCGCCTGATCTGGCGCCCGAGGTTCTGCGCGCGCGGCGGGCTCACGCCTCGGCGCTCATCGTCTGGGCCCAGCCGTCCGCGATCGCCGGCGTCATCGCGGCTGCACGGGGCTCGGAATGGAACGTGCCCATGTACACCCCGGCGACGGGAGAGGATCCACTGGTCCGCCAGCAACTCGCCAATCACCCCGAGTGGGTCGACGGTCTCGTCTTCGCAGCCGGGCGGCCGACGGCCGAGGTCGGCGCGGGTCCGTTCCTCTCCTTTCAACGCCAGTACGAGGAGCGGTTCGGGGTTCAGCTGGTCGGAGTCCGAACTCCGGCCGGCGCGGAGGTGACCCAGCCTCCGGACTACGCGATGTACTCGTACGACTTCGTCAACGTCCTCGTGGCGGCGATGCAGCGCGCCGGGGGCGTGCAGGACAAAGAAGGGATCCTGTCGTCGCTCGAGGAAGTCTCGGTCAACGGCGCGAACGGCGATCACCGCGGGTTCAACGAAAGCAATCATGACGGGGTCGTCGACGACGACGTCTACTTCGCCCGCTTCGAGGACATGACCTACAGGCCCGTGAAGGACGATCCACTGTCGGCGACGCTGACGATCATCGACCAGCTGCGATGAGGGCCCTTGGCGCGGCCGTCGTCACGGGCGTTGTGGCGTGGAGCGCAACGACCGCGGCGGCTGCACCGCCCCGCATCCGCTCGCTTCCGTGGCCCCCGGCCGTCCTGCCGCAGACACCTCCGCTTGCACCGGTGACCTCCGGTGTCCTCCCCCTCTCGGCGCGCTTTCTCGGCCGACTCGAGACTCGCGAGCGGATCGTCGTCGGAATCGACGCTGGGGGCAGGCCGCATTCCATTCGCGTCCTCCAGAGGATCCTGATCAAGGGGCTCGGCGACTACGTCTTCGCCGTGCCGGCTCCGGTGCGAGCCGTGACCCCGGGACCGGGCACGCAATCGGTTCCCGGGCAGCGTGAGAACCAGATCCTCTGGGAAGGCTTCTCGCCGGGCCACCGGATGCTCGCCGCCTGGGCTGACCTGCGCGTCGGCGAAAGCGCCCACTCGCTCCCCGTTCGCGTTGACCTCGAGACGACGGTCGACGGCACGAGGCTCGCGGCCGGTGAGCGGAGAAGCGGGAAGCTGAAGGTCATCCTGACGATCACGAACGCGACGGCCGTCGAGGCACGGTCGTTCGAGGCCGAGCCGGAGCCCGTGAGCCTGGCGCAGGTGGTCGACCGGATTCGGGCTGCGATCCGGCGTGACGTCTTTGCGGAAGGTGTGAACGCCGAGTTCTTCAGTGGCCTGACACCGGTGAAACAGCGTGTCGCCGCACCCCTTCAAGTGGAGGGAACGCTGAGGTTCGCTCAGGGGACGGCGACGATCACGGGCGCTCGAGACGGAGTCGTCCGCTTTTCAGAGCGCCTGGACGGCCTGCAACGGGCCCGGGTGAGAATCGAGCTCCATGGGCAGGCCGTGAATGCGACCGCGCCGAAGGTCGCGCTGCGCGTGACAACCGCAAATGCCGGTGATCCCGTGGCCCCGCCGGGGGGCAGCAGCTGGGCAAGCGCGCTTCGGCGGCACGAGCTCGGCAATGTGCGCCGTCTGCTCGCCAGGGCGATCGCGCTCGAGTTGACCTACGCGCGGGCGCGCCAGTACGACACGTTCCTTGCCAGCCCGGACCAGGCCGGCCCCGCCGCGGCGACCTACGTCTATCGCACTACTGCACCGACCGGCGCAACCGCCGTTTCCGGGTCCGGCCCCCGGACCGATCACACGCTCGGCTGGGTCGTGCTCGCGCTGTGCCTCGCCGCCGCCGTTCCGGCCGCTGCCGTCATTTGGGCTCACTCGTAGGCTCGGGCTCCTCGGCCGCCTTCGCGTAGGCGAGCTGGAGGTTCGCCGTCACCTGCGTGAAGTCGCGCAGGACCTCTTCGGGCACAGAGCCCTCGAGAACCGGAACGAGGACGCGAAGCGAGTCGATCGCGAGCTTCGCCTGCTGCAAGTCGCGCCCCGATGAGTCGAGCTTCGCGTACCCGAGCTGGGCGACCGTGGTGATCGTCGAGAGCAGGAGGTCGGAGACCTTCATCCGCCGGATGTGTTCGAGCAGCTCCTCCGGCGTCAGCTCCTCCGGCTCTTTGTCCTCTTCCTCAGCCACCCACAGGCTCCCGACGTCTGACTTGTTCGGCGTAGATCTCCTCGAGCGAGGCCCTGTCCTCGTAGCGCGCGATCTGGCGCTCGGCCGCGTTCGCCGTCGGTATGCCGAGATACTCGGCGGCGCCAAGCTCCTCGGCGACCGGCCGCACCCACTCGATCAGCTCCTCGAGCGCCGCTCGTGCTGGTCGCACTTTGCGCGTCCGCAGGTCGATCAGCTCGCCCGAGAGCCCCCAACGGATGGCGCGCCAGAAGTTCTCCTCGATCTCGCGGTTCGTCGGCACGAGCAGGTGCTCGCCCTCGTCGATCGCGCGCGCGACCCGCGCGACCAGCGCGTAGGAGAGCGCGGCCAGCGAGATCGCCTCCTCCTGGAGCGGCTGCGCGTCGCAGACTCGGATCTCGACGGTGGGGAACGCGAGATGCGGACGCACACACCACCACATCTCCGTGTGCTCCCTGATCGAGCCGGTGTCGAAGAGCATCCGGACGTAGTCCTCGAAGGTCCGCCAGTCGCCGTAGACGTCGGGAACGCCGCAGCGG
>Ga0307278_10001972_pt1 | contig 10139 bp, 12 predicted proteins | sample ER_DNA_117_FD_194482 | JGI IMG/M metagenome (GOLD analysis project Ga0307278, IMG submission 194482) | Bulk soil microbial communities from the East River watershed near Crested Butte, Colorado, United States - ER_DNA_117 | ecosystem: Environmental > Terrestrial > Soil > Floodplain | place...
CCACGCCGGCCGACGCGAAGGGGCTGCTCGCAGCCGCGATCCGGTCGCCGGACCCCGTCGTCGTGCTCGAGCCGAAGCTGCACTACCGGACGCTCCGCGGCGAGGTACCCGAGGGCGAGCATGTCGTGCCGCTCGGGCAGGCGCGTGTGGTGCGGGCGGGCTCGGATGTGACGCTCGTCGCGTACGGGTCGATGGTGCACGTCTGCGAGGCTGCTGCGGACGCGCTCGCAGCCGAGATTGCTGTCGAGGTGCTCGACATCCGGACGCTGAAGCCGCTCGACGAGGAGGCGCTGCTGGCCTCGGCGGCGAAGACCGGCCGGGTCGTCGTCGTCCAGGAAGCTCCGCGGTTCGCTGGCGTCGGCGCCGAGATCGCCGCCGTGCTGGCGGAGAAGGCGATCCTCGACCTGCGGGGCCCCGTTCTGCGCGTCACCGGCTACGACGTTCCCTTCCCGTACTGGAAGATCGAGGACGGATACCTTCCCTCGGTCGAGCGCGTCGTCGATGCGGCGCGGCGACTGCTCGAGTTTTGACGGCCGTGTCGCCGTACCGCGACCCGCGCACAGTGCTCGCCCTGCTCGGGATCGTCGGCGCCGGCGCCGGCCTGATCGTGCTGGTGAACCAGACGGCAGACGGGAGCGCGCGCACCGTCGGCACGATCGCCGTTGCGGTCGCGTTGTGGATCGCGCTCATGATCGTCCTGCGGCTCGCGCGTCGATAGCGATCGTGCGCGAACTCGTCTGGCAGGGTGTAGAGGAACCGCGGATGGAGATCGCACACCTGGAGCCCGACTGGGCCGGAGAGCGTGCGCGCGGTACCCAGATCGGACTCGAGTACGAGCTTCTCTACGAGCTGGATGGAACGCTCCTCCGCGTCGAGGTTGTCGGCGCCGCCGCACGGACCATCGAGCTCGGCGATGCCGACTTCTTCGACCTCGGCTTGTCGCCCCTCTTCAACTCGCTGCCGGTCCTACGGGACGGTTTGCTCGCGGCCGGGCCCGCTCGCGACTACGTCATGACCTGGGTCGACGTCCCGTCGCTGACGGCAACGCGCGCGGAGCAGCGGTACACGCCGCTCGGCGGGCGCGTCGTTCGCTATGCGTCGTCCGGATTCACGGCCGAGATCGAGTTCGACGCCGAGGGGTTCGTCCTCCACTACCCCGGACTCGCTCGGCGCGTCGTGGCGATGCACGAGAATCCGCGGTGATGCCGTACGAGCTCAAGCTGCCGGACCTGGGCGAGGGCCTGACTGAGGGCGAGATCGCGCGCTGGCTCGTGGCCGAGGGGCAAGACGTCGCAGAGGACGACCCGCTCGTCGAGATCCAGACCGACAAGACGACGGTCGAGATCCCGTCGCCCGCGGCCGGAAAGGTCGCGCGGATCCTCGTGCCGGAGGGCGACGTCGTGCCCGTCGGCACCGTGCTGGTCGTGATCGGTGACGACGGAGGTGCGGCGGCGCCGGAGCGGCACGAACGGGCTTCGGCGCCCGCGGCACGCACGGAGCGCGTGCGCGCCACGCCGCTCGTCCGCAGGGTGGCGCAGGAGCTCGGCGTCGACCTCGGCTCGGTGAGCGGCACGGGGCCCGAGGGCCGGATCACCGAAGAGGACGTCCGTGCGGCCGCGGCTCCCGCGGCGCCGGTCGAGGGGCGCCGCACGCCGCTCCGCGGTGTCCGCCGCCTGATCGCCGAGCACATGGCGCGCGCCCACCGCGAGGTCCCGCCCGTCACGTGGGTCGAGGAGTGCGACTTCACGAACGTCGACCGCGCGAGGCTGGTGCCCTCCGTGCTGAAGGCGACTGCACTCGCCCTCCGGGAGCACCCGGCGCTGAACGCGCGCCTCGAGGGCGACGAGATCGTCCTCCTCGACCGCTACGACCTCGGGCTCGCCGTGCAGACCGACCAGGGCCTCGTCGTCCCCGTCGTCCGCGCGTGCGACACCGCCTCGCTCGACGAGCTGACCGAGGAGGTCGCGCGGCTGGCCGAGTCGGCGCGCGCGGGTCGGCTGGCACCCGACGAGTTACGCGGCTCGACGTTCACGATCACGAGCGCGGGCAAGCTCGGCGGCCTGCTGACGACTCCGATCGTCAACTACCCCGAGGTGGGGATCCTCTCGGTCGGCCGTGTCCGGCCTCAGCCCGTCGTCCGTGACGGCGAGGTGATCGTGCGACAGATCGGCTACGTGTCCGTGACGTTCGATCACCGCGTTGTCGATGGAGCTCAGGCGGCGGACTTCGGGCTGGACGTGATCCGGCGCCTCGAGCAGACGTAACGGCGGGTTCCGGCGAGGGCGGGAGTCCGGCAGCGCGCCGGACTCCCGCATCCGGCCGGCTGGGCTGGGCCGAACTAGTCGTCCTTCTGGTTCTTGTCGTTGATCTGGCCGCGAATCTCGCCCGACGTGAACTTCGTCGAGTGGACGTTCGCGTACGCACGGCCCGCCCGGATCGCGTCGACGAGCTCTTGGAACTCGCCGGCGGCGATCCCCTGCGCGGCTGGGCCGATGACGTCGGTCGGATGGATCGTTCCCGTCACGGACCCCGGGGACGGCGGACAGGCCGGAGTCCCGGCGGGGCCGTTCCCCAGATTCGAGCAGAGAAACGCCGCGATGCCGGCGCTGACCGACCGCTGGCCGAAGTGGATGTGTGACTGCAAGACGTCGCCTTCCAGCCCCGTGTACGTGACCGTGTAGTGGATCTCCTGTGCCTGATCGTCGATCGTCGCCTCGAACGTGCCGCTGGCCGCAGACGAGATCGGTGGAGCCTCGAGGTACCCGCTAAGCGGTTCGGCCTTGACGTTCTTCTTGCCGCCGCCCGCAACCGCAAGCGAGCCGATCGTCAACGCCGCGACTGCGGCCGCGGCCAACGACAGATACAGGACCCTTCTCATCGCGCCCTCCCTTGGATCGACACTCGTTCGAGGGGTACGCGGGAGTCCGCGCCACGGATTTCTCGCGTGAGCCGCTCGCCCCGTCTCGGTGGATGCTCGTGACGTTGGACAGGTTTTTCGAGGGTGACGCGGTTGGAAGAGCAACCTTCCGGGCGCGGAGGCGAGACCGCGCTCTCGCCGGAGCGCAACAGCGATCGGGCACGCGAGTCGAAGAAGGAGGGGGTCCGTGGGGGAACCACGGGTTCCCCCACGTTTACTAGGCGGCGAGGTGCTCGCGCAGCATCCGCTCGATCCTCGGCGCGCTCACGCGCCCCTCGAGGCGCGCGACGGTGCGCTTGCCCTTGACGAGGACGAGCGTCGGGACGACCGTGACGCGGAACTGCTCGGCGAGCTCGGGGCGCGCGTCGATGTCGACCGCCGTCACGCGGAGACGGTCGCGCTCCTTCCTGGACAGGTGCGCGATCAGGCTCTCCATTCGCCGCGCCGGCCCGGACTCCGCCGAGCGGAAAAAGACGAGAAGCGGTCGTGACTCTCCCACGGTGACCCCCAAGTTCATCTACCCGGGACGGGCGAAATGGGAACCTGCGCGCTGGCACTACACTGGCGTCCGGTGGGCGGCTGGTACTGGATCGGAGTCGCGCTCGGCTTCGGGGTCGGGATCGGCGTGCTGCTAACCGCGCTACTCGGCGCGTCGACCGCCGGATGGGCGGTGGCGGCCGTGCTCGGTGCGGGACTCGGCGCCTTCGTCGGGCTGCAGCTCGGCGACTGGCCGGAGGCGATCGGCGGCGTCGTCGGAGGTATCGCGGGCGCCGCCGGCGTGGGTCGGGTGCTCCAAGGAACCCTCCGAGCCGGCGGGACGCGCGGAGGCACAGCGGTTCTGCTCGGCGTCGGCGCGGTCATCGTCGCGGCGCTCGCCCTCGTCCCGGCGATCGGCTACCTCGAGGCCCTCGCCGTGCCGGCGCTCGGCGCTCGGTTTCGCCGCCGGACGCCCAAGCGGTACGCGGGCCTGCGCTCACTCGCGGACTGATGCGCAAGCTGATCCTCGTCGTCGTCGACGGGCTGCCCGCCCACTTGTTCGAGCAGGCCCTCGGCGATCCACGCTTCCCGGCGCTCACCTTCCTTGCCGAGCACGGTCGCGTCGGCCGCGCCGTGTCGACGTTCCCGTCGCTCACGCCCGTCTGCCTGTCGTCGCTCGCCACAGGCGCCCATCCCGATATCCATCGGATCCCGCACCTCGTCTGGTATCACCGCGGGGAGCGCCGGATCGTGGAGTACGGGTCGTCGTTCGGCGCCGTCCGAGCGGCCGGAGCGCGGCAGTCCATCGTGGACACGGTCTTCGAGATGAACGGAAGCCATCTGGGCCGCGAGGCGGTGACGGTGTTCGAGGCGCTCGAAGGAGCCGGCCGGATCACGGCCGCAGTCAACTTCACCTGCTACCGGGGCCCGCGACCGCACCGGGCGACGCTGCCGGGCGTGCGGCGGATCGCGCGCGGGCCCAGCCGGTTCTTCTACTTCAACCTCTTCGAGTCCGACGTGACGGGGGCCCCTCTCGCCGTTCGGCGCCGCGCTCGGGGGACGGTGGACACCTACGCGGCCGCGGTCGGCCGGTGGCTCGTGACCCGCGACGGCTTCGACTTCTTCGTCTACTACCTGTCCGACTTCGACTACGCGTCGCACGTGACCGGGCCGGACGGCGCCCTCCCCACGCTCGCGCGCACGGACGACGCGATCGCAACGCTCTTCGACGCCGCCGGCGACGCGGACGAGCTGCTCCGACGGTACGACATCGTCGTGTGCGCGGACCACGGCCAGACGCGGGTGGGTCGCGCTGTGACGCTCGAGCGGTGCTTCGCCGGACTGCCGGGCGTCCTCGTGACCGCCTCGAACCGTGCCGGGATGGCCTACCTCCTGCCCGGCTGCGCGCTCGACGCGAGTGGACTCGCCGAGCGGCTGGACGGGGAGCCGTCAGTGGACGTCTCGCTCTTCCGCGAGGGCGGGGTCGCGGTCGCGCGGCGCGCCGGGGAGGAGCTCCGGTTCCGTCCCGTCTCGGGCGACTGGGAGACGAGCGGCGACCGCTCGCTCCTCGGGCATCCCGACGCGCTCTCGCGCGCGTGGGCGGCGCTGGCCAACCCGAATGCGGGCGAGCTGATCGTCTCCGCCGCCGAGGGCTTCGAGTTCGCCGACCTCGGTGGGAAGCACCACCTGGGCGGCGGGAGCCACGGCTCGCTCTCGGAGGGGGATTCCCTCGTGCCCGTACTCACCGTTGGCTTCGAGGCCGACGTGTCGTCGATCACGCACGTCGCGCCCGTCGTGCTGCGCCGCTTCGGGGTCGAGCCGCCGGCGTACGCCCGGCTCGCCCGCGCCGCGTAGGAGCGGTGCGCAGGCGCGCGCACGTGGTCATCCGAGGGCGCGTGCAGGGCGTCTTCTTCCGGGCCGACCTGCGCGACCGGGCTCGATCGCTCGGGATCGCGGGATGGGTCCGGAACGAACCGGACGGCTCAGTCGAGGCGTCGCTCGAGGGGGAGGAGGAGCGTGTCGACCTCCTGCTCTCATGGTGCAGGCGGGGACCATCCGGCGCGCGCGTCGAGGAGGTGGATGTGGCCTGGCAGGAGCCAACGGGGGAGGACGGGTTCGCCGTCCTATAGTTCCGCGATGCCCTCGCGGACGGCGGACTTCGGGGCTGCGCTCGCCCGCTCGCGCGCCGGGCTCGCGTTGCGGCGCCCGCACAACTGGATCCAGCTCGCGAAGTTCTCCATCGTCGGAGCGACCGGGTACGTCGTCAACCTCAGCGTCTACTCGCTGCTGCTGAACGTCGCCGGACTGCATTACCTCGCCGCCGCGGTCTGCTCGTTCCTCGTGGCGGTGACGAACAACTACACCTGGAACCGCCTCTGGACGTTCCGGGGGCAGCGCGGCCACGTCGCGTACCAGGGGATGCGCTTCCTCGTCGTGGCCGTCGCCGCGCTCGGGCTCAACCTCGGGTTCCTGCGACTGCTCGTGGCGCTCGGGCTGGGCAAGATCGCGGCGCAGGCGATCGCGATCGTGCTCGTGACACCCGTGAACTTCGTCTTCAACAAGCTGTGGTCCTTCTCGCCGAAGAGCGCGGCGCGCTCGTCGGCGACGTGAGCATGCGAGCCCTGCTCGTCGCCGGAGCCGCGGTGCTCGCCTTCGCTCCGACCGCGTTCGGAGCGACCGGAATCACGAAGGGGCGCGCCATGGTCGACTTCCTGCAGAACCCGAAGGTCTCGGACTGGGTAGCACGCTATCCGGAGAAGGGGCGGGTCGTCGACGCAGACCATGATCGGAAACAGCACCTCTGGCGCGTGAGCGTCTGGTGGCAGGAGGCTGGCGAGATCGCGACCGGCACGGTCGGGGAGGACGGCCGCGTGCTGGAGGCGTGGACCGGGCCGCAGGTGGCGTGGTCGATGGCCCGCGGGTACCCGGGCACGTTCGGCGGCAAGACGATCAACTCGCTGCCCGTCTGGCTCGGCTTCTGCTTCGCCTTCCTCGTCGGCCTCGTGGACTGGCGGCGCCCGCTCCGCGTCCGCAACCTCGACCTGCTGGTGCTGCTCGCGTTCTCGGCATCGCTCTGGTTCTTTCAGGACGGCGACATCTTCACCAGCGTGCCGCTCGCGTATCCACCGCTCGCCTACCTGCTCGCGCGGACGCTCTGGATCGGGGTCCACGACCGGCCGCCGCGTGGCCGGCCGCTCTGGCCGGCGTGGGTGCTTGCGGCCGCGGCGGTCTTCCTGCTCGGGTTCCGCATCGGACTCGACGTCTCGTCGTCCCAGGTCGTCGACGTCGGCTACTCCGGCGTCGTCGGCGCCCATCGGACCGTCCACGGCCAGGCGCCCTACGGCCACTTCCCCGTGTCCGACTCGGGCCTGAAGCCGTGCGGCCCGAAGAACGCCGAGGGGGAGGTCGAGGACCGGGTGCAGACGAACGGTCGCTGCGAGTCGGCGAACCCGAGCGGCGACACGTACGGGCCGGTCTCCTACCTCGCCTACGTGCCTGCCTTATGGACGTTCGGCTGGAACGGGAGCAACGACGACCTGATCTCGGCGAAGGCGACCGCGATCCTCTTCGACGTCCTCTGCCTCGTCGGCCTCGTGCTCGTCGGGCGCCGTTACGGCGGCGCGCGACTGGCGGCGACGCTCGCGTTCGCGTGGACGGCCTACCCGTTCACGCAGTACGTCCTGAACTCGAACACGAACGACTCGATCGCGCCGGCGTTCCTGATCTGGGGCTTCTGGCTGGCCGGCTCGGCCTCGGCGCGGGGCGCGTTCTGCGCGCTCGGAGGCTGGACGAAGTTCTTCTCGCTGCCGGTGGCCCTGCTGTGGCTCTCCTACCAGCCGGCGGCGAAGCCGGCCGTCCGCACGAGCGGACCATGGGAGGGGACGCGGCCGAACCGGGAGGTTCCCTCGCGGGCCAGCGCACGCCAGCAGGCCCTCTTCCTCGCGGGCTTCGCCGTCGCGACGCTCGCGGCGTTCTCCGTCCTCCTGCTGGAACCGAACCCGGTCCACGCCGCACGCGTCTTCTGGGATCGCACGCTCGGCTGGCAGCTCGACCGACCCTCTCCGTTCTCGCTTTGGGACTGGGGCCGGTACCACGCGGCCGGGATCCCGGACCTCGCGATCGTCCGGCGTGTGCTCGAGGTGCTGCTGATCGTCGGCGCGCTCGCCGTGTACTTCGTCCCGCGGCGCAAGTCGCCGCTCCAGCTCGCCGCGCTCACCACCGCCGTCATCGTCGGCGTTCAGCTGGTGATGACGCACTGGTTCTACTTCTACATCCCGTGGTTCTTCCCGTTCGCCGCCATCGCCCTCCTCGCCACTCGGGGGCCTCCCGTCCCTGTCGAACCCGCGCCCGTCGATGAGCACGAGCCTCGCGCCCTCGTCGCCGCGGGCTGAGTCGAGTTCGAAGCTGCCGCGTGCGGCGCTCGCCGCTGCCGCGGCCATGCTCGTCTTCGCCGGCTCGTGGGCGCTGCTCCACCGCGGCTTCTACCGGCACGACCAGATCGTCGACACGCCCGTCTACCAGCACTACGGCGAGTTGATGGCCGACGGGAAGGTGCCGTATCGCGACTTTGCCGTCGAGTACCCGCCGGGGGCGCTCGTTCCATTCGTCCTACCCTCGCTTGGCGCGCGCCAGCGGTCGGCCGAGGACTACCGCCGCCGCTTCGAGTTCCTGATGGTGCTCTGCGGGTGCGCCGCGATCGCAGGGATGGCGCTCGTCCTCGTCGGCCTCGGCGCGGGCCCGGTTGCGCTGGCCGGGACGCTCGCGTTCACGGCGCTCGCACCGCTCGCGCTCGGCCCGGTGATCCAGACCCGCTTCGACCTCCTCCCGGCCGCTCTCATGGTCGGTGCCCTGGCGGCGATCGTGCACGAGCGGCCGAAGCTCGGCCTCGGCCTGCTCGGAGCGGGGACCGCGGTCAAGGTCTTTCCGGCCGTGATCCTGCCGCTCGCCCTTGCCTACGTCTGGCGGCGCCGCGGCGCCCGCGAGGCCGTGCTCGCAGCCGCGGTCTTCGCGGTCGTCGTCGGCGCCGCCCTCCTCCCGTTCGTACTCGTCGCGCCTCACGGGGTCTTCCACACCTTCGACTCGCAGCTCCGCCGGCCGCTCCAGATCGAGAGCCTCGGGGCGGCGTCGCTGGCGGCCGCACACCACGTGGGCGGAGTTGCCGTCCAGATGCACGCGAGCTTCGGGTCGGAGAACCTCACCGGCCACGCCGCGCAGGCGCTCGCCCGCGCGCAGGCAGGCGTGCAGGCGGCGGCCGTGCTCGCGATCTGGATCTGGTTCGCGCTCCGCCCGCGCGCTCCGCGCGAGCTGGTGGCCGCGAGTGCAGGCGCGGTGTGCGCATTCATCGCGTTCGGCAAGGTCCTCTCGCCGCAGTTCCTGGTGTGGCTGATTCCGCTCGTGCCGCTCGTGCGCGGCCGCCGAGGGGTGGCGGCGTCGGCCATCCTCGCCGCCGCCCTCGTCCTGACGCAGCTCTGGTTCCCGCAGCACTACTGGGACTACGCCGCGCGCTTCGACCCGAGAGAGACCTGGCTCGTGCTCGCGCGGGACGTGGTGCTCGTCGCGCTTGCCATCGTCCTCGTCGCGGGGAGCAGACGCATGGACGGGGCCGCGCCCGGCCGGGGATCCGCTACCGGACAGGAACCCTGAGGGCCTCGCAGGCAGTGGCTCGGCCGTCCGGGCCGCAATCGACGACCAGCGCCTCGATGCGCACATCGCCCTCGGCGGGCCGAAAGCGGATCGGCATCGCCGTGCGCATGCGGTGGATCGCCAGCTCCGCCTCGACGCCGATCACCGAGTCGTGGGGGCCGGTCATGCCGACGTCCGTGATCGCCGCCGTGCCGCCGGGCTGGACGCGCGCATCGTTCGTCTGGACATGGGTGTGCGTGCCCACGACCGCCGTCACCCGGCCGTCGAGCCAGCGGGCGAGCGCGATCTTCTCGCTCGTCGCCTCCGCGTGGAAGTCGACGACCACGACGGGTGTCGCCCGCCGCGCCCGCTCGACCACCTCGTCCACGACCTCGAAAGGCCCGTGCGGCACCTCGCCGAAGAACAGCGAGCCGAGCAGGTTCAGCACCGCCACCTTCGTGCCGTCCGTCGCCGGGGCGACGGCGAGCGCCCGACCCGGCGCGAGGGAGGAGACGTTCGCCGGGCGCACGACGCGGTCCGAGTGCTCGAGGTAGGGCGCAAGCTCGGGACGGCGCCAGACGTGGTTCCCGAGCGTGATCACGTCCGCTCCCGACGCAAGGAGCCGCTCGGCGAGCCGGGGCGTCAGCCCGGCCCCGTCGGCTGCGTTCTCGCCGTTGACAACGCAGAAGTGCACTCCGAGCTCTTCGCGCAGCCCGCGAAGCCGAGACTCGACCGCGGCACGCCCCGGCGCGCCGAATACGTCCCCGACGACGAGGATCCGCACCGGCTCTGCCTATGAGCGCCGATCGGAATGAGGCCTTGTGCCGCCCGACCGACGAAGCATCATCCTGACAGGCGCTCTACGGGAGCGTGAGTGCCGTCGCCGGCCGAACCTCGACGGAGACGTGGTTGCCGGCGTCGTGGGTGTAGCGCGCGAGCGCCTGCTGCTCCACCCGCGAGAGGTCGAGCAACACGCCGAGCTTCGACGAGGCCGACGAGACGGACGAGCCCACGGTCAGGTTCGGGTCGGGACGGAGCCGCGTGACGGAGACGAGGAGCGACGGCGCGGCAGCCGGCTGGACGTCGATCCGGGAGCCGTATTGCTGGCCGCTCAGGACATAGT
>Ga0307278_10001973_pt1 | contig 10132 bp, 7 predicted proteins | sample ER_DNA_117_FD_194482 | JGI IMG/M metagenome (GOLD analysis project Ga0307278, IMG submission 194482) | Bulk soil microbial communities from the East River watershed near Crested Butte, Colorado, United States - ER_DNA_117 | ecosystem: Environmental > Terrestrial > Soil > Floodplain | place: USA...
TGGAAGGCGGCGTGTTCGACGGCGAGGCGCTGCAGCTGGACGCGCTCGTCATGCGCGGACTGCAGGGTTTGGAGTGCGTGGGCGGTTGCGTCGACGCCGGCTGGGGTGACGGCGTCGAGAAACGCTTGGGTGACGGCGCGGTCGACGCGCAGCGCGCCGATCGCCTGGCATGGGCGTCGGGTGCCCTGTTGTTGGAAGGTGCGCGAGCACAGGTAGCGACCGGCGCGGCCGCGGACGCCGGAGTAGGCGACCATCATGCGCCGTCCGCACTGCCCGCAGCGGACGAGGCCTTGGAGCAGCGCGCTACCTTCGCGGGCGGCGCCCCCGCCCTCGCCGCGCACCCGGGCGTTGGCTCGCAGCCGCTCTTGGGTGGCCACGTAGTCCTCCCAGTCGATGTAGCCAGGGTGGTGCACCCCCCAGATCGTCGCCGCCGATATCCGCGCGTCGTCGAGTTCGAGCGTCAACTGCTGAGCCGACATCGTCGCCTCCGTTTGCGCTGGACGCTCCCGCGCTGCCCGGACGACGCGACTGCACGCCCGCGAGCAGCTCGCCGAACCGCCGCCAGCCATCCGGTGTGGCGACCAGCTTGAGCGCCGACCCCGCCTCACCGCCGCGGGCGAGCGGCAAATCGGTCCAGCGCGCCGGAATGAAGACTCCGAACCCGTCCGGGCCTCGGCACTCGAGCACCAACTCGCCCTCGAAACGCCGCCACCGGCGGACCTCCACAACCGCATCACGCAGCGCGCCCGGGGCGTGCACAAGCCGCACCCGATCCGGTAGCGGATCGACAACATGAGTAGTGCGTCGGGGGACTGCAGAAACGCCGCGCCCCGGGGGACCCGGGGCCGACGATCGGGCCACCCTCCCCTCGATGAGCAGTTGGTCGCGCGGCGCCACTGAGCGCCCGAGGACAAGCGGGAGTGGGCCTACGCCGTCGCTGTGTGCGCGACGGGGGTACCGGTCTTCCACGGGATGACCGCGCCGAACTGCACGAGCTCGCCGTAGAAGGCGGGATCGAAGCTCTCGCTGAGGGCGAGCTCGACCGGCCAGGCGGCAGCCTCGGCGGGAGTCTGCGCCTGGCTCATATCGTCGAACCAGGGGCGGGAGGCATCGGTGTCGATCAGCCCAGGGCAGAGCGCGGCGATGAGCTTGCCGTCTGCAAGGTCGGCGGCCCGACGTTCGCGGGCGACCGCGCGGACGGCGGCGACCTGCGCGACCTTCGACGGGATGTTCAGCCAGGTCCCGAAGCCCTCCTGCTCGGCCCGGCCGGCGTGCACCGCGTCGCGCCACTCGGCCACGAGCCCGTCGACGGCGTCGAGGCTCGCGGTGGCGGCGGCGAACCGCGGCCGCACGCGAGCGTCGAGCTTGTCGAGCGTGCCGAGCGCGCTGGCCACGATGATGAGGCGGCCGCCGGGCCTGAGGCGCGGCGCGAAGGCGCGCAACATGCGGGAGGTCGCGAGGTTGCTTGTCTCCGCCACGGCGTCGACCTCGTCGGCCGGGTCGGCGCCTGGGCTCATCCGTGCCGTCGCGTTCGAGAAGACGATGTCGACCTCGCCCAGCTCGGCGGCGAGCGCATCGATCGCGCCGCCGTCGCGGACGTCCAGGACGCGGCCTTCGATGCGGGCGCCGGTCCCCAGCGCGGCAGCCGCGGCGGCGCGGACGCGTTCGGGGTCGCGGCCGGTGAGCAGGATGCGGTCCTCCGCGTTCATGCGGGCGGCGAGCGCTTCCACGAGCGCCCGGCCGAGACCCTGGTTGGCCCCTGTGACGAGGGCAGTGCGAGCGTGCGTCATGGATCGAGGGTACGTCGGCCGGTGGCATGTCGGAAGCGAATACTCCGAACACCTACCATGCGGCTTACGCATGGCTACGGACTTCTCCCCGACCGGTCTCCGGGTGCTGCGCGAGGTGGCGCAGTCGGGCTCGTTCTCGGCCGCAGCGCGCGCGCTGGGGTACACGCAGTCGGCCGTCTCCCGGCAGGTGGCGGCGCTCGAAGCGGTCGCCGGGCGGGCGCTGTTCGAACGCCGGCGCGACGGCGTCGTCCTGACGCCCGCCGGCGCGCGGCTGCTGGGGCGGGCGGTTCGCGTGCTGGACGAGCTCGACGCGGCCATCCGCGACGCGGCCGAACCGGACGCGGGGGCCGGACCGGTGCGCCTGGGGACGTTCGCCACCGCGGCGGCGGGGCTCCTGCCAGGGGCGCTGGCGTCGCTGCCGCGCGACCTCGTCGTCTCCGTGCGCGAGGGCACGACGCCCGTCCTCGCGCGGGGCCTTCGGGCCGGAACGCTCGATCTTGCGGTCCTCGCGCAGGCGCCGCCGTTCCGGCCAGCGGACACCGAGGCGCCCGCGCTCGAGCTCACGATCCTCGCCGAGCGCGAACTGGTCATCGGCGTCGGCGCCCGGCACCCGTTCGCCGGGCGGCTCGCGGTCGACGTCGGTGAGCTCGCCGGACAGGTCTGGGTGGCCAGCCGCTCGGATGCCGGCGAGTCGCTGCTCGGCGTCTGGCCCGGCCTCGCCGAGCGGCCCGACGTGCGCTACGTCGTCCGCGACTGGTGGGCCAAGCTGCAGCTCGTCGCCGCCGGCCTGGCGATTACGACGCTCGCCCCCGTGGCGCTCGACGTCCTCCCGGACGGCGTGCGCGCCGTCGCCGTTCGCGGCGAGCCACAGGAGCTGCGGCGCCTGGTCCTCGCCCGCGTGCCGGGCTCGCTCGACGGCCGAGCGGCTGCAATCGCCGATGCGCTGGTCCGCGCAGCACGGGCCTGAGCCCCGCACACGCGATGCCTCCGAGCCGCCGGCTTCGGACCTGACGGCCTAGACACAGCCCGGCGGTCGAAAGACGGCCGGGAACACCTGCGACATGCAGCCCCAGAGCCCGTCGCCGACGGCGCCTGGCTGGCCGGGTGGCGCGCCGGTGGTGAAGGCGAGCGCGTCGTCGGGCGCGTCGTGGGCGTAGAACCACAGCTGGAAGATCGAGCCGGCCACGAGCTGGATGCGCACCTGGGAGCCCAGCGGGGTGAACGGGGGGTTGACGGCCGGCGCGGAGAAGTCGCTGACGCTCCAGGTGAACGCCGACTGCGGCGCGAAGGTCGACAGCAGGCACTGATGGCTGATCGGGTTCAAGAACCACGCCTGGCGCGTGCCGATCCGATCGCCCTGCGGCGTGATCTGGAACGAGTAGAGGTTGCAGACGCCGCTGAACTGGTTGACGTCGGCCTGCTGCCACCAGAAACCGCCGCGGCCCGTCAGCAGCTGCTCGAACCCCGAGACGGCGTCGGGGTACTCGCGGGTGTCGGCGGCCGAGTCGCAGCCGCGGTCGGTGGGGAAGTCGACCGCCAGGTCGCCGTCGTTGTCCTTGCCGTCCGAGCACTCCGGGGGCGCGACACCGCTCTGCGCGCCGTCGACGCAGATCACCACGACCTGCGGCTTGAGCACGTACTGGGCCTGCGACCCGTAGCCCTCCTGTACGAGCACGGTCTTCGTCTCGAGGCGGCAGACCTTGCCGGCCGGCGGCGGCGACCCCGCCGGGATCGAGTTGGGGACCTGCGCCATCGTCGTCATGCGACGGCCCGTCTTCGCGTTGAGCACCCGTTCGCAGTCGGTCCCGATCAGGTCGCGCGAGTCGACCACCGCCGTGTCCGATCCCGGTCCGCAGCGCAGCGTGTCCTTGCCGGAGCCGCCGGACAGGCGATCGTCGCCGGAGCCGCCCGACAGGCGATCGTTGCCCGCGCCGCCGTAGAGCCGGTCGGCGCCGGGCCCGCCGGAGATCCGGTCGGCGCCCCGCCCGCCGTGAAGCACGTCCTTCTTGCCCGTGCCGCCGATCGTGCGGGCCGTGGCCGCGGGCACCATGACGAGCACGGCGATGGCCACGACGAGCGCGGTCGACCTCAGCTGTCCCACAGTGCGTCTGATACCGGACGCTGGCCGCGGGACGCCACGTCCGTTCGGCCAGGGCGCTGCCACGGGTCGTCCGCGTGCGCTTGTGGCACTGCCGCGAAGCGCCGAAAACGCTCGCGGACAACCCCGAAAACGACCTACCCGCGCTCCCGCCGCCGCGCCACCTGGCGCTCCAGCGCGGCGAGGCGCTCGTCCCAGGCGCCGCCGACCGAGGTCATCCACGAGATGGCGTCGCCGAGTGGGGCGGGGGTGGGGCGGTAGCGCGTCTCGCGGCCCTCGCGGCGCGCGTCAACGAGGCCGGCGTCGGCGAGGACGGCGAGGTGCTTGGCCACCGCCTGGCGCGTCACGCCCAGAGGCAGCGCCAGCTCGGTCGCCGTCGCGCTCCCGCGCGTGGAGACCTCGCGCATCACCGTCCGGCGCGTGGGATCGGCCAGTGCCGCGAAGACGTCGCCGCCGATCATGCGAGGGCGAAGGGCCCGACGGGCGCCTCGCGCACGCTCACGCGCGTGCCCGAGGGCACCGCCACGAGGCGCAGCTCGACGCGCGACCCGGGCTCGCCCTCCTCCCACCACCAGAAGACGAGGCGCTCGCCGGGCTCGGCCTCCTCGACGACCGCCTCGCGCTGGCCATCGCCGAACCACTGCTCGAGCAGCTCGGGGTCGGTCAGTGCTTCCCAGGCCTCGTCGGGGTCGACCGGGAGAGTGATGTCACGCGCAACCATGGGGTTGCATGATAGCCTGGACACAAACGTGCAACCAAATGGTTGCGGAAAGGCGTTGGTCGACATGCCTCTGGTGCCCATGGTCGTCAAGCAGGACCCGCGCGGCGAGCGCTCCTTCGACATCTACTCCCGGCTGCTCGACGAGCGCATCGTCTTCCTCGGCCAGCCGATCGACGACGAGGTCGCCAACCTGGTCGTGGCCCAGCTGCTGCACCTGGAGTCGGCCGATCCCGACGCCCCGATCCAGCTCTACGTCAACTCGCCCGGCGGCGTCGCCTACGCGGGACTGGCGATCTACGACACGATGCAGCACATCCGGCCCGAGGTGCACACGACGTGCTGCGGGATCGCCATGTCCGCGGCCGCGCTCGTGCTCACGGGCGGAACGGCGGGCAAGCGCACGTCGCTGCCCAACGGGCGGGTGCTCATCCACCAGCCCTCCGCCGGCTACCAGGGCCAGCAAACCGACATCGCCATCCACGCCGCCGAGACGCTCGCGCTGCGCGACCGCCTCGACGAGATCTTCGCGCTGCACAGCGGCCAGTCCAAGGACCAGGTCCACGCCGACATGGAGCGCGACCGCTTCTTCACGCCGCACGAGGCGGTGCAGTACGGACTGATCGATCGCGTGCTGAATGGCAACGGCTCGCGCGGAGAGGCATGATGGACCCACATGGGTCCCATCGAGCAGCTCGTGCAGGAGCGGCTGCCGCCCGAGCGCGCCGAGGCGGTGCGCGAGTTCGCGAAGGCCTACCTGCGCCGCCTGGCGGCGACGCCCGACGACGACGGCCACGACACCGAGGCCCTGTACCACGAGGTCCTGGGCGCCTTCGAGCTCGCGGCCTCGCGCGACGGCGCCCCGATGGCGGTGCGGGCCTTCAACCCCACCCGGGCCGAGCACGGCTACGAGCCGGGCGGCTCGGTCCTGGAGACCAACACCGAGGACCTGCCGTTCCTCGTCGACTCCGTGAGCGCCGAGCTGCAGGCCCGTGGCCTGGGCATCGTGCGCGTGCTGCACCCGATCCTCGGCACCGAGCGCTCGCCCGACGGCGGCATCGCCCGCATCCTACATCCTCATGGTGCGCCCGCGACCGAGTCGGTCATGCACTTCGAGCTCGATCGGCGCCTGGCGCCCGAGGAGCTCGCCGACCTCGAGGACGCCGTGCGCTCGGTCTTGGCCGACGTGCGCCGCGTCGTGCGCGACTTCCCCGCCCTGCGCGGACGCGTCGACCATCTCATCGAGGCGGCGCGCGAGGGCGCGGAGCGCTACGACGGCGACGAGGTGGCCGAGGTCGTCGCCTTCCTGGAGTGGCTGGCCCGCGACAACTTCATCTTCCTGGGCGCGCGCGACTACGAGCTGCACGACGGGTCCCTGCGCGTCGTCGCCGGCTCCGGCCTCGGCCTGCTCGACGACGAGACGCGCTCGACCTTCGCCAAGCCGGTGGCGGTCGAGTCGCTCGATGCCACGCTGCGCGAGCGCGCCCTGGCCGGCGAGCTGCTGCTGGTCTCCAAGACGAACCGCCTCTCGCCGGTGCACCGGCGCGTGCGCATGGACTACATCGGGATCCGCCGGGTCTCCGACGACGGTGAGATCGTCGGCGAGGCCCGCATGATCGGGCTGTTCACGACCAAGGCCTACGCCGAGCCGGCCTCCGAGACGCCGGTGCTGCACCGCAAGCTGCAGCAGGTCCTCGGCAGCGAGGACCTCATCGAGGGCTCGCACGACTACAAGGCCGCCGTCACGCTCTTCGAGTCCTTCCCCAAGGACGAGCTCTTCGCCGCGCCCACCGACGATCTGCGGGGTGCCGTCTTCGCGCTGCTGGGACTGCAGGCCGAGCAGGGACGCGTGCTGGGTCGCCGGGATGCAGACGGCCGCACCGCGTCGATCATCGTCGCGCTCCCCAAGGGCGGCTACGACGCGGCGCTGCTCGAGCGCCTGCGCGTCTTCCTGCGCCGGCGCTTCGACGCCAGCACGGTCGACGCCCACGAGGTCCTGACCGAGGGCGACCGCGTGCGCGTGCACTTCACCGTCCACCGCGCGCAGGGCGGCCTGCCCGATCTCTCGCGCCGTGACGTCGAGGCCGAGATCCTCGAGCTCGCGCGCACGTGGGACGACCGTGCTCGCGACGAGCTCGTGGCGCGCCACGGCGACGAGCGCGGCCGCGTGCTGGCCAAGCGCTGGACCGGGCGCCTGCCCGACTCCTACAAGGCCGCGGTCGACCCGACGGCGGCGGCCGACGACATCGCGCGCTTCGAGCGGCTGTTCACCGGCGGCGAGGCCTTCCACGTCGGCCTGCGCAACGAGCCCGACGGGCTCACGCGCATCGGCATGTACCGGGTGGGCGACAAGGTCGAGCTCTCCCAGGCGATGCCGACCCTCGAGCACCTCGGCCTGCGCGTGGTCGAGGAGCGGCCCACGCGGCTGCTCGGCGGCGACGGCGCCCTGTGGCTGCAGGACTTCGGCGTGCTCGGCCCCACCGACCTGCCGCTCGACCTCGAGGAGTGCGGCGAACGCGTCGCGCAGTGCATCGCGGCGGTGTGGCGCGGCGAGGCCGAGTCGGACTCACTGAACCGCCTGATCATCAACGCGGGCCTGGACTGGCGGCGCGTGGCCATCCTGCGCGCCTACCGCAAGTACCGCCAGCGCATCGGCTCGCGCTTCACCGAGGGCTACCAGAACGACGTGATCGCGGCCAACCCGCACATCACGGCCAAGCTCATCCGTCTCTTCGAGCTGCGCAACGACCCCGCGATCGAGCGCGACGAGGAGGCCGAGGCGGCGCTGCGCGAGGACATCCTCGCCGACCTCGAGGCGGTGCCCTCGCTCGACCACGACCGCATCCTGCGCAACCAGCTCGGGCTCATCGAGGCGACCGTGCGCACGAACGCCTATCGCTCCGGGCGGCGCTCGATCGCCTTCAAGCTGTCCTCGGCCGACGTGCCCGCGATCCCGCAGCCGCCGCCGCTGTTCGAGATCTACGTCTACGCGCCCGAGGTCGAGGGCATCCACCTGCGCGGCGGCAAGATCGCGCGCGGTGGCCTGCGCTGGTCGGACCGCATGGACTACCGCACCGAGGTCTTCGGGCTCATGCGCGCGCAGATGACCAAGAACGCGGTCATCGTGCCCGACGGCGCCAAGGGCGGCTTCTACCTGCGCCAGCGCCCCGACGACCCGGCCGCGCTGAAGGCCGAGGTCGAGCGCGGCTACGTGACCTTCGTCAGCGGCCTGCTCGACCTCACCGACAACCTCGTCGAGGGCGAGGTCGTGCACCCCGACGGCGTGCGCGTGCTCGACGACGACGACACCTACCTGGTGGTGGCGGCCGACAAGGGCACGGCGACGTTCTCGGACACCGCCAACCGCGTCGCTGGGCGCTACGGCTTCTGGTTGGGCGACGCGTTCGCCTCCGGCGGCTCGAAGGGCTACGACCACAAGGCGCTCGGGATCACCGCGCGCGGGGCGTGGGAGTCGCTCAAGAGCCACTTCCGCGAGCTCGACCTGGATCCGGCGGTCGACGAGTTCACGGCGGTGGGCATCGGCGACATGTCCGGCGACGTCTTCGGCAACGGGATGCTGCTGAGCGACAAGATCCGCCTCGTCGCCGCCTACGACCACCGCCACGTGTTCATCGATCCCGACCCCGACGCGGCGAAGGGCTTCGCCGAGCGCAAGCGGCTGTTCGAATTCGACCCCACCCGCCCCTCATCGTGGGACGACTACGACCGCGACGCGATCTCGCCGGGCGGAGGCGTCTGGCAGCGCAGCGCCAAGCGCATCGAGTTGCCCGAGCAGGCGCGCGCCGCCCTGGGCATCGACGACGCGGTGCTCGCGCCGACCGAGGTCATCCGGGCGATCCTGCGCGCCCCCGTCGACGTGTTCTGGAACGGCGGGATCGGCACGGTGGTCAAGGCGTCGACCGAGTCCGACGCCGAGGCGCTGGACCGCTCCAGCGACGCCATCCGCGTCGACGCCACCGAGCTGCGCTGCCGCGTCGTGGCCGAGGGCGGCAACCTCGGCCTCACCCAGCGCGCGCGGATCGAGTTCGCCCGCGAGGGCGGCCTCGTCAACGCCGACTTCATCGACAACTCGGCCGGCGTGGACTGCTCCGACCACGAGGTCAACCTCAAGGTCCTGGTCGACCTGGCGGTGCGTCGCGGCGAGATCGACGCCGACGGGCGCGACGCCCTATTGGCCGAGGTCACCGAGGACGTGGCCGCCCACGTCCTCTACGACTCCTTCCTGCAGGCCCAGATGCTCGCGCAGGAGGTGCGCGGCTCGGCGTCGCGCATGTTCGCCTACGAGGACCTCATGGCGGCGCTGGAGGCCGAGGGCCTGCTGCGACGCGAGGTCGAGTTCCTGCCCACGTCGGAGGAGATGGCCGATCGCCGGCGCTCGGGGCGTGGCCTGGAACGGCCGGAGCTGGCCGTGCTGCTCGCCTACGCCAAGCGCAGCCTGACCGGCGCGCTGCTGGAGTCCTCGCTGCCCGACGACCCCTATCTCGAGGGCGATCTGCGCAGCTACTTCCCGCGCGCGGTGGTCGAGCGCCTGGGCCACCTCCTGGGCGAGCATCCGCTGCGGCGCGAGCTGGTGGCGACCATCGTCTCCAACCACGTCGTCAACGCCCTCGGCCCGACCTTCGTCTCGCGGCTGGTCGCCGAGCAGGGGGCCGAGCCGGCCGACGTCGTGCGCGCGTATCGGATCGCCCGCGACGTCACCGGCGCCGAGGGGCGCTGGGCCGCCATCGAGGGCCTCGCCGAAGTCGACCGTCACGCGCAATGGAAGCTCATGGAGGGCGTCGACACGCTCGTCGAGGCCACGGCGCGCTGGTACCTGGAGAACGCCCACGGGGCCGATCTCGGCACGGCGATCGCCACGGGGCGCGAGGGCTTCGGGCGCCTCGCGGCCATGCTGCCCGAATTCGACGCTCGCAGCGAGGCGCGCGCCGGGGCGGCGAGCGAGCTGCGCGAGCAGGGGGTGCCCGACGAGCTCGCGCACGCCCACGCCTACCTGCCGGCGCTGGCCTACGCGCCCGACGTCATCGCCGCCGCGCAGGCGGTGGGCCGTTCGGTCGAGGACACCGGGCGCGCGGCGTCGCTGCTCGAGGACCGCTTGCAGATCGCGTGGATCGAGGAGCAGCTCGACGCGCTGCCGGTGAGCACGCGCATGCAGCGCTGGGCGCTGCAGGCCCTGCGCGACGACCTCTGGCGAGCGCGGCGCGAGCTGGCGTGCGGCGCGCTGCGCGAGGTGCCCGGCGCCCCGGTGGCGGATGCGGTCGACGCGTTCGTCGCCGCCCATCCCGATGCGCTTGACCGGATTGCCGGCCTCGCGCGAACGATGGCGAGCGAGGGTGGCGCCGACCTCGCCGGCCTCACGCTGGCGGTCAGGCAGCTGCGCGCGCTCGCGAGCTGAGACCGCGCTCGCGCGGCAGGCGCGCGCGCACCACGAAGCCGCGGCCGACGGGCCCGGCACGCAGCTCGCCGCCGCAGAGCGCCACGCGCTCGCGCATCCCGACCAGCCCCTGC
>Ga0307278_10001974_pt1 | contig 10128 bp, 9 predicted proteins | sample ER_DNA_117_FD_194482 | JGI IMG/M metagenome (GOLD analysis project Ga0307278, IMG submission 194482) | Bulk soil microbial communities from the East River watershed near Crested Butte, Colorado, United States - ER_DNA_117 | ecosystem: Environmental > Terrestrial > Soil > Floodplain | place: USA...
GCTGAACGTCGGCGGTAACTCCGACTTCCTGAACATGCTCGAGCGCGAACGGCTGGAGTCCAAGAAGATCTCGAAGACCAATGCCGTGACCTCGATGCTGGACTACGACCTCGGGGCCGGGAACGTCCACGTCGGTCCGTCCGACTACGTGCCGTGGCTCACCGACCGCAAGTGGGCTTACATCCGCATGGAGGGATCGGCCTTCGGCGACGTCCCGCTCAACATCGAGCTCAAGCTCGAGGTCTGGGACTCCCCGAACTCGGCCGGCATCGTCATCGACGCCGTCCGGCTCGCGAAGCTGGCGCTCAACAAGGGCGTCGCTGGAGCTCTCGAAGGCCCCAGCTCCTACCTGATGAAGTCACCGCCGAAGCAGGTGCCCGACGACGACGCCTACGAGGCGACCGAGCGCTTCATCAGCGACAACGCACGCACGACCGAGCGGTCGAAGGAAGCGGCTCCGACCCAGTAGTCACGCAACGTCTCCGCCGCCACGCGTGAGCGCAGCGGCGGAGACAGATGCGTTTCGTCCTTACGGTCCTGCCGCCTCGTACTGCTTGGCGGCGAAGACGTCCGAGAGGCTATTCACGGCTGCGTCGCGCGATGAGAGCGGCGCAAGGCCGTAACGCTCCTCGATCAGCGCGAGGATCGACGTCGTGTCGTACTGCGTGTGATCGAGGGCGAAGTTCCCGCGCAGGAACGGCGAGACGACGAGCGCCGGGATGCGCGTCCCCGGGCCCCACTCGTCATGTGGGCCGTTGTTGTTGCCCTGACCGGGCGGCGGGACGTGATCCCACTGTCCGCCGAACTCGTCGTAGGTGACGACGACCATCGTGTCCTTCGCGCAAGCACTGTTCCGGATCAGCTGCAGCAGCTCGATCAAGTGCGTGCTACCGCTGTGCTCGCTCGCATAGCCCGGGTGCTCGTTCTCCTCGCCGACCGGCTTGACGAAGCTGACCGCGTCGAGGTTGCACTGGGTGGTAGACGAGTTGGCCGCGTTCTCGAACGCCACCTCGTCACGCAGATGCGTGCGGCCGGGCTGTCCCGGAGCGTAGTTCGCGAAATACGCGAACGGCTGGTGATGGAACTGGAACGCGAAGTCCGGGCACTTCGGATACGTGTAGGCCGGATTCGTGTCGTGGTTCGGATCGGAGCACGTCGGCCCGGGTCCGTTTGTCCAGCCTGGGCCCGTTGTGATTCCGGCCGCGTTGTCCCAACCGCCCGCGTACCAGCCCCACGAGACGCCCGCGGCACTGAGGCGGTCGCCGATTGTCGCGTGGTTCTGGACGACGAGCTTCTCACCGAACGTGCCGAACGGCTCGTTCGTCGGCTGCATCGTGTTGACCGCGAAGTTCCCACACGCGAGCCCCGCCTTCGGTGCCGGACACGGCACGGTGAAGTCGCTGTCGCGGTACGTCACACCCGCCAGCGGGTTGTAGAGCGGGTAGTTGTTCCGTGGGAAGCCCGCGGAGTCCACCAGCGAGTGCAGGTTCGCCGGCGCGTTGTTGTCGAACGGCGTCCGAGCAGCAATCAGCCACTGATGGTTGAGGAACGAGCCACCGAACGCGGCCTGGAAGAAGTTGTCGGCGATCGCGTAGTGCGGATGACCGTCTGCGTGCAGATACCGATAAATCGGCAGAGAGCGCGTGTCGTACAGGCCCATTACGGTTCCAGCCGAGTCGCTTCCGGTCGCGTAGCGGTTCTGCGCCCCACCGTTCAACTGATACTGCTCCTGGTAGAACTTGTGCACCAGGTCGCGTGTACAGCCGCCGGCAATGCCAACCCCCGAACCGTTGAGGATGCCGTTCGGGAAGGCGAACGAATCCTTCGGCTTCGGACACGTCGTGGCATCGGGTGGAATGGAGTCGCCGATCCTGAACCAGGTGTTGAGGAAGTGGCTGTTGAACGCGACACCCCTCGGCGTGACGCTGTTGCACACCGTTGAGAGCGGCGGCGATGTCAGGTTCACATCGAGCTGGAAGAGACAGCTGTACGGGGCGCCATTCTGGTCGACCTGAGTCGTGTGAGCCGCGTCCGCGTTCGCGAGACCGTTCACGCCCTCCCAGCTGCCGTAGAGGTTGTCGAAGCTGTGGTTTTCCTCGTAGATGACGACGATGTGGTTGATCTTGCGGAGCTGGTCGCTGCCGCGTCCCGCTCCTGCAGCCGAGCTCATTGTGGCCGCTACGAACACTGCGGCAAGGACGGCGAAAGCGAGCTTCCGCCAGCCCCGATGAAGTCTTGGCATGTCCTCTCCCCCTTAGATGGACCGTCCGGGCGGGAGTCTGCCGCAATTCGGGACGGAGCGGAAGCTCGACCGATCTAGACTCGGAGGAGTAATGGCTCTGCGCCTTTGCCTAGTGACGCCCTTCGCCTGGTCGCAGCCGCATGACGTCAACGAGCACGTCGAAGGCGTCGCGAAGGAGCTTCGCGCGCTCGGCCACTCCGTCACGATCCTCGCCTCGTCGAATCGGGCCAGGGACCTCGCGGCCGGACGGCGGGCGCTGCTCGACGGGCTCGACGCCGAGGTCGTCGTGCTCGGGCCGGCGATGCCGATCTCGCGGCGGAGCCGCATCGGCGTCCCGGTCGGCGCTCGCGCCAACCTCTCGCTCGCGTTGAGCCTCGGGCGATTCGATGTCGTCCACGGGTTCGAGCCCGGGCTGCCGTCGTTGTCGTACCTCGCTCTCCGTGACGCGCAGGCGCTGGCCGTCGCGACATTCATGTCGCCGGAACGCCTCTCGTACCCGCCCGGGCGTGCTCAGCGCGACCGGCTCCTCGGACGCCTCGACGCGCTCGTCGCAACGAGCGACGAGACCGCCGAAGCGGCAGCCGCACGCTTCCCCGGCCACTACGAGGTGATCTCCGAAGGCGTCGATTCGCAGCTGTTCCGCTCCGGCCGCAAGCGCAAGCTGATCGTCGTCGAGTGGCGTCCGACCGAGCGCGCGCTCGTGCGCGGCGTCCTCCGCGAGCTCGCGGATCTGCCGGACTGGGAGCTCCTGTTGCTGCGGACGAAGCCGTTGACCGGTCGGCCGACAATCCCGCGTCTCGTGCGCGAGCGCGTGCACGTGCGCACGGCGCGCGACGGCGCAGCGCGGGCGCCGCTGCTCGCGGAGGCGAGCATCTTCGTTCCGGCCGCCGACGGGCTAGGCCGCGTGCGTCTCGAAGCGGCTGCCTCGGGCTGTGCCATCGCGGCGCCCCCCGGCGCGCGTGAGCAGCCGGAGCTGTACGGCGCCGAGGCAGCACGGCTCGCCGAGAACACGGATTACCGCGAGCGCAAGGCGGAACGCGCCCGCTCGGACGCCGAAGGCCAGACGTTCGCCACCGTCGCGCACGAGCTCGACGAGCTGTATCGATCGCTGGCGAAGCGCCGCCACACGACGCCCGATCAAGCAGATCCGCTTCGCGGCCGCCCGTGGATCCTGGCCGATCTGCACATGCACACGAGCTGGTCGCACGACTGTGCCGTCGATCCCGCCGACCTGATCATGTACGCCGAGGCGAGCGGTCTTGGCGCCATCGCCGTCACGGATCACAACACGTTCGGCGGCGCGCTCGAGACCGTCGAGCTCGCCCGCGACCACGAGCTGATCGTGATCCCGGGCGAGGAGATCAAGACCGACGGACAGGGGGAAGTGATCGGTCTCTTCCTCCAGGAAGAGATCCCGCGCGGCCTGTCCTTCGCCGAGACGGTCGCAGCGATCAAGGATCAGGGCGCGCTCGTGTATCTCCCCCACCCCTTCGACCGCCTGCATTCGATCCCGGAGCCGGCGACGCTCCAACGGTACCTCGCAGACATCGACGTCTTCGAGGTCTACAACGCGCGGCTTCTCTTCGAGGCTTACAACGAGGAAGCCCTGCGCTTCGCGCGGAAGTACAACCTGACCGCCGGAGCCGGCTCGGACGCCCATGTCCTCCAGGGGGTCGGCAGCGGGGCCTTGCGCATGCGGGCCTTCGAGGGGCCCGAGGAGTTCCTCCTCAGCCTCCGCTCGGCCCAGGTACTGAGGCGACCCCGCTCGCTGGTCTACCTCCAGTCGCTGAAATGGATGGCCCAGGCCAAGGAACGGGTCCGGTAGAGGAGAAAGTCTCTAGGCCCAGTGCCAGCGACGGACGAGATCTACGAGAAGTACCTCCAGAAGGCGATCGTCGAGATCAACGATCTCGCGCACGAGGTCGCCCAGGCAGGTGGCGCGCGCGTGCCCGTCGTCGGCTCCGGTCATCCGCTCGCGGACGTGATGCTCCTCAAGTACCGGCCTCAGGCCGCGGAGGTGCAGGAGGGTGTCGCGTTCTACGGTCGCGCCGGGCAGGCGATCCTGAAATCGCTGCAGCGGCTGCACGTGGACCCGATGGCGGTGTACGGCACGAACTGCCTGAAGTTCGCCGACGGGACCGACGACGAGTCCCGCGCGTTTCTCACGCGCGAACTGCACATCGTGCAGCCGAAGCTGATCGTGGCCATGGGTGAGACCGCAGTCGAGTTCCTCAACGGACTCGACTTCCCGCTTGCGGATCCTGTTGAGTACAAGCCGGGCGAGCTCCAGCGTTTCACAGCGACGACGCAAGTGCTCGTGGTGCCCGACATCGACGCGTCGCTCGACGAGGCACCCGCGAAGACCCAGTTTTGGAACGCTTTCAAGCCTCTCGGCAGCTGGTGGGCCGAGCTGCCGCCCTACTAGCTCTCCTCGCGGCGCTCGCGCTCTACTACGCCTTCCACGATCGGCTGTGGAATGCGTCGACGTGGTGGGACATCGCGTTCCTCTCGCTCGCGCTGATCCCCGCTTGCTTTGCGCTCGTGTGGCTCGTGCTGCCGCTGCGCAGCGCCCGCGGTCTGCTGGCGGTCGGCGCGGGGCTCGCCGTGCTCGCGTGGGCATTCCACGTTGCCGGCTGGAGCACGGCCGAGAACTTCTGCAAGCTGTTCGCCGTCACCGCGGTCGGCTTCGCCTTCCTCGAGTACTTCGAGTCGCTCAGCTGGGTGGTGCTCGTCGCTCTGATCATCCCGTGGGTCGACGCGTACTCGGTCTGGCGCGGACCGACGAAGGTGATTGTCACGAAGCACGCGCACGTGTTCACGAACTTCTCGTTTGCGTTTCCGATCCCCGGGGAGAGGACGGCGGCGAACCTCGGCCTGCCCGACCTGCTCTTCTTCTCCCTGTTCCTCGCGGCGGCGGCGCGCTACCGGTTACGCCCAGGGTTGACATGGCTCTTGATGACATTGTCGTTCGGCGCGACGCTCGCGCTTGCGGTCTGGCGGAACCTCAGCGGGCTGCCGGCTCTGCCGCTCCTCTCGCTCGCCTTCCTGCTCGCCAACGGCGACCTGATCTGGACGCAGCTACGCCGCGACCGGACACGCCCGGCACAAACCGGTCCACGGGTCTGACCCCGGCCCGCGAGTAACGGCGTGGCGCGAGTCACCGGACATGTCCCTGGACACGTCCATGGCCATGTCTCGTGCCTGGCACATTTCCCGGGGATTTGCAGGACACAAGGCGAACCGGACCGGTCCACGGGTCTGACCCCGGAGACGCGGCGGGTCAGGCCGTGTCGCGTTCGAGCAGGGCCACGGTCTCGACGTGCGGCGTGTGCGGGAACATGTCGACCGGCTTCGCGCGCAGCAGCCGGTAGCCGTAGGCGTCGGTGAGACGCTTGACGTCGCCCGCCAGCGTCGTCGGGTTGCAGCTGACGTAGACGATCCGCGCGGCTTCGATCTCGCCGAGGCGCTTCAGCGCCTTGCCCGCGAGGCCCGCACGCGGCGGGTCAACGACGACGACGTCCGGATGGCCGCTTCGCTCGTGCAACTCGGCGACCGACTGGCCCACGTTGCCCGCGAAATACGCCGCGTTACCGATGCCGTTGAGGTCGGCGTTCTCGAGTGCGCAGGCGATCGACTCTTCCGACACGTCGATGCCCCAGACTGTGAGCGCGTCCCGCGCCAACACGAGGCCGATCGTCCCGATGCCGCAGTAGAGGTCGTACACGGTCTCCCCGCCCGTCAGTCCTGCGAATTCGCGTGCAATGCCGTAAAGCCGCTCCGCCATCGCGGTGTTCGTCTGCAGGAACGCGTTCGGGCGCACGCGGAATCGCAGGCCGCAGAGCACCTCCTCGATCGCGTCCTCGCCCCACAAGAGTTGCGTCGGCAGGTTCGTCACCTCGGCCGGCGACTCGTTCTCCGACCAGTGGATCGACCGCACTTCCGTGAATGCGCGCAGCACGTCCACGAATCCGCCCGTGTCGAACTTCTCGCCGGACGCGGTCACCAGCTGGACGAGCACCTGTCCCGTGTTGCGCCCTTCACGCACGACGAGATGGCGCAGGTAGCCGGTGTGTTCCTGCTGGTCGTACGCCACCAGCCGGTCGCCGCGCGCCCACTCGCGCACGGCGTTACGGATCGAATTTCCGACGTCCGTCGTCAGCCAGCACTTCTCGATCTCGAGCACCTCGTCCCACCGTCCGGCCTTGTGGAAGCCGAGCGTCGGGCCGTCGTCGAGCTGCGTGAAGGAGTACTCGAGCTTGTTGCGGTAGTGGAAGACGTCGTCGGCCGGGAGGATGGGCTCGAGCGGCGGGTCGGCGATACCGCCGATGCGGCGCAACGCATCGGCCACCTGCCCCGCCTTTGACTCGACCTGCGCCTCGTACGCGAGATCCTGGAACCGGCACCCGCCGCACGCCGGGTAGTGCGCGCACGGCGCGTCGACGCGCTGCGGTCCGGGCCGCAGGATCTCTGTCGCGAGCGCCTCGGCGTGGCGGCGCTGCACCTTCGTCACGCGCGCGCGCACCGTGTCGCCGGGAAGGCCTCGGCGGACGAAGACGACGAAGCCGTTCAGCCGCGCAACGCCGTTCCCGCCGTAGGCGAGCGAGTCGATGGTGAGCTCGAGCTCCTGATCCTTCGCGACTGGCGCGACCACGAAGGACCAGGGTACTCGGGCTAGGCCGCCTGCTTCACCTCCGCGGCCGGGAGACGAACCGGATGGTTCGAGCGGAGGACGTCGTCGGGGTCGACGGCGGCCTTGACCGCCTGCAGCCGGCGGTAGTTCACGTCGCCGAACAGCCGCTCGCCGCGCTGGCGCTTCTCGGAGAAGTTGAGATAGGTGCGGCCCGAGTTCCACCGGGCAAGCGCGTTCTGCACGAGCTCGAGGTGGGCGCGGGCCGCCGCCCCCATTTCCGGCGTCATCGCCATCCCGACGGCGAACATCGGGAACTGCCCGTCGATCGACGCCAGCGCTCCGGCTCCGGGCGCCGCAGGTTGCTGGTCGGCGGCGAGGTTCCAGGCGAGTCGCGCCTGGTTCCAGTTCGGGTCGTGCGGTAGGACGATGAGTTCGTTCTTCACAGTGGCCTCCTCGGAGTCGTGCTCCAACGCTCGCATCCGAGGACCCAGGTCAGGAAGGTGGCCGACTGGTGTGTGGGAGTGCGGTAATCCGCACTCCCGACGTCAGTGCAGGTCGGTCTGCGGGTGGGGATTCAGGAGCAGCGACTGCCGCGGCTTCTGCTTGAAGTTGAAGTCGCGGACGAGCGAGCCGAGGATCGGCTCGTTCTCGCGGACGTCGGGCCGTGGGTCCGGGCGGCCATCGGTCGCCGGGTCCAGCCGCTGCCCGCCGAGGAAGTCGTCCTCGATGAACTTCGCGTAGGCGTCGAAGCTGAGCGTCTGGTGGTCGATGTAGCCCCGGCGGGCGTACGGGCTGATCACGAGCCCCGGCACACGCAGCCCGTACCCGAGCCGGTCGACGCTCGGCGGCGTGACGTGGTCGTAGAAACCGCCCCAGTCGTCCCACGCGAGGAAGATCGCCGTCGACTTCCAGTCCTTCCCGCGCATCGCCGCGTTGACGAGCTTCGTAACGTACGCCTGGCCCGCGCTCACGAGCGCCGGTGGATGCTCCGAGACGGAGCCCGTCGGGTCGATCCCACGACACCGCCGGCAGCGTCCCCGTGCGCGCGGCGTCGAAGTAGTGCGAGAGCGTCGTGATGTTGGCGAGCTGGCCGTCCTGCTGCACCGTGTCGAAGTACGGCAATGGATTCCAGATGCCGGGCGTCTTCGCGCCCTGCTTGACGGACTCGCAGATCATCTCGTCGTCCTCACAGTCGGGCTCCGTCCCGGTGAAGACGTAGTAGCGCCAGCTCACGCGCCGTTTGTGGAGGAGGTATGTCAGGTCGGTCCACGCATAGTCCGCGCGCGCGTTCTTCGGGTTGACCGGGTTCTGCAGCGCGCTAGCGCAGCTCATTGGTTCGTCGTGGCGTGCGCAGCGCGCCGACCACTCCGAGACCATGAAGAGATGCGCCGGCAGGCTCCACGACGCGTTCGGCTCGTACATGTGGTCCTGCAAGACGAAGTTGCGCGCGTACGCCCAGTAATTCGGGATGTCCTGGCCGTCGTGATAGCCCATGACGTCCGGGTTCGATGCGCGCTGCGAGCAGATCGGGTCGTTCGGGTTCTGCTTGCAGCCGCGCCGGCGTGCGTTCTCGGCCTGCGCGATGAAGCCGTCCATCTTCCCACGCGCAATGTCCGCGGTCGCATTCGCCTCGCCGTGGGGGCCGCCCGCGTTCAGGTCGTTCGTGTCGTGGTGCGGCCGCTGGCAGACATCCCTCGCCGGATCGGGCACGCAGACCACGAACTCGCCGTTCGGGTCGCGTGGGAAGCCGTCGGCGGCGGGATACGTCCCGAAGTAGTGATCGAAGGAGCGGTTCTCCTGCATGATCACGATCACGTGCTTGATCTTGTGAATCCCGACGGGAGCCTTGGGCGGCTTCCGTTGCGTCCCGGCCGGCGCGGTGAGCGCGAACACGGCGGCAAGAGCGGCGATCGACAGCCCGGCGACGATCAGCGACCTGCGCACGGTCGCGTTCTAGATGCTCCGTCTTAGGGTCGCGTTAAGGCAGGGTTAACCTTCGCAATATGGACACCGAAGCCGCAGCCAGGGCCTGGGCCGACGCGTGGGAACGCTGCTGGCGCGCGCTCGACGCGGAGCTACTGCAACCCATCTACACGCCCGACGCTGTACACCGCTCGCACCCCTTCCGCGAGCCCGGCAATCCGATCGAGTATGCGCGCTGGGCGCTCGGAGAGGAGGAAGGCGAGCCGGAGGTCTGGGTCGGCGATCCGATCGTCGCCGGCGACCGCGCGGCGATCGAGTGGTGGGCGGTCGTGATCGAGAACGGCAAGCTGATCTCGATTGCGGGCACCTCGATCATCCGCTTCGACGAGGACGGACGCGCCGTCGAGCAGAACGACTACTGGGGCCAGGCCGACGGCCGCACCGCGCCGTGGAAAGGCTGGGGTCAGACCCCTTCGGGCTCAGACCCCATCAAGGCCGGAGCGTAAGCCGGGCGAAGCCGGCTTACGCGGAGGCGAACTGATGCGACGCGAGCACGCGCAGCATGCTCGCGCCGCACGGAAGGGAACAGCCGCCAACCAGCCAGGAGCGCGCGGGCTTTGCCCGCGCGCGTTTCCGCGAAGCGGCGTACCCCCACACTGAGCGAAAGCGGAGCTTCGCTCAGTCAGCTCAGTGCCGTGACGTAGACCTTGCGGTCGCGCGGGCCGTCGAACTCGCAGAAGAAGATGCCCTGCCACGTTCCCAAGGCAAGTTTCCCGTCGTCGAGGGGAATCATGATCTGCGGGCTCATCAGCGACGCGCGGATATGCGACGGCGCGTTCGGCCCGTCCGGATCCTCGACGTGCTTCCACTCCCAACCGTCGTCGACGACCTTCTCCAGTGCGGACTCGAGGTCTGCCGCGACCGCTGGGTCAGCACCCTCGTTGATCGTCACGCCGGCCGTCGTGTGCGGAACGTAGACGAGGGCCGCGGCCGCACCGTTGGTGGTGTCGAGCGCCTCCTGCACCTTCTTCGTGATGTCCACGAGCTGAGTGCGGCGGTCGGTCTTGAGTCGGATCTCCTGCACGGCTCTGCGTATCCTAGGCAGATGCAGTTGAAGACGAAGAGGAATCGAACCCAGGGTGCTGGTCAAGGCGGCGCCGCCAAGTCAGCGCTTTAGGAGACGATGCCTCCAACCCCGCCCTCTGACCGGGAGCTCGACACTTATCGCGAGCAGGCGGACCGCTTCATCGCCGAGCTCGACGAGGAGTTCTACCTCCACTACGCAGGCCTGAAGGACACCTTCGACCTGACGCCGATCTACGAGCGTCACGCG
>Ga0307278_10001975_pt1 | contig 10126 bp, 7 predicted proteins | sample ER_DNA_117_FD_194482 | JGI IMG/M metagenome (GOLD analysis project Ga0307278, IMG submission 194482) | Bulk soil microbial communities from the East River watershed near Crested Butte, Colorado, United States - ER_DNA_117 | ecosystem: Environmental > Terrestrial > Soil > Floodplain | place: USA...
GGCACTACTCGGCCGCCGACCAGCAGCGGACCTTCACGCTGTCCTATCGCTTCCGCGGGCTCGCGATCGCTTACGACGACGTCGTGGACGTGAACCTGCGCGTGTGGGGAGACGAATGGCCCGCCGGGCTCGAAGGGCTGACCGCAGCGATGCAGCTCCCACGGGCAACCGGGCTTTCGCCCTCCTACCGGGTCTGGGGCAGCCCGGTCTGGGTGCGCGGCACCGTCACGCGCGTGCCGGACGGGGCGAATCTGCAGGCCACACTCGTCCCCGCCCACCAGTTCGTCGAGCTGCGGGTGGTCTTCCCGCGCAGCCTGCTCACCTCGACCGCGGGCGCGCAGGTTCGCAACGGGAGCGGGCTCGAGAAGATCGTCGCCTCGGAGGCCGCCTCGCAGCGTGCGTACGAACGCGACCGCAAGCACATCGACGACGCCGAGCGGCACCTAGGCCGAACGATCCTCTACCTGCTCCTCCTCGGCCTCGGCCCGGCGCTCGCGCTGGTAACGCTCGTGTGGCTCCTCTACGGCCGCGAGCGAAGGACCCAGTACGACCGGGAGTACGAACAGGCGCCACCTTCGGAGACAGAGCCCGCTCTTGTGCCGGCCCTGCTTCGCCAGGAGACGACGCCCGGCTCGAACGAGTTCACGGCGACCCTGTTCGACCTGATCCGGCGTGGCCGCTACAAGGCAACTCCCGTCACGACCGAGCGCAAGATCTGGGGCGGCCTGCGGCACGAGGATCTCGCCGACCTCCAGCTCGTCGTCGGCGACCGAAGCGTGCAGCTGACCGAGTTCGAGGAGCCCGTGGCCGAGGTGGTCGACTCGGTTGTCGGAGGAGAGGGAGAGCGGCTCACCGAGTTCCGCGAGCGGATCGAGGGCGACCGGACGTCGAACAGCAAGCGCTTCACGACCTTCAAGGAGAAGGTGACGTCGGCGATTCGGGCCCGCGGCTGGTACTCGACCGGAGGCGGCCGCTTGCTCGCGCTCGGCATCGGCGTTTTCGCCCTGGCGGCGATCCTGCTGCTCTGGACGGGCATCGACGGCTTCCGGTCGGCCGCGCCACGCTGGAGCGACGTCGTCACGGTCGCACTCGGGGGCTGCGCGGCGGCGAATGCCGGCTCGCTGATCTTCGCGGCGACCCGAGTGCCGCTCTGGCGCCGGCGAACCAGAGCCGGCCAGGCCGAAGCGGAACGCTGGGAAGCCTTTCGCCGGTATCTCACGGACTTCCCACGCCTCCAGGAGGCGCCTCCGGCGACGCTCGAGCTCTGGGAGCGCTACCTCGTCTACGGGATCGCGTTCGGGATCGCCGAGCGCGTCCTCCAGGGCGCGCACCTGCACATGCCCGAGGCCCTGCACGACCAGAGCTCGCTCTACTGGATCACTCCGAACGGCGATCTTGGCTCCGGGCCGACCGCACTCGCCATCGGCGACCTCTCGTCCGGCTTCGGTTCGGCGCTCGCGCCGCCGGGCTCGTCCGGCTCCGGTGGCGGCTTCTCGGGCGGAGGCGGAGGGGGCGGCGGAGGCGGTGGTGGAGGGGCCTGGTAGCTACGGAAGAGAAAGAGTCAGCGTGATCCCGCCCGTATTGCTGCCCTGGGGATCGACGAGAATCGAGTACTGACCCGTCACGGGCAGGGTCGCCGTGAGTGTGGCGCCGAAGGTGCCGACGAACGCCGGTGGGATCAGGCTCGTGCCATCCGGCCTCGTGACGGAGATCCTGGCGCCGCAGCACGTCGAGCTGCCGATTGTGACATTGCTCAGACGGAGGCTGATCCGTTGCGCTGCCGTGCCGTCGAAGCGAAGCGTTGCGTTCTGACCGGGGATCGGGCCGAACGCGAGGCTCACCGGCGCGCCGCCCGCGACGATCGAGCCGCTCGAATCGGGCGGAACGTCGTAGAGCGCAAGCGTCAGTGAGCCCAGGTCGGTTCCGACGGGGTCGACGAAGATCGAGTAGCTGCCGCTGACCGGCAAGGTCGTGGTATCGAGGAAACCGCCGCTCGTTCCGAGCAGCGTCGGATACACGAGATTCGTGCCGTCGGGCTTCCGAATCGAGACGCGAACCGAGCAGCACGTGGAACTACCGACCGTGACGCTGCTCAGACGCAGGCTGATCCGCTGGCCGGGAACGCCGTCGAAGCGAACGAGCGCGTTCTGCCCCGGGACCGGCCCCATCGAGACGGTGACCGGCGCACCGCCCGGCGAGGTCGAGGCGCTGACATCGGGCGGCACGTCGTTGAGCGCGAGCGTCATCGACCCCAAGTCGGTTCCGACTGGGTCGACGAGGATCGAGTAGTTGCCGCTGACCGGCAACGTGCTCGTATCGACGAAGCCCCCGTTCGTTCCGACCAGGGTCGGATACACGAGATTCGTGCCGTCGGGCTTCCAGATGGAGACACGTACGGAGCAGCAGGCAGAGGACCCGATCGTGACGCTGCTCAAGCGGATGCTCACGCGCTGGCCTGCCGCGCCGTCGAAGCGGAGGCTTGCGTTCTGGCCGGGGACGGGTCCGATCGCGACCGTCACGGCCGGCCCGGCCGGGCTAATCGAGCCCGTCACGTCGGGAGGCACGTCGTAGAGCGTGAGCGTCATCGAGCCAGAGGCGGTGCCCTGCGGGTCGACGAGCATCGAGTAGCGCCCCGAAACAGGCAGCGAGCGTGTATCGAGGAAGCCGCCGTTCGTGCCGACGAGGGTCGGATAGACGAAGGTCGTCCCATCGGGCTTGGCGATCGAGATCTGCGCGGAGCAGCAGGTCGACGGCCCGATCGTCACGTTGCTCATCCGGAGCGCAATTCGCTGACCGGCAGTTCCGTCGAAGAAAAGCCGGGCGTTCTCTCCGGCCGAATGGGTCGCAATGGTGACGGCCGGCCCGCCGGGGGCGATGTCGTAGCTCTGGGTCGCCATCGCAGAGACGCTCTGGGTATCTGTCGAGCCCCCCGCCGCTGCGGTCACGGTGATGCTGATCGGCCCGGCGGCGGGAACGAGCGCGGCCGTGTACAGGCCGTCGCCGCGCGGGCTCAGCTCGAGCGGGCTCCCGTTCAGGGTTGCGCTGACCGAGACGCCGGGCGGAGATCCGCAGGCCGCGCCGATCACCCGAATCTCGGTCGCCTGCCCCGAGTTCACCTCGGAGCCCGACGCGGGCGACTCGATCCACGCCTGCGGCGCGCCGAGGCAACGAGCCGCGCGGTCGACGTTGAGCCGCCCGCCGGTCCTGCTCGTGCCGGCGAGCGCCGGGATCGGGTCGACGCTGCGCAGGAGCAGAGCCTTGAGGCCAACCCCGCTTGCGTCGGGGAATACTGTTTTTGCGAGCGCCGCGGCTCCCGAAACCTGTGGCGCCGCCATCGAGGTGCCGTCCGCGAAGCGGTAGGTGCCGCCCGGCCAGGTGGAGTAGATGTTCGTGCCCGGCGCGCCGAGGTCAACGCTTCGCGATCCGTAGTTCGAGAACCACGCCTTGTGGTCGAAGGCATCGGTCGCGCCGACGGCGACGACGTTTGGCGCCTCGTAGGCAGACGGGTAGAAGGGGTCGACATCGGTGTTGGTGAAGTCGTTCCCGGCCGCGGCGACGAAGAGCGCGCCGTTCGCGTCGGTCAGCTCGATCGCATCGAGCAGAGCCTGTGAGGACTCGCCCCCGCCCCACGAGTTGTTCAGGATCGGCACGCCTTTCGCGTTCGCGTACAGGACCGCGCTGATCGCATCGGCGGTGGTGCCCGAGCCGTCCGCGCCCAGGAACTTCAGGGGCATGATCTTCGTGCTCCACGTCACGCCCGCGACGCCGACGCCGTTGTTCCCGACCGCGGCGATCGTGCCCGAGACATGGGTGCCGTGGCCCTGGTCGTCCGTGGGGTTGTTGTCGCTGTTTTTGAAGTCCCAGCCGCGCCAGTCGTCGACGTAGCCGTCCGCGTCGTCGTCGAGCCCGTTCGTGCGGCAGCCCGCGCAGTCTTCGCCGGCGTTGAGCCAGATGTTCGCAGCCAGGTCCGGATGGGAGAGGTCGACCCCCGTGTCGATGACGGCGACGACGACGCTCGGGCTGCCGGTGGAGACCGACCAGGCCTCACGAGCGTCGATGTCGGCATCGGGTGTGCCCGCGGTCCAGTTGACCGTCTGGCCGAAGTTGTCGAGACCCCAGAGCTGATTGATGAACGGGTCATTCGGCACGTCGGCCCGGAGCACTAAGTTCGGCTCGGCGTAGGCCACGCGTCCGTCTCGCTCGAGGCTACGAATCGCCTTCGCCGTGCGCTGCGGGGCGACCGAGACGAGCGCGCCGTGAATTCCGGCGAAGCGAAGCTTCCGCCTGGCCCCGACACCCGCGAGGACCTCGGACTGGGCAGCAGCCGATACCGGCCCCTTGAAGCCGACGAGGATCTCGCCGGGCACGGCTGAGCGCGTGCGGGTCTCTAAGGACGTCGGCCCCGGTTCCCCACGCGCCGAGCTCGCGAGCGCGACCGCAGCGAGGGCCGCGACCAGCATCAGAGCGAGCGAGGTGCGGCGTGGGTGGCGGTAATCGCGCATGCGGAGCGGGCCTCGACCGCGTGCCGCACGCGGAAATCGGGTTCCTCTCACACCGTAGGCGCGAAGAGCCGCACGGCTATCCCCCGCGGGAGTGTGTTTCCGGCCGGCCGGGCTGAGGTAAAGAGCCGTCGTGCGCTTTCGGCGTAGAGCTCGGCTCGATCCGGGCCAGGTCACGGACGTTCGCGGTCGCCGCCTCGGCGGCGGGCTCGCCGTAGGTGGCGGTGGCCTTGGCCTCGGCGTGCTGATCGTCTACCTGCTCTTCGCACTGCTCTCGTCGAACGGCGGTCTGGGCCAGCTCGCACCTCTCGACGACCGCAGCGTCGGCCAGGGCGACACTCCGGGCGAGGTCTCGCAGGCGTGTCGCACGGGCGAGGACGCGAACGAGCGTCAGGACTGCCGCATCGTCGGCGTCGTCAACAGCGTCCAGAAGTTCTGGGACGGCGTCTTCGCACGAAGCGGCAAGCGGTATCCGTACGGGGACACGGTCTTCTTCACCGATCAGGTGCAGACGGGTTGCGGCGTCGCGAGCTCGCAGGTCGGCCCCTTCTACTGCCCGCAGGACCAGCGTGTGTACATCGACCTCGACTTTTTCGACGAGCTGCGGTCGCGCTTCGGCGCTGGCGGCGGGCCGTTCGCGCAGGCCTACGTGATCGCGCATGAGTACGGCCACCACGTCCAGAACCAACTCGGAGTGCTCGAGGGCATCCGAGGCGACCGCCAAGGGCCGGAGAGCAAAGCCGTGCGGTCAGAGCTGCAGGCCGACTGCTATGCGGGCGTGTGGGCGGCGAATGCGGTCTCTACGGGCTTGATCGAGGAGCTGACACAGGCCGACATCAACGAGGGCCTCGACGCGGCGAACGCGATCGGCGACGACCGCATCCAGGAGCGAACGCAGGGCCAGGTGAACCCGGAGACATGGACGCACGGCTCCTCGGAGCAGCGCCGTCGCTGGTTTTCGCGCGGTTATGAGAACGGCAAGCCCGCCGCCTGCGACACCTTCTCAGGCTCGATCTAGGACCCCGACGGATCGGGCAGTGCGCAATGCAAGACCTGACACGAGGTCCGCCATTGACCCAGATGTTGGCGGCGACGTCCCGGTGTGAGACGGCGTGCGGCAGTGCCCGCGGTCCAGTTCACCGCCTGGCCGAGGTAGGCGCATGCGTAGCGGCCCTCGACCGCGCGCCGCACGCGGAAATCGGTACCTCCCACAGCGCAGGGCGCCAACCGCCCCGTAGCCATCCCCCGCGCGAGTGTGAGTCGCAATCCTTCGAAGCCGATACCCGAAGGCGTGCTTCGACGTTTCGCATCGACTGTGCTCGCGATCGCGATCGTGGCGATCAGCGGCTTCGGCGCTCTTGTCGGGGCGTTCTGGGGCTTCGGCTTGCAGTGCGACGATTCGTGCGGCACGCCGCCACCCTGGCGCGATGATCCGAATGCCTGGCAATGGGACGCCATGGATGCCGTCGCGACCGGCGGATTCGTCTGCTCTTTGGTCTTCGTCGCGACGGTCGCTGCCAGACGAAGAACGCTGGCGTCGGCTGTCTTCGTCTCGTGGGGCGCCCTCGCAATCGCGTTCCTGAGGCTCTTCAAAGACTCGGGACTAACGTCGCACGCCGAACGGGGATGGCGCGGGCTCACGGCAGTGGTGATCGCGGGCTTGGTGGCCATTGCCCTCACGCCGACACGAAAGCATCGCCTCAACAGCCCTTGACCTCCGTTTTCAGCGCGACGCGGCGGGATGAGAATCGATCGAGGTCGTCGGGTCACCATGCGATCGCGATAGCGTCCGCATGTGCCACCCCTCCACTTCGGCGTGATCCTCCCGAACTACGGCGTGGCGCTCGACGCCGAGGGGTTCGCGAGGGTCGCTCTCGCTGCCGAGGAGGCGGGCTTCGACTCCGGCTGGGTGACCGACCACCTGATCGTTCCGCACGAGCATGCGGCAACGTACGGAACGATCGCCGAGGCACTGGTGTCGCTCGGCTTCCTCGCGGGGCGCACGCAGCGTCTCGAGCTGGGGGTCTCCGCTCTCGTCGTCCCGCAGCGCCAGCCGCTTGTCGCGCTGAAGCAGCTCGCGACGCTCGACTTCCTCTCCGGCGGCCGAATCGTGACGGCGGTCGCGGCAGGCTGGATGGAGGGCGAGTTTGCTTTGCTCGGTGCTCCGTATGAAGATCGCGGTCGGCTGCTCGACGAATGGCTCTCGCTTGCCCGCTCGGTCTTCGGGCAGATGCCCGGACGTGTGAGCTTCAAGGGACATTTCTTCTCCCTCGACGGATGGATGGCGCCCCCGCTTGTCCGGCCGGGGGGGCCGGAGCTGTGGGTAGCCGGCGTGTCTCGCGCGACGTTGCGGCGAGCCGAGATGACCGGCGTCTGGCATCCGGTCGCGCTGCCTCCAGACGAGTTACGGCTGATGGCCGCGGAGCTTCGCGAGCGACGAGCCGACAGCCGAGTGATCCTGCGGATCAGCGCCTATGTCACGCGCGAGCCGCAGTCGGGAGCGGACGAGCGCGGCCGGCACGCGATCGCAGGTCCACCTGAATGGATTGCTGCTCGTCTCTCCGAATACGTCGACGCAGGCTGCAACGGCTTCGTCCTCAACCTCGATCACGAGAACCCCGGGCTCGAGGACCGGGTGCAGCATTTCGCGGCCGAGATCGCGCCGCTCCTACCGAGCCAGGGCTGAGTGAAATAGTGCGCAGCACGGCAGGCTTTGGCTTTGGCTGTCGCCCCACGTTGATGCTCGACCTCGAGGCCGAACCGACCGAAACTCGTCATCGCCCGGAGACCGGGTTCGTGGCTTTCGGGGGTCCCGCGCCGGTCCGTCGGGAGAGTGCGGTGCTCAGTCCACGAGCCCGGCGGCGTCGGCGCCTCCTCGATCAAGAGCCCCCGCCTTCCGCTCGGCCCTCGTCAGGCCGGTCGCTGCGAACAGGCGGGGGAAACGTGGAGGCGGCGGGAATCGAACCCGCGCAACATTTCGACCCAACGGCGTTGCGCGGCGGTCACCGTGCTCGGGACTCCTCAGACGTTGATGACGATCTTCCCTTGTGCGTGCCCTTCGCCCATGTAACGGAGAGCGTCGGCGACTTCGCCCAGCTCGTAACGCTTCTCCACGACCGGCTTCACCTGTCCGGACTCGAGCAGCTCTCGCAGGACACCCAGGTCCGGCCCGTTGAAGTTCGCGACGAAGAAGACGGCCTTCTGACTGCCGCGCAGCGCCGCCAGCCGCACCTTGGCGATGTGACCGAGCGGCCCCAGCAGTGAGCCCTTCGGTCCTCCGACCATGACAAGCGTCGCGTGCGGGTTCAGCACGCGCCGGCACTGCGACCATGACTTGCTCCCCGCGACATCCAGCATCACGTCATAGCGCCGGCCGCTTCGGGTGAAGTCCTCCCCGGTGTAGTCGATCACGTGTTCGGCGCCGAGCGACCGCGCCTGCTCGACATTCCGCGTGCTGCAGACGGCGGTTACCTCCGCTCCGAGCGCCTTCGCGATCTGGACGGCGAAGGTGCCCACCCCACCGGAAGCGCCGTTGACCAGGACCTTCTGTCCCGGCTGAACCTGCCCGTGGTCGCGCAGACCCTGCAGCGCCGTGAGCGCGGCCACAGGAACGGCTGCCGTCTCCTCGAACGTCAGGTTCGCCGGCTTCCGCCCGAGTCCCATCGGCACGCAGACGAACTCGGCGAACGATCCACCTCCGCTCTTCCCGCCGAAGACGTCGTCACCCGGTTGAAGGTCCGTGACGTCCTTGCCGACCGCTTCCACCGTCCCCGCGAAATCGCGGCCGATGAGGCGGGACTTCGGGCTGCGCAGGCCCATCATCGGGCGTGCGATCCACGGCGTGCCCGTCACGTCGTACCAGTCCACTCGGTTGACCGAAGAGGCGCGCACTCGCACCAGAACGCCGTCATCCGTGAGCTCCGGCTGCTCGACCTGCTGGAGCTCGAGGACGTCCGGACCGTACGTGTCGCGGACGATCGCCTTCATCGTCGTCGCCCGCTTCGTCGCTGTCGCTGCCATGTCGCCTCTCTCTCGTACGGTGTAAGCTTATGGCGTAAGTTATACGTACGACGTAAGCTTTGTCAATGGCCACGAAGACAGCGCCTCGCCTTCCCCTCAGCCGGGACCGGATCTTGCATGCAGCCCTCGAGCTCGCCGACGAGGGCGGGATCGAGTCGCTGAGCATGCGCAAGCTCGGCCAAGCGCTCGGGTTCGAGGCCATGTCGCTCTACAACCACGTCGCCAACAAAGACGACGTCCTCGACGGCATCCTCGACCTCGTCCTGGGCGAAAGCGAGCCGCCTTCGCCGGCCGGAGACTGGGACGCGGCGATACGAACGAGCGCGATCTCCGTCCACGACGCTCTCCGGCGGCACCCCTGGTCGTGCACCCTGCTGATGGCGCCTAGACACGCCCGCCCCGCACGGGCGCGATACATGGACTTGCTCCTCGGACGGCTGCGCGAAGCCGGGTTCTCTGCCGAGACGACCTTCCACGCCTACCACGTCCTCGACGGCTACATCTTCGGCTTCGCGCTCTGGGAGACCAGTCACACCTACACGGCAGAAGAGGCCTCGGACCTCGCGGTGAAGTTCGCGCACACGATTACCGCCGATGCGTATCCGTACCTCCATGAACACGCCCAGCAGCACTTCAGCGAAGGCCCCCACCGCGAGGGGAGCGCGTTCGAGCTCGGGCTCGATCTGCTCGTCGACGGCCTCAAGAAGATCCGCGACACGGTCTGACGTCGGCTCGTATCGCAGCGGCGAGAATGGAGGCGGAGGGTTCGAACGGTGGGAACTTCCTCACAACAGAGCGGAAGTCCTGAGCGGCTGCTTCCCCCTTGCAACCCGACCTCTCCGACGCGAGGTTAGGCTGCAACCAACGTGGCTGAGCTTCTGCTCTTCCATCATGCACAGGGACTGACGGCGGGGTGTCTCTCCTTCGCCGATGAACTCCGCGCTGCCGGACACGTCGTACACGCCCCGGATCTCTACGACGGGAAGACCTTCGCCGACCTCGACGACGGTGTCGGCTACGCCCGGGAGGTCGGCTTCGACACCATCGGGGAGCGCGGTCGGCTCGCCGCTGAAGGCTTGCCGAACGAGATCATCTATGGCGGGTTCTCGCTCGGGGCGATGCCGGCGCAGATGCTGGCCCAGACGAGGCCGGGTGCCAAGGGAGCCCTGTTGTTCCACGGCTGCGTCCCGCCCTCGGAGTTCGGGGGCCCCTGGCCGCAGGGCGTCCCGCTCCAGATCCACCTGATGGAAGCCGACGAGTGGGCTCTCGAGGGAGATCTCAACGCCGCCCGCGAGCTCGACGAGACGGTGGAAAGCGCAGAGCTGTTCCTGTACCCCGGCGATCGACACCTGTTCGCTGACAACAGCCTGCCCGACTACGACGAAAGCGCCGCGACGCTGCTCAAACAACGCGTGCTCAGCTTCCTCGACAACATCGACTAGCTGCGAAAGCCCACCGCCGGATGCCCGCAGAGTCATCCGAGGTGCCACCGAGCTCGCGGCAGCGCCGGCCCCGGCTGCAAATCGACCGGGCCAAATATGGAGGCGGCGGGAATCGAACCCGCGTCCGTGAGCCGCTCCGAAAGAGCCTCTACAAGCTTAGGCTGC
>Ga0307278_10001976_pt1 | contig 10124 bp, 11 predicted proteins | sample ER_DNA_117_FD_194482 | JGI IMG/M metagenome (GOLD analysis project Ga0307278, IMG submission 194482) | Bulk soil microbial communities from the East River watershed near Crested Butte, Colorado, United States - ER_DNA_117 | ecosystem: Environmental > Terrestrial > Soil > Floodplain | place...
CGCCGACATGCTCGCCAAGCTCCGCCGCACCATCATCGCCGCCAGATTTCTGCCTGGATGCCCAGCTCAGCCCACCCTCGAGCAAATCACCGCCGTGCACAGGGCCTGGGCCTCAGCAGCCGCATAGTGCGAAAGTCGAGTTGTTATAGAGGTGTCTGAAATCGGATGTGGGCTACGCCCGCCTAAGTTCGAGCACAGGAATGGTGCGGACTCCAGCAGTTTGGCGTGCGTACTCGGCAAAGCCTGGGTAGCGCCGCGCTTGCTCAGCGTAGACGCGGTCGCGTTCAGCGCCGGTCAATTCGCGGATGGTCACCTTGTATGTCTCGGTTCCGCGTTCGACACTGCCGTCACCGGCGGCGGTCAAGTTGTGGTACCAGTCCGGGTTGGTGGGTGCTCCGCCCTTGGTTGCGAAGACGTAGATGCTGTCCGGCTCGGTGTCATGCGGGAGGTACATCATCGGGTTGACGTACTCCCGTCCGCTCTTGCGGCCGCGGTGATGCACCAGGACCATCGGAGCGCCCTCGAAGTTCCCGCCAACCCTGCCCTCGTTCGCTCGGAACTCCGCGACGGTCTTCGCGTTCCAGTCGAGCGTGTCGCTCATGTCGAACTCCTGTCGTTCACGATCCCGGGGTAGGCGCTGCGACCGGGTAATGGAAGGCCCGGCGGCCGTTCCCGGCGATCAGGTCTCTGACCTGGTACTTCCTGGTCGCGGGGGCGGGATTTGAACCCGCGGCCTGTGGGCTGTGAGGACAGCGTGCGTTCTGCCTTTCGCTAGGCGGTGACGCGTTCTGCGCTGGCGAGATGCGCCGACAGGAGCTGTCCGGCTCTGTCCAGCGCCGCGGCCGCTTCGTCGAGGATCGGATAATAGGCCTGGAAGACGTGGGGCACCCGGGGGGTGATGTCGAGGGTCACCTCGACGTCGGCGGTGGCAGCTTGCCGGGCGAGGCGGATGGCGTCGTCGAGGAGAACCTCGTGACTTCCGGCCTGGATGATCAAGGGCGGCAGGCCGGACAGCTCGGCAAATATCGGGCTGATGAGGCCGAAAGCGGCGTCTTGTCCCGCCGTATAGTCGGTGACTCGGGCCTGAAGTGCTTCTCGGCTCATCAGCGGGTCGACCTCGCGCTTGGTTTCCATGGTCGTCCCGGCCAGGGTGAGGTCGACATAGGGTGACATGACGAAGGCCGCGGCGGGCAGGGGCAGCCCGTGATCGCGGGCGTTGACCAGGGTGGCGACGGCGAGCCCGCCGCCGGCGGATTCTCCCGCGAAGGCGATGTCCGAAGGGGCGGTGCCGTTTTGCAGGAGGGCTTCGAAGGCGGCAAGGGCGTCGTCGACCGCCGCCGGATACGGGTGCTCGGGGGCGAGCCGGTAGTCGACGGAGATGACCTTGGCGCGGGTCCGCCGGCCGACCTGGGAGGCTAGGTCAGCGGCGAGGAAGGCGTCCCCCATCACGTACACGCCGCCGTGGAAGTAGAGAACAACATGGTGAGGTTCGACTCGGTCGAGTGTGATCTCGGCGGTTGGGACGCCGCCGAGTGCGGCTGGGGTCACGGTCACGTCGGCGGGCAGCGGCTGCGCCGACAGCAACTGCCGGAGCCGTCGCCGCTGCTCGTTGACGTCGCTGTCGGCAGGGAAGGCTGACTGTCGCAGGATTGCTTCGAGGTTCTCTCGCTGTTCGGTGCTCACGGAGGATCTCCCTTCGGGCTGAATTTCCCGCCGGGGGCGGGCCACTACCAGGCTTGCCGCCAGGCAGGTGAGGAGGCGTCGCCTGATCCTGGTGATTCGCGCGACGGGAGCACCGCAGACCCGATCGATCATGGACAGACGTGCATGTGCCGGTTGCGGCCAGCGGGGTCATGCCGGACGGGCGGGGGGCCTGTCGTGGCTTGTGGGGTTGGCACCTTGCCATGTGCCTGGGAGGGCATGCCCTGCTGATCCAGCGGTCCGGGCGGAGCAGGGCGCCGGCGAAGATGCCGGCGGTCCACCAGAACGCGGTGTCGTAGTCGTGTGCCAGCGTCAGCCCGGTCCGGGCCTGGCGGCCGATGAGGCGGGCCAAGGCGAGGTGCGCGCGGTCCATCGACCGGACTCCGGCCAGCTGGGCGGGCTGGTAGTCGATGAGCAGGAGCGCTGCGTTCTGCGGCGTGATGAGATGGTCGGCGAGCGGGTCGCGTACGGGCGCGCCGGTCATGGGAGCCTCACCTTCTCGTAGCAGGTTCGGGTGCCCGACGTAGTGGCCTCACGGTGAGCGGCTGTCACCTGATCCTGGTGATTTGCGGTCTGCGGTGAGCTGGCGGACCTCGATCAGGTCGAGGCCGAACGCGTCGATCTCAGCCAGCACGCCGTACAGTGCCGAGCGATCCAGGAGGCCGGTGAGCACGGTGTCGGCGCCGTGCCGCTGCGACACCAGCGCCGGGAACGCAGACAGCACCGTGGCGCCGAGGTGGCCGTGGATCCGGATCCTGTACCGGGCGGGCGTTGGGTCCATGCCGTCATGGTCGAATGCGGGCAGGTGAACCCGCATCACCAGGATCTGGTGATCGCCGTGCTAGCGGGTGCGGCCGGTCGACAGGAGTCGCAGTTCTCGCGCCCGCTGCACCGCCGAGGAGCGGTCACGGGCCTGGAGCTTGGCGTAGATGTTGCGGATGTGGGTGTTGACGGTGTTCACCGAGACGGAAAGTTCGCCGGCGATCTCGGGCCTGGAGAGGTTGGTCGGGAGATATCGCAGCACCCGAAGCTCGCTTGGGCTGAGCTCGTCGGCTTGCGACGACGAGGCCTGGTCCTTGGCTGGCAAGGATGCGCCTTGCACGACGTCGAGGATGTCGGCGACCAGCGCCGCGTGGGCTGTCTCATGCCGCGGCAGCGCCTCGAGCAGCTCCCCTGCGCCCGTCATGGCGAACGGCAGGACCAGCCGGTCAGGCTCGGCGAGGGCGAGCGCGTGTTCGGCGGCCTGGTTCGCCGCGCGCTGGTCACCGAGCGCACGGTGGGCGAGCGCGGCCAACAGCTGGGCTTCAACGACCGTGACGTACCCGATGACCGGTGCCGTGCCGTCCAGGACGTCGGCCAGCGCGCCGAGCGCTCCGGCCGGATCGCCCTCGGCGAGGCAGATCACCGCGCGGGCATTGCGGATTTCGCCCGCGTTCGCTTGCTCGTCGGTGAGCGCCACGAGCGCGGCGCGGGCTTTGCCGGCCTGCCCGAGGCGGGCCTGGGTGGCCAGCATCCAGCCGGTCACCTGGCTCGCCAGCGCGTTCGAGCCCGCCAACTGCGACTGCAGGTGTTCGGCCGCGCGGAGCTCCTCGAGCGCCTCGTGCTGGCGGCCGCGGCCGGCGTGGAGCCTCCCGGTCGCCAGGTGCAGCAACTGGGTGATGCCCGGCCCAGCGTCGGTTTGCAGGGCCTGTGCGGTGCGCTGCAGCCACCGCTCGCCCTCGTCAAGCTCGCCCGTCCAGACCAGGTTGGCGGCCAGCGTTACCAGCGCGGGCGCGATCACCGGCTCCGCACCCCAGCCGTGTCGCTCGGCAAGCGCGATCGCTTCGTAGCAGCGCTGCCGGGTGGTGGCGAACGAGCGGATCCTCGACGCGAACCCGAGCTGGGCGAGGCAGCCGACTTCGAGATAGGGCCGGCCGATCTGCCGGGCCAGGACGGCGCCCTCCTGGAGGTGGCGTTCGGCGTCTGGCAGCGCCAGGGACCACGCCTCGAGGGTCCCCAGGTTATACAGCGCCACCGCCCGCAGGTCGCTGTCGAGCGCGATGTCCTCATCGGACTCCCCGGTGACCGGGGAGGCCAGGAACCTGGCCTGCTCGACAATGTCGGCCAAGTGGCCGCGGCGCCGCGCCAGCCCTAGCTTCAACGACACCACAGCCACCCGGAGCCGGCGCTGGCGATCTGGTGGCACCGTCTTGACGTAGGTCTCGGCGACCGCCAGGTGGGCGGCCGCCTCGTCCAGGTGTCCGTGGAGCAGGTCATCGGCGGCGTGCACCAGGGCCAGCTCGGGGTCATCCGCGGCTCCCTGGGGGAAGGCCCGCACCAGCGCCTGGATGGTCTGCGCCTGCCCGTCGAGGGTCAGGCTGAACGAATGGTCGGCCAGCAGCCGGGCTGCCTCCGACCAGTCACCCGCCGCCTGGGTGTGCCGGATGGCGTCGACCACCTGGCCATGGCGGGTGAACCAGCCCGCGGCCCGCCGGTGCAGCGCCGGCACCTCCTCGGGCTGGGTCCGGCGCAGCTCCAGCCGCAGGAAATCCCCGAGCAGGTGGTGGTAGCGAAACCACCTGCGTTCGGGGTCGAGCGACACCACGAAGGCGTTCGCGTCTTCGAGTTCTAGCAGGATCCGCTCCGAGCCAGGGCGGCCGGTCAGCAGATCGGCCAGCTCCCCGTTGACCCGATCGAGCAGGGAGGTACCCAACAGCAGCTGTTGGATCTCGTCTGGCTGGCGGTCCAGCATCTCGGCGAGCAGGTACTCGGCGACCGTGCGGTCGCTGCCGGAGAACTCGGCCACGAACCGCTCGGGATCGAGGTGACCGGCCAGCGAGATCGCCGCCAGCCGCAGGCCCGCGGCCCACCCTTCGGTCCGCTCGTGCAGCAGCGCCACCCCGGCATCGGACAGCGCGATACCCGAGGCGTCGAGAAGCTCGCGGGTTTCGCGCTCGGTGAAGCGCAGCTCCGCTCCGCGGAGCTCGGCCAGCTCGCCTGCCAGCCGTAGCCGATGCAGCTCCAGCCGCAGATCGCGACGCGTGGCCAGGATCGCGTGCACGTTGGCGGGAAGGTTCGTCAACAGGCGCGTGAGCTGGGCGAGGGCCTCCGGCGAGTGCAGCTCGTGGAGATCATCGATAACCAACGTGATGCCGTCGCGAGCATCGGCGAGCTCTGATAGCACTCGGTCGACCATCGCCGGCCCGTTGAAGTCGGGTGTCGCTGTTGGTGGTTCTGCGCGGCTGGTTGTGCCGGAGGCCTGACGGACCGCGTCCAGCAGGGCAAGCCAGAACTGCTGGGCGTCGTGCTGGTCGCGTTGCACCTGGACGACGGCGAGCCCATGCGGCTGCCGTGCACGGTCGGCCCAGGCGCGCAGCAGCGACGTCTTCCCACTGCCGGCGGGAGCCGAGAGGATCGTCACCTTCCCCGCCGCGGCGCGATCCAGCGCGGCGAGGAGATCGCTCCGGTCGATCAGCCGGGGAGTTGCTGGAGCCACCTTCAAGGTCTGCCCTGGTGTCTATGCCTGACGCCTAATCCTCGGCGACACGGTCCGAGCGCCGTCCTCTCGCCACCAGGCCAGCGTACGTGCTCGGTCGACTGCGCGCGAGCATCCACGCCGCCAACACGTGCCCGCGGTCATGGGCTCTCCCGCTTGCCCCTGACCGTCATGCGAAGGCATGAGCCGTCCGCGTGATCGATCCCGTTCTGCGGTGCCCCGGTCCCGCGAATCACCAGGATCCGGTGACGACCTCTCACCTGCGTGGCGGCAAGCCTGGGTCCGTCGCGAAGGCCCGCACGGCCACCAGGGACGTGCCCGAGACGCAAGGGAGATACCGTGACATCACCAGCCATAGGCGCGAGCGGCGCCGATGCCCTGCCGGACTATGCGCCGGTTCCTCGCTCCGCGCTCGGCCCCACCCTCAATGAGCAGGGCTACTACGTCGGCCGGGTGGAGCGGAACCTCTACTGGGTCACCGACGGCACCTACCAGTCGGCCTTCCTGACCACCCCAGACGGTGTCGTCCTGTTCGACGCGCCACCGACGATCGGCCACAACCTGCAGCGGGCCGTGGACGAGGTCGCCGCCGCCAACGGCGTCAGCAACACCGTGACCCACCTGGTCTACTCCCACCACCACGCCGACCACGCCGGCGCATCCTCGCTGTTCGACACCAACGTCGTCCGCATCGGCCATGAGGAGACCCGGCGGCTGCTGCTGCGCGACGACGACCCGGCACGGCCGGCGTCGGAGGAGACCTTCTCGGACCGCCGCACCCTGGAGATTGGTGGCGAGCGCATCGAGCTCGCCTGGCACGGCGCCAACCATTCGCCCGACAACATCATCATCCACCTGCCCGACCACGACACCCTGATGCTGGTCGACATCGTCAATCCGGGCTGGGCGCCGGTCTATGTCTCCAACCTGACCGAGGACATCCCCGGCTACCTCGAGGCGCCGGCGAACGCGCTCGCCTACTCGTGGAAGCACTTCATCGCGGGTCACCTGGGCCGGCTCGGCACCCGCGACGACGTGAGGCTGCACCAGCAGTACATGGCCGACATCTCCGAGAGCTCGAGGAAGGCGATCGACACGGTCGACCCCACGCCGTACTTCGTGAAGTACGGCGCGAATTCCTGGGCGGCGGTGAAGGGCTATTTGGACGAGGTCACGGCCGTCGCCGCAGCGCCGGTCATCGAGAAGTACACCGGCGTGCTCGCGGCAGCCGACGTGTTCACCGAGAGCACCACGTTCTGGGTCATGGAGTCGATCCGCCTCGACCTCGGCTACGGCTCCCAGGTGCACCCCTGACGTCGGTGAGGTGATCCTCATGTCCAGCGGCACGATCCGCGATCCGCTTGCCGACCATCTCATCACGCCACAGAACGCGGTGCTGATCCTGATCGACTACCAGCCCTCACAGTTCGCCACGGTCCGATCCATGGAGCCGGAGCTGCTGCTCAAGAACATCGTGTCGACGGTGAAGACGGCCAGGACGTTCGGGCTGCCGATCGTCCATTCGACGGTGAACGTCGCCTCCGGCCAGGGAAAGCCGACTGTCCCTGAGCTCGCCGGGCTACTCGAGGACAGTCCGCCGATCGACCGAACGAGCATCAACTCCTGGGAGGACGTCGACTTCGTTGCGGCGGTGCGCGCCGCCGGGCGCCGCAAGCTGATCTTTTGTGCGCTCTGGACCGAGGTCTGCATGGCGTTCGCGGCCCTTGACGCGCTGCGGGAGGGCTACCAGGTCTATCCCGTGGTCGACGCGATCGCCGGCACCTCCGTCGAAGCGCATCGCGCCGGCCTGGAGCGTGTCGTTCAAGCCGGAGGCAGGCCGATCAGTTGGGTCTCGCTCGCGAGCGAGCTGCAGCGCGACTGGGCTCGCCAAGAGACGGTGCAGGAAGTGGTTCAGATCGTGTTGACCGAACGCCTCCTGCAGGAATGACAGACAGACTCATTGTTAAGGAGATAGACATGACGACCGCAATCATTGGAGTCGGAAACATCGGCGGAACAGTGGCGCGCGCGCTTGCTTCAGGCGGGGAACCCGTTCTCCTTTCGGCCACCAGTTCCGACAAAGTCCAGAAGCTGGCCGCCGAGATTGGAACTCCGGCAACCGCGGCGTTGGACAACCGGGATGCGATTCAACGGGCCGCCGCAGTTATCCTTGCCCTGTGGCTTGACCCAATGAAGGCCGTGATCGACGAGGTCGCCGACCTCTTGCCAGGCAAGCTCGTCATCGACCCGTCAAATCCAATCGCGATCGCAGCAGACGGGACGACCTCGCGAACGCTTCCCGATGGTCAGTCCGCCGGAGAGGTCGTCGCCAGCTGGCTCCCACAAGGAACCAGGTATGCCAAGGCGTTTGGAACCTTGCCGGCACCGCTGCTTTCGTCGGGAGCGAATCGAAGGCCCAAGCCTGCAGTCCTCTTCTACACGACCGACGACGCCAGGGCAGCGACCCAGGTGGAGCGCCTGATCCGGATTGCAGGCTTCGAGCCGATGGCTGTCGACGGCGGCGTCCGGAAATCTGAGCGAATCGAGGTCGGTGGCGACTTGCACGCCTTCGGTGGACTGAATGGCCGCCTCCTGGATCAGGAAGAGGCGGCGTCGCTGCTCCGCTCCTCCTAGCAGACAGTGGTCTGACGAAGAGGACTCACAGGAGGGAATCAGTCATGTCGACCACTGCCGTGGAGATCCCCGGCTACATCTCCGGGACCTACACCATCGACCCCGGCCACTCCGATGTGGCCTTCACCGTCCGCCACCTAATGGTCAGCAAGGTCCGCGGCCACTTCACCCGCTTCCAGGGCGAGCTCACCCTCGCCCCGGACCCGCTGGCCTCCTCGGTGACGGCCACCATCGACCTGGCCTCCATCGACACCAACAACCCCCAACGCGACGACGACCTCCGCTCCGCCAACTTCTTCGAGACCGACACCTACCCGACGATGACCTTCCGCTCCACTGGCATCCGCCACAGCGAGGACGGCTTCGACATCGACGGCGAGCTGAGCTTGCACGCGGTGACCCGGCCGGTCACCCTGGCCCTGGACGTCAACGGCTTCACCCGCGACCCCTACGGCGGCACCCGGGCCGGCTTCTCGGCCACCGCCGAGCTCAACCGGGGCGACTTCGGCATCAGCACCAACATCCCCATGGACGGCGGCGGGGTGGTCATCGGCGACCGCATCCAGGTCTTCCTCGAGATCGAAGCCGTCCTCAACCCACCCCGGCCGGCCAATCCCTAGCGCTCCCCGACCTCCAGGAGGGAACATCCGATGGCGGGCAAGTTCGGCGTCGTTCCGCAGCGGCTGGAGGATGCTGTGCTGGAGCGTGAGTTGCGCTACCTACGGGACCCGTGCGGAGACGTTCCTCCATGGGTCGCGGCTGGCGCTACGGAAGCACACCGAGCGCATCCTCCAGCTCGGGCAGGAATACCCCAGCCGCTTACCCGATTGGACCCGGACCGACAGCCTGCGACCCGCACGGGCTCCCGGGCCAGGGCGGGCCAGCCGCCCGGGCGGTACCCGAGGCCAGGAACATTGAGGTGATGCTATGCCGACAGAACCCCGTGTCACCGACAACCCGCAGGCGTCGCGTTACGAGCTCTGGCTGGGAACGACCCGAGCCGGGCTGATCGAGTACCGAGCCGAGCCAGGCGTGGTGCTCCTGATCCACACCGAGGTCGACCCCGCCTTCGCGGGTCAGGGGCTGGGCGAGCGGCTGGTCGCCGGCGCCCTAGAGGACCTCCGCGCCCGTGGGCTCAAGCTCGTCCCTCTCTGCCCATTCGTCCGTGCCTACCTGCGCCGCCACCCCGACCAGGCCGACCTGGTCGCTGATGACCCGGCCGTCCCCCAGTGACCATGGCCACCCCACCTGACGACAACAGTCTTGGCCGGGCCTATGCGGCCCCGGAGGTCACCGTGTTCTACGACCGGGGCCGCTGCCGCCACTACGCCGAATGCGTCCGCGGGCTGCCGCAGGTGTTCGACCCAACCCGCCGCCCCTGGATACGCGCCGACCTGGCCGACCCCAACGCCATCGCGGAGGTAGTGCGCCGCTGCCCCACCGGTGCCCTCCACTACAGGCTTTGGGCTGGCGATCCAGAGGAACCGGCCCGCCCGACCACGATCACCCGCGACCCCGCCGGGCCGCTGCTGGTCCGCGGCGACCTGCACCTGGACACCCCCGACGGAACACGTGATGAGACCCGAGCCGCCCTCTGCGGCTGCGGCCAGACCAGCACCCAGCCATTGTGTGACGGCGCCTGCGGCGTCGATCAGCAACACCCAGGCGGCACCCGGGACCCGGCCCCTGCGTCCGGCAAGGAGCCTTGAACCGGGCCGGGTGCCGCCGAGACGGCTACACATTCCACCGCGGGCACCTCCTCCCTGGTGACTGCTTGCGGTAGCGGACGACCGCCAGAGCGACCGGTCGCGATGGTGGTGCCCGCCGCCGACTACCGCGCGACCCGACCCAAGGTGGAGCGAAAGCTGGCCCATCTGGTCCGCCGCCGCCACGGCGGCCGCTGGGTGCGGGTCCGCGGCCTTGCCAAGGTCGCCGCCGACTTCAACCTGCTGGCCGCCGCGGTCAACCTGGCCCGGCTGGGCGTGCTGGGCCTGCAGTGGACCCCACCCGATGGCTGGGCAGCAACATGAGCCGACCGGCGTGTCACACCGGCAGCCGCGCCGCGGGTCGACCAACGCCGCCCGTGGCTGTCCAGCCTCCGATCCCGCGTTCTCCCATCCTTGCAGGAGGCAGCATGCTCGACCGCTCCACACCCCTGATCTCAATGGCCCGATTCACACCAGCCACCTAGACTAGGAGGCCACTGAATTAGCCCGTTGTGGGGTCTCGGGCGACCGGTGTTGGCGGGACCTGGGCGTGGCAACGCTGGGTTTCCGCAGCCCGGGTCGGCTTGGTGGGCTGCGGGTTTGGCCGC
>Ga0307278_10001978_pt1 | contig 10118 bp, 5 predicted proteins | sample ER_DNA_117_FD_194482 | JGI IMG/M metagenome (GOLD analysis project Ga0307278, IMG submission 194482) | Bulk soil microbial communities from the East River watershed near Crested Butte, Colorado, United States - ER_DNA_117 | ecosystem: Environmental > Terrestrial > Soil > Floodplain | place: USA...
GTCGCGGAGCTTCGCGGCGTACTCGAAGCGCAACTCCTCGGCGGCCGCGAACATCTCCTCCTCGAGCTCGATGATCAGCTTCTCGAGCTCGCTCGGCGCCATCCCTTCGACATCCTTGCGGCCGCGACGCCGCTTCGATTTCGGAACGGTCGGCGACTCGAGCGTGAGGAACTCGGCGATGTCGGAGACGCCCTTGATGATCGTCTCCGGCGTGATCCCGTGCTCCTCGTTGTAGGCGAGTTGCTTGGCACGGCGCCTGTTTGTCTCGTCCAACGCACCCTGAATCGCCTCGGTGCGCTTGTCCGCGTACATCAGAACCTTGCCGTTCACGTTTCGCGCCGCCCTCCCGATCGTCTGGATCAGCGCCGTCTTTCCACGCAGGAAGCCTTCCTTGTCCGCGTCCAGGATCGCGACCATCGAGACCTCGGGCAGGTCGAGGCCCTCGCGCAACAGGTTGACGCCGACAAGAACGTCGTACTCGCCGAGACGCAGCTCGCGGATGATCTGGATCCGCTCGAGCGTGTCGATCTCCGAGTGGAGGTAGCGGGCCTTGACCCCCGACTCGAGCAGGTAGTCCGTCAGGTCCTCCGCCATCTTCTTCGTCAGCGTCGTGACCAGCACGCGCTCTCCCACCTCTTCCCTGCGGCGCACCTCGTTGAGGAGGTCGTCGATCTGGTTGGTCGTCGCGCGCAGCTCGACCTCGGGATCGACGATGCCGGTCGGGCGGATCAGCTGCTCGGCGAGCCGCGTCGAGTGGCGGAGCTCGAACGGCCCCGGCGTCGCGGACACGAAGACGAGCTGCGGAACCTTCTCGAGGAACTCGTCGAACCGCAGCGGCCGGTTGTCGAGCGCCGACGGCAGTCGGAAGCCGTAGTCCACGAGGGTCTGCTTGCGCGAGCGGTCGCCCTCATGCATCCCGCCGATCTGCGGCACGGTCTGGTGCGACTCGTCGACGAAGACGACGAAATCGGACGGGAAGTAGTCCAGCAGCGTGAACGGATGCGTTCCCGGCGCGCGGCCTTCAAGGATGCGTGAGTAGTTCTCGATCCCGTTGCAGAAGCCGAGCTCCTGCATCATCTCGAGGTCGTACTCGGTGCGCTGCCGCAAACGGTGCGCTTCGAGCATCTTCCCTTCGACCTCGAGCTGCTTGAGACGCTCCTCGAGCTCGTGGCGGATCTCGCCGACGGCACGCTCGATCGTCGGCCGCGACGTAACGTACTCCGTCGCCGGCCAGATCGCGATGTTGTCGAGCTTCGCCAGGATCTCGCCCGAAATCGGATCGAAGTGCGTGACGGCCTCGACCTCGTCGCCGAAGAACGAGATTCGGTAGGCCGTCTCCTGGTTCGCAGGCTGCACCTCGACGACGTCGCCTTTTACCCGGAACCGGCCTCGTCCGAGTACGGCGTCGTTGCGGACGTACTGCGAGTCGATCAGCTTGCGCAGCATCACATCGCGGTCGTGCTCCTCGCCGACCTCGAGGATGATCACGCGCTCGCGCCACTCCTCCGGGGAACCGAGGCCGTAGATGCACGAGACGGACGCGACCACCACGACGTCACGCCGCGTGAAGAGCGCCGATGTCGCTGCGAGCCGGAGCCTGGCGATGTCGTCGTTCTGGGACGAGTCCTTCTCGATGTACAGGTCGGCCTGCGGGACGTACGCCTCGGGCTGGTAGTAGTCGTAGTAGGAGACGAAGTACTCGACCGCGTTGTACGGGAAGAACTCCCGGAACTCGTTGCAGAGCTGCGCGGCGAGCGTCTTGTTGTGCGCGATCACGAGCGCCGGCTTGCCGACCTTCTCGATCGTCCAAGCCATCGTCGCCGTCTTTCCCGTGCCCGTGGCGCCGATCAGCGTCTGGTAGCGGTCGCCGGCGTTCAAGCCCTCGGCGAGGGTTGTGATGGCGGTGGGCTGGTCGCCGGTCGGCCGGTACGCGTCCTGTGTTTTGAACTCGCGCATTGCGTGCAAGCGTAGCCTCGATGACAGTCGTCGCAGAGCCACGCAGTAGCTCGCCACCGTACGAGGCGTACGCGGCAATCATGGGCACGTTCGTCGGGGGTCTCGGCCTCGCCGGACTCGCCGCACGTGCCTTCGACCGCAACCCCGCGTGCCAGTCCCCACTCGACCTCGTCGTCCTGTCGGCAGCCACGTTCAAGGCAGCGCGCACCATCGCCCGGGACGAGGTGACGAGCTTCCTCCGCGAGCCGTTCGTGAGAGGCGAGGCACACGACGGCGCCGAGGACCCGATCCAGTCGGGCGACTACCGGCAGGCGATCGGCGAGCTCGTCACCTGCAGCCGCTGCGGCGGGACCTGGGCGGCCGCGTTCCTCGCGTCGACCCAGATCCTGGCGCCAAGGTTCGGGCGCCTGCTGACGTGGTCACTCGCAGCCGCCGGAGTGAACGACTTGCTGCAGGCGGGCTTCTCAGCGCTGACGGAGAAAACGAGCAAGCTCGAGAGCCGATCACCGAGCTAACCTCTGCGACATCCCCCTCGTCCCACTAGCCGTGCGCCGCACGCTCCTGGTCGTGCTGTCCCTGTTCGCCCTGCAGCCTGTGGGCGCCGCCTCCGCGTACCCCTGGCCGATCAAGCCGTTTCACAAGCAGCATCCGATCCGCGCGAACTTCGGCGATCCCCGCACGCGCTTTTGGAACACCATGCTCACCGACGGGCTCGACGGGCCCGGCCTCTTCCAGTTCCACAACGGCCTCGACATCGCCGCCGCGGAGGGGACACCCGTGTACCCGGTCCTCTCGGGGACGGCGAGCCTGATCGACGGCGCGGCGGTGCTCGTGCGGTCGCCCGGACGGAAGTTCCAGTACTACCACGTCATTCCGACGATTCACAACGGACAGCACGTCGTCGCCGAGAGAACGGTGCTCGGCCACGTGATGCGTGCGGCGAACCACGTGCACCTGACGGAGATTCGCGGCCGCCGCGTCTGGAACCCGCTCGCGCGCGGCGGAATTGCGCCGTACGCCGACCGCACCGTGCCGACGATCGCAGCCATCTTCGCCCGCCCGGTCGCGTCGCTCCTGCCCTTCGACGCGCAGAGCATCTGCGGAACGGTCTCGGTGGTCGCGGCCGCGCAAGACAGCCCGCCGCTCCCCGTCCCCGGGACGTTCGCCGGATACCCCGTCGCTCCGGCGCTCGTGACGTGGTCGTTGACGCGACTCAACGGCACCGTGTACGTGCCGAGCCTCCCGGTCGTGGACTTCCGCACGACGCTTCCCGCCGTCCGCAACTTCTGGAACGTCTACGCGCGCGGCAGCTACCAGAACGCGCCGCGCTTCTCGAACCAGCAAATCTTTATGCCGGGACGCTTCCTCTACAACCTCGCGGAGACGCTCGACACGCGCTCATATCCGAACGGCGCCTACGAGGTGCACGTGCGCGCCAGCGACATGCGCGGCAACTGGTCGGACGCCGTGCAGCAGTTCACGATCCAGAACCACCCGGGCACTGAGACCGGCTGCTTGCCCGGCTACCTGCCCAGCTCGCTGCCGTAGGCGTGGCGGTAGATCCCTTTCAGCTCCTCGACCCGGTCGACGTAGGCGCGTGTCTCCGAGAACTGGATCTCCTGCCCGTTACGGATCCAGCGGTCGACGTTGTCCTGCCCCGCGTTGTACGCGGCGAGCGCAGACCGCTCGTCGCGGTACTTCCGAATCAGATGGCGGAGGTACCACGCTCCGTAGCGCACGTTGATCTCGGGGTCGTAGAGGTCGTCGACCCGGAACGCTGAGCCGCCGGTGTGCACCGCGATGCCCTTGGCGGTGTCGGGCAGCAGCTGCATCAGCCCGATCGCCCCTGAGCTGGACCGCGCGTTCGCCTTGAACTTCGATTCCTGGTAGATGACGGCTGCGAGGAGCGCCGGATCGAGGTTGTAGTTGTCGGCGTGGCCGCGCACGATCTGCTCGTAGCGCAACGGGTACCAGAGGCGCTCCCACCAGCCCGGCTTCGCCTCCTGCACCAGCGCGACCGCCCCCAGGACACCGCCGGCGAGCACGACCATGGCCAGCATCCGCCTCACGCCGTCAGCTGCGCAACCACGTCCGCGACGAACGCGTCCAGCTCCTCCAGCGTCCCGTCGTTGACGTACGCGTAGTCGGCGCGCGCGACCTTCTCCTCGTCCGGTAGCAACCGTCGCTCGCGGTCGTCCGCCTGCGGCCGCCGCCGGCGCCGAAGGTGGTCGGGCGCGGTGATCACGACGACCACGTCGAAGCGACGGTCGGCACCGGTCTCGTACAGGAGCGGTACCTCGGTCACGGTCAGCGCCGGCAGCTCGGGTCGGCGCTCGACTTCCTGACGCCACGCGAGGTTCTCCTCGACCACACGTGGATGCAGGAGCTCCTCGAGCCAGTCCAGGTGATCCGGGTCGCTGAACACGATCTCCGCGATCTTGGCGCGGTCTGCACCCTCTTCGCCGATCACCTCAGGCCCGAAGCGCTCGAGCAGCTCACGGCGGACGTTCGGGTCGCTGCGCAACAGCCGGTGCACGATCGCGTCGCTCGAGATGGTCGCGGCACCGTGGCGAGCAAAGGAGTCGAGGGCTGCGCTCTTCCCCGCCCCGATCGCGCCGGTGATCGCGACGGCGACTGGCTTGCTAGTGCTCGTCGGGAGGAGAGTCGGCCTGGGCGGCTTCGTCGGCCGCCGCCGGGTCAGCCTCGTCGCCGACGCTCACGGTCTCGGGCTCGACTGCCTCGTCCGCGGAAGCCGTGGGCTCGAGCGACGCATCCTCCTCCAGCGGCAGCGGCGGGGCAGCAGCCGCGTCGGTGAAGACGTCCTCGGACAGATCGAGATGAGGCGTCCCCTCGATCGGCGGTTCGTTCTCCTCGCGCCGGTCGGCGTCGACGCGCTTCAGCGACAGCGACAGGCGCCGCCGCTCCGCGTCGACCTCGAGGATGAGGACCGGCACCGTGTCGCCCTGCGCGACGACCTCGCGCGGATTCTCGACGTGATGCTGGGCGAGCTCCGAGATGTGCACGAGCCCTTCGACGCCCGGCAGGATCTCGACGAACGCACCGAAGGTGACCACCTTCGTCACCTTGCCCTCGACGACGTCGCCCTCCTTGTGCTGCTCGAGCACCTGCTGCCACGGATCCGACTGCGTCTGCTTCAGCCCGAGCGAGATGCGCTGGCGCTCGCGGTCGATGTCGAGCACCTTCACCTTCACGGTCTGACCGATCTCCAGCACCTCGGACGGGTGGTTCACGTGCGACCACGAGAGCTCGGAGATATGGATCAGCCCGTCCATCCCGTCGAGGTCGACGAACGCGCCGAAGTCGACGATGTTCGAGATCTGACCCTCGACGACGTCGCCCGGATTGAGCCGGTCGAGAATCGCCTGACGCATCTCCTTGCGCTCGTCCTCGAGGACTGCGCGACGGGAGAGCACGACGTTGTTGCGCGAGCGGTTGAGCTCTATCACCTTGCAGCGGAGCTCTTTGCCCATGAACTCGTCCAAATCTTGGACGCGGCGGATGTCGACGAGCGAGGCCGGCAGGAAGCCGCGCACGCCGAGGTCGAGGATGAGCCCGCCCTTGACGACCTCGATCACGCGCCCGTTCACCGGTTCGCCGGACTCGGCGGCGTTCTCGATTGCCTTCCACGCCATCTCGAACCGCGCGCGCTTCTTGGACAGGATCAGGCGCCCTTCGGCGTCTTCCTTCGTCATCACAAGCGCGTCGATCTCGTCACCGACGGAGACCTCGTCGGCGGGGTTCACGGAGCGCCTAATCGAGAGCTCGGCGACCGGGATCACGCCCTCGGACTTGTAGCCGATGTCCACGAGGACCTCGTCCTTGTCGACCCTGACGACCTGTCCGTGGACAACCTCTCCCTCGTTGATGGTCGGGAAGGTCGACTCGTAGTCGGGGATCAGCTCGCCGTCAGGACCTGTGGTCCAGACGCCGTCGCCTGCTATTGGTTGCTCGGTGTCGGTAGCCATACGGCGGCCGATCAGTATAGCCAGGGCTCCGAGCGCCTCTTTCGAGGCGCCCGGAGCCTCTGGAGCCGGCCTGCCTACAGCCGCAAAGAGAGACGCACGAGCGTCTCGGCCTGGGCGGGCGTGAAAGCCCCGCTCTTGACGACCTGGTCCCGGAACGACGCGAGATGGGCGTTCTTCGCAGTCGCGCCGGCAGCCTTCTCCGCCTGGTCGAGCCGCTGGCAGAGCTGGCTGATCAGCTGCGCGTCGTTCGTATAGGCCTTGACGAGCTGGCACAGGCTGGTGAACGTCACCACGACGTTCACCGTGGCGCGGTATTCGCTCACGCCGCCGTCCTTGTCGCGGATCTTGCCCCCGACCGACCTCGTGCCCGTGTCGGAGGTCGGGCACGTAGCCGTGGATGACCCGCCGAAGGCGCCGTAGCCATCGCCGCAGTCGAACGAGTACGTGAACCCAGCTGCGACGTCAGCCGCCGACGCGTCCTGCGGGGTCGTCAGCGTCAGCGTGAAGGACGAACCGGCGAACACCGACGCAGGTGCGGAGAAGGTTGCAGTCGGCGAGGCGTTCGTCACGTTTACGGTGGCAGGTGCGGTTGCGGTCAGCCCGCCGTCGTCGGTGACCTGGACGTGGACCGCTCGTGACGACGGTCCATCCAGCGTCGCTGCCGAGAAGGTCGGGCTCTGTCCGATCGTCTCGTAGCTGCCGTTGTCGTCGAGATCCCAGGCGTACGTCAGCGTGCCCCCTTCCGGATCGGACCCGCTTGCCGACAACGGAACGCTGCCGCCCTCGGCGACGGTGTAGGGACCGCCGGCCGCGACACTGGGAGGCTCGTTCAGCGTCACGCGCACGACGGACGGGTCGTGATCCGACGCCTGATCCCAGAACTCGGCGTTGACGTGCACCGGATCGAAGACCAGCGAGCGTGCGGACAGGGCGTCGCTGAACATGATGTGGTCGAGCACCTGGGCGTTGCCCTCGAACTCGTAGCTGTAGCGCTGGTTCAGCGGCAGCGTGTTCATCAGGTCGTGCATCCCCGCCGCTTCGAGGATTCCGACGGTCTCGGAGAACTCGAAGTCGTTCAGATCTCCGAGCACGACGACGTTCGCGTTCGGATCGGCGGTCGTCAGTTGCGAGACGAAGTCCGCGACGAGATGCGCTTGCTGATGCCTCTGCGTCTCGGAGCTCCGCGCCGGCGGCTGGAAGTGGCCGAAGAGCGCCTGGTCGCCGCCCTTGGAGTTGAAGTGGTTGACGATCGCGAACACGCGGGAGCCGCGGAAGAGGAACTCGCCTGCCAACGGCTTACGGCTCGAGCTCCAGGCTCCATTCGTCGGATCGATGCGGCCCGGGCTGAACGTCAGCTGTGTGGAGCTACCGGTGCCCGTGACGCCGGTCGCGTTCGTCGACGTTCCTCCCGCGCGGTCGACGAACGACACGCCTCGGTCGGTCCGGAACAGGAACACCTGACGGATGTTCCCGCCCGGCTCTCCGCCGTCCTGGTCGTTGACCGGGTCGATCTCCCGCCACTCGTACGTCGGCCCGCCGGCAGCCTGAATCGCGGCGACGAGCTGTGAGAGCGTCTGGCTCGCGTCGACGACGCCGTCGTCGGTCGGCCCGTTGTTGTCCTGCACCTCCTCGCCGCCAATGATGTCCGGAGACCTGAGGTTGGTGACGATGATGCTGGCGAGCTGGTCGAACTTGGACTGCGGATCGCCCGTGTCGAGGTTCTCGAAGTTGAAGGTGGCGACCGAGAGCTGGTTTGCCCCCGGGGCGTCCGTCACCTCGCGCTGCAGCCCGTTGTCGATGCGAGTGACCGGGTCGGTGACCTCCACGAACCAGTTGCCGAAGTTGTAGTCCATGACACCGACGATCGGGCCGCTGTAGTGGTCGCCGACGTTCAGCTTCGGCAGCGGGACGAGCACGTCGTCCGCGAAGACCCGTTCCGGGTTGCCGTCGTTCTCCCGCAGGAGCACGCCGCCGCGGATCGTGCGGACGCCGGCGTTGGCTCCGTCGTCCCCGACGATCGGGGTCTCGCCGAAGGAGTTGGTCGGGCCGACCGCGACCGCGTCGTTGAGCTGGACGCGCATGCCCTCGACGGTCTCATAGAAGTCGATCCCGTCCTCGCTCGGGTCAAACACACCGCTCGTTTCGACGTCACCTGTGGCGTCGTCCTCGATCACCTGGTTCGGCGGGACGCGGCCGCCCGTTCCCAGAACGGTCGTCGCAGGAAGCGGGTTCCCGGTCGAGACGACGCCGGTCGAGGGTGACGTCAGCTCGGTCGTGGTCAGGTTCGTGCTCGAGGCGCCGCCCGGGCGGAACTCCTGCACCCTGCCGTTGACAGTGACCGAGTCGCCGACCGCCACCGTCGGGGCCGAGGACGTGAAGACGAAGATGCCCTCCGAGGTCGCGGGATCGGCGTCGGGATCCGGGTCTTGCATGTAGTAGCCGTTCGTACGCAGCGCGGTGACGATGCCGTGGACGCCCGAGACGGTCTGGCCCGCCTTCGGCGAGATGTGCGCCGCACCTTGGATGTCGTGGATCGCAACAGGAGGTGCGATGGTGCTGAAGCTCCACGAGTCGTTACCCGCCATGTTGTCGGGCGGATCGTTCGTGTCTTGATCCGTGACGTTCAGCGCGACGACCGTGACGGTGCACGTCTCCGCGCTGACGAAGTCCGAGTCCGGGTTGAGGGTGAAGCTCGTCGGCCCGCCGCTTGCGGTTGCCGTATGCGAACCGCTCGTCGTGCACGAGATCGTGTACCACGATCCCGTCACGTTCACGGCCTCGCTGAAACCGATCGTGATGTTGCCGTCCAGCGCGACATTCCCCGCACTCGCGGCTGGGTCCCTGCTGATGACCGTGGGAGCGTCGTCGCCCGTGCCGGTGTTCTGCGGAGTCGGCGTCCCGGCCACGAAGTCGGCGGCGTTGTCATTGGTGTCCGTCGCGCCCGCGGCTTTCCGAGCCGTCGACGTCGTGTTACTTGGTGCGGCTGCCGCTCCGCTGCCTTCGAAACAGCTCGGCGACGCACCGTAACCGACGAGGTCGACGACCGAAGCCGCCGTGCACGATCCGAGCGGGGTGGTCGCGTTCACGAGCGCGACCTTCCCTGTCGTTGCAGACATGTTGATCGTCCCTGTGGCATCAGGCGACGGCAGCAATGCACCGACCGCGCCGCCCGACGCCTCCTGGACGAGGAAGTGCTGGCCCGGTAGCAGCGAGAACGCCGGCAGGGCGGTGACCTGCCACGTCGTCCCGGCTGCCGACGCGTACTGCACCGACCAGCCGCCGATATCCACCGCAGACGATCCGCGGTTGTACAGCTCGATGAAGTCGTTTCTGAGCACGGCGCCGGTGTTGCCGCCGCCTCCGTAGATCTCGCTCACGACGACGAGCGGCGGCGTGGCCGCGTCCGCCGTCGTGAAGCTCCAACTGGGGCTCCCCGAGAGGTTGTCCGGCGGATCGTTCGTGTCCTGGTCGCTGACGAGACTCCCGTCGATCGTGACGGTGCAGGTCTCGCTGTGCGCGAAGTCCGAGTCCGGATTGAGGAGGTACGAGGCGGCGCTGCCCGTAACAGTCGCGCTGTGCGTCCCGCTCGTGCCGCAAGAGATCGAGTACCACGCCCCGGTCACATCGACCGGCTCGCTGAAGGTGAGACCGATGTTCGAGTCAACCGCCACGTCGGTGGCGTCGCTGCCCGGAGTGTGACTTGAGATGCTCGGTGCAGAGTCTGCCGTCGCATCAAGGACATTCACGGTGTACGGCGCCGAAGAGCTGCGGCTCTGATCGTCGGAGACCGTGCACGTCCCCATCCGCACGCCCGCGCTCGTCGCACCAGGAATCGTGAACAGCAGGCTGAAGGTCAGGTCGCCGGCGGTCGTGTCGCCGTGCGAGCCGTCGTCGTACAGCTGCGCCGACGGACCGAGACCGGCCCAGCTGAGGTCGCAGACGACACCGAGACCCGTGCTAGGCGGATGCGTCCCGCCGGTCACGGCCGCTGTCAGCGTCACGTCACTGCCTGCCGCCTGATCGTGCGGCGTCGCGGACGCGAGGATCCCTAGAGAGAGGCACGGGTCCGCAGCGGTCGCGCTGTTGCGGGGCGCCGGTGCTCCTGTCGTGAAGTCGGCGCTGTTGGTGTCGGTATCGCTACAGCCGACCTCGGAGCGGAATGCGGCGAGGATGTTG
>Ga0307278_10001979_pt1 | contig 10115 bp, 13 predicted proteins | sample ER_DNA_117_FD_194482 | JGI IMG/M metagenome (GOLD analysis project Ga0307278, IMG submission 194482) | Bulk soil microbial communities from the East River watershed near Crested Butte, Colorado, United States - ER_DNA_117 | ecosystem: Environmental > Terrestrial > Soil > Floodplain | place...
TCGCGGAGCGCTTTGATATCGGTGGGCGAACGGATCCCTTCGAGCAAGCGCGCAGGCGCGGAAGATTCAGAAGAGTTTGATTTCATCATTTGTGCTTTCGGATTCATCGACGGCGCTGGCTGCTGCTGCCGCTTCTTGCGTTGGTTCGAAATCCTTTACTAGGGGTTTGCCCGAGCTGTTGCGGGCAATGATTTCGATCTTTTGCTCAGCGTTGGCAAGTCGTTCCTGGCAAATTTTCACCAGATTCATTCCTTCTTCGTAGCGCACAATCAGCTCTTCCAGGGGCAGTTTGCCGGATTCCATCTGCTCGACAATCGCTTCGAGCCGATCCATCGCACCCTCAAAATTGAGCTCTGTTTCACGTTGCTTCGGTTTGCTGCTCATGGGCAAACGAAGAATTAAGCACAGCGTCGCCGCAGAGAAAAGGGCGACTTGACCGCCGCTGCGTCGAGATTTCAAGGAGTTTGGCGTGTAATCGCTCCAGATCTGATGCCCGTTCCCCATGAACACAGGAAAATAAACATTCGCGTCGGCTAAAAGGTCAGCGAATGTTTTCGCCTCTCGGATCGATGGAAACAATGCGTGTACTCCGGCGGCCCTGGTGGCGTGGGGCGAAGAAAGCAGATAAGAACAAGGGAGGTTCGATGCCTTTTTACGGTATTTGGGACGCCGTAGCGCGTTTCGCCGCGGAAATTCGAACCAGCGATTTCATGGCGGAAATGATCCGGCGCCGTGATGCCTACGGCAGTCAGGGGCTAATGGGGACGCTCGATTGCGCAACGCTCTACGCGTTAACGCGCTGGCGGCGACCGGCAGTGATTGTCGAGTCGGGCGGGTTTCTCGGGATGTCTTCGGCATTTATCCTGAAATCGCTTGTCGATGAAGGGCTCACAACGGCAAAGTTGTACAGCATCGAGTGGAGCGTAGATTGCGACCACGGCGCTTTGATTCCCGACGAATTGCGATCGCAGTTCGTGTCGATGCGCGGGAAAATAGAAGATTTTGTGCGGAACGATGAATTGCCTTCATCCATCGACATGTTTCTGCACGACAGCTCCCACAGCTACCGGCACATGCTCTGGGAGTTTCGCCAATTTTGGCCGCGGCTGCGCGACGGCGGATTGCTGGTGTCGCACGATGTGAATATGAACGCCGCGTTCCCGGAATTTGTGGCAAAGACATACGCGCACGATAAAAAAACCGGACGCCTCGACGCGCAGCGCACAACGCACTACGAATGGGGCCGCTGGGGCTACATCGGTTTCGCCATTAAAAAAGGCGAATCTACTAAGTGAAATTCAACCGCGGATTACGCGGATAAAGACGGACCGGGAGCGGTCGCCGCGGCGACCTGGTTTCGGTGCCCTCGCCGAAACTAACTTAAGCGTCGTAGGTCACGCAGCGCTCGAAACCGATCCCACGCTCTCAACACTTGTAACAAGCAAGGCGGACAAGTAATGCTGACTCCCGTCCGGTTCTTCAATGGTGATCTGAGGGACCTCAGTGGACGCCGCCAGAACGAAATCCGGATGACTGATACGATATTGTCGTTCGTCGGCCATTCGAATAACAGACGGTTGAAAAGGTTTCGCTGCGAGTAATTCACGGATTCGTTGCTTCATACCGAAAGCAGTACATATCATCGGCGGTCGCGCAAAATCCCGGGAAGTTACCCAATTTGCTTTCGATATGCCGCGGCGTCTTTCAATTCTTTCAGATCATCTGCGTTGTCGACCTTCAAAACGAAAATCCAGCCTTGGCCGTAGGGCTCGCGATTGATTAAGCCGGGATCTGCTTCGAGCGCTTTGTTTACTTCAACAACTGTTCCTTTCACAGGCGCGTAGATGTCGCTGGCGGCTTTCACCGATTCGACAACGGCGATCGCTTCCTTCGCGTCCGCTTGCCGATCCATTTTCGGAAGCTCGACGTAAACGACGTCAGTCAATTCAGATTGCGCATGGTCGGTGACGCCAACACGGACGTTCTCGCCTTCGCGCTTAATCCATTCGTGGCTCTCGGTGTAAAGCAAATCGTCGGGGACATTCATGATTTTTTGTAGAGCGGTTTCTTTTCGATAGTAGCGGGAAATTTCCTTTCGCGAATTTCGATGTCGATCTGCGCGCCGATCTTCGCGTGCGGTGCCGAGACATACGCCATCCCGACTCCCCAGTTCAAGCTCGGAGAAAGCGTGCCGCTGGTCACTTCGCCGATGCGCTCGCCGTTTTCGAAAACGGAATAATGCGCCCGGGGCGGCGGTCCTTTCTCCTTCATCCGAAACGGAACGAGCTTTTCTCGCGGGCCGCTTTGTTTCGTTCGCAGCAAAACGTCGCGGCCGATAAAGTTTGGCTTTGTTAGATCGACAAAGAAACCGAGACCGGCCTCGATCGGATTCCGTTCCGGCGACAAATCGGAGCCGTTGAGCGGATAACACATCTCCAGACGCAATGTATCGCGGGCGCCGAGCCCGCAGGGTTTGATTCCAAACGCTTTGCCTTTTTCAAGCGCGGCATTCCAGAATTTCGCAGCATCGCTCGCGGGAAAGAAAACTTCGACGCCGTCCTCTCCGGTGTAACCAGTCCGCGCGACGGAAACGTCTATTCCATCGAACTCAAGATCGACAATGTGATTTCGCGGCGGAAGATCGACGTCTTTGCTGAAGAGCGCCTGGAATAATTCGACAAGACGCGGCCCTTGAATGGCGACTCCGCCAAAATCCGCGCTGCGATTCTTTAGATCGACATCTTTACAAGGAGCGGCGGTCTCCGGTCCGCCGGGGCGATCTGGAGATCGCCCTTCCTCGATGTGTCTCTCCAGCCAAGCAAAATCCTCATCAGCGCGGGATGCGTTTACGACGAGGAGAAATTTCTCCTCCTCGATCCGGTAGGCGATCAGATCATCAATGATTCCGCCACGCTCGTTGAGGAGAAAAGTGTACTGGCCGGTTCCGACCTCGAGCTTGTCAATATTGTTTGTGAGAATCGTATTGAGCCATGCGCGCGCGCCGGTTCCCTCAACGATCAATTGTCCCATGTGCGAAATATCGAAGATCCCGACGTTGTTTCGCACGGCTTGATGTTCCTCGATAATGCTCGTGTATTGCACCGGCATTAGCCACCCGCCAAACGGGACCATCTTCGCGCTGAGCTCCACGTGCTCTTCGTAAAGCGCCGTAGTTTTTTGCGCGTTTTCCCCCACGCGCCAAACTAGGCTGAGCCCATGGTAGCGCAAGCCTTCGGCTTGCAGACTGTTTCAATTTTGCAAGCGAGACGCTTGCGCTACTTTCGCAGCAATGGCTTGGTTGGATAAACTCGAACGACGCCTCGGTTTTCTTGCAGTCCCGGGATTGATGCGGATCGTCGTGGGCCTCACCGCGGTGGTGTTCATGCTGGTGCGGCTGAATCCGGATTTTCGCTTCGTGCTCGATCTGGATCCGGCGCGTGTCCTCCACGGGGAAGTCTGGCGGCTGGTCACTTATATTTTTCTCCCGCAAACCGCCAGCTTTTTATGGATCATTCTTTTCCTTTGGTTTCTCTGGTTTATTGGCGACGGACTCGAACAGGCGTGGGGGGCTTTTCGGCTGACGCTTTATTTTTTTGTCGGAGTGATCGGCACGACGGCCGCCGCATTTTTCTTCGGCGCGAGATTTTCCAATTCGATGTTGTTCGCGTCCTTGTTTTTCGCGTTTGCGCGGTTTTATCCCGATCAGGTGATTTACATTTTGTTTATCCTGCCGGTGAAAATCAAATGGGTCGCCTGGGTTTCAGCCGCTTTTTTGCTATTTGGATTTTTTGTGAACCCAAATTCCTATCGCATGGCGCTAGTGGCAGCATTCATGAATTATCTGATCTTTTTTGGCCCGGAGATCATTTACGAGGTGCGGCATCGCGGTGAAATCTCGGCGCGACGCAAACGTTTTGCTCGTGAGTCTCGCAGCGAAGCCGAACCATTGCACAAATGCGCGGTCTGCGGAGCCACGGAATTAAGCGATCCGAATCTGGACTTCCGCGTCGCGCGCGACGGCGAGGAATATTGCATGGCGCATTTGCCGCGTGCGACAGGCGTTGTTGCAGATGAGCGGCCGTCCGGGTAGCGCATCGGCTGCCGCTTGTGTGCGCACGTGCGCTAGCCTTGACCGCGACTCCGCGCGGGAGAGACTAGCGCGATGACTGACAAGAACACGGCGCTCGTTCCCGAGGAAGGCTGGCATTGTCTGCATTTATTTTACCAGATCGAGTACGGACAATGGCAGTTGCTCAGCCGTGAAGAGCAGAGTGCTGCGAAGATCAATCTTTCGTCGCTTGTGCAGGAAGTACGCGCGATGGATTCGACGCAATTGCTCACCCTCAGCATGATAACGCCGAAGGCGGACATTGGATTCATGCTGATTACGCCCGACCTGCACAACGCCAACAAGATCGAGAAGCAACTCTCGCTATCGTTAGGCGCCGACGTGCTGACGCCGGTTTACAGCTATCTCTCGCTCACTGAAGAGAGCGAGTACATCACAACCGAGGAAGAATACGCGCAGACCCTCGAAAAGGAGGAAAACATCAAGCGGGACTCGGAGAAGTTCGCGGAAGCGATGAAATCGTTTCGCGAACGGATAAAACATTACCGGCAGGATCGCGTTTATCCCACGCTGCCCGATTGGCCGGTGGTTTGCTTCTATAATATGAGCAAACGTCGCGGCGAGCAGCGCAATTGGTATGCTCTGCCATACGAAGAGCGGCGCAAACTAATGAAGGGACACGCAGCGGTCGGTCGCGAATTCGCAGGGAAAGTGAAACAACTCATTACCGGTTCGACTGGCCTCGATGATGCAGAATGGGGCGTGACACTGTTTGCGCGCGACACATTTCAGATCAAGGCGATCGTTTACAAAATGCGTTTCGATCCGGTGAGCGCCGAGTACGCGGACTTCGGTGAATTTTACATCGGCATTCAACTGCCGCTCGACGAATTGTTCCGACGCTTGCAACTTTAGCTTCTAATCGTGCTCGTAATCGATTTTCGATTACGATTACGAGCACGAGCAGGAATCAAAACGGATGGGTGACAGAGCGGTCTATTGTGCACGCCTGGAAAGCGTGTGTGCCGAAAGGCACCCGGGGTTCGAATCCCCGCCCATCCGCCAGCTTACAAATGGCGGGCTGATCGCGGATGTGATCCGGCTCTGTTCGTCCGCACAAGAGAAGATTCGAACGCCGGTCGACCGGTGAGGCGCGTTACGCGCAGGGGTAAAGGCGAAGCCCTCGAACCGGAGCCAAAGCACAGCTTGGATAATCCCCGCCCATCCGCTGTTTCTTCTCGTCGTGCTCCCGATCGGGATCGTGCTCCACTGCCGCTATGGCGTGGGCCAATCGCGTTTCTCCAGTACCTGAAGCTCTTGCCGTAGCTTGACCATGTTACCGTGCGGCAGGACGCCGCGAAAATTCACGCCGGGATAAATCATGCAGTCGCGCCCGAGCACAGATCCCGGGTTAATAACGGCGTTGCAACCAATTTCTGTCCGGTCGCCGACGATCGCGCCGAATTTTGTCAGGCCGGTAGGAATGTTACCATCGGGCGTCACGACGCCGATTTCGCCGTGATCCAGTTTCACGTTTGAAAGAATCACGCCTGCGCCAAGATGAGCGTGGTGTCCGAGAATGGAATCGCCGACGTAATTAAAGTGCGGCACCTGCACTTCATCGAAGAGAATGCAATTCTTGAATTCGCACGAGTTCCCCATCACCACGCCATTGCCGGCGATTACGTTTTCGCGCACGTAGCAGCCGCTGCGGATCCGGCAATTTTCGCCGATCCATGCCGGGCCTTTCAGCACTGCGCCTTGCTCGACGATCGTTCCTCTTCCAATGAACACGTGGTTGCTGATGAATGGTTTGCCTAGCAACTCGCCCAATACCGCGGGTTTCAAACGGAATTGCAAATAACTGGCGATTTGTTTTAGCGCGTCCCAGACGTAATTCTGGTCTTTGAACAACTTCGAATGAGCCGTGTGCTCGAGGTCAAGAAAGTCGGCGGGCGCAAACATGATTCTCCGTACCCAAGATGACCAATCGATTCACCGGTTGCGAGCGGATTTTTCCGGGTAGCGCACGCGTCTCGCGTGCTGGCGATGGTGTCCCGCCATCGCGAACTTTCCCTCGATTACCGAAACTGTTTTGATATCCGAGCTGAAGAAAAGTTCGTTGCGGCGGGACACCCCTTCGACTCCGCTCAGGGCAGGCTCCACCAGCACGCGAGACGCATGCCCTACCCAGATCACGACGTGCCGCGCGGCGTGAGTTTTTGGCCGTCTTTTGTATCGCGAGCTTCCCACCCGCGCGCAGAAATTTGGTCGCGCAGTTCGTCGCTTTTTTTCCAATCTTTTGCACGTCTTGCGGCCTCGCGGTCCTTTGCAAGCTGCGCCACTTCCGGCGGTAGCACGACTTCCGCCTCCGTTTCGAGATCTAGCACGTTGTTGATCCACGTCCACCAATCCAACCAAGCCTTTGCCGTCGCGGCGCCCATTTCATTTTGATCAATCGCGCGATTTGTTTCTCGAATTGATTCAAACAAGAATCCAAGCGCTGCGGAAATGTTCAGGTCATCATCGAGTGCTTCTTCAAACTTCTGCGTTGGACGTTGGACGTTGGACGTTGAGCGTTGGACGTTTGTTTCCCGCGATTTTTCTTTAAGCCGCGCAAGCCACTCATCGATGCGGGCGAGCGATTGCCGCGCTTCCTCCATTCCTTCCCATGTGAAGTTCAACGGCGCGCGATAATGCACGCGCATCAGCGCGTAACGAATTTCGCGGCCGGTGTATCCCTTTTCCAACAGGTTTGGCAACGTATAAAAATTTCCGAGCGATTTCGACATCTTCTGGCCATCGACCAGCAAATGCGCGCAATGTAGCCAGTAGCGCACAAATGTTTTTCCGGTGACACCTTCGCTCTGCGCGATCTCGGCTTCGTGATGCGGGAAAATGTTATCGACTCCACCGCAGTGGATGTCGATCTGATCGCCGAGTAACGCCGTTGCCATCGCGCTGCATTCAATGTGCCAGCCGGGACGGCCGCGGCCCCACGGACTTTCCCAACCTACATCGCCATCTTCTTCATCCCAGGCTTTCCAAAGCGCAAAATCGCCAATGTGTTCCTTATCGTATTCGTCGTGCTTGACCCGCCCGGTCGATTGCAACTGTGCGAGATCGAAGTGCGCGAGCTTTCCGTAATCCGGAAATTTGTTGATCCGAAAATAAACCGACTTGTCTTCCGCTTGATAAGCGAGACCGCGCGAGATGAGCGTGCCGATCATCTCGATCATCCTGTCGATATGATGCTGATAGGTCGCAGCGGGAAATTCGTCCGCCCGCTTGATCCGAAGTGTGTCGATATCTTCGAAAAATGCCTGCTTGAACGGCGCGGTGAATTCCGAGAGCGAAATTTTTGCTTCGCGAGCGCCGCGGATGGTTTTGTCGTCCACGTCGGTGATGTTCATGACGCGATGCACCTTGTAACCACGCAGCTCGAGGTGTCGCTGGAGCAAATCCTCAAAGATATAGGCCCGGAAATTTCCGATGTGCGCCCGGCTATAAACGGTTGGCCCGCATGTGTAGATGCCGACCTTGCGTTTGTCGGGATCACGCGGCTGAAATTCTTCGATCTCGCGCGAGTAGGTATTAAAGAAACGCATTTGTCATGTCGAGCGGAGTCGAGACATCTCTAATTGTTTTCTGATTAACAGTAAGAGATTCCTCGACCCGTTCGACTTCGCTCAGGGCAAGACTTTCGCTCGGAATGACAATGTAGTCATTCTTGCTCGACCATTGCCACAGCCATCGCGGCGATGCCTTCACTTCGGCCGATCGCACCGAGGCGTTCATTTGTCGTCGCTTTAATGCTGATGCTGGATTCACCCAAGCTAATCGCATCCGCAATTGTTTTTCGCATATCTGGAATGTGCGGCGCGATCTTTGGCTCTTCGGCGATGACAGTCACATCGATGTTTCTCACTTTGGCTTTTTTCTGCGCGAGTAGCGCGGTCACGCGCTTTAAAATCTCGATGCTGCTGATGCCGCGAATTGATTCGTCCGTATTGGGAAAGTGTTGGCCGATGTCGCCCGCAGCAATCGCGCCAAGCAGCGCATCTGCGATTGCGTGCGAGAGGACGTCCGCGTCCGAGTGTCCTTCGAGTCCGCGCGAATGCGCGATCTCCACGCCGCCAAGAATGAGTCTTCGTCCTTTCGCAAGGCGATGCACGTCATAGCCGATTCCACATCGAATCATCGGGTCAAAGTTTTAGATCGATCAGCCCATTAGAGGCGACAATGCGATATTTGTCCTTCATGTCCTCGCGCGGACGAAGATGGACAGTTCCGCCGGCGGTTTCAATCAGGAGACAGCCGGCGGCAACATCCCAGAGACTGATTCCCTGTTCGATGTAAGCATCGAAACGTCCGCAAGCGACGTAAGCCATGTCCAGCGCAGCGCTACCGAGCACGCGGCACTTGCGGACACGATGGATCATTTCCCGGAGCAACGGAAGATTCGCATCGATTGTCTCTCCGGTCTTGGCTAGTCCGACCGAAATCACGGCTTCAGCCAGATCTGCACGGTCGCTCACGCGAAAATGATGGCCATTCAACTTTGGACTCTCGCCTTTTTGTCCTGTCCACATCTCCTCACGGATCGGATCGTAGATAACGCCAACCATGATCTCGCCGCGGACGCGCAGCGCAATCGAGACGCAAAAATGGGGAATCCCGTAGAAATAATTGACAGTGCCGTCAAGCGGATCGACGACCCATTGCCGCTCGCTTAATTGGTCGCCGACGATTCCCTCTTCGCCGTAAAGCGCGTGTTCAGGGAATTCTCCGAGGAGCAATCCGGTGATTAACTCCTGTGACTGAACGTCAATTTCCAATTTGATATCGTGTGCCAGGGCGGAGTTGACGCGCAATGGCTGCTGAAAATTTTGACGAAGCAGTTCGCCCGCGGCGCGCGCTGCTTTCTCCGCGGCGTCAAGATAATGCTTCATGACGAGAGATAAATAGAATCGCGCTCAAGCTCTGCCAAATTATTTCCAAGCTGTAGACGCTTTCGCTCTGCGAAGCGCGGCGCTGGGATTGCAAACATGTACGCGTCGCGTCGCGCGTCTTGAATATCAGGACCAGCGTTTCCCAGAGGGAAGCGTTTACAGAAACGCACAAAAAAAACCGGGAGGAAAATAAATTTTCCTCCCGGGGTTGAAGTTAGGGATTGCGACCCCGAAAGCTTTCGGGGCTGTTAACGAGCGTTGGGCCTTAGTGCCTCTTTCTCTTCGCTGTTTTTTTCTTTGCTGCTTTTTTCTTCTTTGCCATCGACTCGATTCCCCCCTTTCAATCCGCAACGTGCGGAGTTCGGTGAAGAGTTGGGAATGACTTCACTTACACGAGTTCAGTAATCACCACAGTTTTTTTGTCAAACGTTTTTCGCGCGAATTTAAAAATATTTTTACGAGCTTGCGCGCGATATTTTTTTTTGGTGCGCGCAAAATTTTCTCTCTCACGCCGTTTCGAAAGAAGATTATGACTTCATTTGCATCGCTTTCCATTCCCGAATCTGCGCCGCTCACATCGTTCGCCACGATGATATCGCAATTTTTCGTGCGCAGCTTTTTTTGCGCGTTTTCCTCGAGGTCATTGGTCTCGGCGGCGAACCCAACGACGAGACAGCTTCGATCTCGTTTTGGAAGCGACGCGAGAATATCGCGTGTGGGAACCAATTCGAGTGAGAGAGTTGCGTTGCGCTTTTTAATTTTCGTCGCGGAAATTTTCGCCGGCTTGTAATCGGCAACCGCCGCGCACATCACGAGCACGTCGCAAGCGCGCGCGTACCGGTGAACAGCCTTGTACATTTCATCACTGGTCAAGATCGACACGAACTGCGCGTCGCGCGGCGGATCGAGATTCACGGGACCGGAAATCAAAGTGACATCGTGTCCGGCGGCGAGAGCCGCTTCGGCGATGGCGTAACCCATTTTCCCAGACGAACGATTCGAAACATAGCGAACTGGATCGATCGGCTCGCGCGTCGGGCCCGCCGTGATGAGGAATCTCACGCGATTAAATTATCCTGACGAGCGAGCAGGAA